>Ga0075425_100008966_pt1 | contig 10635 bp, 7 predicted proteins | sample SoiMethybrSBSTD4_FD_75300 | JGI IMG/M metagenome (GOLD analysis project Ga0075425, IMG submission 75300) | Bulk soil microbial communities from a Populus tree surrounding site in Tennessee, USA - Soil MetaG P. TD hybrid SBSTD4 | ecosystem: Environmental > Terrestrial > Soil > Tree plantation...
TGCATTTTGCATTTTGCATTGAATCGAGATCCACAGGATGCCTTCTCCACGATTGATGGCCGTGCTCGCACACCCGGATGACGAATCGCTGGGCATCGGCGGAACGCTTGCGAAGTACGCCTCCGAAGGTGTCGAAACGTTACTCCTGACGGCGACGCGAGGTGACGGTGGACGGTACGGCAGTCATCGCCCCGGCGATGCTCAGCATCCGGGCAGATCCGCGCTCGCGAAGATTCGCGAACAGGAGTTGCGCGCTGCCGCGTCGGTGCTTGGCGTCAGCGACGTGGCATTCCTCGAGTATGGCGATCAGCAACTCGACGGCGCGAACCCGCAGCAAGCGATTGCGGCGATCGTCGAACATCTCCGGCGTGTTCGACCGAACGTCGTCATCACCTTCGGTCCGGACGGCGCCTACGGCCATCCCGATCACGTCGCGATCTCGCAGCTCACGACCGCCGCGGTCGTTGCCGCAGCCGAGCCCACCATCTCGAAGCTCTATTACATCGCGTGGCCGGAATCGACGTGGGCTGCGTATCAGAATGCGTTCAAGAAACTGACGTCCACGGTGGATGGCGTCGAACGTCACGTCGTGCCGTGGCCGGACTGGGAGATCACCACGGTCATCGACACGCGCGCATGCTGCCAGACAGTGTGGCGGGCGATCTCGTGTCATCAATCGCAGATGGCCGTGTACACGCAGCTCGAGCACCTCTCGCCGGAGCACCGCGACGCGTTGTGGGGCAGCCAGTCTTTTTATCGGGTCTTCAGCACGGTGAACGGCGGCCGCGCGCGTGAGACCGATCTTTTCGAGGGCATTCCCAGATGACGACGACAGACACCACACGCCATGCGGCGCTTGCGATGGATACTGCGACCTTCCGCACGCTGGGACATCGATTGGTCGACCAGCTCGCGGACTGCCTCGCGGCCGTGCCGCGTGGCCCTGTCACGCGCGATGAAGCGCCTTCGACGGTTCGCGCAGCTCTCAACCTGACAGGGCCGCTGCCGGAATCGGGGTCGGACCCGGCGCAATTGTTGGAGCAGACAACGCGTCTGCTGTTCGAGCATTCGCTGTTCAACGCGCATCCGCGGTTCTTCGGGTACATCACGGCGTCGCCGGCGCCGATCGGCATTCTCGGCGACTTCCTTGCGTCGGCGCTCAATCCGAACGTCGGCTCGTTTGTACTGTCGCCGGCCGCGACGGAGATCGAGTCGCAGACCGTGCGCTGGATTGCCGAGCTGATCGGCTATCCATCCGATTGCGGTGGTCTTCTGGTCAGCGGCGGCAACATGGCGAATTTTGTGTGCTTCCTCGCCGCACGCGCCTCTAGGGCGGGTAAGGCGGGTGGGGCGGGTGGGGCGGGTAGGGCGAGTGGGGACGGCAGGCTTCGCGTTTACGCATCGGTCGAAACGCACACATGGATTCAGAAAGCCGCGGACTTGAGCGGTCTGGGCTCCACATCGATCCGGTGGATTCCCACTGACGCCAAACTGCGGATGGATGTCGCGGCGCTGCGGCGGCAGCTGGAAGCAGACAAAGCCGACGGCGATGTGCCGTGCCTTGTCGTGGGAACCGGCGGCTCGGTGAGTACTGGCGCGGTCGATCCGCTGCCCGATATCGCCGCGGTGTGCAGGGAACACGGCGCGTGGTTCCACGTGGACGGCGCGTACGGTGGCTTTGCAGCGGCCGTACCGGAGGCGCCGGACGATTTGCGCGGGTTGAGTCAGGCCGATTCGGTCGCCGTCGATCCGCACAAGTGGCTGTATGCGCCGCTCGAGGCCGGTTGCGCGCTGGTACGGAATCCGGAGGCGCTGCGCGCAGCCTTCTCGTACCACCCGCCGTACTATCATTTCGACGAGCGCGCGACCAACTACGTCGACTACGGCCCGCAGAACTCGCGCGGCTTCCGCGCGCTGAAAGTGTGGCTCGCGCTCAGGCACGTGGGTGCTGCGGGCTATCGCAAGATGATTGCGGACGACATCGGTCTGTCCCGCGCCATGGCCGAAGCGGTCAGCCGCCATCCCGACCTGGAACTCATGACCCAGGACTTGAGCATCACGACATTCCGCTATGCGCCGCGCGATCTGCAGAGCACCGTCCGCGGCGAGGCGCTCGAACGCCATCTCGACGCGCTCAATCGCGAGCTGCTGGACCGGCTGCAGCGCGGCGGGGAGCTGTTTGTCTCCAACGCGATCATTGGCGGCCGCTACGCGCTGCGCGCCTGTATCGTCAACTTCAATACCGGGCTCGCGGACGTGGACGCGTTGCCCGAGATCGTCGCTCGCATTGGCCGGCGCGTGGATTTGGACTTGCGTCCGACGCGCTTACCTGACGTGCAGGCGCTGACGTGAAACGTCGATGTAGGACCCGTCCAGCTCGCTGACCGACGGGCAGCCGAGCAGACGCATCGTACGAATCACGTCAGTTCGAAGGATCTCGATCGCGCGCGCGACGCCGGGGCCGCCGGCGGCCCCAAGTGCCCACGCATACGCGCGACCTATGAGCACGGCCTTGGCGCCGAGGCAGATCGCTTTCACGATGTCGCCGCCGCGGCGGATGCCGCCGTCCATGAGCACGTCGATGCGTCCGTCTATCGCCTGAACCACTTCCGGCAGCGCGCGAAGGCTCGCGGGGACTCCGTCGAGCTGGCGTCCACCATGATTCGACACGACGACCGCCTGCGCTCCTGCATCCATCGCGCGCAGCGCATCGTCACCGGTGTGAACGCCTTTGACGACAACGGGCCCTTGCCACGCATCCCGCATCCAGCGCAAGTCCTCCCACGTAACGATGGTGCTTTCGAGCAGCGTGCCCACGTCGCCGCACGGCATGGCGCCTTTTCCCGGCAGCTCGACGTTCGGGAACACACGCGGCCGGCCATCGGCGAAGTAATCGAGCACCCATCGCGGCCGCGCCATGAATTGCCACGCGTACGGAAGGCTGCCCCACACGTCACCCTGCAGCAGCGGCCTGACGCCGTGACGGAAGTCTCGCTCGCGCATGCCGGATACGGGCGTGTCGATCGTGACGACGAGCGTCGTGTAGCCGGCGGCCTTTGCGCGCGCCATCGTCGCCTCGGCGACTTCGCGTCCACCGGGTACATAGAGTTGGAACCAGAGCGGTCCCGGCGTCGCTGCGCGGACGTCCTCGAGGCGGGTGCCCGAAAACGTTGACAGGATGTAGCCGGTGCCAGCCTCGTTGGCCGCACGCGCCGCGTGCAGCTCGCCCCGGGGATAAAACATGCGGCAGAAACCGACCGGCGCGAGCAGGAACGGCACGTCGAACGTCGTGCCGACCGCCGTCGTTCGCAGGTCGCACGACGGAACGGCCACGCACTGGCGCGGGCGGAAGCTGATATCGCGAAACGCCGCGCAGTTCTCGCGCAGCGTAACCTCGTCCTCGGCCCCGCCGTCGATATAGGCGAAGACGACCGCCGGCAGCCGCTTCCTGGCGAGCCGGCGGAAGTCGCTGATGTTGATGACGCGCGGAAAGCTGACCGACCGCGCGAGGCTGCGGTCGGACTTCATCGGCTAATCGGCGTAGACGACCGTGCGGTTGCTCGTGTGAGCACGAAGCACATCGGACGTGAGCTGCTTGCTGAGATACACCTTCGACTCGCGGTTGTCGATCGGGTGGACTTCGTACTTGACCACGTTGAATTCGAGCTGATCGAGCGTGCCCCGCATATCGTAGAAGCGGTTCTTCGTCTTGACCACGACTTCGTGATATCCCGACGCGTGCGCCCACGCCTCTGATTCTTCGGTGAGCGCGCGGAAATGTCCCTGGCCGCGCCAGTCGCGCCGCGTGCCGCCAATCCAACTGTAGAGGACCTTGCGTCCTTCGAACCGCACCGCGTTCTTCAGGCGTGCCACGAGGTCGGCAAGCTTGGTGTCGGACTCGCGCTCGCGGAGCTCGTGGACGATTTTGTACGAGACCGGCACGACAAGGCCCGGGTCATGCGGCAGGGGGGCTTCCGCCATCAGGATCAGGAATTCGCGGTCGCGCAGGCGCGTGTTGATCTCCTGCGCCGTCTTCTTCCGCGGGAACTCGCCGAAGTATTCCTCGATGTACTGAATTTCGAGCGCGCCCGTCTCGAGCGGGTACTGTTTGATCAGGTACTCCAAACCGGCTCCAAGGGGTTTCTACGGACCAACCACGAGGTCGATTCTATAATGGCGCGCCGGATCGCATCCTGACGCAGACCGCCGACGACGTTACCCGCCGCATCCGCCTCTGGTGGGACCAACATCCAATGGACTATCTCGGGCACCAGGGACGTCCCGACCTGTCCGATGAGGAAACCGCGCGCGCGTTTTTTGCGCGTATCGATCGCGAATTCCATCGCGCCGCATGGTTCGCGCAGCCGGCCGGCGCGCCGCTCTTCGCCAGCCTGATCGACTACGACGCGCTGCGGGGCCGCCGCGTGCTCGAGGTGGGATGCGGGCTTGGCGCGATTTCCGCGGAGCTCGCACGCAGGGGAGCGCGGCTCACCGCGCTTGATCTGACATGGACCGGCGTGACGTCGGCCACTCGGCGGTTCAGGCTCGACAACACCTGTGCGTCCGCTGTTCAGGGCGATGCGATGCGGCTGCCGTTTGCCAATGCCTCGTTCGACTTTATCTGGTCGTGGGGCGTGCTGCCCTACGTGCCGGATCTGGCGTGCGCCCTCGGGGAAATGTGCCGCGTCCTGAAGCCGGGGGGCGAGCTGCGGGTGATGATGTACAACCGCCATTCGATCTACAACTGGCTCGGCATCATCGCCCGATATGGCATCCTGCGGCTCCAGCTGCTTCGCCGAACAGTACCCGAGCTGTGGAGCCGCTACTCCGACGGCCGCGACATCGGCGGATGTCCGTTCGTGCGTTACTACAGCGCCGCGGAGTTTCTCGCGGCATTGCGGGGACTCGAGGTTCTCGAGATGCGCGCGTTCGAACAGAAGACCGCGCTCACGTCGTTTGTCCCCCGTTCGCTTCGGCGCCGTGCTGAGGCTCGGATCCCCGACGGCCTCATGCGCCTGCTGTTTGAAAAGCTTGGGATGCTCCTGTACTGTCGCGCGCGGAAAATGGGGTCGGGAGTCATTTGTTGAGGACAACGTCCTGAACAAATGACTCCCGACCCCATTTTTCCGGGTCGTACGCGAGGTTCGATGCCAGCCAGCGTTCCACGTCCGTGACCGCCATGCCTTTGCGCGCCGCGTAATCCTCCAGCTGATCGCGCCCGATGCGGCCGACGTTGAAGTACTTCGCCCGCGGGTGCGCGAAGTACAAACCGCTCACCGCCGCCGCCGGTGTCATGGCACACGATTCGGTGAGAGCCATACCCGCGCGGTCCGCGCCGAGCAGCGCGAACAGCTTCGTCTTTTCGCTGTGATCCGGGCAGGCAGGGTAGCCGAACGCGGGACGAATGCCGCGATATCGCTCGTGCACGAGGTCATAGCCAGAGAGTCGCTCGTTGGCGCCGTAGCCCCAGTCCTTGCGCGCGCGTGCGTGCAGGTATTCCGCAAACGCTTCGGCGAGCCGATCGGCGAGCGCCTTCACCATGATGGCGTGATAGTCGTCGTGATCGGCTTCGTACCGCTTCACGAGCTCGTCCGCGCCGAGTCCAGCGGTTACGGCAAAGGCGCCAAGGTAATCGAAGATCCCACTCTCGGCCGGCGCAATGAAATCGGCCAGCGAGCGATTCGGCTTGCCATCACCGATCTCCTCCTGTTGCCTGAGCATATTGAAAACAGTCACGGGATCGGTCCCTGATCCCGTCGGGAACACCAGAATGTCTTCGCCGACGGTGTTCGCTTTCCAGAAGCCGTACACACCGCGAAGCGTCAGGAGCCTCCGTTCAACAATCTGCTTCAGCAGCTCCTGTGCGTGCTCGTACAGCTCACGCGCCGCGGCGCCGTACTGCGGATGCTCGAGAATGGCGGGGAAGCGCCCCTTCAGCTCCCACGCGGAAAAGAAGAACGTCCAGTCGATGTACGGCACCACATCTTCGAGACGGACCTCGTCAAGCAGCCGTGCGCCGGTGAACGACGGTGTCGCGATCACGTCCGGACGCCAGTCGAGGCGCAGGCGATTGGCTTTGGCGGCTTCCCACGAGAGGAGCGGCCGCCGGCGAACTGCGGCATGCTGTTCGCGGACTCTGCTCTGCTCGGCGCGATTCGCCTCGGCGAAGTCCGCGTGCTGCGCCGGGTTCAGAAGCCTCGACACCACGTCCACCGCACGCGACGCATCGAGAACATGAACGACGGGCTGGCCGTACTCGGGCGCAATCTTCACGGAGGTGTGCGGTTTGCTGGTGGTCGCCCCGCCGATCAGAAGCGGGATGTTCATCCCCAGCCGCTCCATCTCGCGCGCGACGAAGACCATTTCGTCGAGTGACGGCGTGATGAGTCCGCTCAAGCCGATCAGGTCGGCGTTCTCGTCGGCCGCCGTCTGGAGGATTCTTGCGGCAGGTACCATGACGCCAAGATCGACTACCTCGTAGTTGTTGCAGCCGAGGACGACGGCCACGATGTTCTTGCCGATGTCGTGCACATCTCCCTTGACCGTGGCCATCACGACCTTCCCCTGGGCCTGGCGCGTATCGCCGGTGCGCCGTTTCTCCTCCTCCATATACGGCAGCAGATAGGCAACCGCCTTTTTCATCGCGCGGGCGCTCTTGACGACCTGTGGAAGGAACATCTTCCCGGCGCCAAACAGGTCGCCGACAATCTTCATCCCATCCATCAACGGCCCTTCGATGACGTCCAGCGGCCGGGGCATCTGCTGCCGCGCCTCCTCGACATCGGCTTCGATGAAATCCACCACGCCGTGGACGAGTGCATGGGACAGCCGTTTCTCGACAGGCGCGTCGCGCCACGCACGATCGACAGCTTTCTTCGTGCCGTCGCCCTTCACCGTGTCTGCAAACTGAACCAGCCGCTCCGTGGCATCGGGGCGGCGGTTGAAGATGACGTCCTCGACGTGCTCGAGCAGATCCTTTGGAATGTCTTCGTAGACGATCAGCTGCCCGGCATTGACGATGCCCATGTCGAGGCCCGCTCTGATCGCATGGAACAGGAAGGCGGAATGAATCGCCTCGCGGACGACGTCGTTGCCGCGGAACGAGAACGAAAGGTTGCTCACGCCGCCGCTGATCTTCACGCCGGGACAGGTCGCCTTGATGGCTTTCGTCGCCTCGATGAAGTTGATCGCGTACTCGTTGTGTTCCTCGAGGCCCGTCGCAATCGCCAGGATGTTGGGGTCGAAGATGATGTCGAGCGGATCGAAACCAGCCTTTTTGGTCAGCAGCGTGTAGGCGCGCTGGCAGATGGAGACCTTGCGCTCGACCGTGTCCGCCTGCCCCTGCTCGTCGAAGGCCATGACAACCACGGCGGCGCCGTAGCGCCGGATCGCACGCGCCTTGCGCAGGAAGTCGTCCTCGCCTTCCTTGAGGCTGATCGAATTGACGACGCCCTTGCCCTGGACGCACTTCAGGCCCGCCTCGAGCACGCTCCATTTCGAGCTGTCCACCATAATCGGCACGCGCGCGATCTCCGGCTCGGTGGCAATCAGGTTGAGGAACGTCGTCATCGCGGCTTCAGAGTCGAGCATCCCTTCGTCCATGTTGACGTCCAGGATGTTGGCGCCGCCGCGCACCTGATCGACGGCGACATGTGCGGCTTCGGTGAAGTCGCCGCCCGTCACCAGACGCGCGAAACGTTTCGACCCGGTGACGTTGGTCCGTTCGCCAACCATGATGAAGTTGGAGTCGGGGCGGATCGTCAGGGTCTCGAGGCCCGAGAGCTGAGTGAACCTCGCAGGGATCGGGAACCCTGATCCCTGTCGCGGCGGGAGGCCCGCAACCGCCGAGTCCAGAGCCCGAATGTGATCGGGCGTCGTTCCACAACAACCGCCGACAATGTTGACGAAACCCGATTCGGCGAAGTCACGAAGCAGGTCCGCCGTTTCCTCAGGGAGCTCGTCGTACTCACCGAACGCATTCGGCAGGCCCGCGTTGGGGTAGCAGGTGACGTAGGTTTCCGCGATTCGCGCCAGTTCGGCGAGGTGGGGACGCATTTCGCGCGCGCCCAGCGCGCAGTTCAGGCCGACGCTGAAGGGACTGGCGTGGCGAATCGACGTGTAGAACGCGTCGAGCGTCTGCCCCGACAGCGTGCGGCCACTGCGATCCGTAATCGTCACGGAAATCATCAGCGGCAGTTCAATGCCCTTCTCATCGAACACATCGCGGATTGCCGCAATCGCCGCCTTCGCGTTCAGCGTGTCGAAGATGGTTTCGAGCAGCAGCATGTCGGAGCCGCCGTCAATCAGCCCGCGTGCGTGCTCCCGGTAAGCGGCCACCACCTGATCGAACGTGACGGCACGGAACGCCGGGTTGCCGACGTCAGGGGAAATCGACAGCGTCCGGTTGGTCGGTCCCATCGCACCGGCCACGAAACGCGGGCGCTCCGGCGATTTCTGATTCCACTCATCGACCGCGGCGCGCGCGAGGCGGGCGCCCTCGACGCTCAGCTCGTACGCCACCGACTCGAGGCCGTAGTCCGCCTGGGCGATCGCCGTCGATGAAAAGGTGTTTGTCTCGATGATGTCCGCCCCGGCGGCGAGATACTCGCGATGAATCTCGCCTACGACGTCGGGACGCGTCAGGATCAGCAGGTCGTTGTTCCCCTTCAGGTCGCGACGATGCTCGCGGAACCTCGCGCCGCGGAAATCCGCTTCCGCGAGCTTGTAGCGCTGAATCATCGTCCCCATCGCCCCATCGAGGAGGAGGATGCGCTTCGCGAGGAGGTCGTGCAGGCGATCGACTACCGTCATCGTGCTCTTCGTGCCTTGGGAGTCGGGAGTTGGGGATTGGAGGTTGCGGTCGCCTTGCAGCCGCTTGCAATGAGGACGGCAAACGGGTCGCCGGCTTTGCTGGCGCCGACGTTGACTTTTACGTCGCCAAGGCCTGCGCGGCCGAGCATCGTGTCGAGCTCCGCGCTCGAAAATCCCAGATGGCGATCGCCGAACCGTTTCCGGACCCACCCCTGATCGTGCTCGCGCAGGTCGAGAATCAGGAGGCGTCCGCCGGGGCGCAGGATGCGCGCGGCTTCTGCAATTGCGCGTGGAACGTCGTCGGCGTGATGGAGCGACTGGGACAGCAGCGCGACGTCCACCGACGCGTCCGCCAGCGGCAGCTTCACGAGGTCGCCTTTCTTCCATGCGACGTTGCTGACGTGGCGGCGCTCGGCGAGCGCTTTCGCGCGCTGGAGCACTTCGGCGGACCGGTCGATGCCGACGACGGTCCGCGCCCAGCGTGCCGCTTCGAGTGTGAGGTAACCCTCGCCACATCCAATATCCGCGACATCGAACGCGGGCAGCAGGTGGCCGAGCGCACGCGCCCAGGCCGCCCAGCTCCGGCCGGGTACGAGCTGGCGCGGGTCGCCGTGCGTGTCGAAGTTCTCCTTGCGCAACCGCAGCACTTCCTGCATGCGCGCTTCATCCGCACGGACGGCGCGATCGGTTGCCGCCGACTCGAAATGCGTGTCGAGCAGCGCCCACAGTGTTCCCTGGCCGTTGGCCCGCGAATCCTCGGCGACGCGGTAGTAGACGTACCCCGCTTCGCGCTCTTCGGTGACGAGGCCCGCGTCCTTCAGGAGTCCCAGATGCCTGGACACGTTCGATTGCGCGACGCCGAGGATGCCCGTCAGCTCGGTGACGTTGAAGCGGTCCTTTGCCAGGACGCGAAGCAGCCGCAGCCGCGTCGAGTCTGACAGGAGACGGAAGAGGGACGAGACCTGCTGCACTGTATCTATAAATCTACATATATAGATACGCTCCAGTCAAATTGACAGATCTGGAAGCCGGGTCCTTTCGGACCCGGCAGATTGGGCCTAATTGTCGTAATACAGGTAGAACTCGTACGGGTGGGGCCGGAGGCGGATCGGGTCGAGCTCCTTGCTGCGCTTGTACTCGATCCAGGTCGTGATCAAGTCCTCCGTGAAGACATCGCCCTTGAGCAGGAACGCGTGGTCCTGCTCGAGCGCATCGATCGCCTCCGGCAGCGAGCCGGGCGTCGTGCGAATGCCTTCGTCCTTCATCTCCTCGCGCGTCATCTCGTAGATGTCCCGGTCGAGCGGCTTGCCGGCATCCACCTTGTTCTGGATGCCGTCGAGCATGGCCATCAGCATCGCCGACCACGCCAGGTAGCCATTCGCGCTCGGATCCGGACACCGGAACTCCAGGCGCTTCGACTTGGGACTCTTTGAATACATCGGAATGCGGATCGATGCCGAGCGGTTGCGCGCGGAGACCGCGAGGTTGACTGGCGCTTCGAAGCCGGGCACCAGCCGGCGGTACGAATTCGTCGTGGGGGCTGCGAACGCGAGGATGGCGGGTGCGTGTTTGAGCAGACCGCCAGCGGCCCACAGCCCGATCTGGCTGAGACCGGCATATCCATCGCCGGCGAAGAGCGGCTTGCCGCCCTTCCACAACGACGTGTGACTGTGCATGCCGCTGCCGTTGTCCTCGAAGATCGGCTTTGGCATGAACGTCACCGTCTTGCCATTCCGCTTCGCGACGTTCTTGCAGATGTACTTGTACCACATGAACTGATCGGCCATCTTCAGCAGCGGCTGAAACTGCATGTCGATCTCGGCC
>Ga0075425_100008967_pt1 | contig 10635 bp, 9 predicted proteins | sample SoiMethybrSBSTD4_FD_75300 | JGI IMG/M metagenome (GOLD analysis project Ga0075425, IMG submission 75300) | Bulk soil microbial communities from a Populus tree surrounding site in Tennessee, USA - Soil MetaG P. TD hybrid SBSTD4 | ecosystem: Environmental > Terrestrial > Soil > Tree plantation...
TTCGGACCGGACCGGGGCAACGCGGCGAGCGGAGTGCACGCGATCCTGGTCGAGGTCGATCCGGAGACCGCGGCAGTGGCCATCAAGCGGTACGTGGTGGTGCACGACTGCGGCACGGTCATCAACCCCATGGTCGTGGAAGCGCAGGTGCAGGGCGGCGTGGCGCATGGCATCGGCAACGCCTTCTACGAGCAGCTCCATTTCGACGAGAACGGCCAGCTGCTCAACGCCTCGTTCATGGACTACCTGCTGCCGACCGCGCTGGATGTGCCCCGCGTCGAAATGGCCCACATCGAGACGCCCTCGCCCCTCAATCCGCTGGGGGCCAAAGGCGTGGGCGAGGCCGGCGCGATTCCCACCGGCGCCGCGTTCGCGCAGGCCGTGGAGGATGCGCTCGCCGGCAGCGGCCTGGAAATCACGCAGATTCCGCTCAGTCCCACCCGGCTGTTCGAGCTGCTCGAGGCCGCGAAGGGGACTCCGTCATGATCGTCGAAGGGACCTACCCGCTCCCCGGAACGCCAGCGGTCATCTGGGACCTGCTCATGGATCCCGAGGTGCTGGCCAAAGCGATGCCGGGCACCAAGCAGCTCACCCGGATCGCGCCAGACCGCTACGAAGGCATCATGCGGATCGGGATCGGGCCGATCACCGCTGCGGAGTTCGAGCTGGTCATCGCGCTGACGGACGTCCTGCCCCCGCACTCGTACTCGATGCAGATCGACGGGAAGGGGCGGGCGGGGTTTACCCGGGGGACGGCCCAGGTGCAGCTGACTCCCGACGGCGCCGGCACGGTGATGAAATACGGCGCCGACCTGCAGGTGGGAGGCAAGATCGCCGCGGTGGGACAGCGGCTGCTCGATTCGGTGAGCAGACTGCTGACCCGCCAGGGACTCGAGGCGCTCACCCGGGAGCTCAACAGCCGGCTTGGGGGCAGCGAGTGAAGCCCGCCGCCTTCGCCTACTACCGCCCCGACCACCTCGACGAGGCGCTCGCCTTGCTCGCCGAGCATGAGGATGCCAAGCCGCTCGCTGGCGGACAAAGCCTGATTCCCGCGATGAACTTTCGACTCGCGGCGCCCGCCGCCCTGATCGACCTCAACCACATCACCGCGCTCGCGGGCGCGCAGGCGAGCGACACGGGCGGGCTCCAGCTCGGCGCGATGACGCGCCACGCGGCGCTCGAGCGGAGCCCGCTGGTGGCGGAGCGGGCTCCGCTGCTCGCCGAGACCATGCCGTTCATCGCCCATCCCCAGATCCGCAGCCGCGGGACCCTCGGCGGGAGTCTGGCGCACGCCGACCCGGCGGCGGAGCTTCCCGCGGTCATGGTGGCCCTGGAGGCCACCTTGACGCTGCGAAGCGCGAGCGGGGAGCGCCGCCTGCCGGCGGAGCAGTTCTTCACCGGGCTCTTCGCCACCGCGCTCGAGCCGGGCGAGCTGCTCACCGCCGTCGAGCTGCCCGCTCCCCCGGTGCGGAGCGGCACGGCCTTTCTCGAGCTGGCGCGGCGTCACGGCGACTATGCACTAGTGGGGGTTGCCGTCACCCTCACCCTCGACGAAGGCGACCGATGCCGGGCCGCCCGGATCGCCTTGCTGAGTGTCGGCGAGGGGCCGACGCTGGCGCGCCGCGCCGCCGCGGCGCTGGCGGGGGAGGTGCTCACCGATCAGGCCATCCGCGCCGCCGCGGAGCTGGCCGCCGGCGAGGACATCGATCCGCCTTCCGATCTGCACGCCTCCGCGGCGTATCGCCGCCAGCTGGTGCGGGTGCTCACCCGGCGTGCGTTGAGCATCGCCGCTCAGCGGGCATACTCTTCTTCTTCTCCGATGCGACCCGCCCGGGAGGCGTGAATGCGGACCTATGACCTGTCCCAACCCCTCAACCAGGAAGTCTCCTTCTGGCCCTACTATCCGCCGTTCGAGGTCAAGTACATCAAGCGCAAGGCCGAGCACGGAGTCAATGCGCAGTACATCCAGACCTCGAATCACATGGGCACCCATCTGGATGCGCCGCGCCATTTCGTGACGGCGGGGCGCACCATCGACGAGATCCCCATGGAATGGCTGTGCGGTCCAGGGGTGATCGTCGACCTGCGCGATGAGATGGGCGACCTGGCGCTCTACACTCCCCAGATGATCGAGAAGCGGGTCAAGGTGAAGCGCGGTGACCTGCTGATTCTGCACACCGGCTTCCACCGGCACGCCCAGTTCGGTGCGGAGCCCGACGAGGAGCGCTACATCCACCTGCACCCGGGCGCGCATCCCGACATGGTGCCCTGGCTGCTCAAGAAGGGGATTCACATCTGGGGCGTGGACTGCATCTCGACCGACCATCCCATGAACCTGCCGATCGGGCGGTTCCTGGGGAAGGGCATGCACGACCACTATCTGCGGGTCCGCGCCAAGGCCGAGGAAAAGTTCGGCGGCAAGAAGGCGGTGGAGAAGCTGTTTCCCGATTCGGCGTACCAGCTGACCCACAACGCACTGTTCCCCAAGGACTGCATGCACATCGAAAACGTGGGCGGCGAGATCGACGCCCCCGAGCTGCAGAACACCCGCTGCATCGTGGGGTGCTTTCCCTGGAAGTTCCGCGGCGGCGAAGCCGCCTTCTGCCGGACGGTGGCCTGGATCGGCGACTGGCCCCGCAAGCCCTAGCGCCGGCGGCAATTTGACGACGTCGGCATCACCTTGCGCCGGACCTCGATCGGCATATCCACAGATTTCGCGGATGACGCGGATTGAGCGCCCGCCGAGTCAGCCGCTTGGTGACTCGGAGACCTACGCGATCATCGGTGCGGCCATGGAAGTTCACCGAGCGCTTGGTCCCGGTTTCCTTGAGCCGGTCTATCAACAGGCACTTGCTGTTGAGCTAAAACTGTGTGGAGTGACGTTTGCCAAGGAGGTCGAGTTGCCCATTTGCTACAAAGGGCGACCTCTTGGTGTTCGCTATCGTGTGGACTTCATCTGCTACGATACGGTGCTCGTGGAACTCAAGGCACTCGACCGGATTACCGGCAAGGAGGAGGCCCAAGTTATCCACTACTTGCTGTCGAGCCAGCTCCAGCGAGCACTCCTGCTCAACTTTGGCGCGTCGTCTTTGCAGGTTAGGCGGTTCCTCGGATCCAACGCCACGACTCCTCTTGGTTCCGTGAAATCCGTGTCATCTGTGGATGCAGTTTCGTGATGAACCTTCAGAGCGCGGCGGAGATCGCCCGGCGCGTGGGCGCCGGCGAGCTTTCCCCGGTCGAGGTGATCGAGGCGGCGCTGGCACAGGTGCAGGCGCTCAACCCCCGGCTCAACGCCCTCGTCACCCTCAACCCGCGGGCGGTGGAGGAGGCGCGTACGCTGGAGCGGCAACTCCAGGCCGGTGCCGCGCCGGGCCTGCTGGCGGGAGTGCCGGTCGGGATCAAGGACGTCACCCAGGTCGCCGGGCTGCGCACCACCTTCGGCTCGCCGCTCTACCGCGATCATGTTCCCAGCGAGGACGCCCTCGTGGTGCAGCGGCTGCGCGCGGCGGGCGCGATCGTGCTGGGAAAGACCAATACCCCCGAGTTCGCCGCGGGCGGGAACACCTGGAACGACGTGTTCGGCCGCACCCGCAACCCCTGGAATCCCGAGCGCAGCGCCGGCGGCTCGACCGGCGGCGGGGCGGTGGGCCTCGCGACCGGCATGATCGCCTTGGCCGAGGGCACCGACCTGGGCGGCTCGCTGCGAATCCCGGCGTCCTTCTGCGGCGTCGTCGGCCTGCGCCCCAGTCCGGGGCTGGTGCCGACCTATCCCACGGACTACGTCTGGGACACCTTGCAGGTCACCGGTCCCATGGCGCGCAGTGCGGAAGACGTCGCCCTCATGCTGCAGGCGATCGCGGGGCCCAGTCCCTTTGCGCCGCTGCGCCAGCCGATCGAGGGGCGTGACTTCGTCGCCGCGGTGCGCGCCGGCCCCCGACCTCACCTCCGGCTGGCCTACTGCGCGGATCTGACCGGGATCGGGATCGATCCGGACATCGAGTCGGCCTGCCGGGCGGCGGTGCTGCAGCTCGAGCGGAGCGGCGCCAGCGTCGAGCTGATCCGCCTCGATCTCTCGGCCGGCCGCGAGGCGTTCCTGGCGCTGCGGGGGCTCTGGTTCGTCACCTGGATGCAGGAGCGGCTGGAGCGGATCGAGGAGTTCGGCGTGAACGTGCGCAACAACACCACGTCCGGGTTAGCCGGCACCCTCCGGGACCTGGGCGCCGCGGAGCGCATCCGCGGAGAACTCTGGCATCGCTTGCGGGACTGCTTCACCCGCTTCGATCACCTGCTCACCCCGACCATGGCCGTTCCGCCGTTCCCGGTCGAGCAGAACTATCCGGATACGGTCGCCGGGCAGCCGATGCGCACCTACATCGATTGGCTGGCCCCGACCTTCGTGCTGAGCCTGACCGGGCTGCCGGTGGCGTCGGTGCCGTGCGGCCTGGTCGCGGGGCTTCCCGCGGGACTGCAGATCGTCGGTCCGCCCGCGGGAGAGGAGGCGGTGCTCGCGCTCGCCGCAGCGGTCCAGGCCAACTGCCCGATCAGCTATCCTGCCCCGGGGTGAGCTCTCCTGCCTCGAACAGCTTGGCGACCTCCGGTTTGACGACCTTTCCCATCGCGTTGCGGGGCAGGGCGGCTACGTTGCGCAGCGCGCGGGGCAGCTTGTAGGGCGCGAGCCGCTCGCGCGCCCACGCCTGCAGCGCGCCCAGCTCGAGCGTCGCGCCCGCGGCGAGCTCCACGGCCGCACAGACCCGCTCCCCCCATTCGAGGTCGGCGACGCCAACCACGGCGCACTCCGCGATGGCGGGATGGGTGCGCAGCTCCTCCTCGATCTCGAGCGCGGACACCTTGAACCCGCCGGTCTTGATGATGTCGACGCTGCTGCGCCCGAGCAGGCGATAGGCCCCCTGCTCGAACACCGCCGTGTCGCCGGTGCGGAACCAGCCGTCGCGGAAGGCCGCGCGGGTTTCCTCCGGGCGCCGCCAGTATTCCAGAAACACGTTGGGACCGCGCACCTCCACCTCGCCCGGGGCGCCGGGCGACACCGGCAGCCCGGCCTCATCCACCAAACGCACCTCCACTCCCGGCAGCGGCGTGCCGACGTACCCGGGACGCCGCACGCCATGGAGCGGGTTGCTGAGCGCCATGCCCAGCTCGGTCATCCCGTAGCGCTCCAGCAGGGTGTGGCCGCTGATCCCGCGCCAGGCTTCCAGCGTGGCCACCGGCAGCGCCGCGGAGCCCGAGATCATCACCCGCAGCCCTGCGCAGCCGGCCGACCACGCCGCGCGCTGGGCCGGGGCCGCCGGCTCCCACGCGGCGATCAACCGGCGATAGATCGTCGGCACCGCCATGAAGAGGGTCAGGCGGCCGGAAGCGACGCGCGCCCAGACCTCCTCCGCGTCGAAGCGCGCCAGCATTTCGCATTCGGCCCCCGCCCACAGGGCCGAGAGGACCACGTTGACGATGCCGTGCACGTGATGGAGCGGAAGCACCAGGAGGATCCGGTCGTCCGCGCTCCACTCCCAAGCCTCGATCAACGCGGTGATCTGGGCCCGCAGGTTCGCGTGGGTCGTGACGACGCCTTTGGGCTTGCCGGTGGTGCCGCTGGTGTAGACGATCAGCGCGCGGCGCGCTTCGACCACGGCGGGCAGCGGCGCGGGCGCGGCGCCGAGCAGCTCGGCGGTCGTCGCGAAGCGCGCGTCGAGCTCCTCCGCGAGCGGCGTCAGCGCCTCCGCAGAGCCGGGGTCGGCGATGACGATCGCGGCGGCCGCGTCGCGGATCGTGTAGGCGAGCTCCGCGCGGGGATGGGAAAGCGCGAGCGGCACCGCGACCCCCCCGGCGCGCCAGATGCCGCACAGGACGGCGACGTAGTCGAAGCCCGGCGGCACGAAGAAGGCGACCCGGGCTTCTTCCAGATCGGAGCGACCCGCGAGGAGCCCGGCGGCGACTCGCGATGACGCCTCGAGCAGTTGGCCATAGCTGTGGAGACCCGCGGCGTCGCGGACGGCGATCCGGTCGGGCTGCCGAGCAACGCGGGCGACGAGCGGAAGCGGGAGATCCGGATCGGCCATACCGCAAGAAACGGCAGGCGCGGGAGGGCGGCAAGAGCAGGTGAGACCGGCTTGCGACGGTACCCGGCTCACTCGCCCCGTAAGACTTCTACCGGGTCGGCGCGGGTGGCACGCCGCGCCGGAATCCAGCAGGCCAGCCAGGCGGCCGCCAGGAACCCCGCCGCCGAGAGCGCGAGCACCTGGGGATCGCCCGGCCGAACTTCGAAGAGCAGCCGCACCAGCTGCCGGCTCACCAGCCACCCCAGCGCCAGCCCGGCGCCTGCCCCCAGCGCCGCGTCCCGCATGCCGCCGCGCACCACGTGGGCCACCACCTGACGGTCGGTCGCGCCGAGGGCGCGACGCAGTCCCATCTCCCGGGTGCGCTGCGCCACGATGTGAGAGACCACGCTGTACACCCCCAGACCGGCGAGCAAGGTCGCGAGCAGCGCGAAGGCCCCCATCAGCCAGGAACGGAAGCGGACAGTGGAGGTCGCGGCGCGAACCACGTCGTCCATCGTCCGCACCCCGCTGACGGGAAGCTCGGGATCGAGTGCCGCCACCACCGCGCGCAGCTGGGGCGCGAGGGAGGCGGGGGCGACCCGGGCCCGCAGCAGCAGGGTCACGCCGTCGGTGGCCACCTGGTCGCTGGACAGGTAGAAGATCGGGCGGGGTGGCTGGTCGAGGCCGCGCTCGCGCACGTCGCCCACCACGCCGACGATGATTCCCTGGGGCCGGTCGGGTCCGGGGCGCGCGTCGACCCGCACGAAGTGGCCGAGCGGATCCGCATTGGGCCAGAACCGCCGCGCCGCTGCGGCGCTGATCACCACGACGGGCGGACCACCCCGGCGGTCCTGGGGGGTGAACCCTCGGCCGCGGAGCAGCGGAACGCGCTGGGTGGCGAAGTAGCCGTCACTGACCAGCCGCACCTGGGAGGATTGGCTGACCCCGTCGGGCACCGGAATGCTATCAATGGTGAAACTGGCGCTCCAGCCGAATCCGGTGAGCGGCAGCCCGAAGATCACGGCCGCCGACTCGACGCCGGGCAGCTCCGCCAGTCCGCGGCGCGCGGCGCTCTGGAACCGCACCAGGGCATCGCCGGTAGGATAGCGCGCGTTGGGCAGGCTGACCTCGGCCACCAGAGTCTGGCTCGGATCGAACCCCGGGTCGACCTGCTGCAGCCGTTGCATGCTCTTGAGCAGCACCCCGGCCACCGCCAGCAGGGTGAGGGCGAGCGCCGTCTCCACCCGCACCAGCCAGTGGTGCGCGCTGCGCCGGGTCGCCACGCTGCGGCCGCCCGCGGCGGCGAGTGCGGCCCGCAGCTCGGTGCGCGCCAACCGGTGGGTCGGCGCCAGGCTCACCGCGAAGGCGACCAGCAGCGTGAGCACGAGGACGAACAGCAGGGAAGGCAGATCCAGCGCGACGCCGGCGAGGCGCGGCACGTCCCCGGGAGCGACCCGCCGGAGGATCGCGATTCCGCCCAGCGCCACCGGCATCGCCACGGCGGCGCCGGCCGCGACCAGCACCAGCACCTCGCTCGCCGCATGCCAGCGCAGCCGCCCGCGGCCGGCGCCAAGCGCGCTGCGGACCGCGAACTCGCCGCCCTTCCCGAGGGCGCGGACCAGGACCAGGTTGGCTACGTTGGCGGCGACCAGCACGAGCAGCAGTCCCGCCCCCGCCATCAGCAGCCACAGCGTGGGGCGCACTTCGCCTACCACGTCCTCCCGCAGCCCGTTGAGCACCACGGTCCACCCGGCGCTGCTCTTGGGAAAGGCCAGCGCGATCCGCGCGGCCAAGGTGGTGAGCTCGCTGCGCGCGGCGGCCAGCGTGACGCCGGGAGCGAGCCGTCCCGCCGCCTCGAGGTAGTGGGCGCCGCGCTGGGTCGCGACGTCGGCCGGCGTCCGGAACGGGATCCAGGCCGCGACCGGGCGGACCGGGAAGGTGAAGCCCTGCGGCATTACCCCGATGATCTGGTAGGGGTTCCCATCCAGCGTCCAGGACTTGCCCAGGATCCCGCGATCGCGGCCGAAGCGGCTTGCCCATACGCCGTCGGACAAGAGGACCACGCGCGGACCACCCGGCACGAAGTCGCCCTGAGCGAAGCCGCGGCCCAAAGCGGGGGGAACCCCCACCACGCCCTGGAACCCCTGGGTCACCGCCGCGAGATCGACCTGTTCCGCGGGGCCCAGGCCGGTGGCCGCGGCCGGGTATTCGGTCCAGGCGACCAGGGCGGCGAAGCTGTGGGCATCGCGCGACCAGTCGTAGAAGTCGGTGGGCGACACCGAGAAGGTGGGCCAGCCCGCCCGAGGATTGCTGGAGTACAGCGCGACGAGCCGGCCGGGCTCGGGATAGGGCAGCGGCCGCAGCACCACGCCGCCCAGCACGCTGAACACCGTGGCGTTGAGGCCGATGCCCACGGCCAGCACCAAGATGGCGGTGAGCGCGAAGCCCGGCGCGCGCCCTAACCCGCGGGCTGCCAGCCGCAGGTCCTGCCCCACCCCCGCCAGCCATTCCCGCCGGCGCCGCTCGCGCCGGCGGGCCCGGTCGATCGCGCGGCATTCCCGCGCAAAGCGCCCCAGCGGCCCGAAGTGGCGCTCCGCCTCCCCCCGGGCCAGCTCGGCCGGCACCCCGGCCCGGGCCAGCGCGTCGGCCTTGAGCTGGAGGTGCGCCTCGAATTCGGCGGCGATGTCCTCGGCGGGGCTCGGCTCGCGGCCGCTCAGGCGGAAGAGGCGACGGAAGCCGGCCATGCTACCGCTCGGCGGTGCGCAGCACCTTGCCGACCGCGCTCACGTAGCGCTCCCACAGGGAGATCTCGGAGCGCAGCTGCCCGCGCCCTTTCGCGGTCAGCTGGTAATAGCGGGCGCGGCGATTGTTCTCGGAGAGGCCCCATTCGGCATCCACCCAGCCACGCCGCTCCAGCCGGTGCAGTGCGGGGTAGAGCGCGCCCTCCTCCACCAGGAAGGCGTCGTCGGAGCGGTCGCGGATCCAGGTGGCGACGCGGTAGCCGTGTGCCGGCCCCCAGGAGAGCGCCTTGAGCACGAGGAGATCGAGGGTGCCCTGCAGCAGATCGAGCGCGGACGGCATCGGCCCTTCCCATAAAGATCTTATGGAAGGTGCGTCGTGTCCCCTAAGATGTCAATGGGAGGGACTGCCCATCAGGTCGTTCCGCTGAACAGCGCGATCCGGAGTGGCCGCGGCGGTGCCACTGCATCGTCCACCAGCAGCCGGACCCGGCGAACCGGGCGGGGGTCGAAGCGTTGGAGCCGGCGATAGCCGAGGGTGGTGCCCGCGGTCAGGGTGGCCCACCCGGTGCCGTCGGATCCCTCGAGCCGGTAGCGCGCGACCCGCTGTCCCTGCCGGATATCCTCCCGCAGGTCGGCAAGGCCCACCGGCACCACGCGGCCGAGGTCGAGCTCGGCGACGGCGCTGCGCGGGCCGGTCGTGCGCCAAGAGAAGTCCCGTCGCTCCGCCAGATCGTTGCGGAAAACCAGGTCGAGCTGAATCCGCATTTCGCGCAGGCGGCCGGCGTCGGTTTCGTGGAGCAGGCCTTCCCGGGTGGGCGGCACATTGAGTAACAGCTTGGAGTTGCGTCCTACCGAGGTGAAGTAGAGCTCCACCAGTTCCTCCGTCGCCTTCACGCGGGCGTCTTCCGCCGGGTGATAGAACCAGCCGGGCCGGATCGAGACGTCGGTCTCGCCGGGCCGCCAGACGGTGCCGGCCGGGTCCCCCTGCTGGAGCGCCCTGATGATCCCCGGTCCGTCGGCGCCGGGATAAGGCACCGCGGCGGGATCCATGGTCGACCAGTTGGTTTCCCCGGCGACGCCGCGCTCATTGCCGATCCAGCGGATGTCGGGACCCGCGTCGGAGAACATCACGGCGCCGGGCTGCAGGCGGCGCACCAGGCCCCAGAAGCGGGGCCAGTCGTAGACCTGGCGCTTGCCGTTGGGGCCCTCTCCGTTGGCGCCGTCGAACCAGACCTCGTCGATGCGGCCGTAGCGGGTGAGCAGCTCGGTGAGCTGGTCGCAGTAGAAATCGTTGTAGCGGGGCGAATCGCCGTAGCGCGGCTCGTGGCGGTCCCAGGGCGAGAGGTAGAGCCCGGCCTTGAGCCCCTCGGCGCGGCAGGCGTCGGTGAATTCGCGCACCAGATCGCCCTTGCCGTTCCGCCACGGGCTGGCCGCCACGGAGTGCCGCGTGGTGCGGGTGGGCCAGAGGCAGAAGCCGTCGTGATGCTTGGCGGTGAGGATCAGCGTCCGGAACCCGCCGGCTTTGGCCGCGCGAGCCCACTGGCGCGCGTCGAGCTTCGCGGGAGAGAAGATCGCGGGGTCCTCGCGCCCGTCACCCCACTCGCGGTCGGTGAAGGTATTCACCCCGAAGTGCAGGAAGAGGGCGAGCTCGTCGCGCTGCCACTCGAGCTGGGCCCGGGTCGGCAGCGGCCGCGCCGGCTCGCCACGCGGCAGTAGCAGCGTCGCGGCGGAAGCGGCGAGGAACTCCCGGCGGGAGGTCAACGGACCACCAGTTCGCCGCGGAGCCGGAAATCGGCGGAGGACCCGCCGATCAGCACCCGGAAGCTGCCCGGCTCGACGACCCA
>Ga0075425_100008968_pt1 | contig 10635 bp, 9 predicted proteins | sample SoiMethybrSBSTD4_FD_75300 | JGI IMG/M metagenome (GOLD analysis project Ga0075425, IMG submission 75300) | Bulk soil microbial communities from a Populus tree surrounding site in Tennessee, USA - Soil MetaG P. TD hybrid SBSTD4 | ecosystem: Environmental > Terrestrial > Soil > Tree plantation...
GTGGTCGTGCGCGGCAAGGTGACGGGTATCATCCGCGCCATTCGCGTCATCCTGCAAGACACCGCGCAGGTGGACAGTGAAATCGTGCACAAGAAGCTTTCGATCGAGGAGGGCGCCACGTTCGAAGGCATTGCGCGCCGCAGCGAAGATCCATTGAGCGCTGAAACCCCAAGCGCCAATCCCATGCGCAACGCCAATGGAAGCTATCACACCGCCGAGGCTGTCGCCTGAACGCGTCCTAGAGTTCGGCAGCTTCTCCTGAAGCGGCGGTCACTCTAGGGTCACGCTCGAGGCGTGGCCGCATTCCCGGTTGCGCTACACCACCGTCACCGTCGGGGGATGCGTCACCAACGACCTAAGATCAGCAGACATGCGAGCGAGCTTGGCGTGATCCGGGCGCGGTCGCTCGAGACCCGGAGTGCGTGCAAACGCTTCCTCCATGGCTTGCGCGGCGGCCAGCAGCGCGAGGTCACCCCGAAATCGTCCCGTGACCTGCAGCCCAAACGGCAGGCTTGCGTGGTCGCGCCCGCAGGGCAGAGAGACGGCGGGGTTCGTTGTCAGGGTGATGAAGTAGGTGAGCGCCAGCCAGTGGTAGTAGTTGCGCAAGGGCTTGCCGTCCATCTCCGGCAAATAGAGCTCGGTCCAAGGCCTCGGCGAGACAGGCGTTGTGGGCGACAATACCAAGTCGTAATCGCGAAACACCGTCTGGAACCGACGGAAGATGCGCGTCTGCTCGGCCTGCGCCCAGGCCGCATCGCCAAGGGACATGGTCGCGCCCATCTCATAGTTGGCGCGCACGTTGGGGCCGAGCAAATTTGGGTCTTTGCGGTACGTGGCGTGATAGCGCGCCACGAAGTTGAGAGCGCGGATTATATCGAATGAGCGGTCTGCCTCGCCGAAGTCCAGCGTCACCTCGTCGCAAACCCGAAACAGGTGGCGCATGGCGGCGATCCGCTCGCGCATGACGGCGCGGATCTCGCGCGAGACCGGGCACTGGCCGAAGTCTTGCGTCCATGCCACGCTTAGGCGCCCGAGGTCGGCGGGTCGACCGTCGGCGACCAGCTCGGGGTCCAGGGCGAAGGCCAGCGGCTCCCCGTCATTCATGCCGATCTGTGCGGCGAACAACTGGCGCGCGTCGGCTACGCTACGGCCCATCGGCCCGAGCACGGATATCGGCGTCCACCCAAGCGAACGAAACTCCATCGGCACCAATCCCGGGGACGGGCGCATGCCGACAACGCCACAATAGGCAGCAGGGATGCGCAGCGAGCCCCCGGTGTCAGAACCGGTGCAGACGGGCAGCATGTCGCACGCGAGTGCCACGGCCGATCCACCTGAGGACCCTCCCGCATTGAGGCGCGTATCAAACGGGTTTCCCGTAGCGCCCCACACGGGATTGCGCGTATTGGCGCCGGCGCCGAACTCCGGAACGTTCGTCTTGGCGACGACGATCGCCCCCGCACGGCGCATGTTCGCCACCATGGCACAATCGGCGGCCGCAACGTGATCGCGATAGAGGGGTGAGCCGTGCGTCGTGAGAAGGCCCTCTGCGTCGTGCAGGTCCTTGATGCCGGCGGGCAACCCATGCAGGGGTCCGAGCGGCTCGCCATCAAGGACCGCTTTCTCCGCGGCCTCGGCCTCGCGGCGTGCCCGTGGAAACGCGGTGGCGCAGACCGCATTGACCTGAGGATTGAGCGCCTCGATGCGCGCAATCGCCGCCTCCATCAGCTCGACCGGGGATATCTCTTTGCGCCCGATCCGGCGCCTGAGCTCAACACTCGATAGCGCACTGAGATCCTCATTGCCGGACATGTGCTCCCCCCGGGAGTTTGACGGTCGGGACCGACCACTTTGTCGGTCAAGTCCGCGGTGAGACAAGTTCACCATGATGGCATTGTCGCTGAAACAACGCCGGTCGCATCGGCCTAGAAAATCAGCCCCGGATTCGTCTCCTCGTCGAGGGGCCAGATGGGGCGCTCGACGCGCCGGTAAGCGATCTTGCGGTAGTCGCGCGCCAGAGGTGCGTCGCTATCCACGTAGATCACGCGCTTGGCGATGGGGCCGAAGGCCGCCATGAAATGGTTGGTGGATTTCACGACGACAATGCGGCGCTGGCGCGGGTCGATCCCTAAGTTGGTGAAGAGTTCCAGGCCCAGCGCCTGCGTGCGGTTGGTGATGAGCACGACCTCGACGCCGCCCACGCGCACCGCAGCGCAGTCGCCAAGGGGGACACGCGTGGGCCCGAAGCTCTGCCAGCAGTCGCGCGCCAACCGCACCACCGTCACCATGGCGTCGACGGGGATACCCGATGCGGGGCCGATCTTGCCGCCGAAGCGCAGCGGCAACGCCGCCCCCTCTCCGGCATCGAAGCAGAGCCGAACCGCGATTGGATCCCAGATCGGCCCGACGGCGGCACCTTCCACGTTGCGCTCGATGAGATGGCGCACGATGGAGGTGTTGTCGGACGGCGCTCCCCCGCCGGCGTTGTCGGCAGGCTCGGCGATGACGACAGGGGCTGCGTTGCTTGCCACCGCCGCAGCCACACCATCGGCAATGTCGAGGAACGGCGGAACGGTCTTGCCGCGCATGCTGACGAGTTCCCGCCCAAGCTGCGTCGCCAATTGATCTGCCTTGCCCTTTTCGCCGTCAGAGATCACCAATACGCGGCTTGAGTTCTCTGGCACGTCCGCATACGGGAAGCAGTGCACGATGGAGATCGACAGGATGCGGTCCTTGCCCTCCATCGCTTTGACGCGGTCGACAAAGGCACGCATCAACGGCTCGGTCGTGGGATAGCTCTGGAGCTGCCGACAGTCGTAGAGCGACATTACCGGCTTGATTTTTCCCCGTAGGGTACCGAGCACGAGGTCCAGCACATCCTCGGCGCGGTCCACCACATCGGTATGGGGATATTCCTTGTAACAAACGATGATGTTCGAGGCGCGGATGCGCTTCAATGTGAGATGGCAATGGGGGTCGAGCTCTACGCCGATCACGCACTCCTTGCCGACGATGGCGCGCGCACGCTCTAGGATATCGCCCTCCACGTCATCATAGCCGTAGGCGACCATGGCGCCGTGAAGTCCGAAGAGCACGCCGTCCACCGGCATGGCGGCGCTCAGCTGATCGAGGATCTCATCGCGCATGAGCTCATAGTCGGCCCGATTGGTGGTACCCGACGGGCTGGCGGCGAAGCAGCTTCCCTCAATAAGCGTGAACCCCTCCTTCTGCGCACGTCGTCTGGCGACGAACAGCGGAGCCGTGCACATGCGCGGCGCATCGTCGGGGTGCTCGCCGGGGCGGTAGAACACGCTCTCCTTGTAGGCCTCGAGACTGGTCGGCAGGGGAGAGAACGTATTGGTCTCGGTGGCGAGGGTGGCGGCGAAGAGGCGCATGGAGAGCTCCCGGAGGCACGCCCCACTCAAGCATCGAACGCGGGCCCTGCAAAGAGGGGGTCCGCGGCCGGGCGCGCCCCGCAAAGAAAAAGGACCCCGCATGGCGGGGCCCCAGAGGTATCGCGTGCGATCGTTCTAGATGGCTCCTTTGAGGTCCTTGGCCGCACGGAAAGCAATCTTCTTGCTGGCCTTGATCTTGATGGCTTCGCCGGTGGCCGGGTTGCGGCCCATGCGCGCCGGGCGTTTGCGCACCTGAATGATGCCGAGGCCGCTGATGCGAATGCGTCGGCCCTTCTTCAGATGCTTGGCGATTTCGCCGACCATGCCCATGAGCATGGCGTTGACCTGCGACTTCGGCACGTCGTGGCTTTCAGCCAACGTCGCGGCCAGGTGGCGAAGCGTGACGGTTTCGGCCTTGGCCACTTTCTTTTTGGGAGCGATCCTGGGGACGCTCATCTCTGCCTTTTGCATGTGCTGCCCTTTGTTGCGATTGCGCTGGTGAATGTGGGGAAAATGCATTGATTTCACACCAATATCTGTATTCGGCGATTCGTGATACGAAAATCCTATGCTTTCGGCTTGCAAACAATGCAGCGCGTGGTTCACTTGCCACGCCCTCTGCAAGTCCTGTTGTGGCAACTCCGACCGGCGTTACTTTCCCACGATTTTAAACTCCGACATAATCCATCTTTGCACCATTTTTATTCCCCGATCCGCTGCGAAAAGGGGGGCAAAAAGATTAGCCTCCCCATTCCTTGCTGCAAGCTGACAAGACGCCGGAGATTTCAGCAGGGGCGGGCGCGCGCGGGGATTGCTAGGGGGAATTGCTAGGGGGAAATGTGTGGCGGGCCCTGCGATGGCCGCGAAGGCCCACGAGGGTGGGCGCAGGAAGGGTCTTGCACAGCCCCGCTGCCGAGCGCATATCCCTATCACAGGTGCCCTTGCTATGCTTCCCTCGTTTTGGGGATAAATCGGGGCGAGTCATGCGACCCATGGCAATATGTGCGGCGCTGCTCTTTGGCGCCAGCTTGGCGCACGCCGGTCCGGCTGAGGATTGCAACCAGCTTCGGGACGGCGCCCGTCAGCTGCGCGGCTGTACGGCCTATATCCGGCTCGGCAAAGGTTCACCGGAAAACCTCGCCACCGCCTATCTCAATAGGGCCAACGTCTACGCCCAACGCAGCAAGTACGACCTTGCCTTCGCCGACTACAGCGCCGCATTGGCGCTCGACCCCGGCAATCCTCTAATTCCCTACAACCGCGGCAACGCCTACTTCGATCGCCAGCAGTACGAGCGCGCGATCGGCGACTTCTCCCGGGCCATCGAGCTCGATGCGAGCTTTGCGTTGGCCTATTTCAACCGTGGTCTGGCGCAGGAGCGGCTCGGCGATAACGCCGCGGCCGCCGGGGATTATCGCCGTGCCCTCGCCCTTGATGCAACCGCGGTCGAGGCCCAACGCCGCCTTGAGCGCCTGCAATCGCAATAGGTCAATTGCGGGCGACCGGTCACCACAGGTTTCTGCGGCCGCGATAACCTCCCCAGTGTCGTCGCGCGCCAAGTGCGACGTCCTGGCGCTCAGTCGGGGGAAATGCTTCAGTAGCCGTGGGGCTCGAGCAAGAGGGCTGGCGCCTTGCCCCCGGTTTGGGGGATGGGAGCATCTTAAAGGAGGGGGAAGAAGGGTGCGTGATCGGGAGAAGACGCGGCTTGTGCACGCGTCGCGGGCCGCGATGATGGGCGAGGTCGGGACGGTGAACCCGGCGGTGGTGCGCTGCTCAACCGTGCTCTATCGCGACATCCCCACACGCCGGGCTGTGCAGGCGCGACGCGCCAAAGGCGAGCGCACCTTCTCCTACGGCTCCAACGGCACGCCCACCACGTTTGCGCTCGAGGATGCCATCAACGAGGTCGAGGGCGGGGTGCGGACGGTGCTGCTGCCGACGGGGCTTGCGGCCATCGCCCATGCCTTTCTGGCGGTGCTGAGGCCGGGTGACCATGTGTTGCTGGCCGAGACGGTGTACGGACCGGCGCGTGCCATCGCCGAGACCTACCTCGTCAAGCGCGGTATCGACTGTGAGTTCTACAGGGGTGGCCACAGGGAGGTGGAAGGGCGCCTCAAGGCCAACACCCGGATGGTCTACCTCGATAACCCCGGCTCCATCGTCTATGACATTCAGGACGTGCCCGAGCTTGTGAGGCTACTGGCCGGGCGCGACACCCTGCTTGCGGTCGACAACACCTGGGGATGCCCCGGGCTCTACCGTCCACTGGCACTGGGTGCCGACATATCGATCGTCGCGGTCACCAAGTATATCGCCGGTCATTCCGACTTGATGATGGGGTCGGTCTCGGCTGGCCCGCGATGCGCCGACCTGATCTGGAACGACGCCCGCCTGCTCGGTCAGACCGTCAGCCCGGACGATGCCTATAGCGCGCTCAAGGGTTTGCGCACAGCGGCCGCGCGTCTGGCCATGCATCAGGCGCACGCGCGCGAGGTCATCGCCTGGCTTCGGGAGCAGTCCCCGGTGAAGCGCATACTCTACCCGGCACTGCCGAGCGATCCGGGACACGCGCTGTGGCGCCGCGACTTCCAGGGGGCCAACGGGCTCTTGTCGGTGGAACTAAATCCGCCCCTCCTGCAAGCCGACGCCGACCGCTTCGTCGACAGCCTGCGCCTCTTCGGGATCGGCGCATCCTGGGGCGGCTATGAGAGCCTGGCGCTGACGTATCCATCAATCCAGGGCTGGCATGGGGGTGCGCTGGTGCGCCTGCACATTGGCCTGGAAGACCCCGCCGATCTGATTGCAGATCTCGCGCAAGGCTTGGCCATGCTCGGTTGATCGCGAGGCACGCCCGAACGCGACGATCCTCATTTGGGAGGCAGCGCACACGTGGTCCAACCCATCACCTCAATCGAGGACTTGCGTGTCCTGGCCAAGCGGCGGGTCCCGCGCATGTTCTACGACTATGCCGACTCCGGCGCCTGGTCTGAGAGCACCTACCGTGCCAACGAAGCGGACTTCCGGCGTGTCTATCTGCGTCAGCGCGTGGGCCTCGACATGTCCAACCGGACGCTTGCCACGACCATGGTCGGGCAGCCCGTCACCATGCCGGTGGCGCTGGCGCCGGTCGGCCTCACGGGCATGCAGCATGCCGACGGCGAGATCCTCGCGGCGCGCGCGGCAGCGGCGGCCGGTGTTCCCTTTACGCTCTCGACCATGAGCATCTGCTCCATCGAGGACGTGGCCGAAATCTCGCGGGAGCCATTCTGGTTCCAGCTCTATGTGATGAAGGACCGAGAGTTCATCGATCGCTTAATCGATCGGGCCAAGGCGGCTGGCTGCTCGGCCCTAATGCTCACGCTCGACCTGCAGATCATGGGGCAGCGCCACAAGGATCTGAAGAACGGGCTCACCGCGCCGCCGCGGATGACCTTGCCCAACATCGCCAACATCGCCATGCGGCCGCGCTGGTGGCTGGGCATGCTGGGTACCAAGCGCCGAGCCTTCGGCAACATCGTCGGTCACATCAAGGGCGTGACGGACATGCGCAAGCTTTCGGCCTGGACCGCCGAGCAGTTCGACCCGACGCTCAACTGGGACGATGTGAAGCGCATCAAAGACCGCTGGGGCGGCAAGCTCATCCTCAAGGGCATTCTCGACCCTGTCGATGCAGAGCTCGCCGCTCAGACCGGTGCCGACGCGATCATCGTCTCCAATCACGGCGGGCGTCAGCTCGACGGCGCCATGTCGTCGATCGCGGCTCTGCCTGCCATTGCCAGGGCTGCTGGCGGCCGCATCGAGGTGCTGATGGACGGTGGCATCCGCTCGGGACAGGACGTGATCAAGGCGCTCGCGCTTGGCGCTAAGGGCGTCTTCATTGGCCGCGCCTATGTCTACGGGCTCGGTGCGATGGGCGAGGCAGGCGTCGCCAAGGCACTGGAGATCATCCGCAAGGAGCTCGACGTCACCATGGCGTTCTGCGGGTTGCGCGACGTGCGGCAAGTGAACACTGACATCCTCGCACGGCCGCAACCCCACTTGGCGCCGCTCTTGGCGGGGTGAGGTCACACTCAGCGCGACAACAGCTGCCGCAGATGCGGCAAGTGTTCGCGGCCCCAATAGAGATCGCCATCCTCCAACAGGAAGCTTGGCACGCCGAAGACGCCGGCCGCTTCCGCCTCGCGCGCCAACTCCTTGAGCTCCCGCCGGCCTTGATCGGCGGCAAAGGCCACAAAATCGGTGGCGTCGGCACCGGCTTGCGTAAGCACCTCGGCTATCTTATCGGGGCGCTCGATATCGAGTTCGCGCTTCCAGAAGCGCTCAAACGTCAGATCGTTGTAGGCACGAAAGACACCCTGCCGCTTGGCGTAGAGCAAGCCGATGTTGGCGAGCGATGAATCGAAGATCTTCTTCGGGCCCCGGATGGTGAGGCCGCGGCGGTTGGCTTCGCGGCGGCAGTCCATGTAGCTGTACCGCACGCGGCGCCACTGGTGTTGATTGCGGCTTTCCTCCTCAACGCGGCCTTCCGCGTTCACGCGGGCGCTGCCCAGAAAGGACGGGATGTCCAGCGTGTAGGGCAGCCAATCGAGCGTTACCCCGGTCGCCCGTTCCAGATCGTAAGCGAGGTCCTTGGCCAGAAAGGCATAGGGGCTCTTATAGTCGATGTAGAGCTTGAGGGTACGCGCGGTCATCATTCGGGGCCTTTCCGTCTGGTTCTCTTCAGCTTCGGAGCGCCGCAGGCCATTTGCAAGGTGCGCGGGGATTGGGCTCGCGCGAACGGGCACACCCGTCTATGTTGCCGCCAATTGCCAACGTGGCGCGTTCCGGGACATGCGAGGGAAAATGATGAGAAATGCCAGGAAACCGCCAAGGATATGAATCGGACAGGCCCGTTACTGACCAAGGTCAGATACCGGCATACCAAGGGGGGCATTTGCCCAAAGATGCGGGGAGGGGCCACCTCGCATGCGCAAAGGCACCGGGGGGAGGACGTTGCCAGCGTTGAGGGTGCCGACATCTTCCGGGACCAAGAAGCATTATGCCGCGACGTCTGATCGACATCTCCTCGCCGCTGCAGGCCGGGATCAAGAGCGACCCGCCGCACGCGCTGCCGAGGATCGAGTACGTCGACCATCACCAGACTGCCCCGGCGATGGCCGAGTACATGGGGATCAGGGTTGACCAGCTGCCCGGCGGCGAATACGCGGCCATCGAGCGCTGCGCCATCAGCACCCATAACGGTACCCATCTCGATGCCCCCTACCACTATTTTTCCAGCATGAATCATGCCCTGAAGGAGGGCGGCGAGCCGTCTTGGCGGATCGATGAGGTGCCACTGGAGTGGTGCTATCAGCCGGCGGTGAAGCTGGATTTCCGGCATTTGCCCGACGGCTACGTCGCCACCCCGGGCGATGTCGAAGCCGAGCTCAAGCGCATTGGCCACCGCCTGCGTGCGCTCGAGATCGTGGTGGTCAACACCGCGGCCGGTGCGAAATATGGGGACGACGACTACGTCGATTCGGGTTGCGGTATGGGCAAGGCGGCGACCCTGTGGTTGCTGGAGCGCGGCGTGCGTCTTGTCGGCACCGACGGCTGGAGCTGGGATGCGCCTTTCTCCCACACGCGAAAGAAGGTGGCCGCATCGGGCGATGCCAGCCTGATCTGGGAAGGCCATCGCGCCGGGCGGGAGATTGGGTACTCGCACCTGGAAAAGCTGCACAACCTCGAACAGTTGCCGGCGGACGGCTTTGAGGTGATCTGCTTTCCCGTGAAGGTCCACCGCGCCTCGGCCGGTTGGACACGCGCGGTGGCAGTTCTGCTGGATTGAAGGAGCGCGACCCATGCGAGACCCGAAGGCATTGATCAGCACGCAAGAGCTTGCGACCGCGCTGGGGCAAGCGAATTTGAGGATCTACGACTGCACGACCTACCTTGAGCCGACGCCGATGGGCAGTGAGGACCCCTACCTTGCCGTTGCCGGCATCCGCACCTTCGAGGAAGCGCACATCCCCGGCGCCGACTTCCTCGACCTGCAGGGCGAGTTTTCCGATAAGGCCACGCGACTGAGATTCATGATGCCGGCGACGGGAGGGCTCGAGGAGGCTTTCGGCCGTCATGGCATCGGCGAGGGGACACGGGTGATCCTTTACAGCATCGGCAGCATGATGTGGGCGACGCGGTTTTGGTGGATGTTGCGCTCGCTCGGGTTCGACGATGCGGCCGTGCTGGATGGCGGTCTCGACAAATGGAAGGCGGAATCCCGCCCGGTCGAGAGCGGGTCTGCGAAGGGATATCCGGCCGCACGCTTTATGGCCAGGCCGCGGCCGGGTTTGTTCGTCGACAAGGCCGAAGTATCGGCGGTGCTCGGAGATCGCGGCACCGCGATCGTCAACGCGCTGGGGCCGCAATTTCATCAGGGACTGGAGCCCAGCCGTTATGGCCGGCCGGGGCGGATACCGGGCAGTGTGAATGTGCCTGCCGCACAGCTTGTCGACGCCAAACGCAAGGACTTCGTTCCTCTCACCGATGCGGCGGCCAAATTCGAGCGCCAGGGCGTCCGCAAAGACAAGCGCGTGGTGTGCTATTGCGGCGGCGGCATCTCCGCCACCATCGATCTCTTCATGCTGCACCAGCTGGGCTACGACAATCTTACGCTTTACGACGGCTCGATGGGAGATTGGGCGAAAGATCACTCGCTGCCGATCGAGACGGATGCGAAACCGTGAGCGGGATAGGCCGTGAGCGGGGCCAGGCCGGGAGCAGAGCCAGGCCATGAGCGGAACCATGAGCGGGCAAGCGTTGCCGGCGGGGCTCCTCGCCGCCATCGCTCGGTTGCATGCGGCGATGGCCGAGGTGGCCAACGGCGACACGTCCGGCATCAAGGCGCTCTATGCGCACAGCGACGATGCGACCAGTTTTTACGGCTGGGGCGGTTACGAAAAAGGCTGGGAGGCTGTCTCCAAACGCTGGGACTGGGCGGGCCAGCAGTTCAAGGGCGGGACCGTCAGCTACCGGAACGTGACCTCGGTGGCAACGGCTGAGCTCGCCTACACGACCGACATCGAGACGTTTTGCGTGCGCATGGACGGCATGGATCAGCCGGTGCAATGGTCGAACCGCGTAACACACATCTTCCGCTTCGAGGACGAATGGCGCTTGGTGCACCGCCATGCCAATCGCCTTGAGGAGCGATACGAGCCAGCGCGCGTGCTCAAAGCGCGCCAAGGGCAGGAGCCGGACT
>Ga0075425_100008969_pt1 | contig 10635 bp, 8 predicted proteins | sample SoiMethybrSBSTD4_FD_75300 | JGI IMG/M metagenome (GOLD analysis project Ga0075425, IMG submission 75300) | Bulk soil microbial communities from a Populus tree surrounding site in Tennessee, USA - Soil MetaG P. TD hybrid SBSTD4 | ecosystem: Environmental > Terrestrial > Soil > Tree plantation...
GTCGAGGAGATCTGCTCGCGCGTGATCATCATGGCCGGCGGAAAGAAAGTCGCCGACGGCACGTTCGCCGAGCTCGCGTCGCGCGCCGACCTGGCCGAGGCGGGATCGAATCTCGAGCAGATCTTCATGCGCGTCACCGGCCACGACGCGGGCGTGCCGTGATCCAGGCGAGTCTCTACATCACGTTGTGCAGCGCGAGGAACCGCATGCTCGCGCGGCTGCGGCGGCTGCGCGAGCCGAGGTATCTTGTCGGCGCGATCGTCGGCGGCGCGTATCTCTACTTCACCGTCTTCGCTCGCACGCGCGGACGGAGCGCCGCGACCGCGCGATCGCGGCGCGGCGGCGCGCCGCCGTTCCCGCTCGATCAGGCGGCGGCGGTCGCGACGTCGGTCGGCGGGCTCGTGCTGTTCGGGGGCGCCGCGCTCGCCTGGCTGCTGCCGGTCAGCAGCGGCATGCTCGACTTCTCGGACGCCGAAGTGGACGTGCTCTTCACGGCGCCGGTCTCGCGGCGCGCGCTGATCGTCCACCGCCTGATGCGCGCGCAGCTCGGCCTGCTGTTCACGGCGATCGTCACGTCGCTCTTTTACCCGTCGGCGCCGCTGGGCCGTCTGCGCTGGGCGGTCGCGATGTGGATCGCGCTGTCGACGGCGCGCGTGTACTTCACGGGCGTCACGCTGTCGCGCAGCCGGTTGACGGCGGCGTCGGCGTCCGCGCGGCGGGTCGCGTGGGCGCCCGTCGTCGTGTCGCTGGCCGCGCTCGCCATCGTCGGCACGGCGCTGGTGCGCGCCTTCGTCGACTATCATCCGGCCGACGCGGCCGGCGCGATCGCGCCCATCGAGAGCCTGTACTCGTCGGGGGCGACGGCCGTGCTGCTGTGGCCCTTCCGGGTGCTGATCCGGCCGCTCAGCACGACCGGCCTCGTGCCGTTCGTCCTGTCGCTCGTGCCGGCCATCGCCGTCCTCGGCGCGACGGCCGTGTGGGTGATGCAGACCGACGCGGCGCTGCAGGACGTGGCGGAGGATGCCTCGCGGCAGCGCGCGTCGAAGGCGGCGGCGGCCGCCCCGGCGATTCGGGCGCGCGGCGGGTTCCGCCTGGCGCCCTCGGGAAGCGCCGAGCTCGTCTTCCTCTGGAAGAACATGACGGCAATGCTGCGCGGGACGTCCGGGTTCGCGCTGTTCCGGTACTTCGTCCCGCTGATCATCGCCGTCGTGGGCATGAGCACCGCGCTGATGTCGGCCAGGCAGGCGAGCGGTCTGGGCATGACGCTCTGCTCGCTGGCGGTGTTCGTTGCCGCGTTTCTCGTCGTGCTCGGGCCGCAGATTCTCCGCACCGACCTGCGCAGCGACTTGCGTCACCTCGAGGTCCTGAAGACCTGGCCGGTGCGGGCCGCCGCCGTGATTCGCGGCGAGATGCTGTGCCCCGCAGTCGTCCTGACGAGTGTCGTCTGGCTCGCGTTGACGTGCGCGACGATCCTCTCGGCCGCGGGATTTCCGAACCTGGCGTTCGGCTGGCGCATGGCGGGGGCAAGCGGGGCGTTCGTGCTCGGGCCGGCGCTCATTGCCGCCCAGCTGGCGGTGCAGAATGCGGCGGCGGTGTTTTTCCCCGCCTGGGTGCCTCAGGGCGATCAGCGTCCGCGCGGCCTCGACGCGATGGGGCAGCGGCTGATCATGCTGGCCGGCGTCATTCTGTGCGTGCTGATCTTCTTCCTGCCCGGCGCGCTCGCCGCGGCGATTCTGTGGTTCGCCTTTTATCGCTGGATGGGCGCCGCGATCGTGCCGATCGCCGCGCTGGTGTGCGCCGCCATCGTCGGCGTCGAAGTGCTGGCGACGACCGAACTGCTCGGCCCGGCCTTCGAGCGCCTCGATATCTTGTCGGTGGAGCGGGCTGAGTGAGGGGTCTGACGCGTATCAGACCGGTCTGACACCGGTCTGAGGTGTCATTTACCGAGCGCCGATGATTTCGTACATGCCCGACGTGGGCTTCTGGTCGGTGATCTTGACGACGGCGTGGCCGTCGACGTATTCGGTGACCTTGTACAGACGCGTGCCCGGCGCCGCCGGCGACGGAGACGAGCGGTCGCCCGCGAGCTTGTTCACCTGCTTCACGTAGTTTTTCGTCTCGCGGAACGGCGGCACCGTCGTCCCGTGCTTCTCGACCGCGACGGGCCCGGCGTTATACGCGGCGAGTGCGAGCGTTTCGTCGTTCTGATAGCGATCGAGCAGCGCGCGCAGGTACGCGACGCCGGCGCGGATGTTCTCTGTCGGGTTGAACGGATTGACGACGCCGTAATCCTTGAGCGTCGCCGGCATCAGCTGCATCAACCCGAGAGCGCCTTTCGGCGACCGCGCGTAAGCGTTGAACGCGGACTCCACCTGGACGACCGCGCGCACCAGGTCCGATCGGATGCCGTTGAGGCTCGCGTGCTCTTCGATAATCGAGTCGTAAATCCCGCTGCGGTTGGGCGCGACGTAGCGCGTCGCGAGCACCGCGCTCGACGGCGCCACCGGGTACGCGCGCGTAGGCGCGGAGCCGTCAGGCTGACGCGTGTTCGACACCACGAGGTTCCCGTTCGCGTCGCGCCACGTGTAGAGCTGCTGCGCGGCGGCAGATGCGGCCAGGGCCAGAGTCAGAACGACGGAGCAGAGAATCTTCAGCAGGCTCAACAGTTTACACCTGTGCCGTTTGTGCGGACAACCGTCATGCTTATCGGCCCGACGCGCGCTTCGGTGCAGGGGAGAATGCGGGAAAAAGCGTGAACGCGGGATTACAGAATCGTCACGCGAGCAGCTTCGACACGACAGATTCGGCGGCCGCGAGCATCTCGTCGATCTTCTCGGGCTGCCTGCCGCCGGCTTCCGCGAAGTCCGGCCGTCCGCCGCCGCCGCCGCCGACGATCGGCGCGATTTCTTTGACCACCTGGCCGGCTTTGATCTTCGACGTCAGGTCCGGCGTCACCGACACGACAATCTGGACCTTGCCGTCATTCGCGGACGCGAGGACGACGACGCCGCTCTTGATGCGCGCCTTCAGGGAGTCCGACAGTCCGCGCAGCGCGTCCTTGTCGAGGTCTGCCACCTTGCGACGCGCGAGCTTCACGCCTTTGATCTCGACGGTATCGTCGCTCTCGCCGCCTCCGCCTCCGCCCATCGCGAGCCTGGTCTTCAGCTGCGAAGCTTCGCGCGCCAGGCGTTTGTTCTCGCTGTGCAGCTTCTCGATGGTTTCGAGCGCCTGCTCCGGCGCGACGTGCAGCGCGTCGAGGAGCGACGTGACCGTCGAGCGCTCGTGCTGCGCCCATGCCACCGCGCCCATCCCGGTCAGCGCTTCGATGCGGCGCACTCCCGCCGCGACGCCGCTCTCGGCGACGATGACGAAGAAGCCGATGTCGCCCGTGGCGCGCACGTGCGTGCCGCCGCAGAGCTCCATGCTGAATCCGGGCACGCTGACGACGCGAACCTTGTCGCCGTACTTTTCGCCGAACAGCGCCATCGCGCCTTCCTTGATCGCTTCCTCCGTTGGACGGACGTCCGTCGTCACCGTCGTGTTGCGGACGATCTGTTCGTTGACGATCTGCTCGATGCGGTCCAGTTCGTTCCGGGTGACGGGCTGAAAGTGGACGAAGTCGAAGCGCAGCCGATCGGGCGCGACGAGCGAGCCGGCCTGCTTGACGTGCGTGCCGAGGACCGTGCGCAGCGCCGCGTGGAGCAGGTGAGTGGCGGTATGATTGCGTCGCGTCGCGTCGCGCACGTCCGCGTCGACTTCGGCCGTGACGGTCTCTTCGATGCTGATCGGTCCTTTGGAAACATTGACGTGATGCAGTCTCGGCCATCCGGGAACCCTCGCAAGACCGTCGACGTCAGCCTGGCTTGACGCGCCATAGATCCTGCCCGAATCGGACACCTGTCCGCCCGCTTCGAGATAGAACGGCGACTTCATCAATCCGACGTAACCACTCTGGCCGCTCACCAGGTGATCGACCTGATGGCCGTCATCGTTGAACAGGACGACCACCTGAACGTCGGAAACGTGCGTGGTCTCGTACCCCTCGAATACATCGCCGATCTTCTGCAACTCGCGCTCGCGTCCACCGACGGTCATCCACGCGATATCGGTGGCCTTTGCCTTGAACGCGCTCGAGGCGCGGGCCTTACCCCGCTGACTCTCCATCGCCGCGTCGTACGCCGCTCGATCGACGCTGACGCCCTGCACCGCCGCCGTATCTTCGATGAAGTCGTACGGCACGCCGAACGTGTCGTACAGGCGAAAGGCGACATCGCCTGGCAACACCTTCGATTTCGTGCCTGAGATCTTCGCCAGCTCCGCCTCGAGGCGGGGAAGTCCATCCCGCAGCACCGCGTCGAACCGCTGCTCCTCGGCGAGGATCGTCTTCTCGATCATCTCGCGGTTGCGCCGGATCTCCGGATACGCGTCGCCCATCTCGCGATCGAGGACCGCGACGAGCTGATGCAGGAACGGCTCGTTCAGCCCCAGATGCTTCCCGTGGCGCATCGCGCGGCGCATGATCTTGCGCAACACGTAGCCCCGCCACTCGTTCGATGGAATCACGCCGTCGCCGATGAGGAACGTCGTCGACCGGATGTGGTCCGCGACGACGCGCATCGAGACGTCGTCGGCCGCGTTCGAGCGCGCGTACTTCTTGCCGGCGAGATCGCCGACGCGTGCGAGCAGCGGCATGAAGAGATCCGTGTCGTAGTTCGAGTCCCTGTTCTGCAGCACCGCCGTCACGCGCTCGAGGCCCATGCCGGTGTCGATCGAGGGCGCCGGAAGCGGCTTCAGGACGCCGCCCTCGGATCGCTCGAACTCCATGAACACGTTGTTCCAGACTTCGATCTCCGGATCCGCGCCGGTGCCGCGGACGAAGTAGATCTCCGAGCAGCGCCCGCACGGTCCCGTTTCGCCCATCTGCCAGAAGTTGTCGTCGAGACCGAGCTCGAGGATCCGATCCGCCGGGACGTAGGTCCGCCAGATGTCGTACGCCTCGTCGTCGCGCGGAATTCCCTGTTCGCCCTTGAAGATCGAGACGACGAGCTTCCCGGGCGCCATGCCCCAGACCTCGGTCAGTACCGTCCACGCGTACTTGATCGCGTCTTTCTTGAAGTAGTCGCCGAACGAGAAATTGCCCAGCATCTCGAAGAAGGTGTGATGCCGCAGCGACGGGCCGACGTTGTCGAGGTCGTTGTGTTTCCCGCTGACGCGCATCACCTTCTGAGACGTCGCCGCGCGCGTGTACTCGCGCTTCTCGCGGCCGAGAAAGACGTCCTTGAACTGGTTCATGCCGGCGTTGGTGAAGAGCAGCGTCGGATCGTCGCCGGGCACCAGCGAGGAGCTGGGCACGACACGATGGCCGTGCTCGGCGAAGAATTTCAGAAAGGATGCGCGAATCTCGTTCGATGTCATGTACCTGGAACGCGGAGCGAAGGCCGTCAGGCCTGCCCGCAGGGCTGCCGCAAAATGCTAGTGTAGCTGCGAGGTATGTTCGAACGCTATACCGAGCAAGCACGCCGCGTCCTGTTCTTCGCCCGCTACGAGGCGAGCCAGCTGGGAAGCCTCAGTATCGAGGCAGATCATCTGCTGCTCGGTCTCATTCGCGAGAGCAAGGGCATCATCAGTCGAGTGTTCGCCGGGGGTCGCCGCTCGCTCGAGGAGGTCCGCGTCGAAATCGAGAAGGGGACCACGTTCCGTGAGCGAGTCGCGACGTCGGTCGAGATGCCGTTCAGCCCAGCCACCAAGCGGGTTCTTCAGTTCGCCGCGCAGGAAGCGGACGGTCTGCAGCACCGCCACATCGGCACCGAACATCTGCTGCTGGGAATTCTTCGGGAAGAGCAATCGAACGCCGCGAAGATTCTGAAACGCCAGGGCCTGTCCATCGAGTCGGCGCGTCAGGACATCGTGGCCCTGCTCGCCGGGTCGCCGTTCCACTCCGAGCAGTCCGTCGCAGGGCTTCTCGCGATCCGCGTCTCGCCCGCGGACACGCAGGCTGGCCCGGAATTCAGCGCCGGCCCGACGTGGTGGAGGGCGGAGGGCTTTACGCTGAAACGGCTGATTGCGCAGCTCTATGGCATCGACGAGTTTCGCATCCCGCGGTTGCCTGGCGAAGAACAGCGCTTCGAATGCAGTGTCGTCGTCCCGCGGGCCGGGGCTGACGAGGAGATGAAGAAGATCGTTCACGAGGCGATCGAGCGATTCTTCGACATCACACTGACCGTCGAGCAGGGACCGGACGGCGCCCGCGTATCAGTCGTCCCCGCGCGCTGACGGCCGCCGCGACCGCAGCGTCTTCATCACGAGATCCGTTTCGAATCCTTGAGTGACGAGGAAGCGGTACAGCCGCTGGAATTCGCGGTCGTCGGCGATCGTCGCGCGCCCGCGCAGCCGCTTCTTCAGCGCCAGCTCGATCTGCGCTTCGTCGTCGATGCCGTCGAACACGTCGTCGGTCGCCTGTCGCGCGATCGACTTCGCGATGCCGGCGCGTTCAATCTGCATGCGCACGCGGACCTTGCCGCGGCGGCGCAGCGACGTTTCGGTCCGCGCGATCGCTTCCGCGACGCGCGCGTCGTCGATCGCGCGCTCCTCGCGGAGGCGCGTGACCGCATCGTCGATGTCGGTTGACCCGTAACCGCGGCGGGCGAGGCGCTGCCGGACCTGCTGCTCCGACAGCTCTCGCCGCGCGAGCATCTTCAGGCCGTCGGCGTACGCGGACATGAGTATCGTGACTTCTTACTTCTGACTTGTGACTTCTGACTTCTGACTTCTGACGTCGCCCCTTTATCCGCCGAAGCGTGTGATGTTCGGCGCCGGGCCGGACGGCTTCTGCGCCGCGAGGCTCGCTTCCATCGCCTCGCGCGCCGCGTCGGCGGTCGTCGAGATGCCCTGCACGCGCAGCTTGAACTCGTCCACGTTGCTCGCCCAGCGCAGCGCTTCCTCGTACGTGATCTGCTTGTTCGAGAACGCCTGGAAGATCGACTGGTCGAACGTCTGCATGCCGTACTGCGACGTGCCGGCCGCGATCGCGCCCGGGATGAGATGGGTCTTTTCCTTGTCGACGATGCAGTCGCGGATGAACGCGGTGCCGATCATGACTTCGACGGCGGCGACGCGGCCCTTGCCGTCGGCCTTCGGGATCAGGCGCTGCGAGATGACGGCCTTCAGCACGCTCGCCAGCTGCAGGCGGATCTGCTTCTGCTGGTGCGGCGGGAACACGGCGATGATGCGGTTGATCGTTTCAGGCGCGTCGAGCGTGTGCAGCGTCGAGAACACGAGGTGGCCGGTCTCGGCCGCCAGCAGGCCCGTCTCGATCGTTTCGTAGTCGCGCATTTCGCCGACGAGGATGACGTCGGGATCCTGACGCAGCGCGCTGCGCAGCGCGTGCGCGAACGACCTGGTGTCGACGTTCACTTCCCGCTGGTTGATCATCGACTTGTGATCGCGGTGGAGGAACTCGATCGGGTCCTCGACGGTCATCACATGCGCGGCGCGGGCCTTGTTGATGAAGTCGATCATCGCCGCGAGCGTCGTGCTCTTGCCGGAACCGGTCGTCCCCGTGACGAGGACGAGGCCGCGCTCTTCTTCGGCAATCTTCTTCATCACCTGCGGGAGCCCGAGCTCGTCGATCGTCCGGATCGTCATCGGAATGACGCGGAGGACGAGGCCGACGGTGCCGCGCTGCTGGAAGATGTTGCAGCGGAAGCGCCCGAGACCGGCGACGCTGTACGCCAGGTCGACCTCCTGCGTCTCCTTGAACTTCTGCCGTTGATTCGTCGACATGACCGCCGCGCTCATCGCGACGACGTCCTCGTGGTCGAGCCGCTTGTCGGTCGTCACCGGCGTGAGGTTGCCGCGGACGCGCATCATCGGGTACGTGCCGACCTTCAGATGGAGATCCGAGGCGCCGGCCTCGACCGTGATTTTCAGCAGATCGTTAACGTGCATGAGTCACCCGCTCGTCCGCCATCGCGCCTTCGGCGCCCTGGCGAGACTCGCGTTGTCTATCGGACGAAGCGGCTCGTGCCTGTTGGGGGTAGACGGGGGTCAGCCAGCCGTGGCGATCCGCCGCCTCGCCGGTCACGATGTCGAAGAAGGCGCGCTGCACGCGCTCGGTCACCGGCCCCCGGCGCCCGGCGCCGACGACGATCTTGTCGATCGAGCGGATCGGCGTCACTTCGGCGGCCGTGCCCACGAAGAACGCCTCGTCGGCGAGATAGAGCGCTTCGCGCGGAAGCACGGTCTCCTTGACGGTGATGCCCAGTTCTCCCGCGAGCGTGATGATCGAATCGCGCGTGATGCCGCCGAGAATCGACGACGCGATGGGCGGCGTGTGCATGACGCCGTCGCGGACGATGAAGACGTTCTGCCCGCTGCCTTCGCTGACGTTGCCGTGGACGTCGAGCGCGATCGCCTCGGCGTAGCCGTCGGTGATCGCCTCCATCTTGAGCAGGCCGGAGTTCGCGTAGTTCGCCGAGCTCTTCGCCATGGCGGGCAGCGTGTTCGGCGCCATCCGCGACCACGATCCAATCTTCACGTCGACGCCCTGTTCGAGCGCTTCCTTGCCGAGATACGCGCCCCATTCCCAGAGCATGATCGACGCGTGCACGGGGCAGCTGAACGGATTGACGCCCAGCGAGTCATAGCCGCGGTAGACGATCGGCCTGATGTAGCACGCCTGCATCTGGTTCGCGCGAATCGTCTCGAGGACGGCGTTCTGCCACCCGTCGAGATCGAGCGCGTACTCCATCCGGTAAATCTTCGCGGACTCCTGCAGTCGGCGCATATGCGCGTCGAGGCGGAAGCACGCAGAGCCGCGCCGGGTGTCGTAGCAGCGGGCGCCTTCGAAGACGGCCGTGCCGTAGTGGATCATGTGCGACGCGATGTGGACGGTCGCGTCTTTCCACTCGACCAGCGCGCCGTTCATCCAGATCTTGCCGGTGCCGGAAAAAGCCATTCGGACACTCCTGCTGAGATTTTAACCGGGCGCGAAAATGCCTGTTCGTGTTTTCCTTAATTTCGTGCTTTCGTGTCCTGCGCCTCGCCGCAGAACGGGCAGCGATGCGAACGCGCGTGCAGCGGCTTGCGGCAATGCCAGCAGAAACGCGGCTGCGGCGCCTCGCGCGCCTTCAGCCGCGACTGGATGTCCGACGTCTCCGCATCGGGCGTCGGCGTCGGCGTCACGCGACGGGGGCTGCCGCCGCCGTTCCGGAATGCGAGCACGTCGTCGAGCAACTCGCCGGCGCGCTGGTAGCGATCGACGATCGCGGGCGCCATCGCCTTCATGATGATGTCGTTGATCGCCTGGGGAATCTTCGGGTTCACGCGCCGCGGCGGCGGGAAGAAATCGCCCTCCATCAGCCGCTCGACGTCGGCGGCCGACGGCGAGTCGTACGGCAGCACGCCGGTCAGCATCTGATACATCGTGACGCCGAGAGAGTAGAGGTCGGACGGGAAGACCGCCTTGCCCTCGAACTGCTCGGGCGCCATGTACGGCGGGCTGCCGATGACCGTCGTCCCGTGCGCGGCGATCTCGAGAAACCGCGACGTGCCGAAATCGGCGACCTTCAACAGGCCGTTGTCCGTGATCAGCATGTTCGACGGACGCAGATCGCGGTGCAGCACGTTGTGGCGATGCGCGTGGTCGACGGCGTTCGACACCTGGCACGTGAAGTCGAGCGCGCGCGCAAGATCGAGCGGCCCTTCGCGCGTGACGATCGCCTCGAGCGTCTCGCCAGGCACGAACTCCATCACGATGAAGAACACGTTGGACTGGCGCTCGGCCGTGAGAATCGTCACGATGTTCGGATGGTCGAGCGTGGCGAGCAGGCGCGGCTCGCGCAGCAGCTCGCCGAAATCGAGCGTCTGCTTGTGCGGGACTTTGAGCGCGACTTTCTTGTCGATCCAGGTGTCCTCGGCGAGATAGACCGTGCCGAACCCGCCGCTGCCGATCGAAGAGAGGATCTTGTACTTGCCGACGATCTGCCCGAGGAAAAACATCCGCGCGCGAGTATAACCCGCGCGGAAGCCGCCGCCGTGCGCCGGTTACCTGGTGTCGGAATTCCCGATGGCCTGCGCGTGGCGGCCGGTCCGGTCCTCGAGCAGCGTGATGGCGTGCTTCGCCTGCTGGTCGTTGCCGAGTCGGAGAACCAGAAAGCGGCCTTTCGAGCTCGTCGTGCGCACGGAGATCCAATGACGGGTGCCGCGGAAGATGCCGAACGCGCCTCCTCCGGTTCGCGCCACCTGCTGGGGGCCTCCGGGCGCGTTCCACATCGGATCGCGCCCGCGCGAGTACGCAATCGAGAGGACGTCCTCGTACGGAATCGCCGTGACCGCCGCGTCGTCGCCGGTCTGCACGTGAATCTTGCCGTCGGCGAGCAGGACACGGCACTCGCGTTCCTTCCACGCTTCGCCGTCTCGCGTCAGCACGCGCGCTTCGAACACGGCGGGCGCCGCCGGCGCGCGCACCTTCTCGCCGGCTCCGCCGGCCGATGACGGTTCGCCCCCCGCTTGTGCTTCGCGCGCGCCCGACCGAGCCGGTGATTGGGGCGGCGGTGAGGCCGTCGCGCCGCGCGATGTCGAGGGAATTGCGGGCTTTGCCGTCCCGCGAGCGCTCGCGGCCGCCGGCGGTGCGAC
>Ga0075425_100008971_pt1 | contig 10634 bp, 7 predicted proteins | sample SoiMethybrSBSTD4_FD_75300 | JGI IMG/M metagenome (GOLD analysis project Ga0075425, IMG submission 75300) | Bulk soil microbial communities from a Populus tree surrounding site in Tennessee, USA - Soil MetaG P. TD hybrid SBSTD4 | ecosystem: Environmental > Terrestrial > Soil > Tree plantation...
TCGCTGCCAGAATCCGTAGCTGATCACCGCAACCGGGCCGTCCGCTCCTCCCCCGGACCGATCGTCCGCAGACGTGAACGTGCGACCGAGAATGGCGTGCACCCCGAGCGTTTCGAAGTACGCGCCGCTGGCGAAGATACCTTCCGCGAACTGGCGCTCACCACTCGCGGCAAGGTCGAATCGCACCGGCGTCCAGGCAAGGATGCCCTCAAAGAGATCAGCGTGCGGCTGAAGTCCTTTCCACATCGCGAAGGTCCAGCGGCTCGCGGTATAGCCATGTGCGATTGCCGCGTCGGACGAGATCGTCACCAGCCGGTGCGGATCGGCAACCGGCAACGGACGCAAAAGCAGGCCGTTGACAACCCCAAAGATCGAGGCGTTCGCGCCGATGCCCAGCGCGAGCGTCGAGACGATGATCGCGGCGAAGCGGGGCGATTGGCGGATCTGACGGAGGGCGAACCGCACATCTTGCGAGAGAGTCTCGGCTGCCGTCCGCATAGCAGACTTCTTATACTAGTACATTGGTACAAGTCAAATCGTCCCCATCGCAGGTCGCAGATGAAGCCGATATGCGCGCCAGGTCCCCTATTTGATTACGACTGCTTCAGGCAGACGAACCTCTGTTGCGATCATCGTCAGGTTGCCGTCTGTTCCTTTCGTCTCAGTCGCGGTCACGACGATCCGCTCGCCCGGCCTGATGTCGCCGGCCGTGGATTTTGTTTTCCCGCGCCGAATCGTGGTGTTTTCATTGAGCGTGATGGTCGACGTCGTCCCGTCCGTCGCCTTTACCTCGAGCTGATTCTCCCGGTGCGTCGACACAGTTCCCATGATCTTGTGCCGGTGCCCTTCGTGGGCACCGCCGACGGCGGGCACGGCGAGCGCCACAGCAAGCGCGGCGGCGACGACCCATTTCTTTTGCATTTCCTCTCCCCTAGTGCTTGTGCAGCGGCCGACGCGGCTTGGACGGATTGGCGCCGCCCTGCAGGAATTTCTCCTCTTCCAGCTCCTGTCGAATTTCATCGGGCGACCGCGGGTTCATTGCTTTCATCTGCTCGATCCGTTCAGGCGTGAGCTTTGGCAGCTCGCGGATGAAGTGCACGAGTTTCCAGCTCTCAACTCTGCCGTCCTCTGTGCCCGTGGACCACGCCGGCATCCCCGTCAACCTCACGCCGTTCTCGATGATGAAAAACAGCTCGCCGTCGGTAAGTGCTTGTGTGGCGGCAAGCCGCATATCCGGTGGCTTTGGGTACAACCCACGACCGATGTCCGTGTTGCCGCTGCCGTCGTTCGCGTGGCAGGTCGCGCAATGGTCAGCGTAATGCGCCATCGCCTCCGCCATGACATCCTGATCTTTTACTACCGGGTTCTTCAGATCCCGAGCACGACGCGGGACTGCAAGTCCTCGCATCGTGCGAGCGATGTTCGTCTCCAGCCGGCCCGGTTGCTCTTTGGCGCTGATGCCGCGTGAACGAATCCAAATGACCATCACCAGGCCGACAGCGACGACGATACAGATCAGAAAGGCGAACGCCTTGATAACGGCTTTCATCCTGGTTGAGTGTGCAACAAAACCACCACTTTCCATTGTGGCACCGCTCGCGGCAGAGTGCGACTGGCTAGCAGCCTTTGATAGCGGCCAACACGCCCTATTTCGACGACCCCCAGCCTCGTAGCAGCTCTAAATCTGCTCGAGCTTCGGTGCTCGTGTGCGATTTGGCTCGCGAATGCGTTTAAGTGATGAGAGCATCCACTGCCCGAAAGGTGACATTTGCTCTGTTCCGCGAAGCAACCAGAGTCGTGGCCTGATCAGGTGTCGGGCAGGAACAGCGGTGCCGGTGCTCAGGTGTCGATAGAAATCAGGAAGTGATGAGGCCTTTCGATGAAGAACATCACGCATTCCGATTCGTGCAGCGTCGCCAACGTCTTGGGCGAAGTGAGAGTCTCTGTAACCTTTCGCGGGACACATACCGGGTCGTTCCGAGTCGAGGTAGACGGCAACCCGGTGCAGCCGAACGCTGACGGGACGGTGACGGTTGGCACCGCCACAACCTTGAAAGGGGCCTCGGTCCTCATCGTTACTGTCGTCAACCAGGTCGGCCCGACGAAGTTCTTCGAGTTGGATTACGTGATGCAAGGCACACTGTGCGGCCCGTTCACGGTGCAGGACACGTTCGACGACGGCGACCCGAATGCAACGGTCAGGGAAACCATCCGGTTCGAGGCGGTCGTGTCTCGGCGAAGCGCTTCTCCTCGAAAACGATCGCGAAAACGTCCACGTAGGTGACCCATGATGCAACTGCGGTTTCGCGTTGGTGGCGTGTGTACAGCCATGGCGATCAGTTTCCTGATCCCACGTCTGGTTCATGCCCAGACCCCACCCTCGTTTGAGCTGGATCTAAGTACGCCCGACGTTCCGGCATTCACTATTCTCGGAGTGGCGCCGACCCAGATCGAGCGACCGCTTACACCTAGAGCACTGGCGTTGTCGCTGCTGGGGGCCGCGACAGACGACGAGAACCTGATTCCCAACAAGTACGCGCTGGTCGCCGCTCCGTTTTGGATGCGGCCCAACAAGCTCACGATTGCAGACTACTTTCGTCCCACCGTGCGCGAATCGCTTGCACAGACGTTCACATTCTCCCTCGCAACCACACCGGTATCGAGCAACACGGACATCGGTGTGGGCTTGTCCGTGTCTCCGTGGGCTGGCCATGGCAGTGCGGCATTCGCCGATGCGCTGGCGAGTCTGCAGGCGATCAACGCAAGGTATCTGGCAGCCGATGGACTGGCGGCGTTGCTCACCGAGATCGCCAATGGCAAATCGCTCGATCCCTTGGGCACGTCGCCGCTGCGACCCGTCCTTCAAGGTTTCGTCGACCGCCCAAACGCTGAGGCGTTGAAGGACTTCCTGCAGCGTCGCTACGAGGAGCTGTTCACCAGCGTGGTACCTGATCCGGCCTTGAAGGGCATCGTGGATCCCGACTTAATCGCACAGCAGAAAAAAACCGCGCTGGCAACGGCGAAGAGGGCGCTCGGCACGGCCGTCGATACACTGTTCGCATCAGACCCGCTCCCCCTGCTGTCCGGACCGGTTGGCGACCTACTGAGGCATGTGCCCGAAGCGCCGACGGACAGCAAGTCGATCCAGGAGGCGCGAAGCATCATCGCCTACCGGGTGCTTGCGCAGGTGATTCCGCCGGTCGCGCTGTTGAAGAGCTCGGCGGAAACCGCAATGAAGGCGAGCGTGGCGGAGGTTCACTCGGAGGACAAGCTGCGAATGGGCTGGATGCTTGGCGTCGCGGGTGCGTTCGCCTCGCGTGTGCCCAACGATGCGTTCACCGGCGGGCAGCAGTTGCGTTGGGCGTTCTGGGCTTCGCCGGCCTATCGCAACGAAGCCGTCCATGTCGAGATCATTGGCATCGTGAAGTGGATCCAGCGCGATGTCGTGGAGGGACCCGATCTTTTCGACTTCGGCGCGCGTGTCGTAAAGCAGGCCGGACGCACAGCTGTCTCGGCGGAGTTTCTCGGGCGAACCGAGCGGGCAGATGAGACCGCGCCCGTGACGCAAAGGCTGACCGCCAACGTTGACTACAAGATCGTCGACAAAGCATTCGTGACTGTTGCGTTCGGTAAAGACTTCGCTGATCCCTCAGCCGGGAAGCCGAAGGGCGGCATCGTGAGCATCTTGGGTTTCTCGATCGGTCTCAGCAAGAATCCGACGGTTGGCCAGTGATCGGGCCGACTGGCCAAATCTGTAATTCGCCGATGAGGCGTCTACCACCCGTCGCGAATCTGAGAGCCGTCAAGCTATTGAAGAAATAGCACTTACAGATTTGGCCGAGCGGGGTACGTCTGTTGCCTACACCAGCGCGACTGGAGGGACCATGCGACGACTGACGTTCCTCGTTGTGCTTGGGTTGGCGCTTGCTGTAGGCGCCGAGGCTGGGCCGAAAACGCCAAAGCCAAACAACGGACCTAAGCCGACGATCACCAAGACCCAGGCGCCCAAGGGCGGCGCGCCTAAAGCCGCCACGGTCAAGGGGCCGACTTCGAAGGGCTCGACCGTCAAGATGACCGGCACGCAGGCGAAGGGCTCGACTGGCAAGTCAAAGGGCTCGCAAGCGACGGTGGCAAGCGGCAAATCGACCAAGTCGACGACGGGCAATACGAAGTTCGCAAAGGCCGATACAAAGGCCCCGAAGACCAGCGCCACGTCGACTGAGACTGGACCGACGACGAAGAAGGCGGCCAAGAGTACAGCGTCAAGCGGCACGTCGACGTCCACGTCGCCGCCGTCGCCCACGTCGAACCAGCCCTCGTCGACTCGCACTTCGACTGCACCGATTGACTTTACGGCCACCGGTGTCGGTCAGAAGCTGCAGAAGAACAGCGCGATCCGGTCGAAGATCGAGACAAAGCTGCAGGCGGCCGGCTACACCGGCACCGTCTACGAGGCTGCCTATGGCTTCAAGAACATGGGACAGCTCAATGCGGCGACGAACCAGGTGCAAAACCAGGGGTACTCGTTCAACTTACTCAAGGTGCTGATGACGGGTACGTATGTGGACCCGCAGACGCACGTCGTCTATCGGGCGAACCAGCTTCCGGACGGGACGGTGAACCTCGTGCGCGCGAGGCTCGCGACAAATCCGGCGTCGACGCAGAGCCTCGGGCAGGCAAAGCAGGCGATCGCCGGCGGTGCCGTGATGCCGGCCATCGATCGCAGTCACAACACCGGCGCGCCGACCGGCACGTCTCCGAACAGCACGACTCCGACGAACAGTACGACTCCGACGAACGGCCCGTCTCCGACGAGCACGTCTCCCAACAGCACCTCTCCAAACAGCACGTCTCCGAACAGCACGGTGACAAACAGCGCCACCGCCTCGACAAGCAGCGCTACGGCGGCGTCGAAGAAGCGGCAGTCGAAGTCGAGATAGAAGAATGAGGCAGCGATCCGGGGACGAGAGTCCCCGGATCATGCCCCTACGAAAGGTTTCGCGCGCGACGCTCGCTGAACTTTTCTGCCCACTGTTCTCTGGCAAGGTTCTTAAGTGCATCAATGGCACGAGCCAGTGCATCCTCGACAGAGTTTCCATGCTTCCAAATACAGAGTGGCCTCCAGCGGCGTTCAAGCAGTGAGCCTGCGGACTCCGGACGCGTCCTCACACGCGCCTCGCACGGACAAAGGTACCCGATTGACGGCATCCAGGAAGCACGTAGAATCCGCGCCATGGCCAGCATTTCGACCTCCAACGGCTCGCTGTCGGTGCGCGCCTATCCTGGCGACGCGAAAACACTGCTTGCGTTCAACCTGAAAAAAACCGACGCGCGCAATCTCGCCGGCTTCACGATCCAGGTGCAGGCGGGCACGTTGAAGCCGTACTACATCCTCAACAATCTGCAATTCGAGAAGCCCGGGGATCACGCGCAGGATCCGACGTTGCCGGCGAACTCGAGCTTCAACGCACCGTTACACAAGTTTCGCTGGCTGCACGTGCCGGGAACGGCGCACCAGGGCCCGCAGCCGTTCTTTGGCGACTATGTCTACACAGTCACACCACGGTTCTTCAACGCGAGCCACTCGTTGCTGCCGTTGGATCCCGCGCTCAGCGTCGCGGTGAAGGTGAAGGTCGCGCCGTTTTCCGGCGGCGCGTTGCGACTCGGGTTCACCCGTGGCTTCGTACAGTCGCAAGCGTTCGTGCGGCACTTCGGCCGCGAGGCACTGATCCGGCCCAAGGGTAAAGAGCTTTTGTTCGACACGTCGGTGAAAGCGGGCGCCAACGCGGAAGGCGACGAGTTCACATTTCGTGACGAGTACGAATGGTCAGGGTTTACCGCGCGCGATCACATTTTCGAGACGGTGCAGGCCGTCGTCGACAGCAAGACCCTCAGGCTCGACATGTTCGCCTACGATCTGAATGAGCCAGATCTCATTCCCCTTCTCGTGAAACTGGCGCGGCAGGGACGAATCCGCGTCATCCTCGACAATGCGACGTTGCACCATGCGAAGGGCACTCCCACGAAATCCGAGGACAAATTCGAGGCGCTCTTCACCGGTGCCGCGAAGAAGGGCGCCGAGATCAAGCGTGGGAAGTTCGGCCGCTTTTCGCATGACAAGGTCTTCGTCGTGAAGCGGGGCACGGGTCCCTCGACGGCGACGAAGGTGCTCACCGGGTCCACGAACTTTTCTGTCACCGGCATGTACGTGAACGCGAATCACGTCATCGTGTTCAACGACGCGAAGGTCGCGCAGGAGTACGCCGCGGTGTTCGAGGAAGCCTGGAACGACGACGTCAAGCTTGCCAAGTTCCGGAAGTCATCATTCGCCACAGGTGCGTTTTCACCCTCGTCGAAAGAGCTGCCACCGATCGAAATTACCTTTTCCCCTCACGACGAGACAGAGGCCGGCAAGGTGCTCGAGGGCGTTGCCGCACGCATCGCCAAGGAGGGCAGTAAACCCAAGACCACCGGCAGCGTGTTGTTTGCGGTGATGGAAATGGACAACGGCAAGAGTCCGGTGTTTCAGGCGCTCAAGTCGCTGCACGCAAACACCGATATTTTCAGCTACGGGATCTCGGACAACCCGGGCGGGATCTTTCTGTATCGGCCGCAGGCCAAGACGGGCGTCCTCGTTACGGGGAAACCGGGCACCACGGTTCTGCCGCCGCCATTCAAGCAGGTGCCCGATATCGGCCTGTCGCACCAGGTCCATCACAAGTTCGTGGTCTGCGGCTTCGGCCGCAAGGATGCCGTCGTCTACTGCGGCTCCTCGAACCTCGCCGCAGGGGGCGAAGCGCTCAACGGCGACAACCTCATCGCGATTCACGACGAGGACGTCGCCACCGTGTTCGCGATTGAAGCGATGGCGCTCGTCGATCATTTCGACTTCCTCGACCGGATGAAGAGCAAGGCGCCGAAAGGCACGAAGCCGAAACCAATTGCGTCGAAGCCGCAGGGTGCACTCGAGGTCGGGTGGTTCCTGTCCACGACCGACAAGTGGACGGCGCCGTACTACGACCCCAACGATCTACGAAGCGTAGACCGTCAGCTATTCGCGTAGCGCGCGCCCACGAAGGGTGTGCACTGCGCAGCTCATTCACACCGCAGCGCCCCAACCCACAGATCCTCGCGGCCCGTCAGGCCGGACATCGTATTCTTAGTCGCACATGACTATCGAAGACGAGCTGATCCAGCGGGTTTCTGTTGCAGATCTCGCCGGTGCGATGCTCGGGATGCTGTTCCTCACCCTTGGTCTGGCCACCGGAGCGGCGGCGGCGCTCCGTACCGTGCGGCGCGATCGCACACTGCTCTGGTTCAGCGTCTTCACCTCTCTGTACGGGCTCAGGCTGATCGCTCGGAACGATCTCGTTCAAGCCGTTAGTCCCGTATCGGAAGGGACGTGGAACGCGGCCGCGGACGTGATCACTTACGTCATCCTGGTTGTCGGGGCACTGCTCGCGTCGGCCGCGCTCGCGGGCGGTCGGCGCGGCGTGCTGCGCTACATCTGGATACTCGATCTCGTCGGCGCGTGCGTCGCGGTCGCATGGGATATCGGCGTCGGCCGCTCAGGCGCGGCGATGCCGCTGAACCGGGCGCTCGTGATCGGCAGCATCGCCGTCGCAGTGGTCTCCGTGACCCTCGATACTCGACACCGCCGGTGGACACGCGATGGCTGGATCGTGCTTGCCGGCGCGTCTCTCTTCGCCGCCGTTGCTGTCGTGGAGAACGTTCGCGCGGGTCTGCTCGGCCGCGTCGATCCCGAGCCGTTCGCCATGCTCATTCTGGTGACATGTCTCGGCTATGTGGTTGTGAGCCGAGTGTTCCAGACCGAGCGTCGGGTTGCAGCAGTGGGCCGCGAACTCGAGACCGCGCGGCAGATCCAACGGTCGATTCTGCCGAAGCGACCGCCGGCAGTCGCAGGGTTGTCGATTGCCGCCCACTACCACTCGATGACCGAGGTGGCCGGCGATTTCTACGACTTTGTCGTGACACCGTCCGGTCAACTGGGTGTGCTCGTCGCAGACGTCTCAGGGCATGGTGTGCCTGCGGCGATTGTGGCGTCGATGGTCAAGATCGCCCTGGCGGTCCAGGAAGGGGAAATCACTGATCCAGGTCTCGTGTTGACACGCATGAACCGCGCGCTGTGCGGACGGTTCGAATTGGCTTACGTGACCGCCACCTTCGCGCTGATTGATCCAGCGGCCCGGACGCTCACCTACGCAGCGGCCGGTCACCCTTCTCCTCTGCTGGTACGTGCCATGGGAGGCGTCGAATCGCTCGACGAACGCGGAATGGTGCTGGGCTTTCTTCCCGACGCGAGCTACGCGTCTGCAACCGTGCGAGATCTCGCGCCCGGCGACCGCCTCGTGTTCTACACCGACGGCATTACCGAGGCCTCTCGAAGTGATGGTGAGTTCTTCGGCGACCGTCAGTTTCGCGATGTGCTGATGATCGGACTGTCTCAACCTGCGGATCCGTTCCTGGCGACATTGATCGAACGCGCACGCCAGTGGACCGGCGCGGACTTCGAAGATGACGTGACGGTGGTGGTCGTGGATTGGACACGGCAGGCGACTGCGGTGTGAGTCGCCAGAAGCGGCGTGTTGGACTCCAATGGGTTTATCGGGATGAAACTCCAGCGTTCGCGTAGCTCACTCACACCGCAGCGCTTCGAGCGGATCCACAGCCGCAGCGCGCCTTGACGGCGCCCAGCAGGCGACCAGCGTCACGCCGACGAACACCAGCGCCGCCGTGCCAATCGCGATCGGGTCGGTCGGTGCAACCTCGTAGAGGAACGACTCCAGCACGCGCGCAACGGCGAACGCGCCGATGACGCCCACGGCGATGCCGCCGCCGACGAGCCGGAAGCCTTCGCCGACGACGAGGTTGCGGATGTCGTTTCTGTGCGCGCCGATCGCGCTGCGAATCGCAATCTCTCGCCGCCGCGACGCCACCGACAGCGCGAGCACGCCGTAGACGCCGCCCAACGTCAGCAAGGTGCCGACGATGGAAAAGCCGACGAGAAGCCGGCTGGCGAAAATGCGCGACGCGATTGAGTCGGTGCGGACCTCGTCGAGCGTCCGGACTTTTTCGATCGACACCGTCGGATTGACGCCGCGCAGCTCGCTGCGCACCGCCGCGATCACCGCGCGCGGATCGGCCATCGTGCGGACGACGAGATCCTTCGAGAACGCGCCTGCCTGCCAGAGGGACAAATACACTTCCGGCTGCGGCACACGAGTGAGATCGGCGGTGCGCGCGTTTCCGACGACGCCGACGATCTCGTTGGCGGGCTGATCGCGCGGTCCCCGCCAGAGGTGCTTGCCAATCGCGCGCGAACCGGGAAAGTACTTGTCCGCGAACGCCTGATTGACGATGGCGACCCGCGGGTCCTTCTGGCCGTCGCTGTCGCGGAAGTCGCGGCCTTCGACGATCGGCACGCCCATCAAGTCGAAGTAGCCGGGCGTGACCGACCGCAGCGACTGCGCGACGCGGTCGCGAGGCGTCGTGACGGGGTGATCTTCGATCTCGAGGGTCGACGGCCAGTCGTTGCCGGTCAGCGGCGTGCCCCAGACAAACGCGGCTTTCTGCACGCCCGGCACGGCCGCGACGCGATCGAGGGCACGGTGATGGAAGTCGGCCCAGTCGCCCTGCACCGACGTCACCGTCATCGTCAGGATCCGATCCATCGCGTAGCCGCTCGTGACGTTCGCGACGTTCTGCAGCGTGCGGACGAGCAGTCCCGCGCCGATCAGCAGCGCCAGCGTCAACGCCGTCTGCGCCATGGTCACCAGCTGCAGTAGGCGGCGCTCGCCGCGTCCGGCGCTGGCGCGCGTGCCGACTGTCCGCAGCGCGTCGATCGGATCGCGGCGCGCGGCGCGAAGCGCCGGGACGAGGCCGGCGGCGAGCGCGGCGACGAGGGCGGCGGCGAAGCCGAACAGGAGCAGCGGCCAGCCGGTCGTAACGGCGTCGAGGCGCGGAATCGCGCGGCCGCCGATCGCCTTGAACAGCCGGACAATGGCGAAGGCGAGCGCGATGCCGGCGGTGCCGCCGGCGAGGGCCACGGCGAGGCTCTCGACCGACGCCTGCCGGAACAGCGCGGCGCGCCCGCTGCCGAGCGCGCTCCTGACGGCGTACTCGTGCCGGCGCTGCAGTCCGCGGACGAGCAGCAGCGCCGCCGTATTGCCGCATGCGATCAGCAGCACGAGCGTCGCCGCGCCGAAGAGCGGCCACAGGATCCGGCTGCCGTCCCGGTTCATTTCGGAAATCAGCGGCTGCACGCGCGGCGTGAACGCTTCGAGCTCCTTGTCGCCGCTCGAGACCGCCGCCGTCAGCATCGTCAGCTCGGTCTGCGCGCGCTCGAGCGCGACGCCGGGCTTCAGTCGCGCGATCAGGTCCCAGCGCGACTGGCGGATCCGCTCTGGATTCGGCGAACCGGGCACCCAGTAGTCCACGGTCGCGTGGATGTTGTAGTTCGGCTCCGCGGCGGCGTTCGGCGACGGCAGGAACCGCACGCCCGGCGGCATGACGCCGATGATCGTGGGCGGCGTGTCGCGGCGGGCCATCCGCATCGGCTTGCCCACGATGTTCGGGTCGCCGTTGAAGCGGCGCTGCCAGCAGTCGTAGCCGAG
>Ga0075425_100008972_pt1 | contig 10632 bp, 9 predicted proteins | sample SoiMethybrSBSTD4_FD_75300 | JGI IMG/M metagenome (GOLD analysis project Ga0075425, IMG submission 75300) | Bulk soil microbial communities from a Populus tree surrounding site in Tennessee, USA - Soil MetaG P. TD hybrid SBSTD4 | ecosystem: Environmental > Terrestrial > Soil > Tree plantation...
AAAAGATTCTTTTGCTGGAGCTGGCCCTCGCCGGCCTGGCCCAATAGTTTATGCCGCGCCCGACTCTAACTCTCCTTGGAGTGCGGTGCCTTGGCACCGCCTTGGCATCGATCAAGCTTCATCATGCCAAAGCGGCGGCAAGCCGCCGCACTCCAAGGAGACGCCCGCTAAAATCCGCTCAGCATCACTAATCCAGTGCGTAGAATGATCTTCAGGTCCAACAACAACGACCAGTTTTCGATATAAAACAGATCGAGTCGCACCATCTCTTCAAACGGCAACTGGTTTCTTCCTGAGACCTGCCACAGTCCGGTCAACCCGGGCTTCATGTCGAGTCGTTTTCGATGCCATAGCTCGTAAGCCTCGACTTCGTAGGGAATCGGCGGTCGTGGTCCAACTACACTCATGTCGCCCGCCAGTACGTTCAAGAGTTGTGGCACTTCGTCGAGGCTGGTGCGTCGCAAAACTCTTCCAACGCGCGTGACCCGCGGATCGGAGAGCAGTTTGTAGGTTGGCTTTTGTTCGTTTCCGAGATTCGCTTCGGCTCGACCGGCAATGAAAGCGCGTTGATATTCACGGTGAAGTTCGGCGTCAGCGCCGGCCCTCATGGTGCGAAACTTGTACAGCAGAAACAACCGTCCATCCATGCCGACCCGCTCCTGCGTATAGAAAACAGGACCTTTTGAATCCAACTTGATGAGCAGTGCGATCAGCAACCACAGCGGCAACAGAAGCACGATTGCCGACGCCGAGATTATTAAATCGAAGGCTCGCTTCAGAATTCGAGCGCTGCTCGACAGTGGCTCGCGAAAGAGACGAATCATCGGCAAGACGCCGATTTGATCGATCTCGGTCTTGCGCGGTAGACAGTTGAACAAACTTGGCGCGATGCGAAACTCCACGCCGCGCCGGCGCCCGCAGCGCATCATCACTTCGAAGAGCGCGTCGCCGTTTACCTGCGGATCGGCAATAATCACTTCGTTTGCGGCGGAGTCACGGATCACTTCGGGCAATGACTGCAATGTTCCGATAACCGGCACGCCTTCATAAGTGACCGCGCCTGACGTAATCGCGCCCGGTTCTGTTTCGACTACTCCGATTACGCGATAACCAAGCGCCGGGCGTTCGCGCATCTCCCGAATGAACAACGACGCTTCTGGACCACGGCCAACAACAAGCGTGGGAATCAAATTGATCTGGCGTCGGCGTACAAACGTTTGCACCGATCGCGTCAGCAACCGCACAAGGCCAATACTGATGAGCACGAACAAGAAGTCAGCAACAAACACGCTGCGCGCGTATGAAAACGCGCGAAACTGAAAACCGCCGCGATACAAAAACGCTGCCGCCACGATCAGCAGCGAACCGATCGCAGTAGCTTTGAAGATGCGAATACTGTCGTCGACGAAGGAAAACTCGCCGCGAACGCGATAGAGGTCGCAGTAACGAAAACTCAATAGGCGAATGCAAACGACGAAGGGCAACAACGCAGCGTAAGGCGCAAAGCGACTGTTCCATGCGAAACCGTTCGCAAAAACTGAAACTCCTTCACGAACGTAGAATGCGAGGATGAACGAGAGCGTGACCCAAAAAGCGTCAGAGATGACGAGCGCACCTTTGACCGTGGGCACGATCCATCTCGGCGCGCGCGCAGGCACACGCACCGTGCTGGCATCAATCACTGATTCGTTAGCTTGTTCCGCTCGCAACGTTTAGTTTAGCCCCAGATGAACGCAGATCAGATCCGCGTTTCATCCGCGTTCATCTGCGGCTCAAGTATGTATCGCACAACCTCGTCAATCACCTGGCGTGAGCGCCTCGGATTTGCAGCTGGTTTCTTTTCGATCGGCAGCTTCCGCAAGTCCTCAGCACTCGTGATCCGCTGCAACCTACCTTCCTTCACCAACTCTTCATCGACCGCCGCCCACTCGCCGGCATAAATACTTATGGCAGGCACTCCGAGCGCCGCTGCTTCGCGATTCATCGTTCCGCCAGCGCTGATCACGAGATCGCTCGTCGCGATCAAGTTCGCGCCATCCAACGGCGCCGCGGGAATTATCAAACGGTCGCTCGTCCGAGCCGAATAAGCAGCGCGCTGACTCTCGTTTCGCGGTAAAAGGATCACCTGTACCCTCTCGCTTGCTAACATCATCGCCAGCGCCTCATCAAACAACGTGTTCTGAAAGCGGTGATACAAAGCGTTGTGGGCCGGCGGGCGCATCAACACCAGCACATTATCCGCGTTGACGCCAAGCTCGCACAACCGCGCGCCGAATGTTGGATCGGGCTGAAAGTCAGCAAGGTAAACATCTTCTTTCGTCCCATGATAACGCCGCACTTTGCCGACGCGCGCGCCGTAACGTCGCAACCGTGCCGCAGGAAAACTCGTGGGCACGATTATTCGAGAAGCAAAACGAAAAGCGAGATGGTTCGCAGGTTGATGTTCGTAATCCATCAGTGTCACGGTTTTGAGACGCAACGCGCGCGCTGCAAGAATTTGTGAATAAGAATTGTGACTGAGAGCGAGATCGAAGTGCCGCCGTCGTGCCCATGCGGCGAGCGCAAGCGCACGACTGATCAAATTTGCTCCCTTGGCTGATACCGCATACCCGGCGTGTTCACCGGCAACGTGCGCCTCGAATCCTGCGTCGCGCGCGAGTGGAACAGTTTCAGCAAAGTCGCGCGCCGTGATCTCGATCTCGTGCCCCTGGGCCGTAAACCTGTTTGCCAGCGCTTTGAAAAACGGAACGTGAGGAGAGTTTGCCAGATCGATCCACAAACGCATCAGCGATCACCACTGGATCTCGACCAATCGACCGCGCTCCCGCAACGACGTCTCTGCTGCTTCGATCATGTTGATCATGCGCAGTCCTGCTGGTCCGTCTGTCTCCGGCTGCTTGTTGTTCTCGATGCAGTCGATGAAATGCAGCGCTTCAGTTTGTAACGCTTCGGTGTTGTCGAGTCGCGGCGCCCACATATCACCCGAGCGATAACTGACCAGCATTCGATACACGTCTTCGGGACCAGGCGCAACGCTGATGCCCTTGTCGTAAACCTTGAGCTTCTCGCTCGGTTCGAGATCGTCATAAAGAATCATTTTCTCACTGCCGCCGATTAACGTGTGACGAACTTTCACGGGCGTCAGCCAATTGACGTGCACGTGAGCGATCTGCGGGCTGTCAAAAAAGAGCGTGATGTAAGCGACGTTTTCCGGCTGGCCTGGAATGTGACTGATTCCTGTCGCCGAAATTGCCACCGGCCTCGAGGGAAGAACGTAGTCCATGATCGACAGATCGTGAATCGCCAGATCCCAGATCACGTTGACGTCGTGTTGGAACAATCCGAGATTAACGCGTACTGCATCGTAGTAATAGATTTGGCCCAGCTCGCCTGAGGAGATTAACTCACGAATCTTACGCACCGCATCAGTGTAAACGAAAGTGTGGTCCACCAACAGGACGAGATTTCGCGCTGCCGCTTCGTCTACGAGTTTGCGTGCCTGATCGGATTTGGCCGCGAGTGGTTTTTCGACGAGCACGTGCTTGCCGGCCTGCAACGCCGACATCGCCAAGTCAAAATGCGAAGACACCGGCGTGGCTATCACTACAGCATCGATTTGCGGATCGTCGATCAACTCTTTGGAGTCACTACACGTCTTCAATCCCGGATAAAGCTTTCCCAACGACGACAGACGTTCCTCGCGCCGATCGCAAACAGTAGTGACGGCAGAACCGGGTGCGGCCATAAAGTTTCGCACCAGGTTCGGCCCCCAATAGCCGTAACCGATCACGCCAACTCTGATCATCTCTTTTTGCGCACGTCGCCGATCACACGCGCCGGCACACCCGCAACGATCGCGAAGTCAGGCACGTCTTTTGTCACAACCGCGCCCGCACCCACCAAAGCGCCTTCGCCGATTGTAACGCCGGCGACGATCGTGGCGTTGCTACCGATACTCGCTCGCTTCCGGACCGTGGTCTTGATAACTTTCCAATCGACTTCGGTTTGTGGCGTGCCATCGCTGTTGGCTGCACTCGGGTAGATATCGTTGGTAAACATCACGCCGTGCCCGACGAAACATTCGTCTTCGATACGCACTCCTTCACAGACAAAACTATGCGACGAGATCTTGCAGCGCGCGCCGACGCGCGCATTTTTCTGAATCTCGACAAAGGCACCGATCTTAGTTTCATCGCCAATCGAACAGCCGTAAAGATTAACCAGCTCGGGCTGGAAGATCCGCACGTCGCGTCCAAGAATCACGTCGGCTCCGATTGGCATTTGTCAGTTCAATTCCTCGAGCAAACGCGCCAGGGCGTAGAGCATCCATGCCTGCGTCCAGCGCATGTAGGGCTTGCGAACCGTATAAAAACGTCGTCGTTGATAATAGAAGAAGCCGCGACTGTCGCGCAGGTTTTTGATGGTCCAATGGGCAACATTCTGGGCCAGGCTCGAAGCGTTTTTGTCCAGCTCACGGCACTCCAGGAAAGTAACGATGGCACTCGCTGCGGCGTGTGCATCCGCGGGGTAAAGGTCGTCATGGTAGTATTTCGGCCAACCGTCCGCAAGAAAGAAGTTGTTCTTCCAATACTCGTAGCCGCGCTCGAGCGCCGCTTGAAATTCGGAGCCAAATGGCGACGCTCCGATAATTCGCTTCAGCGAAAAGAGCACGTAAGCCGTGTGGAAGTTGTCGATCCATGACTGTTTGAGTTCAGCGCCGTAGGTCCACGAACCGTCGGGTTGTTGATTGCGGACGACGTAACGAGTCGCCCGCGCAGCAAAGTCGTAGAGTTCGTGCTCGCCAGTTAGTTTAGCAACACTCGCCAACACCTCCGCTGCCAGCAAGCTCGCGTTGAAGATACGCGTGTCGTGGTTCGGAGCATAACCGAAACAAAGCTCACGCTCAGTATCAACGCTGCGCGGCAGATCTTTCAGTATGAACTCACAAACACTACGCGCTGTTTCAACTTGTCCACTCTCAATGAATACTCGCGCCGCAAACGCGGTTGGCACAATCGTCGGTGTGTCTCGCGGCGCAAAGAAATTGCGGCTTTGCCAGTCGAAGTTATAGCCCCAACATGCGCCGCTGTAACCGTCGAGGTTCATTGCGACTAAGCCGGTAAGAAAGCTCTCGGCTTGTTTAGCAGACTCTTCTGTCTTGAGTCGCCGGTGATTGGCGAGCTCCGCGAGGGCAAACAGCGCGATTCCCTTCGCATTGCGCTCAGCGGGAACACGCGCCAGCGTGCGCAGATCGGAAGGAGATCTTTTTACGAGTTGGGTCCAGATGAAACGAGCGTTGCGCGATTGGGCCAGTGGCGTCGCCTGAAAAAGACGGCTATTTAACGCATCGAAAGGATCGTGTCCGGCGAAGTCATGTTCCTGGCTCCACAAAAATAGTTGGTTGTAAGCCGCCTGAAACAGATCCGTATTCATCCGCGTCATCCGCGGCTAAAGCCTTTCGCCAACAGACGTCTCAATTCGCCTGGGCGTCTCGACAAAGCTCTCGTGCCAGAGTTCGAACATCAGTAACGTCCAAAGCAACTTGCGATGATTCGCAACACCGCGTTCGTGTTCATCCTGCAAACGCGCAACGTAATCAGGATTGAAAACGCCCGCACGGCGAACACGCTCCGGCGACAAGAGATCTCTCGCCAGCGGCCGCAACTTAAACTTGAGCCACTCGGCAACGGGCACGCCGAAACCCTTCTTTCCTCGCCGAGTCACAAACGGAGGCAACAAGTCTCTCACGGCTTTTTTCAAAATGTACTTCGTCTTGTGACCTCGCAGTTTGTAATCGGAAGGCAATACGGCCGCAAACTCCGCCACTCGCGGATCCAGAAAAGGCGCACGCACTTCCAACGACACTGCCATGCTCGCGCGATCGACTTTGGTCAAGATATCTTCAGCGAGATAGAGACGCGTATCGACACTTTGCATCCGCGTCACGAGATCGTTGTTGTCACACTCTTCCGCGATTTGTCGCGCTCGTGCGTAGATCTCATCGTTAGTTGCAGCCAAAACTTCCGGAGTGAGCAATTGCATCTGCTCTTCAGGCGTGAACGATCCAAACCAAACGTGATGTCGCGCGACGGCGTCGTACTTCGCGCTGGTAACAAATCTAAGCGCCTTGTAATCAAACGATAGGTTCTTCGTTTTGACAGGCAGCAATCGAACCAGTGGTTCAACAACGCTCCTGCGCAATACCGGCGGCACACGTTTGTAGAACTCTGCCCAGCGAAGACCCGCATACGTTGGATAGCCCGCGAACAACTCATCGCCACCATCGCCCCCGAGCGCAACCGTAACGTGCTTCCGCGTGAAACGAGATAGTAGATAGGTGGGCACGAGCGACGGATCGCTGAACGGCTCGTCCATCCACGAACCGATCTCTCCGACGAGGTTCGCAGCCAGATTGGCACTGAGTCGTTCTTCGTGATGATCTGTGCCGAGAAACTTCGCAACCCCACGCGCATACGCCGACTCATCAAACGACGCTTCCGCAAACGAAATCGAAAACGTCTTTACTGCCTCTGACGAAGCGCGCACTGCCAGCGCAGCCACACTCGACGAGTCAACTCCACCCGATAACAACACGCCCAACGGCACGTCAGAAACTAAACGCATTCGCACGGCATCGGCCAGGAGTTCTCGCAGATGGTCGGCAGCGTCGTGTTCCGATGGAACCGGATCGATCGTCCTGTAACTGAGTTGCCAGTAACGCTCGACGCTAACTCGCCCGTTTTCAAGTGTTAGTTTGTGAGCAGCCGGAAGTTTATTGATGCCTTCGTAGATCGACAGCGGCGCAGGCACATAATCAAAAGACAAGTATTGACGCAGTGCCTCTAAGTTGAGCGAAGGCCTTACCGATGGATGGGCCAACAATACTTTCGGCTCAGAAGCAAAAAGCAACGCGTTATCAAAGATGCCCCAGTAGAGTGGCTTCTCGCCAAACCTGTCACGCGCCATCAACATTCGTCGCCTGCGGCTGTCCCACAAGGTGAAGGCAAACATGCCGTTGAGTTTGCCGATCATCCCGTCGCCATACTCTTCGTAAAGATGCGGCAGGACCTCTGTGTCGGAAGCGCTGCGAAACGAATGTCCACGTGTTTCGAGTTCCGCGCGCAGTTCGCGATAGTTGTAGATCTCGCCATTGAGGATGACAGCAACGCTTTTGTCTTCGTTGAAAACAGGTTGCTCGCCTGTAACCAGATCGATGATTGCCAGGCGGCGCATGCCGAGCGCGGCGCCCGTCGTCACGAAGACACCTTCCGAATCAGGACCGCGATGGAACATGCGCTCGCACATCGCGTGGAGCAATTCTCGCGCGCCTTCAGGAGGCGGCGCGTGCGAATCGAGATTGGCCCAACCGGTAATTCCGCACATGGCTTTTATTGAGATCGATCTTTGAAACCGAGCCGTTCGCGCACGGCGTAGATCGCTTTTGCCTGCGACTCGTGATAGGTGCGAACCAGCATCTCCGCGAGCAGTCCCATCAGCAAAAACTGCACACCCACTGCAAACATGACGACGCTCAAGATCGGCAACGGCGTCTGCACAAAATCGGCGCGGTGAAAAATCTTGAGAAACACCGCGTAGAGACCTCCCAAAAGCGAGATGGCAAACGCCAGCATTCCAAATGAACCAAAGACATAAATCGGTTTTGTTTGATACGACGCCATAAACTTGATCGTCATTAGATCGAAGACGACTTTGAGTGTTCGCGAGAGACCGTATTTCGACTTACCCATCGTGCGCGCATGATGTTCGACCGGTATTTCTGCAACGCGCGCGCCGGCCCAGGCAGCGTAGATCGGGATGAACCGGTGCATCTCGCCGTACAAACGAACGTCCTGCAACGACTCGCGACGGTAAGCTTTTAGCGAGCAGCCGTAATCGTGAAGTGGGACGCCGCCGATCCACGAGATCAAACGGTTGGCAATCATCGAAGGGATCTTGCGCGTGACCATCTTGTCTTTGCGGTTCTTGCGCCAACCGGAGACCACGTCGTAACCCTCGTCGAGTTTTTCCAACAATCGGGCGATGTCTGCCGGATCGTTCTGAAGATCGGCGTCCATTGGAATCAGGACTTTTCCGCGCGCGGCATCGATGCCGGCCGCCATTGCTGCTGTTTGACCGTAGTTACGTCGCAGTGCAACCACGCGGACGCGCGGATCGATTTGAGCGATCTCGCGCAGGATTTTCAGACTCCCGTCCGTCGATCCATCGTCAACGTAGATTATCTCCGCGGAACGTCCGAGTGTCTTGAGTGCTTCGTCGAGCTTTGCGTGCAGCGGCAGTAGATTCGGCTCTTCATTGAAGACCGGCAGAAAGACCGATAAGTCAGGCGTGTCGCTCGTTTGCTTCGCTGCCTCATCTTGTCTTAATTCCTGTTCGTCAAGAATCTTCATGGTGTTTTGTAGGGGCGGCAGTCTGTGGCCGCCCGTCGTTACCATCCCGCGACGGGCGGCCACGGAGGGCCGCCCCTACAGTTTATGCGTTGGTATTAATTCCAATTTGCGCTCGAACCTTTTGAAAGCAACCGTCCAACGAGCCATTTTAGACCAGTTTTGCCTGAAACCATTCGACAAAGCGATGCAGGCCCGCCTCAATCTGCGTTTTGGGGTTATATCCGAGCAATGCTCGCGCCTTGGAAATGTCGGCGAACGTTTGCGGCACGTCGCCCGGCTGCGGCGGCTGCTGATCGATAATCACCTTTGTGTCGAGTTCCCTTTCCAGCAGCGAAACCAGTTCCCTGAGCTCGACTGTTCGCGACTCTCCAAGATTGATCACTTCGTAGTTGCTCTTGTCGTAATCGATCGCGGCCATTACGCCGTCGATGATGTCGTCGATGTAGGTGTAATCGCGGCGCGTGGTGCCGTCACCAAAAACCGGAATCGGTTTGCCCTGGCTTATCAATTTCGCGAATTTGTGAATGGCGAGATCCGGGCGCTGCCGTGGTCCATAGACGGTGAAGAAGCGCAGGCAAATACAACGAAGTCCGTAAAGATGTGAATACGTATGACAGAGGAGTTCGCCGGCGCTCTTGGTCGCGGCATAAGGTGAAATAGGCTGGCGAATTGGATCGTCTTCGCTGAAAGGGACTTTGGCGTTGATTCCGTAGACTGACGACGACGAGCCAAAAACAAATTGCATGATGTTCTTGTGACGGGCGAGCTCGAGCAGGTTTAGCGTGCCATTGATATTTGTTTCGGCATAAAGTTGTGGTTCGGAGAGAGAAGGTCGCACGCCTGCTCGCGCCGCGAGATGCACGATGCAGTCAAAGTCGCTCGCTTCAAATACCTGTTCGAGGGCGGCAGCGTCTCGAATATCGATTTCGAATATGTCGTAGCGTGAATCGTCGAGGTGCTCGCGGATGTTGGCACGCTTGATCGATGGATCGTAGAAGTCGTTGAAGTCGTCGACAACAGTGATGCGCTCGACGTCGCTGGCGAGTAGACGATCGACCAGATGTGAACCGATGAACCCGGCGCCGCCAGTGATGAGAAAGTTTTTCATCGGCCCTTTGTAGCATAGATCCACAAGTGCCAACCCCATCTCGCCGCGAGTTGCGATTCCAGCGCGCGAGGAAGTATCGGGCCAAGCACCGGCAGCCAGCGCTTGTTCAGGAAGTAGGTTCGCAGCTCGACGCGCGCGAAGTCCTTGAATAGACCGCGTGCTTCGCTTCGCGAGTAGACCCGCGCCAGAGGATTGCCGGCACCGTCGGTGTTGCGGCTCAGAAACTCTTCCGAGTTTAGGTATCCGGGTTGTGCCTGCAATTGCCGCGCGTGATCGCGCAACGACTCTTCGGGCTCACCAGTCAATAGATGAACGAGCTTCACGCCTGCGTTCCATCTCAATAAGTGCACGCCTGCGCGACGAAGCAGGGAGATGTTGACGCGATAATTGTATGAGTCGCGATGGTAGAGCATGACGATTGCGCGGCCGCCGGGACGCAGCACGCGATGGATGTCTCGCACTGCTGCGGCGATGTCGGGCGTGTGATGAAGTACGCCGTGCGAGTAAACGAGATCGAAAGTGTTGTCGGGGAAGTCGAGACGTTCGGCGTCGGCGACGCGGAAGTTGCCGGGCAGTTGGTCCAACTCGAAGCGTCTGCGGGCTAAGTCGATAGCGGCTTCAGTGAGATCGACGCCGGTGTAACTGGCGCCTGCTTTGGCGAATTGCGCGCCATCAGTTCCGAGCCCGCAACCGATTTCAAGCACGCGCAGGTTTTTGGAGTCGGCAAAACCGGCGGCGATGGGAATGTGCCACTCTTTTTTATAGCGGTGCTCTTCGACGAGTTGGTAGAACTTAGGTGAGCCTGGTTCTGCGTCGGCAAACTTGGTCCCGCAGGGATGTTCCTGCCAGAACGCGCGCACGCGCTCTTTGAGTTCTGAGTTTGTTTCTGTGGTCGATGCCAAACACGGAAGGATAACAGTCGCGAAGCTAATGCGACAAAGATAGCGGCTTATGTGGAACTCCCTGCGTCCGCGAGTTTTCTTTGGATATTTTGTGCCTCTTTGTGGCTACAAAGTGTGATCACCGTCTTGCGCCTCAAGGCCGGCCTTGCTGGGCGAAGCCGCCATGAGGCGCAAGATCAGCGACGTCGTTGGGGTGAGGTACCCAAATCCGGCT
>Ga0075425_100008974_pt1 | contig 10630 bp, 10 predicted proteins | sample SoiMethybrSBSTD4_FD_75300 | JGI IMG/M metagenome (GOLD analysis project Ga0075425, IMG submission 75300) | Bulk soil microbial communities from a Populus tree surrounding site in Tennessee, USA - Soil MetaG P. TD hybrid SBSTD4 | ecosystem: Environmental > Terrestrial > Soil > Tree plantation...
TTCGCTACTTCGGACGTACGGTCGCGCGCTTGCCGTGGCCTGTGGTGGTGGACACCTCCGCGCTCGTGCGCGCCGCGCGGCGGAGGGACGGCGAGTTGATCGATCGTCTCGCGGCGCGCGCGTATGGCGTGAGCGATGCCGAGGTCGCGGCGCTGCGGAAGTTCGTGCAGCGAAGGTTTAGGAGTGCGGTGGCGGAGCCACCGCTTTCCGATGCTCGCTGAACATCAGTCGATCGCCGTCGCGCGCATCCTCGATCTTCTCGACGCGTACCGCGGCGCAATCCTCGCCGACGATGTCGGCCTCGGCAAATCATTCATCGCAGCCGAAGTTGCGAGGCGCAGCGCGGACGTCGAACTGATCGTTCCCGCCGCGCTCGTCGAGCAATGGCGCGAGACGCTCGCGCGATTCGATGTCGCGGCGCGCATCCTCACGCACGACGCGATCGCGAGGGAGCCGTTCGTGCCGCTGCCGCGCGACCGGCTCGTGATCGTCGACGAGGCGCACGCGTTTCGCAATCCGAGGACGCGACGGTTCGATGCGCTGGCCCGAAGGACGATCGCGGCGAAGGTCCTGCTCGTCACCGCGACGCCGGTGTGCAACGGCATCGGCGATCTCGAGGCGCTGATCTCGCTGATTGCGCGCGACGATCTGCTCGCGCCGCACGGCATCGCGTCGATCGACGCGGTATTCGCGGCGCGCGATCGCGAGGCGATCGAGCGCATCGTCGCGGCGCTCGTCGTTCGCCGCGATCGCACGGCGCTCGCGCCGGAGCTGCGCTTCGGCGAGCTCGAGCGGCGCGTCATTCGACATCCGGTGATCGATGCGGACGGCATCGATGCGCTCCGTTTTCCGCTGATCGGCGAGCACGCGATTCTGCGGCGATTCCTTCGCCGCCGCCTCGAGTCGAGCGAGGCTGCGCTGCTCGAGTCGATTCGCCGGCAGCTGCGGTTTTACGAGCGCGCGCTCGATTGCATCGCCGCGGGGCGGACGCTGCCGAAGCGCGAGTATCGCCGTGCGTTTGGCGCCGAAGAGGATCGCGACGCGTTTCAGCAGGTGCTGTTCTGGGAGTGCTTTGCGCCGGGCGGGACGAGCGACGCGCGCGAGATCGAGGACGAAGTCGCGCGACTCGAGGCGATCGCGGAGATCGCGCGGGAATCGCCGTGCGCGAAGCGGCGGATGCTCGTCGACATCGTCGAGAACGAGCGCGAGCCGATGCTGATCTTCACCGGCTCCGCCGCGACGGCGTGCGATCTCTTCGACGCGTTGCGCGAATCGTCGCGATGCGGCCTCGTGACGTCGCGCGAGCGATCGCGTGAGGCGGTGCTGCGCGCGTTCGTCGACGGGCGACTCGACGTCGTCGTGTCGACCGACATGGCTTCTGAGGGCCTGAACCTGCAGCGCGCGGGCGTGGTCGTGCACTACGACATCCCGTGGAATCCGGTGAAGCTCGATCAGCGCAACGGCCGCGCGCATCGCATCGGCCAGTCGCGGCCTTCCGTGCGCGCGATTTACTTTCTGCCCGACTCGCGCGAGACGCGGATCGTTGAAACGATCGCCGCGAAGAATCGCGTGCGACGGCGCGTGCTGCGTCCGCGCGGCATCGCGCTCGCGCGGCCGGTCGAAACGCTGCGCCCGCGACTCGCGCGAGATGCTGCCGCGCTGCGGCTCATTCGCGCGACGGAGCGGCTCGGCCTCAGCGTGCCGGATGCGATCGAACGGCGCCATCGCGCGGGCCTCGAGCGCCTGCTCGCGCAGATGGCGGGAGAGTTTCTCGACGCGCGGCGCGTGGCGGATGCGGCGGCGTTGATCGAGCGCGACGTCATCCTGAGCCGCGAAGCATGCCCTGAGCAAAGTCGAAGGGACGGCGAAGGACCTCTTCGACGATGCAGCAGCGCAGAAGAGGTCCTTCGCTTCGCTCAGGATGACGAACGCTGATTTCGTTGTTCCGGCCGCGCATGATCTTCGAGCGTGATCTCGCACGTATCGCCTCGTATCACGACGAATCGCCTGTCGCGGCGAACGCATACGTCGTCGACGATCGCACGTGGAGCGATCTCGATCTCGACGCCGTCGTTGCGACGATCGACACGACGCGCTGCGCGGTCGGGCAGCAGATGCTCCATCACCTCGTGCGTACGCCTCTCGTCGATCGCGATGCGCTCCACGCGCGGGAGCGCGAGATCCAAAAAATTCGCGAGCATCGCGCCGCGCTGACGAAGGAGCTGAAGAAGCTCGCGCGCCTCGATTTGTACGACGTGCATCGACTGTTTCGACAGGATCTGCCGGAGCGTCCGAGGTCGCTGCTGCTCTTTCCGATCGTGTCCGTGCTCTCGCTGATCGCCGCTGCCACGGCGTTCGTCATTCCGCAGGCGATCCTCGCCGTGCTCGTGCTCGCGATCATCAGCTTTGCGATTCACCTCACGTATCGCCGCCGCATTCACGAACTGATTCAGCCCGTCTCGGTGCTGAAGCGACTCCTCGACTGCGCCTCAGCGATCGCGCGGATCACGGACGACGCGTCGCTGCAGCGCGATGCCGCCGCGCTTGCGCCGCTGCGGCGTTCGACGCGATGGCTCGTGCTCGAGACCCTGCAGGTGGACAACGTGACCGGCCTCGTCTACCAGTACCTGAACATGTTCCTGCTGCTCGACGTGAACGCGTTCGTGTTCAGTCTCGAAACGATTCGCACGCGGCGCGCGGAGCTCGAGCGCCTCTTCGCCGCGGTTGGGATGACCGACGCGCTGCTTGCGGTGCTGGCGTTCCGCGAGTCGACCGCGACGTCAATTCCGCAATTCATCGAGTCGAACAAATCAGCGACGTTCGAAACGCTCGTCCATCCGCTGATCGACGAAGCTGTGCCGAACGATCTCGCGCTGAACGGCAAAAGCGTGCTCGTCACCGGCTCGAACATGTCCGGCAAGACGACGCTGCTCCGTGCGGCGGGCGTCAACGCCATCCTGGCCCAGACGATCCACACCGTGACCGCCGCGCGTTACGCCGCGCCGCTCGTGCGCGTGCAGACGTCGATCGGCAAGGGCGACAGCGTGCTCGAAGGGCGCAGTTACTACCTGCGCGAGGTCGACGACGTGCGCGCGCTCGTCGTGTCGTCCGAATCGAATGCGCCGCATCTCTTCATCGTCGATGAGCTTTTCCGAGGAACGAACACGCGGGAGCGGATCGCCGCGGGGGCGGCCGTGCTGCGGTATCTGAATCGCGGACCGCATCTCACGCTCGCCTCGACGCACGATCTGGAACTGATCGAGCTGCTTGTTGGCGAATACGAGTTCCATCACTTCCGCGAGTCGATCGAAAACGGCGATCTCACGTTCGACTTCAAACTGCACGACGGACCGTCGTCGACCCGCAACGCCATCGCGATCCTCGCGATGCGCGGATTCCCGGAGAGCGTGATCGGGGAGGCGATGAAAACGGTCGAGAGGAGTCGCACAGTCGGACAGTCTCACGGTCGTACAGAGGCTCTGTGAGACTCTGAGACTGTGCGACTTTGAGACTCATCGCGGTACGCGCGCCGAATCACCGCTTCCGCCGGTTTCCCCTCGATCTCGTAGTCGTTCTGCGTCATCGCGTGGTTCGGGAAGGAGAACCACTTCCACGGATACGCGCCGGCGAGCCAGGGCTGCGGCCAGACGGCTTCGAAGAACGCTTCGTACGCCGCGGTCTGCGTCGCGAGGTCGGCCGGCGCGTCGCGCGGGATCTCCCACTGCTTCCACGCCGCGCCGGCGCAACTGCGATAGCCGATCTCGGTGAATACGATCGGCTTCTTCCATCGCGCGGAGAGCGTGGCGAGTCGTTGGATGATCGGCTGCCATGCGCGAACGAGCTCTTCGCGCGTCGGCGACGGCGCATCGACGAGCGGGAAGTAGGCGCTGACGCCGATCCAGTCGAGCGCGTCCCAGAACGGCACGTCGAAGACTTCGTCGAAGTTCGCGCCGTAGGTGATCGGACCTTTGTAGATCGCCCGCGCCTTCGCGATGATGCGCCGCCAGTCGCCCTCGAACTGCCGCGACGTCCGTTTCTGCTCGTTGCCGATCGAGAACGCATCGATCCCAGCGTCGCGCGCGAGCGTGGCGTAATGCTCGACGAAGCGCTCGTAGTCCGCCATCGACGGCTCGCCGCCGCCCCAGACGTGCGGTTTGAGCAGGACTTTGATGCCGAGCTCGTGGGCCTGTTTCGTCGCGACGCGGAGCGACGCGTCGTTCTCCCACGAGCGCTCGCCGCCCCAGCGCAGCTCGCCTCCGCGCGAGAAGCCGAACGGCATGATCGAGATCCAGTTCACGCCCAGCGATTTGAGTTTTTTCAGCGACTCGAGAGAGGCAGCAGAGCCGTAGTTCCGGTCGCCGCGGAGCGGTCCCGAGGCGAAGCTCATGCCCTGCTGCTTCGGATATGCGGCCGTGCAGGCGGTCAGCAAAAGGGGGAGCAGCAGTCGTGACATCATTCGCATCGTGGACTTGCTGATTGTCGACGACGAGGCGTCGCTGCGCGACTTTCTCTCGATTGTTTTCGAGGAGGAAAAGTGGCGCGTCGAGACCGCGCCGACGCTCGCGGCCGCTCGCGCCTCGATCGCCCGCAGCGAGCCGGACGTCGTCCTCTGCGACCTGATGCTGCCCGACGGCTCGGGCATCGATCTCGTGCGCGACGTGAAGGCGCAGAGCCCGTCGATCGCCTTCATCATGATCACCGCCCACACGTCGACGAGGTCCGCGGTCGAGGCGCTCAAGGCCGGCGCCATCGACTACATCGCCAAGCCGTTCGACATCGAAGAGCTGAAGATCATCGTCCGCAAAGCCGTCGAGCGGAAGGAGCTCGAGGACGAGAACATCCACCTCCGCACCGCCCTCGAGGAGCGCTTCACTTTCGCGAACATCATCGGCAAGAGCGCGAAGATGCAGGAGATCTTCTCGATCGTGCAGCGCATCGCGAAGACGATGTCGACGGTGCTGATCTCCGGCGAGTCGGGCACGGGCAAGGAGCTGATCGCGCGCGCGATTCACTACAACTCCGACCGCCGTGGGAAGTTCGTGTCGATCAACTGCGGCGCGCTGCCCGAGAACCTGCTCGAATCGGAGCTGTTCGGACACGAGCGCGGCTCATTCACCGGCGCGATTCGCGAGAAGCGCGGTCTCTTCCACGAGGCCGATCGCGGGACGATCTTCCTCGACGAGATCGGCGAGACCTCGACCGCGATGCAGATCAAACTGCTGCGCGTTCTGCAGGATCGCGTCGTGCGGCGCGTCGGCTCGAACGTGGAGACGGCCGTCGACGTGCGCGTGATCGCGGCGACGAATCGCGATCTCAACGAGTCGATCAGGGCCGGATCGTTTCGCGAAGACCTCTTCTACCGGATCAACGTCATTCCGATCGAGCTGCCGCCGCTGCGGCATCGCAGGGAAGACATCCCGATCCTCGTCGATCACTTCATCGAGAAGTTCTGCGTGAACATGCACGTGCCGCGCAAGAAGATCTCGACCGACGCGGTGCGGGCGATCGAAAAATACGCGTGGCCCGGCAACGTGCGCGAGCTCGAGAACGTCGTCGAGCGCCTGATCGCGCTCGAAACCTCCGACGTCCTCACCACCAAATCCCTCCCCGAGCACGTCCTCCTCGGCGGCCGCATTCCCGACGCGACGTTCGAGCTCCCGCCGGAAGGCCTGTCGCTGGAGGAGCATCTCGACGCGATCACGAAGATCTTCATGCTCAAGGCGCTCGAGCGCTGCGGCGGCGTGCAGACCAAGGCCGCCGAGCTGCTGCGGATGTCGTTCCGCTCGTTCCGTTACTACGCGAAGAAATACGACCTCATCCCGCGCGACAGCCGGCAGGAGGAAGTGGTGGAGGTGGAACATGAGAAGTAACTCTGGGAAGGTTGCGCCCCTCACCCGGCGCTCCGCGCCACCCTCTCCCCGACGAGCGGGGAGAGGGGCCACCCTCCCATCGCCCCTCTCCCCGCTTGGCGGGGAGAGGGTGGCCGAAGGCCGGGTGAGGGGCGCAACCTTCGCGATGCTTTTGCTCGTCATCGCCTGCCGCAAGCCGGTCGTTCCGCCTCAATCGCAAAATACGACCTCAATGACTACGTCGACGATGGACCAGACGGGTCCGCGCGTGATCCTTCCGGACGGCTTCACGGTGCACGTCGAGCTCGCGACCAATGACGAGACGCGCGCGCAGGGGTTGATGTTCCGCGATCAGCTTCGTCCCGCGACGGGGATGCTTTTTGTCTTTCCGAATGACGGCGAATATCCGTTCTGGATGAAGAACACGCTGATTCCGCTCGACATGATCTGGATCGACTCGTATCGCCACATCGCGCACGTCGCCAGCGACGTGCCGCCGTGCAAGGCCGATCCGTGCGCGAGCTATCCGCCGAACGCGCCGGCGCGCTACGTCCTCGAGGTCGCCGCGGGCGTCGCGAAACAACACGGGCTCAAAAAGGGCGACGTGCTGCGCATGGAAGACATCGAGAGCGCCGTGGTGCGCTGAACTTTTTCCAATGGCGGCCTCGTTGCCTCTGACCTAAACGTCCCATGTTCCGGCATCGTGGAGAGAATCTCCGGTCCGTCTTCGTTCTGCTGTTCCTGAACGTCGCGTTCTTTCTCCTGCAGCATCAGGATCCGGCGCGGTATGCGCGCGTGTTCGCGTTTCGATGGGATGCGGTGCAAAGCGGCGAGGTCTGGCGCGTCGTGACGTATCAGTTCCGCCAGCCCGGCTCGGGGATCATGGAAGCGTTGTGGCTCTTCGTCACGATGCTGCTGCTGTACATCATGGGCACGACGCTCGAGGAGGAGTGGGGGACCGTTCACCTCATCACGATCTTCTCCCTCTCCACGCTCGCCTCCGCCGCCGTCGCCGCATACCTCGGCATCCCCCTGCTCGGCACCTACTTCGTGAACTTCACGCTGCTGTACGTCTACGCGTCGGTGTCGCCGAGGCAGTTCGGATTGATGCCGTTTCCGGTTTGGCTGCTGGCGGTGCTCTCGCTTGGATATTTGTTGTACGGCGTGTTCGCCGGAGGGAGGGCGAATATCGCGATGTTCAGCGGCGCGCTCGCGGGATACATCTACTACCTCTCGCAACGCATTCCCGCGAGTCAGGTGGCGAAGCCGAATCCGCCGCGCGTCGACAACACGGCGCTGCAGAATGCGGCGCGTTTCGCGGGAATCAGGAAAGCGGTGGCGAATCGATCGGTCGCGGACATCGATCGCCTGATTGCGCAATCCGAGCGCGAGATCATTCCGAACGTCAACATCTGTCCGCCGGCCGATTACAAGCCGGAGCACAACGACGGCTACTGCATTCGTTGTGAGGGATTCGCGGAGTGCTCGGCGCGCTATCTTCGGAACCATCGGCCCGCGAGTGCGCCGCGCGCGGAAGCGGCCTATTCGCCGGAACCGCCGCCGTTCCCGCCGCCGCCCTGACCACCGCCCCCGCCGCCTCCGCGACGACGCCGCCGAAAACGCCGCCGCCGTTTGCTGGCGTCACCCCCGCCCCCCTCGGCCGGTGGTTGCTGTTGCGGCGGACGTTCGGCGCGCTCCTGCGGACGCGGACGCTGTTCGCGTGGCTCACGCGGCTCGCGCGGTTTCTGTGGCTGTTGCTGTTGTTGCTGCTGCGGCTGCGGCGATTGCGCCTGCTGTGCACCGCGATCCGCACCGCCGCGATCTGCACCGCCGCGACCGCGACGACGACGGCGCCGGCGTGAGATCGCCCCCTCGCCTCCGGCCGCGGCCTGCAACTGCTGCTGATGCTTGCGCGGCTGTTGCTGTTGTTGCTGCTGTTGTTGTGGCGGCCGCTGCTGACGCTGATCGCGCGGTGGGCGCTGCTTCTGCTGGCGCTGTCCGCGCTCCTGCGGCGGCTTCTGACGCGAGGTTCCGGTCTTCTGCTCGAACTCGCGGAGCTTGCGGTCCATGTACCTGCGGGCCTGGTTCTCCTGCCGGTTGCGGAGCTCGTCATTGCCGCAGTACGGGCAGCGTTTCCAACCTTCCGGATATGTCTTTTTGCAGGCGCCGCAGACGACGCTTTTTGGGAGGGGCATTGCGAGTCGGCGCGCATTGTACACTTGCCCTCCTCGTGATCGACGCCACCGATGATCGCGCCAGGACGTTGCGAACATTGATCGAACTGGCCGAAGACAGCACGCCGGGGGCGTGCTTCGACGACGAGCGGGCGATCGCGCTGCTGAGGGCTCAGGCGACGCCCGACGAGCTGCGCGAGCTCGGCGCGAGCGAGGGCTTGATCGAGCACGTCTTCGCGGAGCCGCATGCCTGCTAAGTACACGGTGCGCGTCGAGGCGCGGTTCGAGGCGGCGCATTTTCTGCGCGAGTACCGCGGGATCTCCGAGCCGTTGCACGGCCATTCGTACAAGGTCGAAGCGGATCTCGAGGGTCGCGGCGGCGGACTCGACGACGACGCGATCGCGGTCGACTTCGTGAGCGCGAAGAAAAAACTCGAGACCCTCGCGAAGCGGCTCGACTACGGATGCATCAACGACGTCCCGCCGTTCACGACCGTGAATCCGTCCGCAGAAAACATCGCGTCATGGTTCGCGGAAGAACTGCAGCGCGACGTCGCGAATGAGGGTGCGATCGTCGTCGCAGTGACGATCTGGGAGGGGCCGGTGAATTCGGTGACGTATAAACCGTTGGTCGGTTAGTCCGTTAGTCGGTTGGTCGGTGGAACGTAACCGACCAACCGACCAACCGACCAACGGACCAACCGACCAACCGACCAACCGACCAACAAACTCATGAACAAACTCCCCAACCACACCACGCTCAAGGAATGGTCGAACGTCGTCGCGGCGCTCGGCCGCGGCGAGCAGGTCATCCTGATCCGTAAGGGTGGGATCGCCGATCCTTCGTTCGGGATCGAGGCCGATCGCTTCTATCTGTACCCGACGTATTTTCATCAGGGAGAGTCCGAGGCGCGGGCGGCGGTGATGGTCACGCAGTGGTGCGAGATCGTGCGGACGTGGACGGTGCGCGATCTCGAAACGCTCGCGCGGCTGGAGAGCCTCGTTGTGATGCCGCGCGAAACGCTCGACGCGCGCTACCGTTTTCGTCCCGATCAGGCCCTCCTCGTCCTCGGCGTCCGGACGTGGCGTCTCGCGAGACCGGTCGAAGTGCTCCATCGCGACGCGTACGCCGGATGTCTGAGCTGGATCAGCGTCGAGGAAGAGATCGACGTCGACGGATCGGTGCCGGTGCTTGGCGAAAGCGAGCTCACGGAAAAACTCGATGCCATCGACGCGATCCTGAGCGCGCAGGTTGCCGAGGCCTGAATCGTGGAACTGATCGCCGCGATCGTGATGCTGCTCGCCGGTGGCGTCGTCGCGGTGCTGGTCATGACGGCGATCGGAATCGCACAGCGCGAGAATCCGGTCGATCGATCAACGCCGCTTACGGCAACGGAGTGCGACCGCATCGCCGCATCGCTGCTGTTTCACGTCGTGACCGCCGGTGGGACGAGCGACGATCAGGCGTTGCGCGAGATTCGCCGGCGCGCCGGAATTGCGGCGCCGGTGACGACGGGCATCGACGTCACGAGCTGGGCCGACAGGTACGCGCGGCTTGCGACGCCGGAGGAGCGCCGCCAGCTTCTCGAGACCGCGGTGCAGCTCATCGCGAACCGCACGACGCCGATTCCGCTGCGGCAGTATGCGAACCTGCTCGATCTGAATTTTGGACTCGGATTTCACACCGACGCGCTCGCGAAACTGCGCGAGCAGTACCCCTTCGATTACGTCGATCACGCGAAGGCGGGACGACCGCGCGAGGCCGACCGCGCCGGCGGTGCGACGCCGCTGTTCGTCCGCCAGCCCGGCGACGCCGCGCGCCTTCTGGGCGTCCTCGGCGTCACCGGCACGCCGACGCGGCAGACGATCATCACGGCGTACCGGCGCCTGGCGGCGCAGCATCATCCCGACCGGTTCCACGGCCTCGACGAAGCGACGCAATCGAACGCCGCGGCGCGGTTCATCGAGATCACCCGCGCGTACGAGGAACTGCTCGCCATTTACCGGGATTGAAATTCCCCGTCGCGACCTGTATGATTCGCCGGTTCGTTGGAATAGTTGCTGTTCACCGGATGTTCACACGCGTCTTCCCGGCAGTACCCTCCAGCAGACCTTGGTTTTTTTCATTGAGATGAGCCGCTTTCGTGGACGACGTGTCCCGCCTCGATGACGGGCACGGCGACTGATCACGACAGGACGGATCCGTAAAGTCCGGCGACTCCAACACCGTAACCCACTGCCACGCCACGAGATGGACGAACGTGTCGCGGCTGGCGTAACTAATTTATTTGCTGGTGCATCCAACTGACGCACACGGCACGAACGTTGAAGTTTGAAGACGTGCCCCCATGAGCGGCACGGGAGAGATCATGAAGACCGCCGAAGCATACGAGCACGAACAGGGGTGGGATTTCGAGACGGCTGCAATGCCGTACGTCGACTCCCTGTACAACACCGCCTATCGAATGACGCGGAACTCCGAAGACGCGGAGGACCTCGTTCAGGAGACCTATCTCAAGGCGTACAAGTACTACGACAAGTTCGAAGAGGGTACGAACTTCAAGGCGTGGCTCTTCAAGATCATGAAGAACACGTTCATCAACAACT
>Ga0075425_100008975_pt1 | contig 10629 bp, 7 predicted proteins | sample SoiMethybrSBSTD4_FD_75300 | JGI IMG/M metagenome (GOLD analysis project Ga0075425, IMG submission 75300) | Bulk soil microbial communities from a Populus tree surrounding site in Tennessee, USA - Soil MetaG P. TD hybrid SBSTD4 | ecosystem: Environmental > Terrestrial > Soil > Tree plantation...
GGCGACGGCGGCGACTCCGGCCACCGGCGGCGCGAAGGCGGGTTGACCCGTCCACCGGCGCGCCGGCCGCTCGACGCTCGACATTGCGGTAAAGGGTGGAGAGCGGTATGTGAAATGGTGCATGAAAGTGGCCGGCTTTCGCGCTTGCGGTAAGCGGGGTGTGTTTGTCGCTATATCGGTGTTGTTCATCATTGCCTGTTCGAGCGACGAGCGGGTGCTCGGCGAGCTGTCGCAAGGGTGCCTCATCAATTCGGACTGCAATTCTCCCCTCGTTTGCGCCTTCCGGAAGTGCCACATAGCCTGCGAGGCCACGCGCGATTGCCCGGCGGGTTTGCGTTGCGTTGCAAGCGATCGACCCTTCCACGTGTGCCAGCTCGAGTCGGAGCGGGCCTGCGTCTACAATACGAATTGCCCCGAGGGTCAGGTCTGCGCTGCCGACGCGCAGTGTCGTGACCAATGCCAGGCCGAAGCGGACTGCTTGGCCGGGCAACTCTGCGTGTCGGGTGCGTGCGCGGAACCGAGCGAGCTTCGCGGCGGCATGCTGCCGGTGGTCACGAAGGATGCGGGCCCGTCCACCGGGCAATCCTGCTCGTACAATTCGCAGTGCCCGGCGGGGCTCGTCTGCCGTATGGGCGCGTGCCGGATCGAATGCATCGCGTCGGCTGATTGCGGCGGCGGGCGGCAATGCATCGAAAACCGGTGCCAGGTTCCCTTGTGTCCGGAGAGCGATGCGGGGGGCGCCGTTGACTGCTCTTTCAGCTCCGATTGTCCAGCGCCGCTCGTCTGCAGGGGCGGTACGTGCACCTGCGAGTGCCGGTTCGGCGCGGATTGTCCGTCGGGCGATGACTGCATCTCGAGTCGCTGCGTGCTGAGCGGCGTCGATACGATCGGTCCGGAGGGGGGCCTCGTGGTCTCGCCCGACCGGCGCCTCACGCTCGAAGTGCCGCCCGGCGCGCTCGCCGTCCGTGTGCACGTGACGGTGGATCTCGCGGAAGCTTGGCCCGCTGGGGCGCTCGGTCCGGTTTTCGAGGTGCGACCCTCGGGGACGATGTTCGCCGTTCCCGTTACGTTCGTGTACCGATACCTAGAGGCCGACCTTGCGCCGGTGGCGCCCGTCGACGTTCGATTGGCCGTCGCGATCGGCTCGTCGTGGACGCGTCTGCCGACCGCGGTGAACGCGGCCATGGGAACGGCAACGTCGCACACGACGCACCTGTCGACGTATGGTTTGGTCGGACCCGACGTCGGAGGGGTGCCCGACGCTTCGGCGGACGGCCGTGAAGGTGGCGGCGGCCCCGACGCGGCCGACGGCGGCGACGCCGACCGATGCGGCACGGCAGTCTGCAGCGGCACGACGAACGACGGCTGCTGCCCGCCCGGGTGCAACCTGTCGCCCGCCACCCGCGACGTGGACTGCGCGGCGACCTGCGGAAACGCCATCGTGGACACGGGCGAGACTTGCGATGGCAACTGCCCCACCTCCACGACGTGCGCCTCGGACGCAGACACCATCCGGACGCTGACGGGTGACGCGGCGACGTGCGACGCCGTGTGCAGCTCGTCGCCGCGCTCCTGCACGCCCGACGGCTTCTGCCCGAGCACGTGCGATGGTGGAAGCGATCCCGATTGCCCTCCACCAAACGATCAGTGCAAAAGCGCCACCGACATTTCGTCGGGCGGCACCTTCCGCGTCGACATCACGGGCCCGACGAAGCAGGACTCGGTCGCACCTTGCAGCAGCCCCGGTCCCGAGCTCTTCTACACTTTCAGACTGGATTTCGCAGAGTACGTGTACTTCTCGGTTCTCGATGGTCCAGGGGTCGGCAGCACCGCCCCGGCAGCGGTGGCGACACCGGTGCCGGCAGCGCTCGAAATCTATCCCGACCAATGCCCGCCGCCGGATGGCAGCGGGCAGATCAGCGCCTGCGACGCCGGAGCTTTCGGAGAACAAACCTGTCAGGGTGCCCAATTTCCGCTCATCACCTCGAGCACGACTGGGCTCCTCGGCGGCCAGAGGCTCGGTCCCGGTCTCTTCTTTCTGGCGGTGCGCTCGTTCGGCGGCCCACGCTCCTTCAGCTTGACTTACAACCACGTGCCTCTCGAATGCGCGCAAGAAGGGGAGATCATCCCGCCCATCACGTTGGGCCAGGTCGCGACGGGCAATACTTGCGGAACCGTCGACAACGTCACCCCCACATGCGCCACGACGCTCGGTCTCGAAGACGCCAACTTCGTCATCTTCAAGTGTCCCGACCACCACCTGAACTTCACGACCTGCGACGGCCTCACGCCTCCTTCGTCCGACACCTCGGTGAGCGCGATGTTCGGATCGATCGTGTACTCGCCGAGCGACAGAAGCTGCAGCGGGCAACAGGTCGCATGCGGCGCCACGCCGCTCCGCACATGCCAGGTCAGTCAGGGAGGAATCGCCGACATCGACGACGTTGCAAATGCGGACTCCGGCATCGTCACCCTGAGCGTCCAGGTCCAGAGCAACGCGACCGGCGCCCCGTGCGGCGATTACGGACTGGAGGCCATTCGCCAATGAAGCCACTGCAACCGACTCAGCTGCTGTTGCCGTCGATCTGTTTCACGATTCTCGCGCTGGCCTGTTCGAGCGACGAGCCGCCACTCGCCGATCTGGCGCAGGGGTGCCTCGTCAACACCGACTGCTCGAACCCGTTGGTCTGCGCGTTTCGGCGCTGCCACAACGCTTGCGAGACCACGCGCGACTGCCAGCCGCCTCTGCGTTGCGTCGCGAGCGATCGGCCGTTTCACGTCTGCCAGCTCGAATCCGAACGAGCCTGTCTTTACAATTCCGATTGCCCCAAGGGTCAAACATGCGCCTCCGATGCGCAGTGTCGCGACCAGTGCCAGGGAGATTCCGACTGTCTCGCGTACCAAACCTGCGTCTCGGGCAGCTGCGCCGAACAGGACGAGCTCAAAGACGGCGGCCTTCCTGTCGTGCCGAAAGATGCGGGGCCCTCCACGGGCCAGCCTTGCTCGTACAACTCAGAATGCCCGGATCGACTCATATGCCGCAGTGGGCTCTGTCAGCTCGAATGCCTTTCGTCGCTCGATTGTTCGGACGGGCGTCAATGCGTCGACAATCGCTGTCAGGTACCGGTCTGCCCCGAGAGCGACGCCGGTGCGGGCGTCGTGTGCGCGTTCAGCTCGGACTGCCCGCCCCCGCTCGTTTGCAGGATCGGGACATGCGCCTGCGAGTGCCGCCTTGGTGCCGATTGTCCGTCGGGCTACGATTGCGTCGGCAACCGCTGCGCTCCGAGCAACGTCGACACGATCGGTCCCGAGGGGGGAATGGTGGTTTCACCCGACCGGAAGCTCACCCTCGTGGTGCCTGCCGGCGCGCTCGGTGTCCGCGTCCACGTCACGATCGATCTGGCGGAAGCTTGGCCCTCCGGCGCCCTCGGTCCGGTTTTCGAGGTGCGTCCTTCGGGAACCACATTCTCCACCCCCGTGACGTTCGTCTACCGGTTTCAGCCCGGCGATATTGCTCCTTTCGCGGCCGCCGACGTAGAGCTCGCGGTGGCCAGCGGCTCGCTGTGGACACCGCTGCCGACGACCGTGGACATGGCGATGGGGACGGCGTCGGCGCAAGCGACGCACCTGTCGACTTATGGGCTCATCGGATCCGGCGACGCGGGGAGCGTAGACGCTTCGATCGATGCTCAAGGTGGCGCGGCCGGAGCCGGTGGCGCGCCGCCTACTGCGGCGCGGCCGTGAACAGGTAAGGCCTCCAGCGAGAGCGTCCTCCCGTGGCTGGCCCCGCTCTAGTAGGCACAAAAAACTTCCCGATCTTTCCTCTTCCTGCGAAAATCGTTCTGGCGCTAAAACGACGCCAAGAGACCGAGCGACACCAAGACGGATGGTCGGCCGATCGTTGCAATCGAGGTGTCTCCAATGGCGACGCGAGCCGCCGGTTGCGTGAAGAGGCCGTGCGCGTCGAGCGAAAGCGCGGCGCTCGATCCGAGCCGCGCGGCAACCGCGAGGCCGACATCGGCGACGATTGCCAAGAAATGGCTCGAAGAACCCTGGAACGCCGGGTCCGATGCATCTCCGTGCACGTAGAGATGGTAGCCCCCTATCCCTACCGACGCGATGGGCACGAGCCAACGGCGTGACGGCGCGTAGACCAGCTCGGCAAGCGCCAGCTCTTGTCGAACGGACGCGCTGCCTCGCGGACCGCGCAGCTCTGCTCCGAACGCCGGCCCGATGATCGCAAGCCGTCCCGCCAGACCATTCGACCCCCCGAGCGAGGCTCGCAGCACGGGAGCGAAAGAGAACCCCAAGCCGGGAGAGCTGTAAAGGGTGGCCGCGGCGACGGCAACGGTCGGCTCTGCGAACAGCGGTTTCGTCGGTTCGGGAAGGATGGCGTGATCGACCCACTCGGCGACCTCTTTCGGAACGGGAGACGCCCCCTCTGTCGCTTGCTTGGCCTCCTGCTTTCCGGCTTGCGTGCGAAGTTCCAAGAGGCTCGCGCGAAGGAGCTCGACGGCGTGGATGGCGAGCGACGAGATGATCTCCGGGTCCGGTCGACGGCCGAGGTCGAGCCGCTTCACCAGCGTTTTGCCGGTCACCCGGTCCGAAACCCAGACGTCGACCGCCGCACGATTCTGGAGGCGAACGATCGCGACGGTGGCGATCGGCCGCGGCTCGATGCCGGCGTTTTCGACCCCTTGCCGCGGGTCGGCGCCCTGATCGAGCGGCACGACGACGACGTCGAACTGGGCCGTCTGCAGCTCTGCCCGAATTCGCGTGGCGACTTCGGCTTGGACCCCGTCGGGATCGGCCGGCTGAGCGAGCGCCACCCGCGCGCGTTCGGCCAGCGCGATGGAAGAAAGAAAAAGGGCGGCAAGGAGGCAAGCGCCGCCCAACGGCCACTTGCGCATCGCGGCTAACCTTACCGCCGCAGTCGATCGATCTGGTAGCGGAAATCTGGGGCCGTCGCGCTAATTCGCCCAGGTCATTGCGAGAGGAGCTCGCGCGCTCGGGCCGCGTAGGGTCCACGCGGAAAGCGGCGAAGGTATTCCTCCGCGATGGGACGAGCCTGCCCGGAACCTCGATGAACGGCAACGAGCTTGCGACCAAGCGCTTCGGAGGCAAACTCGCCGTTCGGCGCCTCGGCGAGGTAGCGATCGTACCAGGCGATGGCGGATTCGGGCTCTGACTCGACGAGTCGCCCCAGCAAGAAGGCAGCCGTACGCGCGGCCGTGGACGAAGGGAATCGCTCGCGCTGCGCCACGAGCGCCCGACGAGCCATGTCGGCGTGCCCCTTGTACCGGGCGGCGTCGGCAAGGGCGACGAGATCGGCGAGCGTGCTCCGCGCGAGAGCGGCATCGATCCCGGTCTGCTGCGCGTCGGCCAGCACGCCGTCGAAATCGCCGGCTGCGACCCGCTTGGACCAGCTCGGCTTGGACCAGCTCGACTTTGCATCGTTCGTGCTCGACATATTGCCCCGAGCCTGAGGAGCCATGTCGGACTTGCGCGGCGAGGTGTCGTCGATGCCCGCGCCGAGATCGACGCCGCCCGGGGCTTCGTCCCTCGTCAGGGACTTCGCAGCGTCGTCCGACGAGGAGCCGGAAACCGTGGGCTGCGCAAGCAAATCACGAGGGGGGGAGTTCGCGGCGCTGGCGATCTGCTCGACCCGCAGTTGACCTGCTTTGAGGTTCACGACGAGCCTTTCGCCCGCCGTGAGCCGAATACCCGAAGCGGCCAGCGGGCCGTGCACCATGATCGAGCCCGATCGGAGCGTGACTTCGAGCAGCTCGTCGCCTCCCGACCAACCGACGTCGAACACGGTGCCGGTGACCGTGATGGCGAACGGTCCCGCGTTCACCGACCAGTGAGTTTCTGGCCGGTGTACGACATGCAAGCTCGCCTTGCCCGATTCGAGCCCGATCGCCGCGCCGTCGGCGCGCAGCGACGCGACGCGGCCCCGCGTCCCCGGCTCGAGCGTGAGATCGCTGCCGTCCGAGAAACGTACGTGCGCACTCGGCGAGGTGATCGGAACGAGAAGGTAATCCTGATTGGCAACCGCAGGTCTATCGACTTCGAAACTGAGCGGCGGGTGCGAGAACGCGCGCCATGCGAAGAACGCGGCCACCGTGACGGCGGATGCGGTGATCGCGCCGACCAACCACCGCGTGGTGCCCGATGCGTGCGCTTCGCGCGCGAGGATCTCGCGAAATCGCCAGCGCGATTCTGACTCCTTGTCCGGAGACACCTCGCCGGACAGCTGGGTACGCCCCAAGCGTCCCAACCTGGAGAGCGCGGAATCTCGGTCGGCTGAGCTCGCCCGACGCACCATTGTCATTTCCCCCCCCTGTCATTCGAAACGCCTACTTCCCCTAGATATTGCACCAGCAGATTGTCGGCCTGCGCGCTCGCGAAGACCCGCACCGAAATGCGGGCGAGCCGACGCTTGACCGTGGCGAGCGAGACACTAAAGGCCTCCGCGACTTCGGTGAGCTCCCAACCGTCCACGTAATGGAGCACGAACGCGAGTCGGCTGTTGGCGTCGAGCCGGTCGAGGATGGCATAGAGCCTTTTGACGGCCTCGCGAGCGTCGGGATCGGTGCGAGGCGCCTCTTGATCGTCGAGGACGCCGTCCCTCGTGAGACGCAGCCAGCTCCTGACGCGACGCGACCGTAGCTCCGACGCAGCGACACGCAACGTGATGCCGAACAGAAAGCTCCGGAGCGCCGCATGGTCACGCAGGAGCGTCCGATTCCGATAAAATCGCAGGAAGACCTCCTGCACCTGATCTTCGACTTCGCTGCCAGGTCCGATCGCGCGCACCAGGATGCGCCGAACGAGCGGAGCGTAACGGTCCCAGATCGCCGCATGAGCCCCCGGATCGCCCCTGGCCGCGTCCGCCGCCAGCGCGACGTCGTCGGGCTCGTCCACTGGCTGATTCGACACCAGGACGGGGCGGGGGGCGGTCATCAGCAAAGCCATCCGCAAGCCATAGTCGTCCGCTTCCCAGTCGGCGGCTCGTATTTTCCGGGTCGCCGCGGTATCTATGACTAACCTGAGAAAAGGTGAGCCGCAAACCCTGGGCTCCGCGACTACCTCGGCACCCCAAGTCGCGGAGCGCAAGCCATGGAAACGCTGGATATTCAGGTCCGAACGAAGGCGGGTGGTCGTGCGGCGCTCTTGGCGCTATCGGTTTTTGCCGCATCCGCGTGCACGGGGGCCATCGGAGGCTCGTCGTCCGACACCGGGTCCGGTTCTACGGGGCCGGGGTCAGGTGCAGGTTCGAGTGGCACGGGGTCGGGGACCGGGACCGGGACCGGCGGAAATGGGGCCTGCACCCCGACCGATCCGGTCGCTCAGCGCATGGTCCGGCTCAGCTTCGATCAGTTGACCAATACCATCCGCTCCCTCATCGGCCCCGACGCATTGAAAAATGTGTCCCTCGATAACCCGCGCAGCCGCGAGTTCCAGGCCCTTTTCGTCGAGGGAGATCTCATCAACACGTCGGTCTTGTCGAAGACGGTCAGCTGGGCCGAAAGCGCGATCGCCACCATCACCGATCCGGCCGCGCTCACGCTCGTCACGGCGTGCGCGAGCCCGGTCACCGACGCTTGTGCGTCGGCCTTCCTGACGACATTCGCCGAGAAGGCGTATCGACGGCCGCTCAGCGCCGCCGAGACGACGAGCCTGTTGCAACTTTACTCGGATCTGAAAGCGGCGAGCTGGTCGATCGAGGATGCGACTCGCTACGTCATGGAAGGGGCCATGGTGTCGCCGCAAGCGCTCTATCGGACGGAGTACGGGAAACCGGGAGGCCTTTCCGACTTCGAGATGGCCAGTGAGCTTTCGTACTTTCTCACCAACGGTCCTCCCGACTCGGCGCTTCTCACCGCTGCCAAGAACGGCAAAGTATCGGCCCCGGCCGACGTTGGCGTCCAGGTCGACCGCATCTTGGCGAGCAGCGCGGCCACTCAGAATATCAATCAGGCGATGATGGCGTACTACCTCATAGGTCAGATCGACACCGTCATCAAAGATCCGATGGTGTTTCCGGAATTCACGGTCGCCATGCGCGGCAGCATGTACACCGGCACGCAGAGCTTCATCGAGAACAGTCTATGGAAAGGCAAAGCCGCCGATCTCTTGACGACTCGAACTTCGTACATCGACGAAAACCTCGCTCGGCTCTATGGCGTTACCTACCCCGCGGCCGCAGGGAGTGGCTTCGTGCCGTTCACATTCCCCGCTGGTCAGCGGGCCGGCATCCTCAGCGAGGCCAGCATTCTTTCGATTCGCGCGCGAACCAACAACACGTCCGTCGTGTCGCGCGGTCTCTACATCAACAGCAACGTTCTCTGCAACCAGACGCCGCCGCCGCCTCCGCCTTCCGTTGCGGCCCAAGTCGAAGCCCAGAAAGCGAACGTGACCGATACGGAGCGACAGAAATCGCTCTACCGCCAAACGACGGCGCCGTGCAACGGATGCCACTCCTTCTTCGATCCGTACGGCCTCGTTCTCGAGACATTCGACGGCATCGGTCGTTTTCGAACCAGCTACGCGAACGGCACTGCCATCGACACGTCGGTCACGCTGCCCGACTTCTCCGGAGGCGGTACGGCGGCGGACGTGACGGAGTTCGTGACGAAGGTGGCGGGCAACGGCGTCTACACGCGCTGCCTCACCACGAACATGATGAAGTACGCCCTCGGCGAGGGGCCTGTCACCGCCAACGATTGCTCGGTCAAGGAGGTTCACGACGCCTTTCTCATGACCGATCAGAGCTTTGCGAGCCTTTTGCGTCAAATCGCGCTCTCGAAGACGCTCTCCGTTCGAGGAATGGGTCCATGAAATCCTACAAGCTGATCCGCCGCAGTTTCCTACAAGCAATCGGCGCGGCAGCCGGTCTCCAAGCGATGCTTCGCAACGCCGAAGCCCAGGACGCTGGAGCGGTCTCGCCGTCCCGGTTCCTCGTCGTGCATCACCCCGTCGGGACCGTTCGCACCGGTTGGCTGTGCACGGGCTCGGGAACGAACTTCACCTTCTCGGACATCCTGACCCCCTTCGAGACGGCGATGCTGAAGGGGGACATGGTCATCATCGATGGCATCAACATGTCGACGACGCCGGGGCCCGGAGGGGGCCACGAAAAGGGCACCGTCGTGATGGCGACGGGTGCACCCACGAAGTGGACGCGTACCGGACAGACCGAAACGGACGACGCGATGGCGGCGGGGCCGTCGATCGATCAACTCCTTCTGTCCAAATCGCCCAAGCTACAAGGCACGCCATTCAAGTCGCTCCAAGCGCTGTGCGACGATCGAATCGACCATCAAGAGATCTCCTGCCGCTGCATCACGTACGACATCGTCACGCGCCCACAGCCCGGCATCGCGGGGCCCGGAGTCACCGGCGCGAGCTTCGAGTACACGCCGATGCGCCCGACGCTCCGTCCCCTCGAGCTCTATACGCGCGTGTTCGGCACCGTGATGCCGGGGGGCACCACCGTGGATGCGATGGCCAGAGCCCGCGCCGCCAAAAAGAGCGTGCTCGACTTCACGCTGCGCGAGCTCACGCGCCTTCGAACGCTCGCTCCCGCCAGTCAGAAGCCCGTGCTCGATGCTCACGAGACGGCCATCCGCGATCTCGAGAAAGAGCTCGACTCACAGGGAACGGTGACGGGGCCTGGGTGCGGCATCGCGATGCCGCCCCCCGATGTCGGGGCCGTTCCCGACGACGGTAAGGACCATGCCGAAACCACGATCGTCCCGACCGCCGACGACACCTTGCACCAGCAGATCGGCGAATACCACCAGGCCATCATCCGCGCCGCCTTCAAGTGCGACTTGACGCGAACGGCAACCTTCCAATGGTCGCCAGGCACCAATCACATCGCGTTCAAGGGTCTCCACCCCGACAATCTCAACGCCATCTACACCCACCATCCGGTGAGCCATAACGCCGACGTCGGCCCGAACCTCACCGCTGCTCCCGCGATGCGCAACGGGGACGTTCAATATCTAGTGAACGTCGAGAAGTGGTACAACACGCGAATGTCGGAGTTTCTGAACACGCTGAAATCGACCGTCGACGTCTTCGGAAATCCGCTCCTCGACAACACGCTCATCCCCTACGTGACCGAGGTTGCGCGGGCAACGCACGAGTGGAACCCGATGCCGCTCATCATTTTCGGCGGGAAGAACCTCGGTCTCAAGGGTGGGCAATTTCTCACGTTCACCGGGCGGCCCTACGCCGACTTCTTGCTGACGCTCGCGCAAGCGTTTGGCGTGACCGCGGCCAATCTGGCAGGGCAACCTCTTCTCACGGCTCCGAACACCGGCGTTCTGGCGGGTGTCTTGGGCTAGTGTGTCGAAGGCCGAAAATGCGGCCGCGCCCTCGTCGATGGCCGCCCAGATCGACGCGCAGAGGGTTTCGAACCGAAGCTCGCTTCGCCACTTCGACCTGTTCGCGCCTCATCGCGAGCATCTGACCGCGCTCGCGAAAAGACACGTCTCGCCGGGCGAGCGCAAGCGGCTCTGCGTGCTGGGCGCCGGCAATTGTTGCGATCTCGATCTGGCCGAGCTCGGCGAGCTTTATCACGAGATCCATCTCGTCGACGTCGATGAGGCGGCCGTC
>Ga0075425_100008977_pt1 | contig 10628 bp, 9 predicted proteins | sample SoiMethybrSBSTD4_FD_75300 | JGI IMG/M metagenome (GOLD analysis project Ga0075425, IMG submission 75300) | Bulk soil microbial communities from a Populus tree surrounding site in Tennessee, USA - Soil MetaG P. TD hybrid SBSTD4 | ecosystem: Environmental > Terrestrial > Soil > Tree plantation...
GATTATTTTCTCCTGCCTAAATCAGGACCAACCGATGGATCATGTCGATTTCCAGAATCTCGCGGCACGGCTCAAACAAAACACCGTGCAAGAGAAGCTGAGCAATCTATATCTGGACCTTCTGCTTAGGGAGTCGTAGATTTCGTCGAAACTGTTGCCAGATACCCAGGTCGAGTCCTGACGTCGAGCATCTTTCCACGTTTGTTTGAGGCCGTAATTTGCACTCGCCGATAGCCGCCATCTTGAGCCGGGATGTTCGAGAGGTAACCTATTGTGTATTGACCCCGCATTTTGCCTGCTATACGAGGCCAAATAGTGCTCAAGCTTGCAAGACTATCCGGGAAATACGCTTCCCCGCCGGTCACTTTGGCAATCTTTTTCAGAACTGATGGATTTCGATCCTTCTGGTGGATGTCGTAAATTCCGATGCAATAAATCGTCGCACTCGACCGTTGCGCCAGCCGAAGGACATCGTCGAGTGTGTTTTGGCTGGTATTGTCACCGCCGTCGCTCAGGAGCACGATGCCCTTGCGCTGGCGGCTTCCACTCTTGAGATGGTCGAGAGCAAGCTTAAGGGCATCGTAGAGAGCGGTTGTGCCCTCCGCGCGAGTTTGAGCCAACGTCGCACGAAGTTCGGATTGGTTGTTGGTGAACGGTGAACCAGCCGGCAGAGCCAGCCAAGGCCTTCCGTTGAAATTGACGATGAACATTTCGTCTTCGGGGTGACTGGCGTCGATGAATGCGCGAGCAGCAGTCACCACTTCATTGCGTTTGTTGACCATGCTGCCACTGTTGTCGACAACGATACCTACCGTAGCCGGTGTGTCTTCCGGCTGGAAGACTTTGATCGTTTGTTCGCGTCCCTCTTCGTACACTCGGAAGTTCTCGGCGGTCAAACCGGGAACAGGCCGGCCGTCATTATCCAGAACACTGACATTGAACGTGACCAGGTCAACGTCTACGGACAATGTGTACTGGAAAAGCGTAAGAGCAGCCAGGAGGACTTTGGAAAACATCGTCATTTCATCTTAAAACGAACCCCTAGGAGGCAAGCAAAAGAATGGCGCCTGCTCCTAAAATTCTTTAGCGGGAATACGTTGTTGCCGGCTTCAGGGTTCGGGTCCGGATTGCATGCCAGCCCCGGAATCCGAGCAATACCGTGACGAGAAGGCCGTACGCTAGCGGATAGAAAATATCAGATTTCACGAAAAAGTAGTAGTGGACGACGCCGGCGACCGCGCTGATGTATATCAAACGATGGATCTTCTGCCAGCGCGACCCACCCAATCTCGCGATCCATTTTCTAGTCGATGTGATGGCCAAGGGTATCATCAGCGTGAACCCGAGCATTCCGGACGTGATGAACGGGCGTTTTACGATGTCCTTTGCGATCTCGCCCCACATAAAGAATTGGTCCAGCCAGATGTAGGTGATCCAGTGCAGGACCCCCTGAAAGAACGTGAAAAGGCCTAGCATCCTGCGGAACCGGATGAGGCTGCTCAATCCGGTGATCCGTCTCAGGGGCGTTATAGCGAGAGTAATCATCAGAAACCGCAACGTCCAAAGCCCAGTGAATTCTGTTACATCCTTGATAGGATTTGCGCTCAATCCACCATCGAGGCCTTGATAAGTGAGCCAGAGAGCTCGACCGATCCACGCTGTTGGTAGCAGACAGGCAACGAAAACAGCCGGTTTTAAAATCCACCAAGGATTGAGCTTCGGCATTCTGAAAGATCAGTAGTTTTTGCGCAGGTCCAAGCCGGAGTACATTTGAGCAACCTGGTCAGCGTACCCGTTGAACATCAGCGTTGGTCTCTTGAAAAACTCACCGATGCGGCGTTCCCGAGCCTGGCTCCAACGAGGATGATCAACCATCGGATTCACGTTCGCGTAGAACCCATATTCCTGGGGCGCTTGCTGCTGCCATGTGTTTACAGGCTGTTTGTCCGTGAACCGAATGTTTACAATGGCTTTGATACCTTTGAATCCGTATTTCCAGGGTGTTACAAGGCGCAGGGGAGCGCCGTTCTGATTCGGAAGAGGTTTGCCATAGATACCGGTTGCGATGAATGCCAACGGATTCGTCGCTTCATCCATCCGCAAACCCTCAACGTAGGGCCAATCCAGCACCTTCAAGAACGATCGTCGCTGTTCGGGATACTGATTTGGATCCACAAGTGTTTTGAATTCTACGAACTTGGCTGATGGCGTTGGTTCAAGCCGGCTGATCAAATTTGCAAGCGGGAACCCGCTCCAAGGAATGACCATCGACCATGCCTCGACACACCGCATACGATAGATGCGATCCTCTGTCGTCAGTCCTTTAATCAATTCATCGAGGTCGTATGTGGCCGGCTTCTTGACCATGCCTTCGACTTTGACAGTCCAGGGTTTCGGTTTGAAGTTTTTTGAGTTTCTAGCAGGATCATCTTTGCCAGTGCCGAATTCGTAATAATTGTTGTACGAAGCGATATCGTCGAGCGATGTGGGTTTTTCGGTCGTATCGTACTGTCCATGCTTGGCCTGTGGTTCTCCGGTGGCTTCGACGTTTGTCGTGCATCCTGGAACGATAATAGTTCCAGCAGCCGCAATACCAAGTACGGTTGATGCCGTCTTTATGAATTCACGCCTGTTGTGGCAAAGATTTTCCGGCGTGATTTCCGACGATGAAATATCGGATCCCCGTTGAATTAGCATTTCGAAGACCTCCTGATTCCCCTACAATCCCAGCCATAAGCTTAGATGGTATATATGTGAGATTGTAGCAGAGAAGAATTGCCGCCTGCTTTATTAAGCTGTCAGTCGGTAAAAGACTTTATCCCGCCTTTATATTCCTAGTTAAAAAAATCCAAAAGACGGCACTACTCGCCGACGATCAGGCTACGATAGGCGTGTATGAAATATAGGCCCGAAGACCGCCCTAGACCGCCTTTGAAGGCATCGCATATTTACCGGGATTTACGCGAGCTGATTTGGCCTAGGCGACGGCTTTTCATAATCGGTTTGGTTCTTGTGTTTGTTAACCGTGCTGCCGGTTTGGTATTGCCGGGTTCCACGAAGTTTCTCATTGATGATGTAGTGCAAAAACGGCGCCAGGATTTGCTGCTGCCGTTGGCGGCGGCGGTTGGAGTAGCAGTGATTGTACAGGCGCTGACTTCCTACAGTCTCACCCAGATCCTAAGCACATCGGCCCAACGTCTGATCGCGGACATGCGGATTCGGGTTCAACAACATATCGGGCGTTTGCCGGTGAGGTACTACGATGCGAACAAGACAGGTGCGCTTGTATCTCGAATCATGTCGGATGTTGAAGGAGTCCGGAATTTGGTAGGTACCGGTCTCGTCGATTTTATCGGTGGTGTATTCACTGCCGTCATTGCATTTGCTCTGCTACTGAAAATTAATGCGGTACTCACATTAGCAGCCTTGGCGTTCATTTTGATTTTTGGGGTCATTTTGCAGTGGGCTTTTAAGTCGATCCGGCCGATCTTCCGCGAACGAAGCAAGATCAACGCGGAAGTTACAGGCCGCTTGACGGAGTCCTTGGGCGGTGTACGAATCGTCAAAGGTTTTCATGCGGAGGAACGCGAGGCGGAGGTCTTTGTAGGCGGCGCTCTCCGTTTGTTCGAGAACATTCGAAAAACGTTGTTTGCGACCTCGATAATTGGCCTGATTTCCACGCTCTTAATGGGCGTGGTCAGCATCACAGTGATGATTATCGGTGGCCGGTTGATTCTGCAGGGAAGCATGTCCATCGGTGATTTTTTCGCGTTCACCCTTTATCTCGGATTTCTGGTAGCACCGGTGTTTCAAATGGTCGCCATCGGAACCCAGATCACGGAGGCTTTTGCGGGTCTGGACCGTATGCACGAAGTCATGGGCGAACAGCCGGAAGATATCGATCCGGACCGAACCGTCTCTCTGGATCAGATACAAGGGCGCATTCGGTTCGACGATGTAACTTTTGAATACGAGTCCGGGAAACCCGTCTTGCGTAGCATCTCGTTGGAAGCGGTTCCCGGTACCGTGACGGCGTTAGTCGGTTCCTCGGGTTCGGGCAAGAGTACTCTGATTGGACTCGTTGCCGCTTTCGCAAAACCTACAGGAGGCCGGATATACATGGATGGCATCGATCTGTCGACTCTGCGGATCGACTCCTATCGCTCACAGCTTGGCGTTGTGCTTCAAGACAATTTCCTATTCGACGGAACGATCAAAGAGAACATTCTGTTTGGCCGGCCCACGGCGTCGGACGAGGCGGTCCTGCGAGCGGCTACGATAGCCCGTGTGGACGAGTTCGCGTTCAAGCTTGAGAAGGGTTTAGATACGATTGTCGGCGAGCGGGGTGTGAAACTCTCGGGCGGGCAGCGTCAGCGCGTGGCGATTGCCCGCGCGATTCTCGCCGATCCACGTATTTTGATTCTTGATGAGGCTACTTCGAGTCTGGATACCGAAAGTGAGGCTTTAATTCAGGAAGGTCTGGCCGCACTCATGGCCGGCCGTACGACTTTCGTCATTGCGCATCGGCTGAGCACTATTCGCAGCGCTGATCAAATACTTGTCCTAGAGCAGGGGGAGATCCTGGAGCGCGGCACACATTCCGAGTTGCTCGCAATTGGTGGCCGCTACTTCGATCTATATACTCGTCAGGCCGGGCTGGAAGCGAACCGATTCATCAATCCAGGGGAAAAGGAGTTGGAGTCTGTTGGCGAAATCGACCAGAAACGAAAAGACAGAACAGAGAGTCTTGGCGAAGTTGCGCGAGATCTGCTTGGATTTTCCCGAAGCTCACGAAGTTAAAACGTGGGGCCATCCCACCTTCAAGGCAGGAACGAAGACCTTTGCTGTCCTTGAAACGTATAAAGGGCATCTTTGTATCTGTTTCAAAGCCACTCTGGCGCTGCAGCAGCTGCTTGTTGAGGAGCCTCGCTACTTCAAGACTCCATATAGCGGGAAGCAAGGCTGGGTATCGCTCATCGTCGATGAGCCGCCGAAGTGGACAGAAGTTCGGCAGCTGATCCGCGAAAGCTACTGCTTGGTTGCACCCAAAAGGCACAAGAATTCATAGTTGCTTCTGATCAGTTTGGCAGCGTGTAAAACGCCATTCCGAGAATGGAGTAAACGGCGAGAAGGAGAACTCCTTCCATCCAGTTCGACTCTCCGTCCAATGCGATGAGAGTTACGATAGCGATCGAAAGCGACACGGCAGCAATTTCGAATGTCGTGAATAGCAAGTCGAGCGGCTGCCCCATTGCATAGCTGATGAATACCAGCAATGGTGCCACGAGCAGTGCCACCTGCAGGCTGGACCCCACGGCGATGTTAACGACAAGATCCATTTTGTTCTTCATCGCAACGAGAACGGCCGTGCTGTGTTCCGCCGCATTTCCGACAATCGCCACTACGAAAACCCCGACAAAGACATCGGACATCCCGAGGGCCTGTGCGGTGTGTTCGATTGAGCCGACCAGAAATTCGCTGAGGAGCGCGACCAGACCTGTTGCGCCGATCAAAATCAGAATGGCGGCCCAGAGGGGTACGTGTCCGAAACCGAGAGCTTCGGCGGATTCGGCGTCTGCCTCCCCAACGTACAAATGCTTGTGCGTATAAAGGGAGAAAAGGAGGCTCAGCCCGTAGGTCACGGCCAGCACAATCGAGATTTCCAGGCTCAACGTGTGTTCCAGTTGTGCACGATCCGGTGCCCTCGCCAGCCAGTGAAATAGGGCCGGAACAATCAATGCGACCGCGCTCAGCGCCAAAAGTGTGGATGAAAGAGAGGCGGCCGTTCGATTGAACGTAAGGTTTTTGTATTTGGTGCCGCCCACAACAAGAGACAGCCCGAGAACGAGCAAGATGTTGCCAATGATCGATCCGGTAATAGAAGCCTTTACGACGTCGTGAAGGCCGGCACGTAACGCCGTGATTGCAATGATGAGCTCAGCGGCGTTTCCAAATGTCGCGTTCAAAAGGCCGCCGATGCCGGAGCCGAGGTGCTCCGCCATCCATTCCGTTGAACGGCCCATCCACCCGGCCAGAGGAATGATGGCCGCAGCGGACGCGATAAAGACATACAGCGGATTTGCATGCGACCATTCGAGCGCGACTGCGACCGGCACGAGCACGAGCATCCAGTTGAGCGGGCTGCGCATGGAACAAACATATTAATACCTGAAATTGAAAATTGGACGAGTCCTGCATCTCAAATTCGAAATCCGAAATTGGAGATTGGACTGTTCAATTTCCGGTTTCAAATTTGAGATGCAGGACTCGTCCAATTTAAATTTTCAAATTTCGAACCTCACGGATTTGTTTGGGGTGTTGGGGAGATCAGACTTTCCGTTCGAACGAAACCGTAAATATTTTGATCCGGTATCCTCACGAGCGTCCAATTATCGGCTGCGTCGGTCACCTGGATCTTGGGTTCAACGATCGTTCCTCCGGAAAGCACTTTCACGACCGGTCCTTGCGAGGAATTCATTCTATACATTGCAACGGAATCTTTCGGAATGGCGAGTTCGGTTTGTGCCAATACGCTGCGATGCGGCTCCAGAGGCCTGCTCCATGTCGGCTTTTCCGTACTAATTTTGGGAGACCTATTAGACGTATTGTCGAATTTGTTAGCTGTTCGGGAAGCTTCCAGTCGTACGGAAGGCTGATGTACCCGCTTGGCCGGTTTGGTGGCGGGTGGCTTCGGGACCTGAGCCACCTCGGGCTGCTTCTCTTGCGGCCATACATAAGAACGAATTTCAGCAAGGGGCATCTTTAGGACCAGAGCAAACATCACGATACAGCCCAGCACAAGTAGCAGCACAACAGTTCTCACGGCGAACTCCTTTACCGACGTGCATTACACGCGGCGGTCCTATAATCCACGAAAGCGCGACGTTAGGCCATCGCCCGAACGTGCCGATACGAACGGTCTCCTATACCTCGATCGAAAAGGGCGTGAAGTTCGTGTCTACGTCGTAATAGTCTTCTTGCTCTGCCCGCTTCAGGAATCCGACAACTTTGTACGTGACGGGGGTAACCACGGCCTCCCACAGCACCTTGATGGCGTAGTTGCTTACCATCACGGTAAGCACCAGCCGGTTTTCCCACACGCCAAGAAAAGCCAAAGGGTAGAAGACGAGAGAATCCACGCCTTCGCCAACAATCGTGGAACCAATGGTGCGAGCCCACAAATGCCGGCCGCTGGTCTTGACTTTCATTTTGGCGAGGACGTAGGAGTTGGCGAATTCACCGACAAAAAACGCCGTTAACGAGGCGAACACGATTCGAGGCGTCTGTCCGAAAACCGTTTCATAGGCGTGTTGGTCGTTCCATCCTGCGGCCGGGGGGAGAGTCACGATAACCCAGCTCATGAACGATGCAAACACGATGGCACCAAACCCTGCCCAGACAACTTTCCGTGCTCGTGCATACCCATATACCTCGGTAAGCACGTCATTGAAGATATAGCTGATAGGAAAGAAGAGGACGCCTGCGCCGAAGGTGACGCCCCAGACCGTGCAAACTTTAGCAGCTCCGATTACGTTGGAGCAAAGAAGAATCGTCACGAACAATGCCATGACGAGGTCGTAGTATTTGAAAAGCCGCTTCCGGACGTGAGACATGTACCTCCGATAAAAGCGGCTATCGTAGCACGACCGAATTACTAGGCTGCAATTTCACGCTTCAAAGAGATGAGCTTGAAGAGGTCGGCCCGGGTAAGAATGCCCAGTAGTACCCCGTTCCGGACGATCGGGGCTCTGTCGCAATTTCGGGTTATGAGAAATCTCAACGCGTCCGTGGCTTCCACATCTGGATCGAGAACGCAGGAAACGAAAGAGTCGGAAATGTATGCTCCGATCTTTGTTGTCGGCCAGTCGGAAGGAGGCACGGATTTGATGGACCGCAGATCGATCATCCCAATAAACCGATTGAGCTCTAAAACCGGGAAGACGCGATGGTGATAGCGAAACACGAAATTGTTAACGAACTCTGAAATCGTCGTCGAACTGTTGACCGCGATAGCGGGGGTCATGATTTCTCTCAGTTTTGTATCCTGCAGAGCAAAGCGGAGTTCGAGTGATCCGTACTCGTTCCGAGCGGATGTCTTCAGAAAAAGTCCGATCAGAATAAGCCATAGGCCGGGAATAACGTGCATTGCGAGGGCTGAAAGAACGCCCAAACCTATTAGTCCAACGGCGACGAGTTCGCCCACCCTTGTCACTGATTTTGTGGCTTTAGTGAGGTCTCCGCTCCGATGCCACAGGTATGACCGCAATACGCGTCCTCCATCCAGCGGAAAGCCGGGTATCAGATTGAACGCTGCCAGCAGAAAGTTGACGTAGTAGAGGTAATGAAGCATTTCGACAATGATGCGATCGAGCGAAGACCTCAACCCGACGGCCATTGCCATAAACACGAGACCGAGGCCAAAACTCGACAAGGGGCCGGCAATCGCCGTCAGAAACTCGACCTTTGGTGTGGAAGTCGATTGCGACATTTCCGATACGCCTCCAAAAATGAAGAGCGTGATCTGTCGAACCTCAACTCCGAATCGCCGTGCGACCACGCAGTGGCTGAGTTCGTGAACGAGGACGCAGGCAAACAGTCCCAGCGAGCTAAGAGTCCCCGCCAGCCAATAAGCGAATGCGGAGTGATCCGGCACCTGGAGCGGAAAGTAGCCAGTCGATAGTGTCCAGCCAAACAGGAGAAAGGCTATAAACCACGTCTGGTCAATACGTATTCGGATTCCCCCAAGAGAGAAGGCGTTAATTGCGGCCACAGAAGCCTCCACTTGGGATACTGCATGCGAAGGACCTTTGCGGACTTAGCCGATCAGTTGCCGCAAAACATACTGCAGGATGCCACCATGTCGGTAGTATTCGATCTCGTACGGCGTGTCGATTCGCGCAACAGCTTGAAATTTTATCTGCTTGCCACCCTCCCCATTGGCGCGAATTCTGACAAGCATTCCTGGCGTAATCCCGGCTGCGATTCCCTCGACGTCTAAGGTCTCAAATCCCGTCAAACCGAGACTCGCCGCGTTGTCTCCCTGCTTAAACTGCAACGGAAGAACGCCCATTCCGATGAGATTACTGCGATGGATTCGCTCAAAGCTCTCAGCCAGCACCGCTCGTACGCCGAGCAGTCGTGGTCCTTTCGCGGCCCAGTCTCGTGAGGATCCGGAACCATATTCTTTGCCGGCGATTATCATTAGCGGAACCCCTTCATCCTGATATTGCATGGCCGCCTCGTAAATTGTCGTGAGGCACCTATCAGGCAAATGCACCGTCCATCCACCTTCGGTGCCGGAGGCCATTTGATTCCGCAAGCGAATATTGGCGAAGGTTCCGCGCATCATCACTTCGTGATTGCCCCTTCGAGAGCCGTATGAATTGAAGTCTTTGGGTGTGACACCATGCTCAATTAAATACTTTCCAGCCGGACTGTCAGGCTGAATGGAGCCGGCAGGCGAGATGTGGTCCGTTGTAACCGAATCACCAAGTACTGCAAGTACTCGTGCTCCACGAATGTCCGCCAGCGGCAAGGGTTCTCGCGGCATGTTCTCGAAATAAGGTGGCCGCTTGACGTATGTTGATCTCTCGTCCCATTCGAAGATTTCGCCGCCGGGAGCTTGGAGTGCTTTCCAGCGCTCATCACCTGCAAGGGATTCCTCGTAGGCCTTTCGAAACATCTCGGCGCGGACGGACGAGTTGACCGCGGCTAACACTTCGCTTTGCGCCGGCCACAGATCACGCAGATAGACAGCCTGCCCGTTTTTATCTTTCCCAAGCGGCTCCGTTTGGAGGTCAATATCCATTGTGCCGGCGAGGGCATACGCAACGACTAACGGGGGTGAAGCCAGGTAGTTGGCACGAACAAGTGAATTGATACGGCCCTCGAAATTCCGATTTCCACTTAACACCGCCGCGACGACAAGACTGTTGTCCTTAACTGCCGAAGCGACAGGTTCGGGTAATGGCCCGCTATTTCCAATGCAGGTTGTGCAGCCATAACCTACGAGATGAAATCGCAAGTTTTCGAGGTAAGGCATCAGGCCCGTATCCTTGAGGTAATCCGAAACGACGCGTGACCCCGGAGCCAGGCTCGTCTTGACCCAAGGCTTTACGGCGAGCCCGCGTTCGACCGCTTTTTTTGCCAGAATACCTGCCGCGATCATTACGGACGGATTTGACGTATTCGTGCAACTTGTGATCGCAGCGATAACGACAGAGCCGTGGCGCAAGCTATATTTGTTCCCGTCGTCGGTAACCTCAACTGAAGTCGTCGGTGCCGTCTGCTTTGTAAGCATTGTCGGTAAGGCTTCTTCGAAGGCACGCTTTGAATTTTTCAGAGGAACGCGATCCTGTGGGCGGCGCGGCCCGGCTAGACTCGGCTCGATCGTTGAAAGATCCAGATGAACCGTATCGCTGAAGACCGGATCAAGTGAGGATTCTGTTCGGAACAGGCCCTGCGCCTTAGCGTACGCGTCCACAAGCTTCACGTGATCCGGATCGCGTCCTGTCAGGCGGAGGTAATTCAGAGTCTCGACATCAATGGGGAAGAAACCAATTGTCGCACCATACTCCGGGGCCATATTTGCGATTGTTGCGCGATCTGCGAGACTGAGGCTCGAAAGA
>Ga0075425_100008979_pt1 | contig 10627 bp, 5 predicted proteins | sample SoiMethybrSBSTD4_FD_75300 | JGI IMG/M metagenome (GOLD analysis project Ga0075425, IMG submission 75300) | Bulk soil microbial communities from a Populus tree surrounding site in Tennessee, USA - Soil MetaG P. TD hybrid SBSTD4 | ecosystem: Environmental > Terrestrial > Soil > Tree plantation...
CGCGCGCGCATCAGAACGACAACCTGAACGCGAGCTGTCCTTCGCGCGGGACATACGCGTTGCCGAGGTTCTGCACGGGCTGTCCAAACGACGCGGTCTGCGCAGCATTCGTGGCGCTCAGCGTCGTGTTGAAGCTGCCGTAGTTCGCCCGATTGAAGACGTTGTAGACCTCGGCGATGAACGAGCCTTTCAGCGTGCCGTAGATCTTCACGTCCTTCGTCAGCCGCAGATCGATCTTATGGAGCGGCAGGCCTTCGAGCGCGTTTCGCGGGATGACGGTGCCGGATGTGATCGTCGTCGGGCCATCGAAGCGATCGGCGACAGCCGCGGGAATGACGATGGCCGGCGCCGGCGCGCCCGAGGTGAGCAGATTCAACCGGTTGCTGCCCGGCTTGCCGTATGGCGTCGCCGAGATCGTCGCGTTATAGCGGGCGCCGGACCCGTAGAAGTACGAGACGCTCGTGCTGAGCCCCCACGGGAACTGGACGATCGTCCACGCGCGAGCCGTGTGCCGCTGGAAGTCGCTGGAGGTCGCGTACTCGGCGCTCAGATAGTCGAACTGATTGTTCGCGCCCGGTGACGAGATCCCGAGGCCGCCGTCGTCGTGCATGGCGAACATCAACGTGTAGGTGGCGCCAGCCTGGAAACGCGACTTGAACCGTCGCGTGATGCTCGTCGACAGCTGCGTCTGATCCCGATGTCCATCGCTCGTGTAGTAGATGATCTGCGTGTACGCCGGATTGGGGCGCGACGCCGACGGGTTGACGTTGTAGCCGGTCACCGGATCGTAGAACAGATTGGGATCGTGGCTGCGGCCGTCGCGGTACTCGTTGTAGTGCGTCAGATCGGCTTCGATGCCGGTGACCGCGTTGATCTGCTTCTGGAAACCGATGCTGCTCTGCCACGTGTATGGGTTTTTGTAATCCGGACTGATGATGCGCGGCGACTGCGCGGGGACGGCAACCGCGCCCGAGAAGAACTGATCGGCAGTCGCGCCGCACGTCGGGTTGGTGATGAACAACGTGCCATTCGAGCACGTGCCGCTCTTGGACGGCGTGAACGAGCCCGTAATCGTCTCGCTGAACACCTGCTGGCTGTACGACAGGTTCGAATATGGGAGCGCGAAATACAGCCCGCTCCCTCCGCGAATGACGAACGACGGCGCCAGCTGATACGCAAAACCGACGCGCGGCGCCACGTCGCGATGATCGTGCATGCCCGTCTTGTAACCGAAATCTCCGGTTTCTCTGCCGTTGGTGATCGCAATGGAGGTGACGGGAACGCCGGGCGGTGAAAATACGCCGAGGTCGTCGTCCCACCTCACGCCGTAGTTCACGGTGAGGCTGTTGTTGACGCGCCAGTTGTCGCCGAACCAGAGCGCGATTTCGGGTCGGGGGATGTCGATGAGCCATCCGGACTGGTTGAAGTTCTGGTCGTAGCGCAGGACGAACGGATTCAGCGCGGCGATGTTCCACCGCGACGGATCGAACGGCGCGTCGGCGGGAACGAGCGACGACAGATTCGACGGCACCGACGTCATGGTGAAGACGCCGTTCTTCCGGATGTGCCAGTACCCGGTGTGGCCGACGTGAAGGAATTCGCCGCCGAGCTTCATGTCGTGCGAGCCTTGATGACGATTCAGCTCGTATCGTCCCTCGAGAATGCGCTGCCACTCGACGCTCGGCAGGTTGTAGGGCGCGCCCATCGTCAACCCAGGGAAGTCGAATTCCGGCGTGCCGACCACCTGCGAAAGTGGCGTCTGGCCGAAGAAGAAATCGTCGTAGCCGACCCGCACCTGCTGAACGGTGTTGCTGTTGATGACGCGCGACCAGGTCGCCAGCACGTTCGTCGCATAGCGATCGAGCACGTTCGCCGTCGACGGATAGCTGCCGCCGCCGAGGTTGAACGGGTTGCTCCAATCCCAGCGCGACCCGCGAATCGACAGTTGATCCTTCGGCGACATCACCGCATCCACGCGCGCGAGCAGGCTGCGCTGGGTGGTCTTCGTCGGGAAGGTGAACGACTGTCCGCTGAGGCCCTGCGGCTGCGTAAAGATGGTCCCCGGCTGACGTTCGTACTCATATGAAAAGAAGTAGTGCAGCTTGTCCTTCAGGATCGGACCACCGAGCGTGCCGCCGATCTGCTGATCGGAGTACGGCAGCACGGTCTTCGCCACTTTATCCGGCGCGTTGAACGCGTCGTCTCGAAAGAACCCGTAGAAGCTGCCCGAGTTCGTGTTGGTCCCCGACTTGGAGATCGCCTGCACCTGCATGCCGGCCGATCGGCCCTGGGTGATGTCGAACTGACTCGTGACGATCTGAAACTCCGCGATCGCATCGCGACTGAACGCCGGCTGTCCGAAGCCTGAACCGGCAAGCTTCTGCGTAATCTGCTGCCCGTCGAGATTCAATTGGAAGAAGTCGTCGTTGCTGACGCCGGGCTGGTTCGAGACGCTGTTGGCGGTGATGCCCTTCACCATCATCGACAGCTCCATCCAGTTGCGTCCTTGGAGGGGCAACTGTTCCATCTGCCTCCGGTCGACGTTGCCGCTCACCTGCGACGAGGTGATGTCGACGAGCGGCGCTTCGCCCGTGACGGTCAGCTCCTCGCCGACGCTGGCGACGCGGAGTAAAAAGGGCACGGCGGCGTTCTGACCGACGAGCAGTTCGACCGACGGCACGACGATGCTGCCGAAGCCGGCGAGATCCGCTTTGACTTTGTATTTGCCCGGCGAGAGTTTCGGCAGGCGATAGTCGCCGCGTTCGTCGCTGATGGCGACGCTCTCCACGCCGGTCTCGAGATTCGTCGCCGTCACCGTCACTCCGGGGAGTACCGCTTTCGTCTCGTCGCTGATCGTGCCGACGAGGCTCGCGTCCTGCGCGAACGCGGCGAGTGCGTTCACGAACACGATGGTGAAGACAATCAGTAAGAGTCGGCGTACCCGCATGTCACCCCCACAGGCGCCGGCTGCAAGCGGTATTCCGAACGATGCGTGCGCGCGTCGAGTGATTTGTGGCCGTTTCTCGACGATTCGCGCCTACGTCGCGCCACACTTCTGTTGCGACGTCACGCGATCGACGACAAGCGTGTGTGTGTTGTCGGTTGTAAGATGTCCGCGACTGGAGGCGACGCACATGCACGTGCATCACACACTCGCGAGAGCGATCGCGGCGGTCTTACTGCTGTCAGGAGCTTCAGCATTCGGACAGCCGGGACAGGCGGCGCGGCCGCCGCTGCTGTTCAAAGAAGACTGGCGCGTGCCAAAGCACGAGGGACCGGCGACGGACGAGAACACGCGCTTCACGCCGGAGGTCGCCGCCAACGATCGCGTCGAAGCGCACCTGTACGGTCCGGGGTCGGCACCAGTTCGCGCGGCGGAACACGAAGGTCGCGTAGATTTGTGGAACGGTCTCGCGACATCACCCGTCGCCGTCACGCTGCGCGACAAGCGCAACTACGTCGACCTCACCGGTCTCGCACGCCTGCGATGGATCGTGCGGACGAACGCGATTCACACGCTGTATCCGATCGTGAAACTGGCTGACGGCACGCTCGTCGTCGGCGATCGCGCGATCACCACCGCCGGCGAGTTCGTGCAGGTGGAGATCGCATTCGGCGGCATGCGCTGGTACAAACTCGATCCGCAAAAGCTGATCGTGCTCCCCGAGGTGAAGAATCCCGACCTCGCGAAGGTCGATGAAGTCGGGCTCATATCGCTGCAGGCCGGCGGCGGCCACGGCATCGCGGGGTCGTTCAATCTGTCAACGGTGGAGTTGTACGCGAAGGCGACTCCACGATGATTTGAGAATGTACGATTTGAGAATCTGAGAATCTGACTTGAAGATCGCTCGTCAGATTCTCAAATCATAGATTCTCAAATTCTCGGATTTCAGCGTGCTCCCGGATCTCCTGTCGGCGGCGGCGCATGATCGCGTGACGCCGGTGGACCGAGCAGCTCCCTGAAGATCGGCTTCAACGCGTCAGCCCACACCTGATAGCCAGCGACGGACAGGTGCAGTCCGTCCACGGTCATGCCGTCGATGAGGACGCCGTCAGCCCGCGCGAGGCGGTTGTTGATGTTAATCGAACGGACGCGCGAGCCGTCGGCCAGCGCCGCGATCCGACGGTTGATCGCGTCGATGGTCGGCATGAGCGTCGGGCCGCCGTCACGATCGCGCCTTGGTGTAATGCCGGTGAGCACGAGGGTCGCCTCCGGCGCCTTCGCGCGGATGACGTCCACCACCGCCGCGATCCCGCTCGCGACTTCCTCGACGATGTCCTGGTCGACCCCCTGACGCGGCGTGTCGCCGATGTTGTTGGTGCCGGCGAGCAGGACGACGACTTTCGGATGCACGGCGTCCAACTCGCCGTTGGACACCCGCCACAGAATGTTTTGGACCGTGTCGGCGCCCCAGCCGAAATTCGCCGCGTTCCACCCGAAGAAGTTGCCACGCCAGTTCTCGAGGAATTCGCGATACTGCGTGTCGCTCGTTCCCCACCGCCGCGTGATGGAGTCGCCCTCGAAATAAATGTCGATGCCGCCGCGCCGCGCCTTCTCGACAAGTCGCTCGTGCGCCACGCGCGAGTTGGCGTCAGTTCGAGGTGCCGGATCGATACTGCGTTGAGGGCTGAGGCTCGCGAAAAAGACGCCTAATACGGCGACATGTATGCGCACAAAAATAAGTCAAAAAGACACGATTTGTTCATTGACACTGTACGACCAACTGTGTAACGTGCAGCAGTTTTCTTTATGTCACACCGGTGACGACCGTCATCGCAACAGGTGTGGCTCTGCAACACAGCACGTCGCTCAACACGGGAACAGTGGAGGGGCAACTCATGAGAGGTGGAGTGAAGGTTTTCCTCGCGCTCGCGGCGCTGCTGATGGTATCCGCAGCGGCGTTCGCGCAGGAAGGGCAGATCGCTGGCACCGTCCGCGACAAGTCAGATGCGGTCATGCCGGGCGTCACGATCGAAGTGACGAGCCCTGCATTGATCGGAACGCGCAACGCCGTCACGGATTCGAATGGCCAGTACCGCATCACGAATCTTCCGATCGGCACCTACAAAGTGTCGTTCTCACTCTCGGGCTTCAAGAAAGAAGAGCGCGACGGCGTCACCCTCACCAGCGGATTCACGGCCCCAGTGAATGCCGTGATGGACGTCGGCCAGCTGACGGAAACCGTCGTCGTCTCCGGCGCGGCGCCCGTCGTCGACGTGCAGAACGCGCGCGAAGTCATCAACCTGCCCGGCGAAGTGATCAAGGAGTTGCCGACAGCTCGAAACGTGAACAGCCTGCTCGAACTGACACCCGGCATCACCAACCGATACAGACCGACCGGCGCGTTCGGCGCGCCTGGCGTCTGCGTCGGCGGCATCGGCGTGTTCTGCAACCCGGGCATCGACGGCTTCAACGTCGGCGACCTGGGCACGGCCACCGATGTCTCCAATCTCGCGCAGGGTCGCGTGATGGTGGACGGCCAGGTGATCAACCAGGGCGGATCGCTTCCGCTCGGCGGCATGACCGGCGGTTACACAGCCGACGTGGCCAACGCGCAGGAAATCAACATCAAGGTGTCGGGCGCGCTCGGCGAATCCGAGACCGGCGGTTCGGAAATCAACATCGTGCCGCGCACGGGCGGCAACAAGTTCTCGGGCGGCTTCAACGGAACCTACACCACCGCGAAGTGGTTCTTTGCCAACAACGACGCCTATCCCACGCTCAACATCCTTCAGCCGATCAAGAACGATCACGACGTCTCCGGGTCGTTCGGCGGTCCGATCTGGAAGGATCGACTCTGGTTTTACTCGGTCGGGCGCGATCAGGGCATCTCCAAGGTTCCTGGGCCCAGTGGTTTCTTCTGGCCGAACTTGAACGAAGGCAAAGCGGGCTACAACTACGTGCCCGATATCACCAAGCCGTCCGTGTCGTACATCAACAAGTGGCGCAACGTGAACGCACGCATCACGTGGCAGGCGTCGGCGAAAAACAAGTTCAACTTCTTCTGGGACGAGCAGGACTTCTGTCAGGACCCGTGCGAGGGCGTCGTCTCGGTGTTCACGTCGCCCGAGTCGTGGTTCTCGGTCGGCATCAAACCGAACCGTCTGCGCCAGGCCTCGTGGACCAACCCGCTCACGAGCAAGATCCTGCTCGAGGCGGGCCTCAGCGTGAACTCGGAGGTCTACGACACGTCCCACCATCGTCAATACACGAACCCTGTGAACATCCCGCGCATCATTGAAAACGGCGCCACGGCCGGTCTCTACGATCCAAACCAGCCAGGAGTGAACGCGAGCACTGGCGCGCTTCAGCGAGTCAACGCGTTTGCAGGGAACCCGGGGTTTGGCCTCACGTCGGGCGCGCTCAACTCGGAGCTCGCCGCGGGCGGCGCCGAGGTTCGCGACACGCGCACGTGGCGGTCGAGAGCGTCCATCTCGTACGTCTCGGGCGGCCACCACGCGAAGTTCGGCTACGACGGCGGCTACTACACGCAGTTGCAGCAGAACATCAGCAACGGCCCGCAGATGACCTACAACTACAACGCGCCAGCCGCCGGGACCAACTGTCTCGGGCCTGCGGTCGCCGGGATGACGCCGTGCGGCAACACGAGCCTGCAGTTCCCGGGCGATCCGTTGAACACCGCCATGCGTCCGGTCCCCACAACGTTCAACTTCAACACGGGGCTCGCCACACCGCTCGACGACCACGTGAAGTACGTCGCGCTGTACGCGCAGGATCAGTGGACGTTCAGGCGGTTCACCGCGAGCTACGCGCTACGATACGATCACGCGACGAGCGGATACGGGTCGACCTGCGTCGGCACGAACAAGTTCGTCTCCACTTCCTACTGCACACAGCCGACCGACGGCGTCAACTACAACGACTTGACGCCGCGATGGGGTGTTACCTGGGACGTGCGCGGCAACGGCAAGACGTCGGTCAAGTGGAATATGGGGAAGTACCTGAACGCCGCCGGCATCACTGGCTTCTACTCGGGCGCCAATCCGGCCCGACGGACGGTCAACCTCCTCAACCGCAACTGGACGGACCTGAACAACGACCGCGTCGTCAACTGCGACCCGATGAACTTCAGCCCGAATGGCGAATGCGGGGCGTTCAACCTGTTCTGCCCGGGGACGTTTACCATTTGCAACGACACAACGCGATTCGGGCGCGATCCGTTCGCTCTCGATGCAGCTGGCACTCCGATCGGTCTCTCGACGGTTCAGTGCGGCCGCTCGGAGCAAGGCATCGCCCCTGTCGTGCAGGCGTACTGCAACCAGTACGGCGACTCGGTGCTCAACGGGTGGGGAAAACGACGCGGGGAATGGCAGTTCGGTCTCGGCATCCAGCACGAGCTGCTTCCGCGGCTGTCAGTGGAAGTCGTCTACAACCGGCGCACGTACTTCAACATCACGGTCTCCGACCAGCTGGGTAACGGCTGCGATCGCTTCGGCGGCCAGGATGTGCGCGCGTGCCAGGACGCGATGTTGCAGTACAAGAGCAACTCGTACGACTTCTATACCATCACGGCGCCCGTTGATCCCCGGCTGCCGGGTGGCGGTGGCTACACGGTTCTAGGCCTGAGAGACCTGAAGGCGACCCTCAACGCGCCGTTCACCGCGCAGACCTATATGCCGGAGTTGCAGTACACGTGGAACGGCGTGGATACCAACTTCAACTGGCGCGCACCGCTCGGCATCCGCGTTCAGGGCGGCACGAACACGCAGCGCACGCAGCGCGATACGTGCTACGCCACAGTCGACGCACCGAACGTTCGCGGGCGGACAGGCGCCGAGTACCTCGCGGGCTGCCGCACCCAAACGCCGTGGCAGACGACCATCAAGGGATCGGCGAGCTACAACATCCCGAAGATCGACGTCCTCGTGTCGACGGTGTTCCAGTCGAACCCCGGCGTCGAAATCACGGCGAACTACACCATTGACAAGACACAGGCCGTCTGGACGGACCCGAGCCGCGCGACGAAGCCCTGCGCGGTCGCGTCGAACGGCGTCGGGTGTTTCATCGACCTCTCGACGCTCGGCTCCACGGCCAACACCATGCCGACTCAGCTGCTCCTGAATCAGGAGATGTTCGGCATGCGCGTGACGGAGTGGGACGTCAAGCTTGCCAAGAACATTCGGTTCGCCGGCAAGCGCCTGATGGTCGGGATCGACATCTACAACTTCTTCAACTCTGATGCGATCACCGGTTACCAGTCGACGTACACGCCGGGGCCGAACAACCAGTGGCTGAATCCAACGACGCTCATCGCGCCACGGTTCATCCGCGGGCAGATTCAGTTCGACTTCTAAACACGAAGGGCACGAAGGAAAGACACGAAGAACGCGAAGGACCAAACGCCCGCGCTTCCGAAAGGAGGCGCGGGCGTTTTTCGTTATACTCCGCCGATGTCCCCTCAGACGACTCGCGCGACGGTCGCGGCGTGCGCGAGCTTCGTTCAGCTCATCCTGGCTTCGCCAGCGACGGCTCAGCACCAGTCCTTCGTCACCGCGCTGTCGGAGTTCACGGCTGCCCTGCCTGGAACCTACGGCGACGAGGCAGTCGAGGCGCGGGCCAGTCTCGATCGCATGGAACGTGGACTCGCCGAGTGGGACCAGACGCTTCGCGAGTACGAATCCAACATCATTACTATTGCGCCCACCGCGTCAGCGGGCCGCGTCCTCGACATGCACAGGACGATGGGCATGTTTTACCTGGCGCGCGGACGATCCTCTGATGCCGTGAGGGAATTCGAGACGGCTGTCGCCCTCTCGCCGGAACCGCTGTTCCATTTGTTCCGCGGCCTCGCACTCAACGCCGCCGGCAAGCCGGCCGAGGCGTTGAAAGCCTACGGCACAGCGGCTGCACTCGGTCGCGCCGATCCGATCGCGGCGTACATGGTCGCGGACGCCAGCATCAGATCTGGCGCCGCACCACCGGCGCCAGCGCTCGCCGCTTTGTCCGACGTCGTCGATCGGATCGCAGCGGACGAGTACGCCGGCGAACGCGAACCGTTCATCGTCACCTCGTTCGTGCCGGACGATCTGACCAAGACGCCGATGATCGTGCCGTGGTGGTACTCGGAGGCGTTCGCGCATCTCAAGGCCGCGGAGTACGCCAAGGCCGTAGAGACGATGCGAACGGCTGCGGCACAGGACCCCCTGCTCACTGCAGCGGCGGCGCCAGCAGTTCGCTCGGGCGCTGAGGCGCTGCGCGCCGGCCAGGTTGCCCGCGCCATCGAGTATTTCACCGCGGCCATCCGCGATGGAGGCAGCTCGGAAGCGCACCGGATGCTCGGCGTGGCCTACTGGCTCTCCGCGGAACACGAGCGCAGCATCGAGCAGCTTGAACAGGCCGTGCGTCTGAGCCCGACAGACGAACGTTCGCGCCTGATGCTCGCCCGCGTGCTGGAAGAAACCGGCGACACTGAACGCGCGGAGAAGCTGCTGACGGAGACGGCAAAGGCGATCCCATTGTCTGCGAGAGCGCATTTCCGACTCGGACGACTCTACGAGGCGGCCAATCGCATCGAAGATGCGGTGAGACAGTACGAGGCGGCAATCGGCATCGGCGTGCTGACAGGCGAAGCGCCGCTGCTCCTGGATATCGGAGCGCTTCACCACCGCGAGTTCGATGCGGAGCGGGCGGAGGCCGCGTTCGCGAGAGCCATCACGCTGAGACCGAACGATTCGGTTGCGCATCGAGAACGAGGCCGAGCGCTGCTGGAGTTGGGGCGTCCCGACGCAGCGTTTGTCGAGCTGGCGGCGGCGTTGCTCGTCGACTCCAGGGACTACGAGAGCTACGTCGCGCTCGGGCGGATCCAGCTCGACGCCGGCCGATATCCGCAGGCGGCCCGCCTGCTGACCCGCGCAATCGCGATCGATCCTGACGAGCCGGAGGCTCATTACGCGCTCTCCACGGTTCTGACTCGCTCCGGAAGAAGCGACGAGGCGGCGCCGCATCTCGCCACGTTTCAGCGGCTGCAGGCATTGGCGCTTGAAAAGCGACGGCATGACATCGCGCTGAGCACGGCGCGCCTCGATGCCGCTGCCTTGACGGCAAAGGGGCAGTTCGATCGGGCCGTCGAGGCGTGGACGCGCATCGTCGCCGACTGGCCAAACATCTGGGCGAATCACGCGGGCCTCGCGGCTGCACTCGCCGGGCTCGGGCAGTTGGACCTTGCAGTCGCACAGTACGAAAAAGCCATCGCGCTCGATCCCGGGAGCAGCGTCTATCGCGAGCTTGCCGCTCTGTACGACAGGATGGGGCGTCAGGACGCAGCCGCGGCTACGCGCGCGAGGCTCGCGCAAGCCGAGCAGCACGCGTTTGGCGTGGACGCGAAGCCATCCGCCCGATGAAGAGAATCGCGTTGGCGCTGATAGCGGTGTTGTGGGGCGCCGGTGCTCCGCCTGCGGAGGTTTCGTTCACCGACATCACATCGAAGGCCAACGTCGCATTCGCGAATGTCAACGGCGCCAGTCCCGACAAGCATCTTCCAGAGACGATGGGATCGGGTGGCGCCTTCGTCGATCTCGATTCGGACGGCTGGGTCGATATCGTGGTCGTCGATGGCGGCTCGATCGCCGACCCGCAGGTGGCCCGCCGCGCGCAGCCGCACGTGCT
>Ga0075425_100008981_pt1 | contig 10626 bp, 7 predicted proteins | sample SoiMethybrSBSTD4_FD_75300 | JGI IMG/M metagenome (GOLD analysis project Ga0075425, IMG submission 75300) | Bulk soil microbial communities from a Populus tree surrounding site in Tennessee, USA - Soil MetaG P. TD hybrid SBSTD4 | ecosystem: Environmental > Terrestrial > Soil > Tree plantation...
GTAAACGTTGGTTCCTGCACCGCTTCCGGTTTGTCGAAAATGGCGTTGATCACCTTCGACCAATCTTCCGGGCCGCGCACAGGAGTCTCCGCGCTATACGGCTGCTGTGTCTTCGCGACTTCCGCAGCCTCTTCCTCAGTGATGGAAAGGCCGTTCTTTTCCACCGAGGGCGCCCATTCTTGGTGCGATTTCTCCGTGCCGATTCCTGCAAATGCTGCTTCACGCCAATCGGTTTGTCCGGCCGGAGCCTCGTTAGAAAGCTCGTCTATTGAACTCGACCGCCAGGCTCCATTTTTAGAACCCTCATCTTCGGCTTCCTGTTCTTCCTGCTCGCCGCTATGTCCCCAATCGCGCTCTGGAGCGACTTGGCTGCTCGAGGATGTCGTAAACGCTGTTTCTTCCTCTGCGGGCGAGTCGAGCAGCGTGCCGAACGCCAACGGTTGATCGGCCTTGTCAATGTTCACGGGAGCCGGACGAGACGAGAATACCGGCACGCCCAAATCAAGTTCCCTTTCGGGCGCGGGCGGAGGCGGCGGTGGAGCAATCTTCGGCAACGGGGGAGGTTCCACCTTTGCAGTTGCGACTGGTGGAGGTGGAGGTGGTGGTGCTGTCTCTGCCGCTCCAATGACGACCCCCGCTCGTGTCAGCGCGGACTTCACCATCGATATGAGAGGATCGGGGGGAACAAACGGCTTCTTCAAAACTCCATCCGCACCCACTCGCTGCGCTTCCTGTTCATCCAACGGGTCGAACGCACCCACCAGCAAAATCACGGGAATGTGGGAAAGAGCAGAGTCCTGCTTCACGTAGTTGCAGACTTCATAGCCGTTGCGGACCGGCATAAAAACGTCCGCCAAAACCAGATCGGGCCGAACATCGGAAATTTTGCGCACCGCGGCCTCGCCGTTGCCCACGGCGACCACATCAATACCCTGATCCTTCAGGGCCAGGCCCACCATCTTTTGAATGTTGCTGTTGTCGTCCGCAACCAGGATCTTGGCCACTGAACTTCCTCCGAGGGCACCCACACAAACGCACCGCTGCACTCACTCAGCAGCCCTACAGCGTAATTGGAGCATCGGGGGATGGGGGCGTCAACGCAAAGTGCCCAGTGGTGTGTCGGAAGGGAACATGTCCACAAGTACCGGCACCTGCGGTTGTCGTATCCCTAGTTTAAGTTCGCGTTGGCCGCACGGATCTGCGCGGCCTCACCCGTTACCAGGGAATGATCTTCTTCAATCCCTTCTTCTTCTTGCTGGAGGATTCTTTCTTCGGATCGGTGGTCGCGTTGTCCGCCGGCTTGGCGTTCGGGTCGGTCGCAGCAGCACCCGAATTGGCGTCAGTACCGGTTCCGCTGGCCGTCGGCGCCGCGCTGTCTGGGGCGGGCGTTGCTGGAGGATTCCCCGAGCCAGCGTCGCCGGCAGGCGTTGCCGCACTTCCCGCCGTACTATTCGGGTCTGCCGTCGGTACGTCGGTTGCGCCTCCCGTGTCTCCCGCTTCCACGGTTGACCCGCCCGTTGCGCCCGTTCCTGGCGTCGCAACTGCAATCACCGCAGTGTTCCCGGGTGCGCTAGTGCTCCCGCCGGCTCCGAGCGAGCTCCTGCCGCCACCGGACAAAATGTCTGCCACCGACGCGGTGTCGGTTTCCGGCTCCATGTTTGGGGTGCCAGTGCGCGCCGCGACAACCTTCTCGGTGCCAGGTCCGGTCCGAATCAACGACATCGGCCTGCTTAGCAGGCCGGGCTTTTCACGTGGCGCAGCCGCCTCCGCCTGCATCCACGCCAGTTGCTTGGGATCCGGCTGCGGCACCGGCACTCCCAGCGCCACCAGCTTCTTCTTTGCGTCTGGCGCCAGCTCGGAGAGTGGATAGTCCTTCACAATCCGTGAGTAATAAACCGAGGCGATCTCTTTCTTCTCGCTCTTCTCGAAAATGTCGCCAAGCATCCACAGCGCTTCATCGGACCTGCTGTAGAGCGGATAGCGCTTCGTCACGGAAAGCAAGCGCCCCGCTGCTGCGCGCCGATCACCTTTTACGTAGTAGTAGTAGCCAATGCGGTAGTCACCTTCGGCCAGAACTTCCTGCACCACGCGCAAATGCTGTTCCGCCTTCGGAACCAGCGGATCCTTTGGGTACTTCTGCAAGAATGTCTGGAACTCTTCTTCGGCCGCCTTCGCTTCCGTGCGATCACGGTCCGGCTTTTCCATCTGCTTGAAGTGCGTCATCGCCACTTGAATCTGTGCGTAAGAAGCCTGTTCCAGAAAAGGGAAGAACACGATGAAGTCTTTGTAACCTGCAATCGCCTGCGTCCAGTTCGCGCTTCCGCCCTCTTTGTAATAAGAATCCGCAATGGCAAGCTTGGCTTTGGCCAGATACTCGCTGTCCGGGTAGGTATTGATCAGCGTCTGCAGGTTCAGGCGCCCAACCTCGTGACGGCCCTTCTTGATATTCACGAGCGCCCGGTCGTAGAGGATCTTGTCCGGCGCTGCGGAGTCATCTTCGGCTACTGCGTCCTTTTTCTTCTTTGACTTTTTGGTTTCCTTCTTTGGCGGCGCTTCCTTCTTGGTGTCTTTCTGGGTGTTGCTAAGGGTAGCGGTGGGAGGAGTGCTCTGTGTGTTCGTCGGAGTCTGAGCTGGGGTGTTAGCTGCGGTGAAAAGTACGGCTATTCCCAAAATCGCAAGCAGAGTGCGGGGCAAACGTCACCTCACGGGCAAGAGTCTGAATTGTTGCGCGGCCCCGGACTGGTCTCTCGACTGAAGTGGAGCGTATGTTTATGCCGCTGGCAACAATTTCAGTATAACCTGAACCAAAGGACAGGAAAGCGAAACTTTGCGTCCACTTTTGACGACCCTCCGCTCAGGCCCTAGTTCCGTCAGAATGCGGCAACGGCCGCCGGGTTGCTCCGCCTAGCCCGCCGTCTTTAATGTTTTGTAACACCAATTCACCCGACTGCCCTTAACATACGTCAGGAGCATCCAGTCGCCCTAAATGGACAAGCGCAAATTCCTCTTCGTTTCGCTCTCTGGCTTGATCGGCGACATCGCCTGGGAAGCGCAGAAAGAAGGTCACGATGTCCGCTATTTCATTGAAGCGGCAAGCGAACAGGACATCGCTGATGGGTTCGTTCCCAAATCAAAAGACTGGGAACGCGATGCCAAATGGGCTGACATCGTCGTGTTTGACGACACGCTCGGACAGGGCGCAAAAGCGCAAGCTCTTCGTACTACCGGCAAGCCGGTCATCGGCGGCACACCTTACACGGACCGCCTCGAAGACGATCGCTCCTTCGGCCAGGAAGAGCTGAAAAACTCCGGCGTGAACATCATCCCCTACGAGGACTTCGACTCCTTCGATCCGGCCATCGAATTCGTCAAGAAAAATCCCGATCGCTACGTCATCAAGCCCAGTGGCGAAGCGCAAAACGTCAAGCGCCGCCTCTTCGTCGGAGAAGAAGAGGACGGCGACGATGTCATCCGCATGCTCGAGGCGTATAAGAGAGCCTTTGCGGACGAGATCAAGGTCTTCCAGTTGCAGCGCCGCGTCACCGGCGTCGAAGTCGCCGTCGGCGCGTTCTTTAACGGCAAGAATTTCATCACGCCGGTCAACATCAACTTCGAGCACAAAAAACTTTTCCCCGGCAACATCGGTCCGCCGACGGGCGAAATGGGTACTTCCATGTTCTGGAGCGAACCAAACCGCCTCTTCACCCAAACGCTTCTGAAAATGGAGTCGAAGCTCGCTGAAGAAGGCTACGTTGGCTACATCGATCTCAACTGCATCGTGAACAACAACGGCATTTATCCGCTCGAGTTCACTTCGCGCTTCGGCTATCCGACGATCAGCATCCAGCAGGAAGGGATGCTCACGCCGATCAGCGATCTCTTTTGGGAACTCGCCAACGGCCTCGAACCCAAATGGCGAACGCGCAGCGGCTTTCAGATCGGCGTCCGCATCGTCGTTCCACCGTTTCCGTTCGACGACGACGCTACCTTCGAATCTTTTTCCAAAAACGCCGCGATCGTTTTCAAAAAGCCCAGCTTTGAAGGTGTTCACATCGAAGACGTGAAGGAAGTAAACGGCCAGTGGCTCGTCGCTGGCACTTCCGGCGTCGTCCTCATCGTCGTCGGCACTGGCACCACCATGAAGCAGGCGCAAGCCCAGGTTTACTCACGCATCCGCAACATCCTCATCCCCAACATGTACTACCGCACCGACATTGGTGACCGCTGGGTCGAAGACTCCGACAAACTCCACAACTGGGGCTACCTGCGCTAGTTGGGCTGCCGTCCCATAGATTTGTCATTCCGCGACTGCCCGCCGCAGGCAGACGCAGCGAGGAATCCGCTTTTGTCGCTACCGTGCAAAATATCCGCTCTTGGCTCGAATCGTGACTCCCTCTGATTTTGGCCGAATCACAATCTTCCGAAAGCTCTGATCCTTCATCGGGTTCGCCGGGTAGTACCCAATTTCGTACATCGTCCGCAGTTCCTCGGCAATCTTCGAAAAGTATTCCGCCGGATCCGTTTTCTTCGCATCCACATTCGACGCACCGGTCTCCGTCGCCACCCGGTCCATCACGCGAATTCCGTATTTGTTTCGCGCCGACAGCTCGCCGTGTTTCATCGTCTCCGTATAGCGAATGGTGTACACCAGCACGTTCGCCGCCTGCGCCGCCTCAATCGTCGACATCATGTCGTGGGAACTCGAATTGTCTTCTCCGTCGCTGAAAATCAAAATGGCGCGCCGCCCGTCCGCGTTCGCCAGTTTTTCCTCGGTGGAATAGAAGATTGAATCGTAGAAAGCTGTTCCCAGGTCCCGTCTTTCCTTAGGTCCAATCTCCGGAAACCGGTCGCTATTCTTCTCGTACTGCTTCAACCGCTCCATCATCTCCGGCCCCGACTGCGTAAAGTCGCTCACCAGCCGCAAGTGATTCCCAAAGCACAGCAAGAATGCGCGGTCCTTTGGCCCGAGCACGTTCTTCAAGAAAACCTGAAGGTCCTTTTCGTGCTGCTTCGAAAAGCGATCCTGGCTGCTACTTGCATCCACTATCAGTCCCAATGTCAGCGGCACGTCCGCGCTTTTTGCGAAGTACACAATCTTCTGCTCGGCGCCATCTTCAAAAAGTCGCACGTCGTCCGCGCTCAGCGAGCTTAGCAGCGCACCCGTTGAATCGCGCGCCGCAAACGCAACGTTCACTAGGTTCACCTTAGAATGAATTACCGGCGCCTCTTGGGCCTGACCCGAAGCCGCAATCCATCCGCAAGTCGCAGCCAGTTCGATCGCGATTCGCATTACCCTCAACACCGTTTGAGTCCGTCTGGGCATCGCTTTCCTCTCTGCTCAGAGTTTGTATACGGTGCCGTGACAGTCGTGGTTCCGCATTTCGCGCAGACTTTCCACGCATGACAAATTTTTTACTTCCACTCCGCGCCGTAACTGCCGTACAGTCAGTGCGTTAACTCGCACTTCTCTTGGAGGCTGTGCATGAAAAGAATTCTGGCCGCGGCTCTCGTGCTGGCCGCGCTACCCGCTTCAACCCTGCTTTCTACGACTACGCAACAGGAAAAGGTAGCAAGAGTTTCGCTCAAAGTCGGAGACACTGCTCCTGATTTCGCCCTCTTGAGCGACCAGTGGAAGCCCGTCAAGCTGAGCGACTACAAGGGCAAAAAGAACGTCCTGCTTGCCGTGTACGTTCTCGCCTTCACAGGCGGTTGAACGAAGCAACTCCAGGCGGTCCAGTCTGGAATCGACAGCGGCAAAATTGATCCCTCGGACACGGAAGTTTTCGGCGTCAGCATGGATTCCCCCGCGGCCAATGCCGCCTTCGCCAAGCAGATCAACATCAAGTTCCCGCTCCTGAGCGACATGAACAAAAAGATGCTGACCGCCTACGGCATCCTGAAAGGACACGACGTCCAGGGCGACACCTACGAGTGGGCTCAGCGCGCCAACATCGTCATCGACAAGAATGGTGTCGTCCAGCACATCGAAGAAGGCGACTCTGCCGTCAACCCCAACACCGCCATGTCGGTCTGCACCGACCTGCACAGGAAACAATCCGCCAAGTGATGGAGCAGCGGCTTGATGCCGCTCGACTTTCACAGGAATGCTCAGCGCCGCCTGCTCACAAGCCCTGGCGGCGCTTTGCTTTCTAAAACGATGCAAACCTACGCAGAATCCCAAACTCGCGCTATAGTTTTGTCGACTTCGTTACGCGAGGACCTCCATGAACGCGCGACTCTGGTTGGGCGCCGCTGCCATCACGACAGTTACGGCGGCAAGTCTCCATTTTACTCGCGCCGCCGACGATGCCAAGCCCGTCGCGGTCCCTACCTACTCCAAAGATGTCGCGCCCATCATTCAAAGGAATTGCCAGGTCTGCCACCGCCCCGGCGAAGCCGGTCCATTCCCCATGCTGAACTACAAGCAAGTCCGCCCGTGGGCGCAAGCGATGAAAGTCGCCGTCGAGTCTGGCAAGATGCCGCCTTGGTTCGCCGACCCTCGCTATGGCTCCTTTTCCAATGCCATGAGCCTGGCGCCAGCTGAAAAAGAAACCCTCGCCAAGTGGGCCGATTCCGGCGCGCCGGAAGGCGATCCGCACGATCTTCCCCCTCCTGCCGACTGGGTCGAGGGCTGGGGTATCGGCAAGCCCGATAAAGAGTACGAACTCCCCGTCCCCTACGATGTTCCCGCTTCCGGCGTCGTGGACTATCAGCACGTGATCGTACCCACCGGCTTCACGCAGGACATGTGGGTTCAGGCGGCCGAGGTTCGCCCCACCGACCGCACCGTCGTCCACCACATCATCGCCTTCGTTCGCGAGCCCAATTCGAACTGGTTCCGCGAACAGAAGCCCGGCGTCTTCTTCACGGCGCCGCAGGTCAAAACCAAAGAGCAGCCCGACACCAGCGCGCTCCCCAGCGACTTTCTGGTTGGTTACGCGCCCGGTCAGCCTGCTGAAATTCTTCGCCCCGGCCAGGCCAAACTCATCAAGGCCGGCTCAGACATCATCTTCCAGGTCCACTACACGCCCCACGGCCACGCTACTAAAGACCAGTCCAAGCTTGGCATCGTCTTCGCCAAGGAACCGCCCAAAGAGCGCGTCCTCACGCTCTCCGCCACCAACGGCGCTTTCAAGATTCCTCCCGGCCACCCGAACTACCGCGTAGACGCTGACTTCACCGTCGGCAGCGACGTGAAACTCTCCGGCCTGCACCCCCACATGCACGGCCGCGGCAAGGACTTTGAGTACCGCGTGGTCTTTCCGTCCGGCGAAAGCAAAACGCTGTTGAGCGTCGCCCACTACGACTGGCACTGGCAGAACTGGTACAACCTGACCGACCCGATCGCTCTTCCCAAAAGCTCGCGCATCGAATGCACCGCTCATTTTGACAACTCGGCCAACAATCCGGAAAACGCCGATCCCAGCAAGGAAGTCACCTGGGGCGAACAAAGCTGGGACGAAATGATGGTCGGTTTCTTCAACCTCGTCTTCGACGCCAAAATGCCCGTCGAAAACCTCTTCGCCGACAAGAAAAACAACGCCGGCATCGCTAAGAACTAGGAAGTCGGCTTCGCCAAGAATTAGCAATACGTTCAGAACAAAGACCTGTAGCCGCCCTCTTCAGAGGGCGGGGTTTTCTCCGTTTAAGCGGTTCAGCAACCTCCGCAATGGCGCTCGAAGCCGTTCCAAACTCGTTCACAAGCGGACCCTTCGGCGCACTCCTAGCCTGGTCAGGATCTCACCGTAAAAGTGCTTGGCACGCAGCAAATGCTGGCCGCGAACTATCCTTCTGTGCAAATCTCCACTTCTTTGCACAATCGTCCACAGATTTTCACAAGTGTGAATTACGAATTTCGTTGACGCGAAAATTCTTTAGGAATATCTTGCGCACCAGATTGAACCGGAGAGCAAGAACTTTACGGATCAGTTGAGAAGGCGAGCGGGTGCGAGCTCTTTGGAGTTCGCCGTGAAAAACGAAGCCCGCCGCGCCGCGAGATTGAACTGCAAAGCTCGAAGCCTTGACGGTGGCGTATCGGGGAAGCGGCAAGTCTAAACAACGAGCCGAATCACTGGACGCAACCGGGAAGTGGAAGGCCTTTCAGGTTCGGTGGAAGGGCGCAGCAAGCTTAACCGCATGCAGCGCAACGAAACCGAAAACCGGAAGGAACGAAACTTCACGCTCTACTCGACGGCCGCCAGCCGGAACGCGCAAGCGGAACGACAGACGAACCGCCGGATTGGAATACGCAAGGTGCGAAACTTTACGGGTCAGTAGAGCGCGCAACACGCCGCGAGGCGTAACCGCGAGCAAGAGGAACTCAGGCCGAAGCCGCAAGGCGGAGGCTGGAGCGCCACAAGTTCAAGGTGAAGTTGCGATGCGAAATTGAACTGAAGAGCATTCGAAGCCGGATCGTAGCTGGATGAAGGAATCGGCAAGCCGCAAGGCGGGCTGCAACCGACCGAAGGCAACGGGAAGGTTAGAAACTTTACGGATCAATTAGAGGGCGCAACACCCGAAGGGCGAAAAGCCCGGCGGCGGTTGCGCCTTCGATTTTTTTGTGCGTACAACTTCCTATTCCCAACCCGTTCTGATTCCCCGGAAAAAAGTTGCCTCGGGTCTTACTCCGCGACGGTGAGTTCTGCGGTGGATGAAAGCGGAATTCGGGAGCCGGCGCTCGGCGTCTGATCCACCACGGCACCGTGCGGCCACTGCGGCGCACTCAACGTATTCAGCTTGCGCTTGATGTTCACGATTTCGAGTCTTCGAACCGCGTCCGCGACATTCATGCCAATCAGGTGCGGCATCACGTACGCGTCTTCTCGGGCGCCCTGCGAAACCAGCACGTCCACGCGAGGAGTCGCGGCCCCACCGCCGGGCTTGGGGCTTTGCAACACCACGGTGTCCGCGGGAACGTCGGGAAGCGAAAGAGCAGAGACTTCGCCGACTTGGAGACCACCACGCAACAATTCAATTCGAGACACGCGCAGAGAATTTCCTTCTAGCGAAGGTATCTGCAGGGCGCGCTGTCCGAGACTCAACACCACGTGGGCTTGCTGGGAAATCTTCATCAGCATGCCGGGAGACGGAGCCTGGCGCACGACGGTATTGATGGGCTGCTCGGAGTAGATGCGGTCGGCGACGCGGAGGATGAGTCCGCGGGAGCGGAGATCGTTGCTGGCGTCGGTGACGCCTTTGCCGACGAGGTTGGGCATGCTGACTTCCCGCCCGTGGATGGCGATGCGCATGGCGGTGATCGCGGAGAGAAAGGCGGCGGAGGCCAGGATGAAGGCAAGGAAAACCATGCGGGCGAGCCATTCCAGGCGTTCGCGGAAGTTCATGGGGCTAGTTTACGGCGAATGGTTGCTGGCTCGAGGGCGATTTTGCGATGTGGTTTCCTGGCGGATGCGCTCGTTGAAATGGAGATCACATTCAGGATTCGGCGTATCCTGCGCGGAAGTGTGCAGGAAAAGTGTGGAAGCGTTTTTGTGGATTTTGCGATCGAGGGATCATAGCTGCACGGTGACGCGGAGGAAAGCGGCGGGGATGTTGGTGCCGCCGCTGATGTTGGTGTTTTGCGATTTGGCAAGTTGCGTGAGCTGAGCGCGAAGTTCGTCGATGCGGCCGGATTTTTCGGCGGCTTCAACGGCGTTCATGGTGGGGCCGTAGAACTTGCCGAAGAGTTCCATGAAATCGGTGGCGCTGCGATTGGAGGATGTGAAGTACCAGGTGTCTTTGACCGCAGAGATTTTTTCCTTCGAGACGCCGGCCTGGGCGAAGCGTTCGATGACGTTGGATTCAACCCCCCACGTGACGGGGCTGATAAAGCCTTCGGGAGGCGGAGGCAGAAACGACGCGCTGATCTTCAGAAGCTGCGAGACGAAGCTGGGATCGCCGGCGATCCAGTTGCCCATGACGACGCGGCCGCCGGGCTTGGCCACTCGGACCATTTCCTTGGCGACATCGAACGGGTGCGGCGCGAACATCGCACCGAACATCGTGACGGTGAGATCAAAGGAATGATCAGGCACGCCTTGCAGGTTGGAGGCGTCGCCTTCCTGAAATTTCAGATTGCTGAGGCCTGCTGCGGCTGCGCGGCGATTGCCGGCTTCGACGAGATTGCGGGCGATGTCAATGCCGGTGACCTCAGCGCCGAGGCAAGCCATGGGAAGAGCGGTGGTGCCGTCTCCGCAGCCGAGATCGAGCACGCGCAGGCCGGGCTTGATGCCAAGAGATTTGGCGAAAGCGTCGCCAGAGTCGCGCATGAAAGCGGCAATTTCGGTGAAGTCGCCCTTTTCCCACAGTGCTTTGTTCGGATTGGCAGCTATCGGGCTCGGCGTGGTAGCCATATTGTCCTCGGTGGTGAGCAGAAAGGTTGGGCGATGGTAGCGCTCGATTGCCAAACTGGTCAATCCCATTCGTATGCTCTCGCGCAAGTCGCCGGTCTCGGATTTCATCGGTTCGCTTTGCGAACGCTGAAGCAAAAAGCGTCTCAGGGCTGGTACACCGGAACCCTGAGCCAAGTCCAGCCAGTGCCTTTCCGCGTTCGCGAACTCTGTGGTCTGCTTGCCCCGTATAGCGTCTGCAACAACCTCGGGCCTGGTTGTAATCCCAACCAAAGGTACG
>Ga0075425_100008982_pt1 | contig 10626 bp, 8 predicted proteins | sample SoiMethybrSBSTD4_FD_75300 | JGI IMG/M metagenome (GOLD analysis project Ga0075425, IMG submission 75300) | Bulk soil microbial communities from a Populus tree surrounding site in Tennessee, USA - Soil MetaG P. TD hybrid SBSTD4 | ecosystem: Environmental > Terrestrial > Soil > Tree plantation...
AGAAACACGGCAATAACTGGGTTCACATACGCGTATGTGGAAACCTTGCTGGTAGGCGCGTGCTTGAGCAAGTAGATGTATGCGGTGTAACCCACCCAGGAGCCGAACACCACCAGGTAAAGAATGGCTTCAATGCCGTGCGCCGTCCACACCACGCGCCGCGGCTCGCCCGTAGCCAGCGCGATCAGCAGGTTGGCGACACCCGCCGCGGTTATCTCCCATCCTCCGGCAACGAACGGGTCGCCTCCATGGTCCCAGCGCCGGGAGAGCACGGAACCCACAGACCAGCTCAGCGAGCCCAGCACCAGGCTGAGCGAGGCAATCAGCGGCATCAGCCCCAGGCTGCCTCCGGCGCTGAATTCCGGCCACACCAGCACCGCCACCCCCGCCACGCCCAGGCCGATCCCCGCCAGCCCCCGCGGCGGCACACGGTCCCCGCGCAGGATCCAGCTATCCACCACCAGCATCCAGATGGGAATTACCGCCACAATCAGCGCCGCCAACCCTGTGGCCACGTATTGTTCCGCCCATGCCAGCGTCAGATTGCCGCCGGAGAGCAGCAGCACGCCCACAGTCGCGAACTTCATGAGGCTAACGCGGGAAACCCGCACCCGCCGCCCGCTTGCCGCGCAGTAGGCCAGCATCAGCGGCCCAGCGATCAGAAACCGCGTGGCGCAGGTCAGCGCTGGCGGGATGTGCATCACCGCGATATCAATGGCCAGGTAGGTGGACCCCCAAAACACGTACACCAATCCAAACGCCAGCAGGAGGGTGAAGCGTTTCTGTCGCTCTGCCTGGGTCATGGGAGTAAGGGCAAAGATAACAGACCACCCGCGCTCCGCCGAATTTCGCAACCCGGCTCAATGTTTACCGTCTGTCATCCTGAGCGAGCGCGCGTTGAGCGCAGCGAAACAGCGCGAATCGAAGGACCTTGCGTCTTATGGGTTAGGATTTCAACGGAGCTGCGAAGATGCACATCCTCGTCATCGGCGGAACCGGCTTTATCGGCCCTCATGTAGTGCGCCAACTTGCACGCCACGGCCATCACGTCGCGGTTCTTCACCGCGGCGGCCGAACCGCAGACCTTCCAAAGGACGTGCAGACAATTCTCGGCCACCGCAACAGCCTTCCCCAAAACGCCGCCATCCGCGGCTTCGCCCCGGAGATTGTCATTGACATGATCCTCAGCTCCGGCCCGCAAGCCCAGGCCCTGATGCAAACATTTCGCGGCCTCGCCAAGCGTGTGGTCGCCATCAGCAGCATGGATGTTTACCGCGCCGTGGGCCTGGTTCACGGCACTGAATCTGGCCCGCTCCAGCCCCTGCCCTTGACCGAAACTTCCGAGTTGCGCAGCACTCCCCACCCTTATTCGCCGGAAGCGCTGAAGATGGTGAGAAAAATCTTCGACTGGGCTGACGACGCATACGACAAGATTCCCGTGGAGCGCGTCGTCTTATCTGACCCGCAACTGCCGGGCACGGTGCTGCGCCTGCCGGCCGTGCACGGCCCCGGCGATCCCCTTCACCGTTTCTTCCCCTGCCTGAAGCGCATGGACGACCATCGCCCCAAGATCATCTTCTGGGACGAACTCGCTGCCTGGCGCTGGTCGCGCGGCTACGTGGAAAATGTGGCTGCGGCTATAGCCCTGGCAGCCACAGCGGATGCCGTCGCCGGCCAGATCTACAACGTCTGCGAGGAGCCCGTGCTCTCCGAACTGGAGTGGGCAAAGAAAGTCGCCGCCGTGGCCGGCTGGAACGGTGAATTTGTCTTGCTGCCGCGGGAACGAACTCCCCAACACCTGCTGCTCCTCCGCCGCGCCGACCAGCACTGGGTGGCCAGCAGCCAGAAGATCCGCGAGCAGCTTGGATTTTGCGATCCCGTGCCCCTGGACACAGCGCTTCGCCTTACCGTGGAATGGGAGCGTGCCCATCCCCCGCAAATTGATCCCCGCCAATTCGACTACGCCGCCGAAGATGCCGCCCTGGCCGTCCTGTAGCGCCGGCGTCTCGCCGGCTGTCGTGGGCGGCGTCTCGCCGGCAGTCGCGGCGGCCGCGACTGTCAGAACTGACGTGGAAGCGCGCGGCTTCAGCCTCGCGAACGAAGACATAAGGAGATCCGGGCTTTAGCTTCCGGGGGCGCCGTCGCCTATCTGCTTGCAGACATCCGAGGCTCGAAACTGGGTACTGGGTACCAGGTACTGGCTACTAGGTCCCTGTCCCTTCGCCACTGCCGCCCTATTGCGCTCAACGTTATAATGGAAAACGACATGAACCGCCGCCGCCATCACGGTATGAGCTCGCTTCCGGCGCCGCCCTGCCGGCTGCGGTGGAATCTTGCTTACCCGCGGGTGGCCCTGTTGCACGTGCCCTCCCGTTCCCGTCCCAGTCTCTTCGGCGGCGACTAACTCATCCTCCTCACGCAACGATAGCCCGGCAACGGGGCGCGCTTCTGCGCACGCTTGCGCACTCAGACCCAGCCGGCGAGACGCCGGCGCTACCGATCCTTGGAGGATGCCATGTCAACGAAAACTGCAGCACCTGTGGCCGGAGGCCGCATCAAGACCGAGCTTCCCGGACCCAACGCCCGCCACATTGTCGCGGATGACAATAAGTGGATTTCGCCGTCCTACACCCGCTCCTATCCCATGGTCGCCAGGCGCGGCCGCGGGGTGGTGGTGGAAGACGTGGACGGCAACGAGTTTCTCGACTTCTCCGCCGGCATTGCCGTGGTCTCCACGGGCCACTGTCATCCCGAAGTGGTGGCCGCCATTCAAAAGCAGGCGGCGGAACTCATTCACATGTCGGGAACCGATTTCTATTATGAAAACATGATTACCCTGGCCGAGCGCCTCTCGAAGATTGCTCCCATGCGCGGCCCGCATAAGGTGTACTACGGCAACTCCGGCACCGAAGCCATCGAATGCGCCATCAAGCTCTCCCGCTACCACACCCAGCGGCAGAACATCATTGCTTTTTATGGCGCCTTCCATGGCCGCACCATGGGCGCGCTGGCCCTTACCGCTTCCAAACCGCAGCAGAAGCGCCGCTTCGCTCCGCTCATGCCCGGCGTCACCCATATCCCTTACCCGAACCTCTACCGCCGCCCCAAGGGCTCAGAGGCGAAGCAGTACGCCATTGATTGCGCCCGCTTCATCGAGGAGAAGCTGTTCAAGACCACGCTGCCTCCCGAAGAAGTGGCCGCCATTTTCGTCGAGCCCATCCAGGGCGAGGGCGGCTACGTGGTCGCCCCGCCGGAGTTCCTGCGCGAACTGCGCCGCATCTGCGACGAGAACGGCATCCTGATGGTGGCCGATGAAGTCCAGTCCGGCGTGGGCCGCACCGGCAAGTGGTGGGCCATCGAGCACGCCGGGGTGGAGCCCGACATCGTCTGCATCGCCAAGGGCATCGCTTCCGGCATGCCGCTGGGCGTGACCATCAGCAAGGCGAGCATCATGGACTGGGTGCCCGGGTCGCACGCTTCGACCTTCGGCGGCAACCCGGTATGCATCGCCGCTGCTCTGGCCACGCTCGACGTCATCGAACGCGAGGCCATGAAGAACGCGGCCGAAGTTGGCCGCCACATCATGCAGCGCCTCGCCAGTTGGCCGCAGAAGCACAGCATGGTCGGCGACGTGCGCGGCCAGGGGCTGATGATCGGCGTGGAAATTGTCAAGGACCACGAAAGCAGAACTCCCGCGGGTCCGGAACGCGACCGCATCGTGGAGCTCGCCTTCGAGCGCGGCATCTTGTTCCTCGGCGCCGGACCCAACTCCATCCGCATTGCGCCTCCGCTGGTGGTCACGCGCCAGCAGGGGGATGAAGCCCTCGACGTTCTCGAAGAATGTATCGAACTCGTCGGCGGCAAATCGCACAAGTCCACGGGGCCGGGTAAGCCGCAAGGTGCTTAAGCGCTCTTAACAATTACACCCGCTAATTTAAGGGAAGAGCCGTAGGCCGCTGCGGCTCTTCCTTTTCTTACGGCGGTAAATTTTTCCGGAAAATTTTCCCCACTCCGCCCCGAACTCTTTCCACACCAGCAGCTAAGTGATTGAATTCCAAGCGCCGGCTGAAATGGCAGTGTCTTTGCAGCAGGATTTCTCCATGGCGAACCAGTCCAGCAACACTGCTCCCGCCACCAATAAACCCAGAGTTCTGTCTGTATGCAATGACGGCTCTGTGCTGCGCACCCGCGGCATGGTGCTGCAGAATGCCGGCTATAACGTCCACTCAGCCGAGGACTACGGCCAGGCCGTTAATCAATGCGCGGCCAGCCGCTTTGATGTCGCTGTGTTAAGCGCTTCCCTGCCTTATGACGACCGCATCGCTTTGGCCGCGGAAGTAAAAAAACGCTGGCCCGCTACTCATGTGGTGATGTATTGCGCCATTCACGAAATGCCCGCGCACGCCGACGCTGTGATTGATCCCTTCGATGGCCCCGGGGCCCTTCTCTTCGCAATCGAATCCACCCTCGACGAATAACCCGTCGGTCTTTGTGCGGGGATGAGGCTTGTGTGGGGACGGGGCTTGTGTGGGGACGGGGCTCTGCCCCGTCCAGCAGGTTGGCGAGCACGCCATGCTACGGAATACCTGCGATAGCAGGCGCTACAAACCGTGCTACTCGGCAGCCACCAGTTCGCCCACCCAGGCGGGCTCGACGGCGCTGTCCTGGGCGTCCACCACGGCGATGGTGGTGATATTCACCACATCGTCCACGTCGGCGCCGCGGGGCAGCAGGTGCACAGGTTTCTTCATGCCCATGAGCATCGGCCCCAGGGTTTCCCCGCCACCGATGCGCGCCAGCAGCTTGTAGGCGATGTTGGCGGAATTGAGGTCGGGGAAGATGAGCACGTTGGCCCCGCCGTGCAGTGTGGAGAAGGGATAATCCCGCTCCAGCAGTTCGGGAGTGACGGCCACATCCGCCATCATTTCTCCGTCCACGATCAGATAGGGATCGGCTTGTTTCACCAGTTGCGTGGCGCGCCGCATCTTTTCCACCTGCGGATGCTTGGTGCTGCCGAAGTTGGAGAAGGAGAGCATGGCCACCCGGGGCTCCACGTCGAAGCGGCGGGCGGCGTGGGCGGTGCAGAGGGCGATTTCAGCCAGGTCCTCGGCGGTGGGATCAATATTCACGCTGCAGTCGGCGAGGAACATCAGGTCGCCTTTGCGGGTGATCATGACGTAGCAGCCCGCGACCTTGTGCGTGCCTTCGTGCACCTGCACCACCTGCAGGGCGGGGCGGATGGTTTCGGGGAAGTGCTGGCTGACGCCGGAAACCAGGGCGTCCGCATCGCCCATGCGCACCATCATGGAGGCGAAGTAGTTGCGGTTCTTGATAAGACCGCGCGCCTCCTCCAGCGTCAGCCCGCGGCGCTGCCGGATTCGGTAGAGTTCGTACACATAAGGCCGCAGCAACAGGGAGGTGGCAGGCTCAATGATTTCCATGCCCTGCAAGGGTACGCCCAGCTCCGCGGCTCTATTCTGAATGGCGGTTTCAGCGCCGAGCAGAATGGGTTTGGCGATGTTCTCGTCCACCAGGATGTGGCAGGCACGCAGAATCTTGTCGTTGTCGCCCTCGGGGAAGACCACGCGCTTAGGCTGGGCCTGAGCTTTGCGCACCATCATGCGCACCACTTCATGCGCCTTGCCCAGGCGGGCTTCCAGTTGCTCGCGGTATTGGGCGATGTCCACCGGTTCGCGCGCGACGCCGCTTTCCATGGCAGCGCGGGCCACGGCAGAGGAGACCCATACCAGCACGCGCGAGTCAAAGGGCTTAGGCAGAATGTACTCGGGACCGAAGGCCAGGCGCTCGACGCCATAGGCGCGACAGACACTGTCGGGCACGTCTTCCTTGGCCAAAGCGGCCAGGGCACGAGTGGCGGCCAGCTTCATCTCGTCGTTAATGGCGGTGGCGCGCACATCGAGCGCTCCGCGGAAGATGAAGGGGAAGCCGAGCACATTGTTGACCTGGTTGGGATAATCGGAGCGGCCGGTGGCGACAATCGCATCCGAGCGGGCGGCGCGCGCTTCTTCATAGGTGATTTCTGGGTCGGGATTGGCCATGGCAAAGACTATGGGACGCGGCGCCATGCTGCGGATCATCTCCGGGGTGAAGACGCCTTTAACGGAGAGGCCGACCAGAACGTCGGCGCCGACCACTGCTTCCGCCAGCTTGCGATGTGGAGTCTCCTGGGCAAACTGCTCCAGGTAAGAGTTCATGCCCTCGGTGCGGCCTTTGTAGACCACGCCGAAAACGTCCACCATGGTGATGTTCTGGCGCTTCACGCCCAGGCGAACGTAGTGGGCGGCACAGGCCAGGCCGGCAGCTCCCGCGCCACAGAAGACGACTTTAACTTTGGCGATGTCCTTGCCCACCAGTTCCAGGGCATTGAGCAATGCGGCTCCGTTGATGATGGCTGTGCCGTGCTGGTCGTCGTGGAAGACGGGAATCTTCATGGTGCGGCGCAGTTCCTCTTCAATCTGGAAGCACTCGGGCGCCTTGATGTCTTCCAGGTTGATAGCGCCGAAGGTGGGCTCCAGCAGCCGGCAAACGCGAATCACGTCTTCGGGCCTGGCGCTGTCCACTTCCAGGTCGAAAACATCAATGTCGGCGAAGCGCTTGAACAGAACGCCTTTGCCTTCCATCACCGGTTTGCCCGCCAGAGCCCCGATGTGGCCCAGGCCGAGGACGGCGGTGCCGTTGCTGACCACGGCGACGAGGTTCCCGCGGCTGGTGTACTTGAATGCGTCGTGCGGATTTTTTTGGATTTCCAGGCAGGGTTCGGCGACGCCGGGCGTGTAGGCCAGGCTCAAATCACGTTGGGTGCGACAGGGTTTGCTGGGGTTAACTTCGATTTTGCCGGGCCGCGGCCCACAGTGGTAATCCAGCGCCTCTTGCTTGGAAATGGGCATACGTGCCTCCCCCTGCGCCGTGTCCATCTACCAGGGCGTCAGGGAATGAACTCCCACAGTTTTCATTGTCGACTGGCGATGAGTGCGGATTCGGTGACTGGGCGCACTGCACGGCGTGATGCGCGTCAATAGGACGGGTTAAGTGACCAGAAACGCTAGTCTTGTAGGCCGGTGCTTTGGCTGCTGCCACGAGCGGCGAGCCGCCTCGGCGGACGCGGGAAGCCCAGGAGATACCTGGCTGCGCCGGCTCAGGCGTCGAAACAGGCTCACTGCGTGATGGTCACAATGGCCGGGTGAAGTTCCCATAAAGTGGCCACTTCCGGTGTGCCCCGGCTCTGCGGGTGCTCAAAGTCCTCAAAGGCCAGGCCCGTCACCTCGGCCGGGAGCGCCTGCGGCAGATCTCCGCCATGGGTATCGTCGAGCGTGAATCCATGCTGCGCCAGCTGATTCTGGATATTTTTGCGCGCGGAGCAGTACTCGGAATCCACCGGCGTCTCCACAATCACTCGCGGCGCCTTGGGGTCGGCGGTAGCGGAAATTTCCAGGTGAACGTCGCAGTCCGCGGTATTGACGCTGGCGTTCTGCAGAAACGCGCGCGCCACATGAAAAAGCGTCAGCTCCCGTCCAAACCGCGGCGTGTTCGGCGGCAGCGCCGGGGTCTGCGGCCAGCTTAGAATCGTCTGCACCGTGATTTCCACTGGCGTGACCGCGGGCAGCGGCACGTGCTTGGCGTCATGGCGATAGTCGGCGATAGTCGGCTCAAAGGGCACGCAGTTGCAGATGTCCTTCAGCGCGCTGCACGACCAGTTCAGCGAAATCAGCGCCGCAAGCCCGGCCAGCACAAGTGTTCTTGTCCAATTTCTTTTTTGCACCCTTCTTGGATGCAAATTCCCGAACCTGCGTCCGCCATGCGTTGCAACCGTGTGCGCGCAAATAGTTTAGATGTGTCACATCTTAAGCCGCAAAGCGGCGAAAGAATGTAGCCCCGGGCGCAAGCCCGGGAGACAAAGCAGAAGAATTCAAGCTCCAGCGGAGCGAAAGAGAATCTCTGCCTGCGGCCTCGTTTCGTCTAGGCGGAACATGGTCGCCCGCAATTGCAGATTCTGTACCGCCGCGGCAATCGGAAATCCGGACAACACCCTCATGGCACCAAGGTAACTACTGGGTTGGCCCTGTTATTCGTATCGTTCCACGATATAATGCCGGCTCAGCTACTCTGGATGACGTTCACGCGAGCGGCGAAAATGCGCCCACTCACTGCCGATTCCCCGGGCTTCTATTCCCCACATTCCTTGAGCTGCGGGCCCCGGCACTGGTCCGAAATTGCCGCTTTTCCCGCTGTGTCTTTCCAAGCCGCTCAGGTTCCTGTTTTTTTGAAATTTCAAGGAGGAAAGTCCATGAGTAAGACATCCGTAACCCGCTTCACGCTTTTGGCGACGTTTGCGGGGCTCCTGCTTCTGGCCGGCTGCGCCAAAAAGCAGGCTAAAGCAACTCCGCCCGCTCCCGCTCCTCCGCCTTCCCCTACCGCTTCGCTCACCGCCGCCCCGGCTGAGGTCCAGCAGGGCGAGAGTGTGCAATTGAGCTGGAACACCAGCAACGCCACGGATATCAGCGTCAGCGGTCTGGGTACGGTCTCCGCCTCCGGCACGCAAGCCGTCACCCCGCAGGACTCCACCACCTACGAGCTGACCGCCAAAGGCCCGGGCGGCAGTGCCGACGCCAGCGCGCGCGTCACCGTCAACCCTAAGCCCGCGCCTCCTCAGCCCACCGCCTCGCTGGATGAGCTTTTCCGGCAGAACGTAAATGATGTGTTCTTCGATTACGATAAGTACGATATTCGGGCCGATCAGCAATCTATCCTGCGAAATGACGCCAGGTTCCTGTCTGATCATCCCGACCTCGGCCTCACCGTCGCCGGCCACTGCGACGCTCGCGGCTCGGAGGAGTACAACCTGGCCCTGGGCGAGAGCCGGGCGAATGCCTTCAAGCAGGAGCTCGTCAAGCTGGGCGTCAGCGCCGAGCGCATCAAGACCACCAGCCTGGGCAAGGAGCAGCCCTTCTGCTCCGACGAGAATGAAGCGTGCTGGCAGCAGAACCGCCGCGACCACCTGGCTAAAAACTAGTTTTGGTTTGCAATGTGAGCCTGGAGGTGACCGGCGGGCGGTCACCTCTTTTTTTCCCCAATATCTAGGTCCGAGCAATCGTCAATCTACAATCATCAATTTGGACTGCTTCCATGCTCATCATGATGGCCGGCCTCCCCGGCAGCGGCAAGAGCACGCTGTCGCGGGCCCTGGCGCAGCGCTGTGGCGGAATCGTTCTCGACAAGGATTCTCTTCGTGCCGCGCTTTTTCCCCCGGAACACATCGAATACTCCCGCGAGCAGGACGATTTCTGCCAGCAGCTTATGCTGGCCACCGCCGAATACCTGTTGTCCCGTAGTCCCAGGCTGCGCATCTTCCTGGATGGGCGTCCCTTCTCCCACCGCTACCAGCGCGAGCAGGTTGAGGCTGCAGCCACGCGGTTGCGCATGCCTCTGGCTATCATCGAATGTTTTTGCAGTGACTCCACCGCCCTCGCCCGCCTGCAGCGCGACGACCAAACCGGCACCCATCCCGCTGCCAACCGCAATCCCAACCTCTATGCACAACTCAAGAGCGAATTCGAGCCTTTAACCGAGCGCAGGCTGAGGGTTGACACTGATCACTCTTTGGCTGAGTGTGTGCGCCAGGCAGAAGCGTACCTTCAACGCATTTCACAGGATTCATTCAGCGGCCAAAACTAGCGCCTTGATCCCGTACCCCGGTCGTGGCAGTTGGTGCAAAGCAGGGGAGTGCTCTCGACCAGGAGCGCTTGCTTTTCACGGTAATGATGAGCGGAATGGCAGCTGAGGCAGGTGGCGGTGCGGTGGCTGTGCAGTTGGTCCGACTCGCCCCCATGGCAAGCGCCGCACTGCCGGCGAATAGCGGCCCCTGAGGCATCGCGAAAGCTGAACAGCAGGCCTTTGTCGCCGCCGCTGTTCACGTGATTGCCGCCCGGCCCGTGGCAACCCTCGCAACCGCGTCGGGACGGTTCGGTCGCCTGCGCCAGCTTGCCGTGCGCCGAATCGGCGATCTTGACCGCCACATCCTCGTGGCAGGCGAGGCAAGCCTCGCTGCCCACGTACTGCGGAGCTTGCGTCTGCGCCGCCAGCAGAGGAAGCAAAAACAACACGGCGCAAATTAGAAGAAGGAAAACGAGGCTCGGCTTCGCGTCACCCATGCGTTGCCTATGGCGCCGGCCTGCGCAGCCCGGTTCGAACCAGTCGCTGGGCGCGGCTAGACCGCGGCTAGACCGCCGTTTTGACCGGCCCGTGCTGGCGCGTTCGTACCAGCCCGATGGCGCGCACGCGGTCGTAGGCGGTATGCAGATCCTGGCTCAGCAGGTGCACCACCTGCAGGCACGCATCGCGATGCATCCGCAGGAAGTGCAGCATATCTTTGCGGCGGACAAACGCTACTTGCGAATTGTCCAGCATCTCCGCGGTGACCTCGTACGGCGTCCCGGAAACAGCCGCGCTCAGCCCCAGCATCTCGCCCGGCCCGGCGATGCGCAGCGTCAACCGCCTGCCATTGCCGGAACACACCGTTAGCTTGGCGCGACCGTCGCACAGCATGAACACGCCACGGGCAGGCCGCCCTTCCTGGAACAGGGTGGTGCCGCGCGGATACAAGGCGAT
>Ga0075425_100008983_pt1 | contig 10623 bp, 10 predicted proteins | sample SoiMethybrSBSTD4_FD_75300 | JGI IMG/M metagenome (GOLD analysis project Ga0075425, IMG submission 75300) | Bulk soil microbial communities from a Populus tree surrounding site in Tennessee, USA - Soil MetaG P. TD hybrid SBSTD4 | ecosystem: Environmental > Terrestrial > Soil > Tree plantation...
CGTCTCCGGCAACACCCAGCCGGTGACCGCGCTCGCCGCCGACAACGTCTCCGTGCTCGGCGTCCAGTTCAAGCTCGACGGCGCCGACCTCGGCACCCCCGTCACCGCCGTCCCCTACACCGTCACCTGGGACACCACCGTCACGGCCGACGGCCCCCACACCCTCACCGCCGTCATCACGGACGAAGTCGGAAACACGACCACCACCGCACCGGTGCACGTGACCGTCCAGAACGTCGCGGCACCGCCGCCGCCGACGCAGTCACCCGACCTCGTCGACGTCGGCCCCGGCTCCGTCGACTCGACGACTCGGAACGTCTTGCGGACGAGCGCGGGGCGCGTGTACATCATCGCGAACGACGACACGGCCGCCGTCAACAACCCCGTTCACGCGGCGACGGGCGCGGGCGCGATCCGCGCCTACAAGAGCAATCAGGCCGGCACGCCGACGGCGTTCGCGGAAGTGGACGGCGCCCATCGCCCGAGCAGCAGCGGCACGAGCGCCTTCAGCGGCGTGGACGTGCGACTTGGGAGCGACGGGATCGCGCACACGCTCTTCAGCGACAACGCGACCGACAACACCAACCACTGCATCGGCACGCTCCTCTACCGGCCCTTCTCGACGGTGACCGACAGCTGGGGTGCGGCGGAGACGATCGCCACCTGCGTGGGCTCCCAGCCGCGCGGCCGCATCGCGTATTCCCTCGCGGTCGACGGCTCGAACGTCCCGCACATCGTCTGGGCGAAGGGCGGCTCCCTCTTCTACGCGAACCGCGCCGGCGGCGCCTGGAGCGCGCCCGTCGCGATCGCCACGGGCGCACCCACTCACCCGATGCTCGCGTTCGACGCGAGCGGCGTTCTCCACCTCACCTGGCTCGAGGACAACGGGAGCGGCTCATCGCTCCGCTACGCCGTCCGCACCGGCGGCGCCTGGAGCGCACCGGAGCTGATCCCGACGGGCGCCATCCTCTCGAACGTCAACGCGGACCAGGGCCCGAGCATCGCCACCGACGCCGCGGGCCACCCGTACGTCCTCTACGTCGGCCCGTCGCAGGGCACCTTCGGCCCGGCCGGCCACACGGCGGTGTACGGCCCGATGCAGGCGATGGAGAAGGTCGGCGGGACGTGGACGGACGTCAGCCCGCCGGCCGTGGCGCCGCCCGGCTACCTCAGCCACACGCCGCAGATCTACATGCGCGGCAGCGACATCTACGCCTTCGACGGCCACGACACCGACATCAACTTCGCCTACGCACGCAAGCTCGGCGCCGGCAGCTGGTCGAGCCTGACGAAGCTGACCACGCAGGTCGCCGACGGCTCGGCGAGCATCCGCTGGGATCCGCTGCACGAGACCGACCCCTCGATCATCGACGCGACGACGTACAACGAGGACCGCCTCGGCGACCGCAGCTTCCTCGGCGAGGTCTACTACATGGCCGTCAAGCCGTCGGTCGCCGACACGACGGCGCCGACCGTTTCGCTGACCGCTCCGGCCGCCGGCACTGTCACCGGCTCGGTCACTGTCAGTGCGAACGCGAGCGACAACGTCGGCGTCGCCGGCGTCACCTTCATGCTCGACGGCAGCAGCATCGCGGCGGAAGACACGACGTCCCCGTACTCCATCAACTGGGACTCGACGACGGCGGCGAACGGCACGCACACGCTCACGGCTGTCGCCCGCGACGCTGCGGGCAACACCACGACGTCGGCACCCGTGAGCATCACCGTGAGCAACGCGGCCTCACCACCGCCGAGCCCAGGGACGACACTCTTCGGCAGCACGACGATCTTCGCGAACCCAGATACCAACGTGCCGGGCGCGATGGAAGCATTCGACGTGGGCACCGTCGCGGCGGGCAGCCTCGCGCGGATGCACGTCTTCCTCGACGCGCCTCTACCCCCCACCCTCCTCGTCGCGCTCTACGCCGACAACGCCGGCACACCCGGTGTGCTGATGTCGAGCACGACGATCTCGACGCCGGTCACCGGCTGGAACGACGTCGCGTTCGGCCCGGTCACGCTCACCGCGGGCAACCACTACTGGGTCGCGCTCCTCACGCCGACCGGCCTCGCGGGCGGCCCGCACTTCCGCGTCGCGAAGACAGGCGGCGCAGGCGTGTTCGTCAGCGCGCCGTTGCTCTCCGCGTTCCCGTCGACGTTCCCGACCGGCTCGAAGAACGTCGACGGGCCGCTCGCAGCCTGGGGCTCGAGCTAGCCGAACAGGTTCAGGCTGGCTTCCGGGCCGAGAGGAAGGCGCGCGCGAAGCGCGCCGGCCCCATCCGCCCTTCTTCGACCTGCGGACGTAGAACGGCCGTGAGACGCTCGATCTCCTCAGGGGCGAGCGCCGACTCCATCGCCTCGCGGAGCGTCGGGGCGAGCGGGTTCGGCGACGAATCGACCATCACGTCCCAGTCGAGCGTCACGTCCGCGGGCGTGGCCGTCACCTCGGCGATCAGCTGGAGCCGGAGGTCGACGAACCCGGCCCCCTCCGCCAGCGCGAGCAGATCGCGCTCGTCGAAGTCGATCATCGGTCCGAGCCCGCCGGCCGCATCCTGAACACGGTCGACCTCGGCGACGACACGCGCGAGCAGTTCCTCGACGCCGCGCACGTCGCCGAAGCCCCAGGTCCCGCGCCGCTCCTCGAGGCCGAAGCGGTTGATCGGCTCGAAGATCGCAATCCGACCGCCCGGACGCAGCACGCGGAAGAACTCCGCGAACGCCTTCGGCTTGTCGTCGACGTAGATCAGCACCGAGCGCATCGTGACGACGTCGGCGGCGACGTCGCCCAGATCGGTTGCGCTCGCGAGTCGATACTCGGCGGCGTCACCGGCGACTGTCCGGCAGTCCTCGAGGCATGCCTGCGAGACGTCGCTGAAGATCACGTGCGCGCTGCGCTCGAGCGCACCGAGACCGATGAGACCGTCGCCGCAGCCGACGTCGAGGACCACGTCGCCCGGGCGTACGCGGCCGAGGTCGAGCAGCTCGTCGCGGATCGGCGCGAGCCGCTCGAGGGTCAGGCGGCGTTGCTCCGCGGAGCCGCCGTGCCGACGCAGCCGCAGCCACTCCGCCCAGTGGTCGGTTGAGGAGTCGGCGCTCAGCGCGGGCAGTGGCTCGACGCGGGATGCTGCGCGGGTGCGCACGGCGCGGGCGGCGGGCGGTGCCCCGATGCGTGCTGTGCGATGCCGAGCGCGGCCGTCGTCGCGACCGCAAGCGCGAGGACCGACCCGCGCCGCCGGTTTTGCGCACGGAGGGACAACGCGTGCGCGCGCCACGCCTTGACGACCTCGTCCGCCGCTCCGGCGCGCTCGATCGCCTCGGCCTCCGAGTGTCCCGCGGCCAGCGAGTCCTCGAGGTGGGCGCGCAGCTCGGCGATCAGCCTGCGGCGCGCCGACCGGCTGCCGCAAAGGCCGCGCTCGACCTGTGCCAAATACTCGTCCGGCGTCACGACTGCTCCAGCACCGCGCGAACGCCGGCCGAGAAGCGGTCCCATTCCGACCGGTGCTTCTCGAGCGCCTTCCGGCCGTGGGCGGTGAGCTCGTAGACGCGGCGGTGGCGGCCGTCGACGTCGCCCCACCGACTCCGGAGGAGGCCGCCGTCCTCGAGACGGTGGAGCGCCGGATAGACCGTCCCCTCCGGGTAGTCGAAACGGTTGCCGCTCGCGCGCCGCACCTCGTCGATGATCGCGTACCCATGGAGCGGCCTGGCGCGGAGCGCCGCCAGCAACAGCATGTCCAGGTGGCCTGAGTACTGCTCGCGCGGCATGCCTCGACATTCTATGGCATAGATGAACTAGGTATACACTACGGCATGGTCAATTGGCTGACGAGGGGCCTCCCCCGTCCCTGGCGCGTCACGATCGAGTGGCTGGTCACCATCGTGGGGGCGCTGGTGATCGTGCTCGCGATCAAGCAGTGGGTCGTCAACCCGTACCGCATCCCGTCCAGCTCGATGGAGCCGACCCTCCACTGCGCGCGACCGGGAGCCGAGTGCGAGGCCCAGTTCTCCGACCGGGTGCTGACCTGCCGGTTCTGCCTCCTCTTTCGCGCGCCCCGCCGCGGCGAGATCCTCGTCTTCCACACCCCGCCGCTCGCGGCGTCGCGCTGCGGTCTCGGCGGCGTCTACGTGAAGCGCGTGATCGGGCTGCCCGGCGACACCTGGTCGGAGCGCGGCGGCTACGTCTACATCGACGGCCGCCGCCTGAACGAGCCCTACGTGCGGCCGGACCTCCGCGACGCGCGGACGGTCGCGCCGATCCGTATCCCCAAGGGGCGGTACTTCATGATGGGCGACAACCGCAACGACTCCTGCGACTCACGCAGCTGGGGCACCGTGCCGCGCAAGAACCTGATCGGCCCCGTCTTCGCGACCTACTGGCCGCCGCAGCGTCTCGCGATCCGCTGACGCGGACGCGCGACGGCACCTAGTGTCGAGTCAACACGAGCGGGTCTGCTGGGAGCGCCCGCAGCGCCTCGCCCGCAGGGCGCCCGAAGTAGAACCCCTGCGCGCTGTGGCAGCCGAGGCCGCGGACGATCTCGTGCTGGCCGGGCGTCTGGATGCCCTCCGCCACGAGCCGTAGCCCGAGCGCGTTCCCGAGCTCGACGATCCCGCGCAGCAGCACGAGGTCGGCGGTCGTCGACTCGATCGTCTCGGTGAAGCTGCGGTCGATCTTCACGATGTCGACGGGGAAGCTCTGCAAGTACGACAACGACGCGTAACCGGTGCCGAAGTCGTCGAGCGCCAGCGTGATCCCGCTCTCCTTCAGCGCAGTCAACCGCTGTTGCGTGTGCTCACCCGATGCGAGCAGCACGGACTCGGTCAGCTCGAGGATGAGGCAGTGCGGCGGGAAGCCGGACTCGGCGAGCGCCTCCTCGACGTGCACGACGAACTCGGGATGCTGCAGCTGCACCGCGGAGACGTTGACCGACATGTGGATCTGCGTGCCCATCTCCTCGCAGAGGAGCGCGCCGTACCGGCAGGCCTTCGACAGGACCCAGCGGCCGAGCGGGATGATGAGCCCCGATTCCTCCGCGAGCGGGATGAAGTCGAGCGGCGCGATCCGCCCTTCGGTCGGGTGCTGCCAGCGGAGCAGTGCCTCGTACCCGGTGATCCGGTGCGCCTCGAGCGCGATCACGGGCTGGTAGTCGAGCGTGAACTCGCCGCGCTCGACCGCCTCGCGCAGCTCGACCACCCGCCGGGAGCGCTGCGAGGCGAACATGTCGAGCTCCGGCTCGAAGAACGCATAGCCGCCGTGATGCTGACCCTTCGCGCGGTACATCGCCGCGTCCGCCTCCTGCAGCATGACCGCTGCGTCGCCGCCGACGGAGATGCCGATGCTGGCACCGACGGTGACGAGCCGAGCGTCGACCTCGATCGGCGCGCGGATCGTGTCGAGCAGCCGCTCGGCGACGTGAACGGCCTCGGAGGCCTCGGCGATCAGGATCGTCGGAAAACACGGTCGATGGCTCCCCCGGTCGGGGGATCCAGGTCAGAGGCTCGACTGTCGCCGCACGGCGGGCTCGAGCGACGAGCGCCGGCCGAGGCCCGGCGCCGCCGCCCAGCGCTCCACGCGCCGCTCGAGTCGAAGCGCCGGCCCGAGGAGGTTGAGGCGGCGCGCGAGGCGGAGGCGAAGGTAGGTCATGCCGCAGGTATCGGCACGACGGCGCGGGTCCCAACTAGCCGATCGGCTAAATCGCGCTAGTCGTGGGTCGGCCCGTTGTAGGTGAGCCAGCGCAGCAGGCCGCCGAACTCCCGCGCCAGGCAGTCGGCGCAGTACGTCACGAGCGTGGTGGTGCCTGGTGCGTCTGGATCCTCGATGCGGAAGACCGACCAGCCCAGCTCGAACGTGTCGGCGGTCGTCCCACACTCCGTACAAGCCAGCACGACTCGATTGTCCCGCAGGATTCGGGGAGGCTCTACTGGCCTTCCGGCTAAGAAATGACGAACGTCTTAATGCCGGGGGCGCTGCGTCGGCTCGTAGTCGTCGAGGAGCCCGTGCTCCCGTGCCCAGCGGCTCGCGCCGGTGCGGTTGCTCACCTCGAGCTTGCGGTAGATGTTCGAGAGGTGGAACTTGATCGTCTGGTCGGTGACCCAGAGCTGTTTCGCCATCTCGCTGTTGGACAGGCCGTCCGACGCGAGGCGCAGGATCTCGAGCTCGCGCGGCGTCAGGAGCGCGGCGGCCGCGCCGTTCGCGCCGGAGGTCCGCGGCCCCGGGCGGGCGCCTCGCGGGACTTCGAGGTGGATCGAGTCCGAGAGCAGCACGTGGACGGCCCCGGCCAGGTCGTTCGGATCAGTGGCCTTGCCGACGAAGCAGACCGCACCCGAGTCGAGCGCGCGGCGGATGTTCTCCTCGTCGTCCGTCGCCGAGACGACGATGACGCGGGTCTTCGGGTAGTGCTCCCGGAGCTGGTCGAGGCACTCGTAGCCGTCGAGGCCGGGCATGGCGAGGTCGAGGAGCACGGCGTCAGCCTCCACGTTCTCCATGAGCGCCATCAGTTCGTCGCCGCGGCTCGCGGTGCCGGCTACCTCGATTCCGGCTCGTTCGACAGCGACGCGCAGTGCTTCGACAAATAGGGGGTGATCGTCGACCAGAACGACGCGTGTCACGAAATGAGGTTCTCCGCAGTTTCCGCAGTACAGGGGCAGCCGGCCCCGAGCGCCCGGCTGTAGTACATATATCTACGCCTCCTCGACGAAAGAAGCAAGGTTTTCCGGGACGGGATGAACGGTCGGACGGTCAAGCCCCAGCAACCTCCCGCCCCCAGGCGACGCCGGTACCTCCGCCTTCGCACCCTGCAGCGCGTCGGCCTCCTGGGGCCGCTCATCCGGTTGCAGCGGAAGCTCGACGGCCGCTGATCCCCGTGCTGAAGCCGAAACCGCGCTCACGCGGCGATCGCGCGCAAGTCCTCGAGGGCGCGGCCGAGCAGGTTCTCCCGGAGGTCGAAGAGACCGGCCCAGAGGGACCCGGCGTCGATCGTGGACTGCCAGCGAACAGACGACGAGAGCCCCTCGAGGGCCCGGACGAGAACGGCGAGCTCCAGGTAGGCGGCCGCGATCCGGTGCGGCGCGACCTTGACCCCGGCCCGGTCGAGGACCGGCTGCCAGTCGACGAGCTCCGCCTGTCCCGGCTCGCCGAACCAGGACCGGCCCTCGGCGAGGTCGGCCTCCAGCTCGAGCAGGTAGCGGCCGAGCGGCTGCTCGAGCCCTGAGAGCGCCGTCTCGACGCGGTCGGCGGCGCGGCGGAGCGCCGCCTGCCTCCGTCCCGGCGTCGATGGGTCGGCCTCGCCTCGGGCCCACCGCTCCAGAAGCCGACAGAACGCGAGCGACGCGACCTCGACGGCGAGGAGCTGGCCGATCAGCCGTTTCGCCGTCGCCTGTTCGACGGCGTGGTCGGCGATCACGGCCGCCCATTCGGGCCGCGTGCCCGTCGGTGTGCTCATACCTCGATCACGATCGGCAGGATCATCGGTCGTCTCCTCGTCCGATCGTAGATCAGCTGGCCGAGGCCGTCGTGGATGTGCTCCTGGAGGAGCTTCACCTCGCGCATGTCGTCGGCGAGCAGCTCGCGGACGATGTCGTCCACCTCGGTGCGCATCTCGGAGAAGAGCTCGTCGTCGTTCTCGGCGAAGCCCCGTGAGATGAGCTCGGGTGGCGACACACCGTTGCTCGCGAGCGTCGTCACGACGATCAGCACCCCGTCCTCGGACATGTGGCGGCGGTCGCGGAGGGCGACGTCGGAGATGTCGCCGACTCCGAGCCCGTCGACGAACGTCACGCCGGCCTCGACGCGGTCGACGATGCGCACGCCGTCGCGCGAGAGCTCGACGACGTCGCCGTTCTCCGCGAGGACGATCGACGACGCCGGCACGCCCGCATCGAGTGCGAGCCGCGCGTGTGCGGCCTGCATCCGATACTCGCCGTGGATCGGCATGACGCCCTTCGGCCGCAGCAGGCTGAGCAGCGTGCGCAGCTCCTCGGCGCGCGCGTGCCCGGAGACGTGCACCTCAGCGTTCTCCTCGTGGAGCACCTCCGCGCCGTTCTTCGTCAGCCGGTTGATCGCGTCGTGGACGCGCAGCTCGTTTCCCGGCACCGGCCGTGCGGAGATGATCACCGTGTCGCCGCGCTCGACCTTGATCGCGGGATGATCGTTGTACGCGATGCGCGTGAGCGCCGACAGCGGCTCGCCCTGCGATCCGGTGCAGAGGATCAGCTGCTCGCCCGGCGGGATCTCGTCGAGATCGGCGGCCCGTACGAGCATGTCCTCGGGTACGTTCACGTAGCCGAGGTTGCGTGCGACGTTCATGTTGCGGCGCATCGACCGGCCGACGACGACGATCTTCCGGCCGGTGTCGACGCCGACGTCGATCGCCTGCTGCATGCGATGGATGTTCGACGCGAAGCTCGAGACGAGGATGCGGCCGCGGCGCGCAGGGATGATCTGCCGGAACGCCTCGCCCACCACGCGCTCGCTGCGCGTGAAGCCCGGGCGCTCCGCGTTGGTCGAGTCGCCGCAGAGTAAGTCGACGCCGCGGTTGCCGAGCTCGGCGAGCCGTCCGACGTCGGTGCGCAGGCCGTCGACCGGCGTGTGGTCGAGTTTCCAGTCGCCCGTGTGGAAGACGCGTCCTGCGCCGGTCTCGATCGAGATCCCCACCGCGTCGGGTATGGAGTGCGCCATGCGGACGAACTCGAGCAGGAACGGGCCGAGTGACAGGGGGCCGGCGGACGGCTCGATCTCCCGGAGCTCCGCTGCGCGCAGCAGCCCGTGCTCGTCGAGCTTCGACTTGACGAGCCCGAGTGTCAGCCGCGTGGCCCAGATCTCGTTGACGCGAACATCGCGCATGAGGAACGGCAGCGCCCCGACGTGGTCCTCGTGCGCGTGCGTCAACAGGACCGCACGGATGTGCTTGTCGCGGAGGTAGGCGAAGTCCGGGAGGATGACGTCGACGCCGAGGTGCTCGTCGCGGGGGAAGGCCATGCCGGCGTCGACGACGATGCAGTCGCCTTCGAGCTCGTAGACCGTCATGTTCTTGCCGACCTCGCCGAGGCCGCCCAGCGGGATCACGCGCAGAACGTCTGCCATTGGCCCAGCAGTCTAGGGATGAAGCCGTGTCCGGTCGCGCGGGAACAGGGTCACCTCCCGCACGTTCGGCACTCTCGTGGCCTGGGCGACGAAGCGCTCCAGACCCATAGCGAAGCCGCCGTGCGGCGGCATCCCCCAGCGGAAGGCGTCGAGGTACCCGGCGAATGGGCGCGGGTCGAGGCCGCGGCTCCGGAGCGCCTCGACGTAGTCGTCGTAGCGGTGCAGCCGCTGCCCGCCGCTCACGATCTCCAGCCCGCGGTAGAGCAGGTCGAAGCTGTTCGACCATTCGGGGTCCGGGCCCGGATGGGTGTAGAACGCGCGCTTCGCCGTCGGGAAGCCCTCGACGAAGACGAGCTCGCCGTGCTCCTCGCAGATCCGCCGCTCGTCGGCCGGCGCCAGGTCGGGCTCGTCACCGGTGCGCACGTCCGCGAACCGGACGATCGGGATGCCGTCGGGCACCGGCTCGCCGACCGCGTCGATCATCGCGAGCGCGCAGTGCTCGACAACGCGCATGACGTCGCGGTGGTCGTCGATGAAGCCGAGCTCGGCGTCGAGCGAGTAGTACTCGGCGAGGTGGCGACCCGTCTCGTGCGGCTCCGCGCGGAAGACAGGCCCCGTCTCGAAGACGCGCTCGAAGACACCGACGAGGATCTGCTTGTAGAGCTGCGGGCTCTGTGCGAGGAACGCGTCGCGTCCGAAGTAGTCGACGCGGAAGACGTTCGCGCCGCCCTCGGTCGCGGCGCCGACGATCTTCGGCGACTGGATCTCGATGAAGTCGAGCTCCTCGAGCGTGCGCCGGAACGCGGCCGTCGCGCGCGCAGCCTTCCGGAAGCGCTCGCGCACGACTGGATGTCGCAGCGAGACCTGCGCGCGGTCGAGCCGCACCGGCAGCGACTCGCGCGGCTCCGGCCGGTGCAGCTCCACCGGCGGCGCCTCCGTCGGCGCCGCGATCACGCGCACGTCGGCCGCTTGCACCTCCACCCCGCCCGGCGCCTGCGCACTCGGCACTGCGCGTCCGCTGACTTCGATCACCGTCTCGGGGAGCAGGTCGAGCGCCTCGTCGACGACGATCTGCGCCGTCCCCGCGCGATCGCGCAGGACGACGAACGCGACGCGCGCGAGCCGCCGCTGGCGGTGCAGCCAACCGCGCAGGAGAACCCGCTCACCGGCATGTGCCGCGAGCTGAGTCGTCAGGATCCGTTCCATTCGGTGGCACCTCCCTTCGCAGTCGCCTGGGGGGTGCGGGCGGGAAGGCGATCCCGCGGTGCCACCGCACTTCGCCGTCCGAGGACGGCCTCGTTGTCGGCTCGTCACGGGAGCCACGCGACCGGCTCGGGAGGCGTCACTCTCCGTCGTCGCCGAGTCGGATGAGAGTAGCTCAGGTCACGCGGCGGCGACGAGGAGCCCGAGCCGCTCGAGGCAGCCGCGAACCGCGGTGATCTCGGCGTCAGTGGGCGGCGGGATCGGCAGCCGGTGGCCGCCGACACCGTGGCCGAGCAGATTGAGCGCCGCCTTGATCGGGATCGGGTTCGTCTGCACCTTGAGCA
>Ga0075425_100008984_pt1 | contig 10622 bp, 9 predicted proteins | sample SoiMethybrSBSTD4_FD_75300 | JGI IMG/M metagenome (GOLD analysis project Ga0075425, IMG submission 75300) | Bulk soil microbial communities from a Populus tree surrounding site in Tennessee, USA - Soil MetaG P. TD hybrid SBSTD4 | ecosystem: Environmental > Terrestrial > Soil > Tree plantation...
CGCAGCTCGTCGTTGCCGGCGGTTTCGCGGGTGATCTTGTCGCAAGCGTGGAGCACGGTCGAATGGTCACGGTTGCCGAGCTCGGCGCCGATCCGGAGCAGCGAGACGTCGGTCTCCTCGCGCATCAGGAACATCGCGATCTGGCGGGGCATCACGATCGACTTGTCGCGCTTCTGGCCCTTCAGCGCGTCGAGGCCCACGCCGTAGTACTCGGACACCGCCTTGACGATGCGCTCGGGCGTGATCTGGCGCTTCTTCGGGTTGTACAGGACGTTCGAGAGCACGGCCTGGGCGAGCTCGATCGAGATGGGCATGGCGCCCATCGAGGCGTAGGCGACGATCCGGTTGAGCGCGCCCTCGAGCTCTCGGATGTTGCTCACGACCTTGCGCGCGATGAACTCGATGACATCGGACGAGATGGGCACCGCGCCCTCCTCGGCCTTGGCCCGCAGGATCGCGATGCGGGTCTCGAGGTCAGGCGCGGTGAGGTCGGCGATGAGGCCCCACTCGAACCGGCTGCGGAGCCGCTCCTCGAGCGTCAGGATCGCCTTCGGCGGGCGGTCCGAGCTGAGGACGATCTGCTTGCCGTCCTCATGGATCGCGTTGAACGTGTGGAAGAACTCCTCCTGGGTCCGCTCCTTGTCGGCGATGAACTGGATGTCGTCGATCAGGAGGAGGTCGATCCGCCGGTAGCGGGCACGGAACTCGTCGATCTTGCCCTGCTGGATCGAGGTGATGAACTCGTTCGTGAACTTCTCGGACGTGGCGTACACGACGCGCTTCCGTGGGAACTTCGCCATGACCTGGTTGCCGATGGCGTGCATCAGGTGGGTCTTGCCGAGGCCCACGCCGCCATACAGGAACAGCGGGTTGTAGGCGTGCCCGGGCCGCTCGGCCACCGACAGGCTCGCCGCGTGGGCGAGGCGGTTGGCCGAGCCGACGATGAAGTTGGCGAAGGTGTAGCGGGGGTTGATGTTGGTGGCTCCGCCCTCGCCGCCGGCTCGGCCGGGCTCGACGCGCACCTGGACGGTCCCGGCGGCTCGACCCGAGTCCGGAGCGCGCGAAGGGGTGCCCATGCCGAGGACCCTGTCCTGTGCCGCCTCGGCGGGTGCCGCGGAACCGGCTCCGTCAGGCGAATCGCCCGCGTCCGCCTCGGCGCCGTCGGCGACGGCCTCCACCGGGCCCACGACGAAGTCGACCTGCACGCCGTAGCCGACGATCCGGCCGAGGGTCTGTGAGATCAGCGAGCGGTAGCGGGTCTCCAGCCAGTCCTTGGCGAAGCCGTTCGGCACCGAGATGCGGAAGCGCGTGTCGTCGACTTCGACGAGCGCGGTGTCTCGCAGCCACGTCTCGAAGTTCGCGGGGGAGAGGGTGACCTGGAGCTCGCCGAGGGCGGCGCGCCAGACCTGCTTGGCGTCCATAGGTCGATGTGGACTCTCTGGTGCCGGCTGGTGCCGGGGACGGTTGAGCTGGTTGCCGCGGGGCAGTTTGGCAGCGAACCGATGGCTCGGCTGGGGGCGAAACGGACCTGGTCGCCGGGGCGTCGGGTGGCGAAACATAGCACCGCAGTCGGGACCCCGCAAGGCGAATCCGCGATACTCCCCGGGAGTATCAACCGTACCCTTCGACGATGGGCTGAAGGCGTCCCGAGCGACCGTCGCGTTTGACGCTGTGAACGCGCGCGACCTATCATCCGCCGGACGTTGAACGCGCCCCGCCCGGGCACCGGGCGTACGGCGCGTTTGCGTGCCTTCTGGGGTCGATGACCGAAACCCCGAAGCCGGATGGAGAGGATCGCGCGCAGGCTCGATGAAGCAGACCTACCAGCCCAAGAAGCGCCACCGCGCCAAGGAGCACGGCTTCCGCGCCCGGATGAGAACGACGGGCGGTCGCCGCGTCCTGGCCGCACGCCGGGCTCGCGGTCGCAAGCGCCTGTCGGCCTGACTGCCGGGCACGGCCTCCGGCCGCGGCTCGTGATGCTCTCCCGCCCGCAGGACTTCGCGGCACTCCAGGAACGAGGTTCGATCCGATCGCACCCGCTCCTCGCCACACGAGTCCTCCGGACCGAGCTTGGGATAACGCGGTTCGGCCTGGCGACCGGACGGGCCCTCGGCCCGGCGGTCGTCCGGAATCGCGTTCGGCGGCGACTCCGGATGGAGATCAGGTCGCTGCTCCCGTCGCTGCGACCGGGCTGGGATGTTCTGGTGATCGCCCGGCCGGCGATCGTCGGGGCCGATCAGCGGACGCTCGGGGCGGCACTCGGCCGGCTCCTCGCCCGCAGCGGCGTCCTGGCTGAGCAAGGCGGAACGGACACGGGGCGAGGGTGACGCAAGGGGCGAGAACGACGCACGTCGGGATCCTGAGTCGGATCGGCATCGGCACGATCCATGCCTACCGGCTCGTCTTCGGCTGGATGCCCTCCAGCTGTCGCTATGAGCCGTCCTGCTCCCGGTACACCGAGCAGGCGATCGAGAAGTACGGTCTGTTCCGGGGCTCGTGGATGGGCGCCAAGCGCATCGCCCGCTGCCATCCCGGACACGCGGGCGGGTACGACCCGGTTCGATGATGCGTACGCGCCTCGCCTCGATCCCGCGCTTCGCCCTGCTTGCGGGCGCCCTGCTCGCGCTCGCACTGTTCGTGGGGGCGTGCGAGCCGATCACGGCCTCGCAGGCGCCCGCCGGGTCCGCGGTGCCGACCGCGACGCTCGCGCCGGGTGCCACCGTCGCCCCGACGCCCGCGCCCTCCGCCACGCCGGCGCCGACACCGCTGATCATCACCCCGGCGCCGCTCAAGGCCGACCCGGTGAGCCTCCTCGCCTGGCTGTTCAACCCGGTCTTCCAGGCATTCCTGATCCTCATGGTCGGCATCTATCAGCTGCTCCACGTCGACATGGGCATCGCGATCATCCTGACGACGCTGATCGTCCGGACCGGCATGGTCCCGCTGATGCGCCGTTCGATGGTCTCGATGCGTCGCATCCAGGCCATCGCCCCCGAGGTCAAGGAGATCCAGCGCCGGTACAAGAACGACCGGGCCAAGCAGCAGCAGGCGACGATGGCCCTGTACAAGGAGCGGGGCATCAGCCAGGCCGGCTGCCTCGTGTCGGTGCTGCCGCTGTTCCTCCTGCTCCCCATGTACCAGGTCGTCCGCGAGGGCCTGACCGCGGCGGACCTGACCGAATCGCTCAAGGTCTTCGGCACCCAGGTCGTCCCGCTGACCTGTCCGCCGCCGCACCTGATCACCGACGCCGCCGGCCACATGGTGTACGCGCCGTGCATCGACTCGACGATCCCGTGGCTCCTCGGCATGCATGCGAACTCGTTCGAGGGGCTGATCCCGCTGCCGTTCACGATCCCGTTGGTCGGCCTCGCTGGGATCTCGGTCTTCGCCCTCGTGTACACGGCGCTGCAGCTCATCGCCTCGCGCCTGGCCCTGCCGAAGCACGACCCGAACACGCCGCTCGACCAGAACGCCCGGACGCAGCGCGCGTTCGCGATCTGGCTGCCGCTCATCACGGTCCTGTACGGCAACGTGATCCCGGTCGGCGTGTTCCTGTACCTGATCGTTTCGACGCTGTACCAGATCGTCCAGCAGTTCCTCACCACGGGCTGGGGCGGGATGTTCCCCCTCTTCGGCCGGACCCCGGCCTTCGCCGTGGACCACAAACCGCGCTTCCCGGTCGCCGTGCCCACGGCGCCGACATCCACAGCCCGCCCGGCGGGAGCGCCGGCGGAGCCCAATCCTGAGCGGTCGTCCCTCGACCGGACGGTTTCGGCGAACGCAACGATTCGCCAACGTGGTCGACAGGGACGGCGTGGGAGACGCAAATGAGCAGCACCAGCGCGTACCAGGAATTCACCGGCAAGTCCGTCGAGGAGGCGCTGAAGCTGGCCCGCGAGGCCTTCGGCGTCGGGCTTGACGACCTCGACTTCGAGATCCTGACGCCCGGCAGCCGGGGCGTCCTGGGCATGGGCGCCGAGCCGGCGCGCATCCTGGCCGCGCCCCGATCCGAGCTGGGCGGGGCCGCCCCGAAGCGCGAGGCGGCCGCAGCACGACCCCTGCCCCCGCCGCCGCCACGCGAGGATCGCGAGCGGGGCGGGTTCGATCGCGACCGAGGTCGAGGTCGTGGCTTCGATCGCGACCGAGGTGGCTTCGACCGGGACCGAGGCGGGTTCGACCGTGATCGCGGCCCGCGTCGCGATGATCGCGCGCCCTTCCGCGAGGACCGTGGGCGTGGCTTCGACCGGGACCGCGCCGGGTTCGACCGTGACCGCGGCCCGCGTCGCGACGATCGCGGCGGCTTCCACGGTGAGCCGCGTCCGGCTGAAGGCGCCACCGCCGTCGATCGAAGCGAGGCCCCTGCGCCCCGCGAGCCGCGGGAGGAGCGCGAGTTCCGGGAGGAGCGCGAGCCGCGCGAGGAGCGCCGGGATCGCGGACCGCGCCGCGACGATCGCGGCCTCGACCGGGATCGGGCCCCGCGCCGTGGCGCGACCGACCTGACCGCCGGCGAAGAGGCCGAGGTCGCCGCAGCTCGAGGCTCCGTCGCCGCCGAGCGCGCCGAGCTCGAGGCCGCCGAGGCGTCGCCCGAGGCGCTCGCGGCCGGCAAGGTGATCCTCGAGCAGCTGCTCGCGCACATCGGCTTCGATGCCCGCGTCGACGTCGAGACCGGCGAGACGAGCCGGCTCAACGTCCTCGGCGCGGCCAGCGAGCGGGAGGAGCTCGGCGCCCTCATCGGGCGCAAGGGCGAGCGCCTTTCGGCCCTGCAGCACCTCGTGAACCTGATGCTCTCGCGGCAGATGGGCGCATGGACTCGCGTCCTCGTCGACGTCGAGGACTACCGGGGCCGGCGCGAGCGGCAGCTCCGCGAGATCGCCGACCGCGCCGCGAAGCGCGTCGTCGAGACGGGCAAGATGCTTCAGCTCGAGCCGATGCCCGCGCTCGAGCGGCGCTGGGTCCACCTCGCGCTGAAGGGCAACCCCGACGTCGCGACGCAGTCAATCGGCGAGGAGCCGAACCGCCGGATCGTGGTGCTGCCGCGCGCCTGACGCCGACGCTCGGACGGGCGGGAGGCCAGCGGCGCGAAGGCGCTACTCGACGATGTCCATGCGCTGGAAGCGGCGGAAGGCCACCGCCGCGAACAGCGCGGTCCAGGCGATGAGCGCGACGATCGGGACGATCGCCGGCTCCAGGCTCCGGTCGACGGTCTCGCCGGGGAAGCTGGCGAGGCCGCTCGCCGCCCGCAGGGTCGTGTTGGTCAGGGTCGAGATGCCCCGGACGGGCAGCGCGTCGAGCAGCCAGGCGAGGTTGGCCTTGTCCTGGAATGGCTCGAACCGGATCAGCAACGTGAGGATCGCGGCCTCGATCGCGACGTAGACGAGCATGGCGACGAGCGTGAGGCTGCCCGATCGGAGCAGGACCGTCACCAGCGCGGCGAATGCGATGATCGCGAGGCTCGCCACCAGCTGACCGATCACGGCGACACCGAGGGCCCCGCCATCGACCGCGGTTGTCGCAGGTAGCCTCGCCCCGACGGCGCCCAACAGCAGGGGCAGGATCGCGCCGAGCACGACGAGCAAGATGAGAATCCCCGCCGCGGCGAGGGCAAGCGCGCCGAGGCGCACCGCGAGGAACGAGCGGCGACGGCTGCTCGCGAGCAGAGACGTGCGGATCGTGCCCCAACCGAACTCGTCGCCGAGCGTGGTCGCGGTCAACAGGATGAGCGCGAACGAGAGCATCGCGCTGGAGGCGAGCGTGGTGACGATGCCCTGCGGAAACGCAAACCGCTGCCGCTGCAGGTCGAAGCGCGCTTCGTCGCTCTCCCACTGGCTCCGCTCGGCGTTGACGGAGTCCTGGATCAGCTGCTCTGCCTGGTCGGGCGGAAGGCCCTGCCCATAGCCCTCGGCGATGAGCCTCGCGCGCGTCGCCGCAGGGTCGAAGGGCGGCTGCTCGGAGATCGAGGCGAAGCCGGCGAGGAAGAAGAAGGCACCGAGAAGCGGGACCGCAAGGACGATCACGAGCAGCGAGGTCCGCTTTCGCAGTCGCAGCCATTCGGCGCGGACGAGGCTCGTCACGCCGCCTGCTCCGCGACGGGAACCGTGCCGGCCTCGGCTGCCGGATCGGCGGTAAGCTCGATGAAGACGTCCTCGAGCGAGTGGCGCCGGACGACCACCTCGATCGGGAAGAGGTCGTGACTGGCCAGCATCCTGATCAGCGCCGATCCGCTGAGCGAGCCGGCGGGGACGGCGAACGACTGCGGGCCGTCGGGCGTGACCGCGACATCCGGCACGGCCGCTTCGATCACCGTGCGTGCCCGCGTCGCATCGGGCTCGGACTCGAAGCGAGCGTGCAGGCGCTCACCCTGCTGGAGCAGGGCCTGGGTTTCGCCTTCGGCGATGATCCGACCGGCCTGCAGGATCGCCACGCGATGGCACAGCTGCTCGACCTCGGGCAGGACGTGGCTGGACAGGAACACCGTCGTGCCATCGCCGGCGAGCGCCTCGATCAGCTCGCGGATGTCGACGACGCCATTCGGGTCCAGGCCGTTTGCGGGCTCGTCGAGGATCACCAGGTCCGGGCGGTTGAGCAGAGCCTGCGCGATGCCGAGCCGCTGCCGCATCCCGGTCGAGAACCGGCCCGCAGGGCGCTTCGCGGCGCCCGAGAGCCCGACGCGATCGAGGGCCTCCGGGATACGTTCGCTGAGGCGCGGTTCGGGCATGCCGCGGGCCAGACCGACGAGCCTGAGGTTGTCGGAGGCCGACAGGTACGGATACACCGCCGGTCGTTCGACAAGCGCCCCGACCCGATCGAGCACTGGCCGGCCCGGCGCCACCGATTCACCGAAGAGAGTGACCACGCCGCGAGTCGGCCGGACGAGGGCCAGCAGCATGCGGATGGTGGTGGTCTTGCCGGCCCCGTTCGGGCCGAGGAACCCGTAGACGCCGCCCGCGGGCACGCGCAGGTCGAGGCCCGCGACGGCCTGGATGTCCTTGAATTGCTTGACGAGCCCATGCGTCGCGATGACGGGCGCGGCCGGCGGTGCGGACGCGTCAGGAGCGGAGTTGCTCACGCGGCACGGAACCCTCGGTACGACAGGCGGGAGCCCGCATCGTAGAACGCCAGCGTGCGCCGCAGCGGCTCGTCGCGCCGCTGGTCCCCGGCGGCCAGGCGCCAGACCACGCGCGCGAGCTCCTCGGCCCGGACGATCAGCTCGCCCTGCGAGCGCGGCACCGGGATGTCTGCGTAGGTCGGGTGACGGCGCGGCCACGCGACGACCTCGGCGGGGAGCTGCGGGATCAGCGAGAACACGACCCGGGCGTGACCGGCCGCCAGCATCGTCCGGCCGTCGATCGCGCGCAGCGCCGGCCGGAGGTGCGCGGCCTCCTCCTCGGCCGCGATGGCCTCGGGCGATCCGGCGTGGGCTGGCGGGAGGATCCCGGCCCGGCGCACCAGCGCCCGCAGCTCCTCACCGTTGAATTCGCCGGTGCGCTGGAGGAGCGTCAGGCCCTCCAGGACGGACTCCACGTGCGCCAGCGCCTCGCGCCCGAGCAGGTCTCGCGCCGCGTCGTCGTCCGGGTGCTCGTCGTTGACGATGGACAGCAGCGCTGCCCTGGTTCGGCGGCAGGTGTCGAGCAGATGGTCGAACGCCGAGAACCCGGTTGGCTCCGGAGGCGGCAGGTCGGCGGGACCGTCGCGCATGGCCGCAGGATACGCACAGGGTCCAGCCCGCGAACCCCTCCGAGCGCCCGGGCCCTGTAGTACTTGTCGCAAGGACCTCGACGAGGCCTCAGTCGCAGTCTGGGAGGGCCAGGAGCCGCTCCGGTGTCTCGCCGTCCGATTCGGTCTTGAGAAATGTCTTGCCGAGGCCCTGGCCGACGACGAGGTCGATGCGCCGGCCGCGCGGCCACTCGACATAGAACGTCGCCCGTTCGTTCTCGATGGCCGCGATCGCCGCCTCTTCACCGAGCCGCCACGGCTGGCCGTCGCGCGACTGGCCCCCGATCGCCCGGATCCGGTGGTGGGGGGAGACGCGGTCCGTCCGCACCACGCATTCGACCCGAATGCTCTGGCGCAGCGTCTCCGACGGCACCGCCCGGCGGGACTCCATCTACGTCCTGATGATCGAGCTGAACGTGTTGTTGTAGGAGCCGAGGCTCGCCAGCTGCGAGTTGCAGCAGAAGCCCCAGAACGATCCGCCGTAGAACCAGTCCGTGTAGAACGTGCCGGTCTCGCTGTTCCGAGCCTTGAACGAGCTGACGCGGTCGTTCCAGCCGATCGTGCCCAAGACCGGGTAGTCCTGCGACACGTTCATGAATGCCCCGCCGAAGTTGGTGCCGTCGTAGATCGTCACGTAGTCGATCGACGTCAGGAGGGTGACGACGAGGGCGCGGGAGTCTGCCAGGACCCGCGTGGACCAGCAGCGGATCTCCGGATAGGCGAAATCGTCGCAGTAGTACTTGCCCACGTCCTCGAGGGGGATGGGCTTTCCGTCGAGTGTCGCGCTGAGCTGAGGTTCTGGCTCGGCGGCGAGCGCAGACCGCGGATGGCTGGTCGCTGCGATCGTGAGCAAGCTGAATGCCATCAGACCGATGGCCAGCCCGCGAGCGAGTTGCACCGAAGAAATTCCTCCTCCATTCGCCCCCGCGCTCAGTACCCTTCAGAACGCTATGACGCGGCTCGGGCTCGCGGTATCCGGCAAAACCCTTGGTTGGGCTCAGGGTTTTGCCGGGTTGAGAGCGCCGGGGCTCGGGTACAAGGTTCAGCGAGCAGCGCTGACGGCCCTCGCCATTGGCGCCCTGATCGCCAGCCTGTCGGCCACCTCGGTCGCCATGACTGGAATCGCGGACGCGGGTGTCACCTTCGATGAGACAAACGCCAATGCCATCGTCGCCGTCAGCCCGACCGGCTACGCCTGGCCGGCCGGCGTTCGAGCGGGTGACACGGTCGTTTCGATCCGCAACTTCGAGGAGCCGGGTGGCTGGCAGATGGTCGCCAGGAACCCCAGGGGCGTGGAGCACACAACCGACGGGCGCGCGCCCTCGAGCGGTCTCGCCGCAACGCTGCCGCTCGGCTTCGTGGCGGTCCTCCTGGCAGGGCTTGCCCTGCTGTTTCTCTCGACACGGCGGCGCTGGGTGGTTCCAACCGCCGCCATCGCGCTCTTTGTCGCGAGCGTTCCGCTCGTCGCAAATGGTGCGGCCGACAACTCAACCGTCGTCCTCGGGGCTTCGGCGCTCGTCCCGGCGATCAGCCTCGGCCGCCGGCTCCCCGTCGCGTTTGTCGCACGACTCGGCCTGGCGGTCGCGCTCCTCGTCTTCATCGTCGCGTGGGCCGTTGCGCGCCTCAGCCCCAATGATGCCGCCGACGAGCTCGAGACCATCCGCAACGGGATGGCGTTCTGGGGCGTTCTTGCCCTGCTTGCCGACCGGGCAGTCTTGCCGATCCTCCGCGGGGAGTCGATCGGCGTGATGCGGCCGCGGATCTTCGACGTCGCCGTGATCGCCGCGTGTGCGGCAGTTGGGCTCGTGTTGATGAACCTTCACGTCGACACCGTGGTCGTCGTCACGATGCTCGTCGCGGTGATGGTTGTGCTCCCGTCGACCCGCAAGCGGTTCGGCGAGCCCATCGAGGACGCCCTGTTCGGCGACGTACGCGAGGCGGCGGCAGCGGAAGCCGCGGAGGCAGAACGCGCCCGACTCGCGCGGGACCTCCACGACGTGCCGCTGCAGGAGCTGGTGGCGGTGATCCGCCGCCTCGAGATCATGCCCGGGACCGAGGCCGAGAGCGAGGACCTGCGCAACCTGGCCGGTCACCTGCGCAACGTGGCGACGGAGCTGCGCCCGCCGGTCCTCGACGACCTTGGCCTGCCGGCCGCGCTCGACTACCTCGCAGAGGAGTCGACCTCGAGCACGCTCCCGGTGAGCGCCGACATCGTCGACGACACCGGCTTCGGCGCCGAACGCCGCCCGCCCGCAGACGTCGAGCTGGCGATGTACCGGATCGCCTCCGAGGCCGTCGGCAACGCCGTCCGGCACTCGGGCGGGACCCGAATCCGGATTGCCGGCTCGGTGGCGCCAGGCCGGGTGGAGCTCACGGTTGCCGACGACGGCGCCGGGCTCGCGCCCGACACGGCGCGTGAGGCGGCGAAGCGCAAGCGAATGGGCCTCGCCTCGATGCGCCGTCGGGCGCAGGCCATCGACGCCGAGCTCTCCATCGATGGCTCTGCCCGCGGGACCCAGGTGCGGATCGCCTGGCAGGCATGACCGTCCGGCTCGCGATCGTCGACGACCACCCGCTGGTGACCGGCGGGCTCACCGCGGCCCTGCGCACGATCGACGGGATCGATGTTGTCGCCCACGGCGGCACGGTCGCCGAGGCGCGGGCGTTGCTCACTCGCGACGACCTCGACGTGGTCCTCCTCGATGTGCGCCTGGAAGACGGCAACAGCATCCAGGCGCTTGCCGAGCGCGGCGAACGGCGACGACCGGCCGTGCTGGTGATCTCCTCGTTCGAGACGCGCCAGTACGTGGCCGCCGCGGCCCGCTACGGCGCGGCGGGCTTCCTGCTCAAGACCGTGCCCTTGCCGCGCCTGGTCGACGGCATCCGGGCCGTTGCCGCCGGAGGCCTCG
>Ga0075425_100008985_pt1 | contig 10622 bp, 4 predicted proteins | sample SoiMethybrSBSTD4_FD_75300 | JGI IMG/M metagenome (GOLD analysis project Ga0075425, IMG submission 75300) | Bulk soil microbial communities from a Populus tree surrounding site in Tennessee, USA - Soil MetaG P. TD hybrid SBSTD4 | ecosystem: Environmental > Terrestrial > Soil > Tree plantation...
GGAAGCCATCGTAATGGTGGAAGCCGGCTCGAGCGAAATCTCCGAAGACGTGATGGTCGAAGCGCTTCTGTTTGGGCACAACGAAATCAAGAAACTGTGCCGGCTACAAAAGGATTTGTCTCAGAAGCTCAACATCACCAAACGCGAAGTGGTCAAGCAGGAGCTCGATGCGGAAATGCTCCCTGAAATCGAGGGGAAGATCACCGACAGTTTGCGAGACTCACTGGATACCGCAAAGCACGGCAAGCTCGAGAGCTACGCGCAGGTAGACAAGCTCAAGGAAGAAACGGTCTCGGCCTACCCTGAAGACAATCCAGACAAACGCAAGATGGCCGGGAAGATTTTCGATCACCTGAAAGAAAAGATTTTCCGCGAGGACATTTTGAACCGCCGGCATCGTCCCGACGGCAGGCGTTTCAATCAGATTCGACCGATTTCGATCGAGGTTGGCTGGCTTCCGAGAGCACACGGTTCGGCACTGTTCACCCGAGGTGAGACTCAGGCGATCGTCACCACGACTCTCGGCACGAGCGAAGACATCCAGTACATGGATGATCTTGAAAAAGGCGAGATCAAACGACGCTTTCTGCTGGCCTACAACTTCCCACCGTTTTCGGTCGGAGAGACAGGACGTATGGGTTCAACAAGTCGTCGCGAATATGGCCACGGAGCGCTCGCTCGTCGCGCGCTTGAGCCGTTGCTGCCGTCGGAGGGTGATTGGCCTTACACAATGCGCGTCGTTTCCGACATCACGGAATCGAACGGCTCGAGCTCGATGGCCTCTGTGTGCGGAGGCTCGTTGGCGCTGATGGATGCGGGGGTTCCGATGAAGGCCCCGGTTGCCGGCGTGGCGATGGGTCTGGTTATGGAGGGCAACAAGTACGCAATCCTGACCGACATTGCCGGCGCCGAAGATCACTACGGCGATATGGATTTCAAGGTAACCGGCACTCGCAATGGCATAACCGCGCTGCAGATGGACATCAAAGTCACCGGGATCAACGCGCAGATCCTCGCCGACGCGTTGCAGCAGGCAAAGGACGGCCGACTGTACATCCTCGAGAAGATGGACGCCGCAATCGCCGGTCCGCGCGAGGAGATAAACAAATACGCGCCTCGGATCCTCACTATCCAAATTCCAGTCGACAAAATTCGTGAAGTCATTGGGCCAGGCGGCAAAGTTATTCGAGGCCTGGTCGAGAAGACCGGCTGCAAGATCGACGTCGAAGACACAGGCCGGATCAACATCGCGTCGTCGAATCTCGAGAAGGCCGAAGCTTGTAAGCGAGCCATCGAAGAGATCACCGCAGTTCCGGAGGTAAACAAGACCTATCTTGGCACGGTGCAACGCATCGCTGATTTCGGAGCTTTTGTCGAGATAATGCCGGGTACCGACGGCTTGCTGCACGTTTCTGAAATCGCCGACTACAGAGTTCGCGATGTTCGTGATGAGCTCACCGAAGGTCAGCAACTGCTGGTGAAAGTCATCAACGTGGATCCGTCAGGTAAGATCCGACTATCGCGCAAAGCGGTTCTTCGAGAAGAGCGCGGAGAGAGTCCTGACGAAGATCGTCAACCGGAGTTCGACCGGGATGGAAGTCGTGAAGAACGGCCGCCCAGGGAAGATCGCGATCGCCCTCATCGTCCCTCGCGGCCCGCCGGCGATCGAAGGAATCGTGGTCCTCGCAGATAGAATCCGAAAAGATCTATCAAACCAAAACGGATGCCAATCGCTTGGCATCCGTTTTTGATTTAGTTTCGGTTTATTTGACCAACCTCAGACGCGGACAAGCTTTTCCACTCCGCTATCCCATCGCCAATAATCTGAATTGACGAGATGAACACCGCCCAGCCAGAGATCGATGCCGTTGCTCTGGATGAAATCGCGTTTTCCGTCCAGAACCTCTCGGCCGAAATCTGTAGCTTCAAATACAAAGTCGTGGTAAGCGCTCGCCTCCATTCCAGCGGCGATCTTGGGTCTTTCCATTTTGATCAGGGGATCGTTCCCAATCCCCAGCCGACGCAGAGCACTCCAAAGTTGAGCATCACCCATTCCGTATGACGGGACGGTCCTCGCGAAATGCGGAAAGAGAGACTTGAATCTGCTCGATCCGGTCGCAATAATTTTCAAGGCGACGTTTTCCACATGACCGAGACCATTTTCTGGCGATGGGAATCTCATCAAATGGAGCCGCAACGCATCACGCAGGAACGGCAACGCTGAGGTATCTTCCTTAACAAGGCTCTCAATCTGTTCGGGGTTGCTCGATCGATATGCAGCCCAGGCTTTCGACGCAAGAGAGAATTCAGCATCGGTCACCTCGTGGCGCGTATCAAACAGCGAGGCCAGCTGCTCTCCAGTCAACTCGCCGAGCCCTCTGAAATCGGGTTGGCCCGGAAAGCTTCCAATACAGATCAGGCTTAGGCGGGTGCTCGACGACCTGCGAGTAGAGAACCAATCAAGAAGATAAATGAGGTTAATCTGACAGAAGAGGTCGTGCTCGAACCACAGAACGACTTCATCTTGGGCCGTGTAGCGATTCAACCACTGCTGCTCCTCAAACAAATCCTGCGCACACTCATCCACGTCCCCGGCCCAGTAGCTTCCGAGGAACCCGGCTCGCAAGTTCAGCCACTCGTCTCCAGACAAATTGGACGGCGTTGGGCCGTCCATCAAGGCTTCGTGAAATGCTTTGTGCTCGCCTGGAAAACCGAAATCCCGGAGCGTTCCTGCCGTTGAATCACCATTATGAATATGCAACATCAGTATTTCCTTCCGTTTCGTATGACGACAGCCGACTACCTTTCGACCGCGAATCGTGCCTGCATTCCTCGTACTCTCAAAAAGCCTATTCATGAAAACCAGGAATTCGACGCAGCGAGGCGGCGCAAATACTACATCACGCATCAAAGCCGATCGTGCGCCAACTTTCAAAGTAGCCGATGCACCTAGTATCATACAACTAAGCGCCCCTAGAGGTATTACTTGTGAGCAATTCGTACGTGAATTTTTCAGCCGTGGCGCTTGCCGATCGGGAGTTGTTTCTTCTCGGATTGCGAACCGTCTTGTCGGCATTGCTGGTAGGCGTCCAACTATACGTCCTGCGAGCAATCTTTCGTATGGTTCGATCGATCCAGTTCGACAGATCAAAAGAGAAGTTCTGGATCGGCCTGTCGACTGCCTTTCTGATCGTAATAAATCTTCCTCTCGCGCTGTTTTTCGTAGAAGGATTCATCAACCCCAGAAGCATTCTCCTGTATTCTCCACCACTCGATTACGAGTGGCTTGTCAGGCCGTTCGCTTACACTTTTTTTGTCTGGACGATCGGTTCGTTGTTATTTGCGGCGAGCGCTCCGATTGCGATGGGCTGTTATGCGGCGGTCCAGTTTCTTCGGCGCAAGACGCCCGTCGAGGACTACACAACGGTTCAGGTGTTTGACCTGTCTCGCAGGCGATTTCTTCAGGCGGCTTTGACCGCGGTATCCGCGATGCCTTTCGCGGTGTCCGCTTACGGTGCGGTCGCGGCGCGAAGCAGAACAACAGTCGAGAGAGTGATTGTCCCGATCGCAGCTCTTCCGCCGCAGCTCGAAGGGCTCACGATAGTTCAGCTCAGCGACATTCATTCGGGGATGTTTATGAATGAGTCTCGAATGGCTGACTATGCGAGACTCGCCAATGAGCTTCATCCCGACATCATCGCGTTGACCGGTGATTTCGTAGCGTCTCGCAACGATCAAGTCGATACGTTTATCAGAGCGATGTCGTCGCTAAAAGCGAAGCACGGCGTCTTCGGCTGTCTTGGAAATCACGATATTTTTACGCACTCGGAACAAGGAATCTCACAAGGATTTACGAATTCCGGATTCACTCTCCTGAGAAACCAAAATCAGATAATCGATATTGATGGCGCCAAGTTGAACATCATCGGAGTCGATTATTTGTTTGGGGGCAGATCCTCTGGCGATATCCTCACTCGCGCGCTTGGCGAGCTCTCGCTTGAGGGCACGACGGTGTTGCTTCAACACGCGCCGCAACTTTTCCCTGTCGCTGCAAAGCTAGGAATTGATCTGACCCTTTCCGGGCATACGCACGGCGGTCAAATCGCGCTCACGCTCGGTGATTTGATCATCGCGCCAGCGGCACTGTCTACGATGTTCCTTGCCGGGTTATTCAGGATTGGAGACTCCCACCTTTACGTTAATCGCGGGCTTGGGACTACGGGCCCACCGATTCGAATAAACGCTCCGCCCGAGATCACACACATCACACTGAAGTCATCCACCACCAATCCGTAAAGCATCGAGTTCTTTCTCCGATCCTCGGTGCACTTCGGTGCCAGGCACTGCGATATTGCGATTCTCCTCGGTGCCAGGCACTGCGATATTGCGATTCTCAAAGTCAGAGCTATCGACAAGGCGACAACGGCGAATCTCAACGCTCACAACGAAAGTATTTCGGATGACGACCGAGCGTCGTTGAGATAAGCTCTCACCGCACCAGCGGGCGCGGATCACCTTTCTATCCGTTCACCGACCCGCTGGCAAACACCACAACAGTGAGGTCTGAATCATGACAAAACGACTGGCAGTTCTCTGTTTGATGCTAGTGCTGCTTCAAGCCATGACGATATTCGCTCAGGCGCCCGGCTCTCAAGTAATTGTAATAAAGGCCGGCAAGCTGATTGACCCGGAAACCGGAACAACCGCAACAAATCAGGTGATCATTGTTCAGGGTGAGAAAATCACTGCGGTAGGTCAAAACCTCTCCGTTCCCGCCGGCGCAACAGTCATCGATCTATCAAAGCTCACAGTGATGCCGGGTCTTGTCGATGCTCACACTCACATGGCACTGACTTACAAAGATCAGCCGGAAAACAACTATTACTATCTCACCGTGGTGATGGATTCGACGGCTCTTCGAGCGATTCAGGCCGCGTCTAACGGAATTCAGCTTCTCAACTCGGGATTCACAGTGATTCGCGATGTTGGGAACAACGCGCTCTATGCCGACACTGCCTTGCGACAGGCAATCGAGCAGGGATGGCTCCCGGGTCCAACGGTAATTCCGTCGGGGATTATCATCGGCAGCACCGGAGGTCAGCTGTGGCCGACTCCCGAGATGTACAAACAACACAACATCGTTTACCCCGAATATCTCGATGCAAACAGCCACGATGAAATTGTCAGAGCCATTCGAGAGAATATGTTGTTCGGCGCGCGGACGATCAAGCTGTGCATCGACTGCAAACCCTGGGGCTACTCCGTCGAAGACATCAAGCTTGCAATCAGCGAAGCAGCCAAAGGAGGCTGCAAGGTCGAAGGCCACGTTCAAACTCCCGAAGGAGCTCAACGAGCTATCGACGCCGGGATCTACATCATCGCTCACGGCAATGCCCTGACGCCCGAACATCATCGACAGATGGCGGAGAAAGGCATCTTTCTGGCTGGAACCGACACGCCTTTTACGAAATATCGCGGTACCGAGAACGCATTCAAACAGACGGTTTCCAAGCTTCGAGACGCCTGGGAGAAGAAAGTTCCTCTGACCTTCTCGACTGATTTCGATTACTGGAATGAGCGGATGACCGATGATAAGACCGGAGCGTGGCTGACTCGCGGCGAGTTGACCATCGCGTTCATCGAGACCTGGAAGGCAGCAAAGATCCCGCCCGCTGACATTCTCAAGGCGATGACGATCAACGGCTACAAGGCTGCCGACATCATCAAGGAGCGAGGACCGATCAAGCCCGGAATGTTCGCCGATATGATCGCGGTAACAGGCGACCCGCTGACCGACATCGACGCACTGCGTGACGTCCGATTCGTGATGAAGAACGGAATGGTCTTCAAGAACGACGGCGTTATGCTCCCCGAGAAGTTCTTCCACCCCGGTCCGGTGCGAACGCCAAACGGAAGATGGACTCGTTAGTAAAACGGTTCCGAGTTTAGGTTTCAGGGTTCCAAGTGTGAGTTCCGGAGTTCACTTACAAAGAAAAGTTCAGCCAAGAATTAGCAAAGTGTTGGTGAATCTCAGACACCCAGATTCTTAAAGTCTAGGACGGCATTCGGAAACCTAACTCGGAGCCCTGAAATCGAAATCCTGAACCCTAAACTATCCCTTTTTATCTTTCGCTGTCGCGGTTTGCTATAATTTGGTTTTCTACTTTTTGCTGAAAAGATGACTGTTATGACTGGACAAGAAATCAGACAGAAATTCCTGGACTATTTTGCCGTCAGAGGCCATCGAGTAGTGAGGAGTTCGCCTCTTTTGCCCGCGAATGATCCTTCTCTGCTATTCACCAATGCCGGAATGAATCAGTTCAAGGACGTATTCCTCGGTCGTGAGCATCGGGATTACAACCGAGCCGCATCGTCGCAGAAATGCGTTCGGGCAGGAGGCAAACACAACGATCTGGATGAGGTCGGACGCACGGCCCGGCATCACACGTTTTTCGAAATGCTGGGCAATTTTTCGTTCGGTGACTACTTCAAAAAAGAGGCGATCTATTTTGCCTGGGACTTTCTGGTCAACGAACTAAAGCTTGACCCGGAACGGATGTGGTTCACGGTTTTCGAGGGAGACGACCAGGTACCAGCCGATGACGAAGCTGCAAGGTGGTGGCAACAAGTAGGAGCTCGTCCCGAACGAATTCTTCGATTCGGTCGCAAGGACAACTTCTGGCAGATGGCCGAGACAGGCCCGTGCGGACCGAACTCCGAGATCAACTATTACATCGGCGAGAATCCCGAGGACCCTAATTTCAATCGTGCCGAATACGTCAACGGTCCCGGCGACACGACAATCGAGATCTGGAACCTCGTGTTTATGCAGTACAACCGCGTCGAGACGGGAGCAGGTCAATACGAACTTCACCCTCTGCCCGCTCCTTCGGTCGATACTGGTGCCGGTCTCGAACGACTTGCGGCTGTGATTCAAGGAGTAAAGTCTAACTACGACACCGATCTCGTGCTTCCGATCATCGACTTTATCGCAACGCTGGCGGGCAAAGAGTATATCTATGACTCGGCTGAGGGCTTTGCGATGAGGGTACTCGCGGATCACGCGCGGGCGACCGCTTTCTCGCTTGCAGACGGAATCGCTCCCGGCAATATCGGGCGAAACTATGTGCTGCGAAAGATAATGCGTCGTGCAATTTATCACGGCGAAAAAGGGCTTGGATTGAAGCCGCCATTCTTCCACAAGCTCACGAATTTTGTCGTCGACTTGATGGCGCAGCCGTATCCCGAGTTAGTTGCGTCGCGACAGCTCATCGAACAGACAGTGCGCGGCGAAGAACAGCGGTTCAGCAGGATCCTGACGGTCGGCGAGCCACGTCTGGCAGAGCTGTTCGATCGTAGCGTCCCTTCGATTCCTCCAATGTCGGAGCTTGCTCGAACCTACGATACTTACGGCGTGCCCAGAGATCTTATTCGAGTTGTGCTGGGTGAGCACGGTGTTGAGCTGGACGAAGACAATTTCAACGAGCAGTTCGATGCGGCGCTTCGAGATCTTCAGCAACAAACCGCTCCGGCGATGACCGAAACAGGTCGCCGAGTGCGCGAGATCTACTCGAGCGTGATCAGAGATCTGGAGCCGACCGAGTTCACCGGCTATCGCGAAACTGAGACTGACGGCGCAAAGGTATTGGCGATCATCATCGGTGAAATATCGGAAACCCAACTCACGAGTGGCGACGTCGGTGAGGTCATTTTTGATCGAACCCCCTTCTACTCCGAGGCCGGCGGTCAGATTGGCGACACCGGAGCGATCGAAGGCGACAATGTACTCGGCGAGGTCGAAGATACCTACTCGGTGACTACCGGGTACAATCTTCACAAAGTAAAGGTTGAGCAAGGTGTGCTTGCAGTGGGCGATCGCGTGACCCTGCGCGTCGATGCCGAACGTCGCAGACGAATAAAAGCGAATCACACGGGGACTCATCTGCTACACGCAGCGTTGCGCGAAGTTCTCGGTCCACACGTGAAGCAAGCTGGCTCACTGGTCGCGCCCGATCGACTGAGGTTCGACTTCACCCACTATGCTCCTCTTCGTGAAGATGAAGTGGCGGAGATAGAAAGGCTGGTTAACGGTGAGGTCCTGCACAATCGAGCGGTCGAGACGACGATCAAGCCGCTCGAAGACGCTTTGAATTCGGGAGCGATGGCGCTGTTCGGTGAAAAGTATGCTTCAAATGTACGCGTGGTCAGTGTACCTGGCTTCTCGACCGAGCTGTGTGGCGGCACTCACGTCCATTCGACTGGCGATATCGGTCCGTTCAAGATCATCAGCGACTCGTCGATAGCAGCAGGAGTGCGACGCATTGAAGCCGTAACCGCAGACGCGGCGATATTGCGGTTTCAGGTCGATGAACAGGTGATTGGCGAGCTTGCGGAACGATTCAAGGTTCCTCTGCGCGACATTCCGACGCAGGTCGATAAGCTTCAGGAGCAGGTGCGTCGCTATGAACGCGAAATAGAACAGCTGAAGCTAAAGATGGCGCAGGCCGATTCCGCATCGGCGGCCGACAATGCCCGCGAGATTCAGGGAGTCCGAGTCATCGCAAGAAAGGTGGCAAATCTCGATTCAAACGGGATGCGTCAGCTCGCGGACAATCTTTCTCAACGACTGAAATCGGGAGTCGTAGTGCTGGGTCAGGTCAATGACAGCAAAGCTTCGCTTGTGGCGCGAGTAACGGACGATCTCACTTCGAAGCTCAATGCTGGTCACATCGTTAGAGAAGTAGCAGGAGTTATGGGAGGTAAGGGAGGCGGTCGCGCCGATATGGCGACAGGGGGTGGCAACGAACCTGAGAAGCTGGAACAGGCTCTGGAAGCCAGTTACGCGACGGTGGAGAAGTTACTGGCCGCAGGCAAATGAGTGCTGAGTGCTGAGTGCTGAGAAAGAAGAATCGCGGCTCACAAGGTTTCTTGTGAGCCGCGCTTCTTTTTCGATTCGCGAACGACTTAGAACGTGAACTTCAACGCAAGCTGCATCTGTCTCGGATCACCAACTCCGACTCGCAGGAAGCCGTCGAAATTGAAGAGACCCGGTGTCGAGAGCGGGTTGATGTTGTTGTCGTTGTTGAAGGTGTTAAACATCTCGATCGTCGGCTCGAGCCCCAAACGCTCCGTCAGCTTGAAGCGCTTGTACACCCGCCAGTCAAACGAGAAGTACTTGTTGTCCTTGCGATCAGTGTTCCGATTGGTCGCCGTGCGGACGCCGCCCGGGGTAATAGGTTGAGCCGATCGCGCCTGAATGCGGCTTCCCAGCTGTATGCCACCCCAGATTTCCGCGTAGGTGAAGAAATTGAATTTGTGACGAATATCACGATCGGACAACGCATAGTCGAGCGACAGGTTGTTGATATCAAACGAGCGATCAGTGAACGGATCGCGCTCATTCGAATCATCATCCAGGTCCTTCGACAGAACGTAGTTTCCTTCGAGCTGGAAGTGGTCGCTAAATCTCTTCCGCAGTCCGACAGTCAAGCCTCGATAAAGGGACTTTCCAGGGCTGGCTGTAACCTGAACTTCGCCGAGCTTTGGTCCGAAGATCGGGTTTCCCGATGAATCCAGCTTCCGATTGAAATTGAGAAACCTTGTCAGATGGACGCCTTTCGCGTGGGTGAAGTCAAGATAGACTGCCCAGTTCGGTGCAATCTCCTGCTCGAATGCAACGTTGGTGGTATAGATTCTGGGGTTTGCATAATCTTTGGAGAACACGCGAACGCCGGTGCCGTCCGGGAATGTGCCCGCCGGAACATTAGGCACTGGAGCGAGGCCAGGCCAGGTAGGCGTCGGCACGCCGAACTGAATGATCCCCGAGCTGGCAAAAACGGTTCGCTGCTGTGCCCCGTTTGTGGTGATTGATCCAACCTGGCTCAGCATGTTTTGTCGCGCGTTGTAGATTCCCCAACTCGCTCTCAACACCGACTTCCCGTTTCCGCGGAAATCCCACGCGAATCCGACCCTGGGTTGGAATTCCTTCTTCTGATCGGGAAGCGTTCCGTCGGAGGGGAATCTTGGGTCGTTGAGGAACGGACCGTAGGCGGTCTTTGAGGGGTCGATCACCGGGTTCGGGAAAATTTGAGCTTCCCATCGCAGACCGTAGCTCAATGTGAAATTCGACGTAATCTGCCACTTGTCCTGTGCAAACAGCGCAAAATCATCGTTGTCGATTTTGGAAGCGCCCGGCGGCGGAACATCGGGTAACCCGCTCGGAATACCGTCCTGCAGGAAGAACAGCAGCGGACCGCCAGTCGCAGTGGTGCCAGCGGGACAACTTGCAGGAAATGTAACAAAGCCTCCGTTTGAGCATCCGATGGTGTTCGGACCGAATCCGCCCGACGCCGCGGGGGATGCATATCGCAGGAATCCGGTCACGCTATCGAAGATGTATCGACCGGTGAAGAACCCGCGGAACACCTGATCGTTGAGGGTGTGCAGCCATTCACCGCCAAACTTATAGGTGTGTTTGCCTGAAACGACCGAGAAGTTGTCCTTGATTTGAGTTCGCCAGATCAGCTCATCAACGTTCGGTTCGAGGAAGAACGGGGCTCCGAATCGGAACGTATCGACGAAGCCCATCGCGGTATCGGCCGGGATATTCGACTGAGTCGCGG
>Ga0075425_100008986_pt1 | contig 10622 bp, 10 predicted proteins | sample SoiMethybrSBSTD4_FD_75300 | JGI IMG/M metagenome (GOLD analysis project Ga0075425, IMG submission 75300) | Bulk soil microbial communities from a Populus tree surrounding site in Tennessee, USA - Soil MetaG P. TD hybrid SBSTD4 | ecosystem: Environmental > Terrestrial > Soil > Tree plantation...
GTCGAGTTACACCGCGAGGACGCTCGATCTGTTCACGCGCGTCGTCTATCCCGACTTCGGCGACGCCGCGGGCGTGGTGCTGCAGTCGTATCTGCGCCGCACGGCGCAGGACGTGGACGCGATGATCGCGCTCGGCGCGCGGGTCCGCCTTTGCAAAGGCGCGTACAAGGAGCCCGAGACGGTCGCGTTTCCCGCCAAGCGCGACGTCGACGCGAACTACGTCGCCTGCATGGAACGGCTGCTCGACCGCGGCAAGTATCCCGGTCTTGCGACTCACGACGAGCGCATCATCGCTCATGCTAAGGACTATGCGCGCCGCAAGAACATCGGCGCGGAGCGCTTCGAATTCCAAATGCTCTACGGCGTGCGGCGCGACCTGCAGTTCGGGCTCAAGCGCGAGGGTTGGAACGTCCGCGTGTACGTGCCGTTCGGCACGCACTGGTATCCCTACTTGATGCGGCGCCTCGCCGAGCGGCCCGCCAACATCGCGTTCATCGTCGGCAACGTGGTGAAGGAATCGTTGCGGCGCGCATGAGCGACGACGCCACCCTGGGCGGCTACCAGCGCGTGCACCACCGCGCGCCGGCGTTCGAGGGGCGGGACGGCCAGCCGTATTCCGCGGACACGTTCGTCGATCAGGAGCCGGACGCGTTCGGCCGCTACGGCGCGGCGTTGCTGTTCCTGCGCTGGGTGGAGGGCGGCGCCAAGCCGCTGGGCCATCTCGAGACCGAATACATCGCGTTCGGGAACACGCCGGAGGACGCCCTGGCGCAGCTGTTGGCGCTGCCGCTCGCTGCCGTGAAGGCTCACCTCGACGCCTGTATCGCGGCGCACGCGTGACGAGCGGCGTCGTTATCGCCCGCGAGGGGTCCACGTATCGCGTCCACACGGCGGGCGGCGAGCTCACCGCGGTGTTGCGCGGGAAGTTGAAGCAGAAGGACGACGACCGCGTCACCGTCGGCGACGTGGTGGAGCTCGACGTCGAGACCGATGGCGGCGCCGCCATCACCGCGATTCAGCCGCGGCGCTCGATGCTGGCGCGACGGGCGGCCGGCAGCGGCAAGCGCCGCGGCCAGCCGATCGCCGCGAACGTCGACCAGGTGGTCGTCGTCGCTGCGGCCCAGGACCCAGAAGCCAACGCCCGCCAGCTCGATCGTTTTTTCGTGATCGCCGAGGCGAATCAGCTGCCTGCGGCGCTGATCGTGAACAAGATCGAGCTGAATCGCGCGATGAGCGAAACCCTCGCCCGCCGTTACGCACCGGCCGCGTATCAGGTCATCGCGACGTCGGTGAAGGCGCCGGAGAACATCACGGCCGTGCGCGACCTGCTGGCCGGTCGCGTCAGCGTACTGGCGGGCGCGTCGGGAGTAGGCAAGTCGAGCCTGCTCAACATGCTCGAGCCCGGCTTGAAACTGCGCGTCGGCGCGATCAGCGAGAAATGGCGCACCGGCAAACACACCACCACCGCCGCCGAGATGGTGCCGCTGGCGCTCGGCGGCTACGTCGTGGATACGCCCGGCATGCGGGAGGTGGGCGCCTGGGGAATCGCCGTGGAGGAGCTGGGCGCGTGTTTTCCGGAGTTCCGCCCGTTCCTGGGCCACTGCCGCTTCGACAACTGCCGCCACTTGAACGAGCCGGCGTGCGCGGTGCGCCAGGCCGCGGCGGCGGGGAAGTTCGATCCCGACCGCATGGTCTCCTACGAGCGCATCTACGAGGAGATCAACGTTCCTTCCTGGTCCAGCGGTCGGCGTCGCGGGTCGTGACCTTCGTCATCACCTGATCGAAGGCCTGATCCAGATCGATGCCCTGCGAATTGGCCAGACAGATCACGACGAACAGGATGTCCCCGAGCTCGAGCGCTACCGATCCTTCGGCCTCTTCCTTCTTCTTGGGCTTGAAGCCGAAGCGGTGATTGATTTCGCGGGCCAGCTCACCCACTTCTTCACTCAGCCGCGCGAGGTTGGTGAGCGGAGGGAAGTAGCCTTCCTTATATTGGCTGATCCACTGATCGACGCGTTGCTGCGCTTCGCGCAAGGCCACCGGAGTCTCCGTCGCTCGTGAAAAAGGAATCGCTGCCACCGCTGGTACTGCCCTTCCGGGGCGAACGATACGCCACCCGAGACCGCCTGGGCGCCCTGATCGCGCCGCCCTACGACGTGATCTCGCCGGAAGCCCGCCGGCGCTACGCGGCCGCGGATCCCCACAATATCGTCCACTTGATGCTGCCGGAAGCGCCGGGCGGCGGCGACCGCTACGCGCACGCCGCGGCGTTACTGCGCGCCTGGCGTGATCAGGGCGTGCTGCGGCGGGACGCGGACGACTCCGTGTACGTCCTGGCCCAGATCTTCGTGACGCCCGCGGGTGAGCGGCGCACGCGGGTGGGGATGTTCGCGGGCGTCAGTGCCGAGCCGTATGAGACGCGCCGCGTCCTGCCGCACGAGAAGACGCACGCCGGCCCCAAGGCCGATCGCCTGTCGCTCCTGCGAGCGACGCAGACCGGTTTGGAGTCGATCTTCCTCGTCGCCCCCGACGCGGACGGCGGCCTTGCGGCGGCGCTGCGCCGCATCACCGACGGCTCGCGCCGCCCCGATGCGGTGACCGAGCTCGAGGGCGTGCAGATCATGCTGTGGACCGCGGCGGGCGAAGCGGCGCTGCGCCTGGCGCAGCTCGCCGGCGCCGGCCCGCTCTACATCGCCGACGGGCACCACCGCTACGAGACGGCGGTGGCGTACGCGCGCGAGAACCCCGCGGCGGATCGCGTGTTGTCGTTCGTGGCGTCCGCCAAGGACGAGGGCCTCGTGATCCTGCCGACGCACCGCGTCTTGTTCGCACCGGGGCACAACGTGCCGGCGTTGCAGGGGCAGTGGCGGCCGTACTTCGACGTGGTGGCCCTGCCCGCCGCGGCCGATCCCATCGCGGAGCTCGCGCGCGTCGGCCGAGACCGCACTGCCTGCGTCGTGGTGCTGCCCGAAGGTGGTTACTCGCTGGCGCTCAAAGCGGGGGCGGCGCTCGACGCTATTCGCGATCTCGGTGCCACGCCTGCCGCGCGCACGCTGGACGTCGCGATCGTCGAAGCGCTCGTCGTGAAGCCGATTCTCGGCGCGGGCGGTGCCACGCCCACGCTCACCTACACGCCGGACGCGGCGCAGGCGATCGCCACGGTGCGCGGCGGCAACGCCACGGCCGCCGTGTTGCTCAATCCCACGCGCATCGATCAAGTGTTCGCGGTGGCGGACGCGGGCGACGTGATGCCGCAGAAGTCGACGTATTTCGCGCCGAAGGTGCCGAGTGGGCTGGTCTTGCGCGCGGTGTGACGTAAGTTCCCATTCGCTCATGACCGCCCGTCCGCGCGACCGCATCCTCACGAACCTCGAGAACGTTTATCGCGAGGCCTACGACCGCGCCAAGGCGGCGGGCGACGAGGCGCGCATGGCCGATCTCGACGCCGCGTTCCAGCGGGAACAACTGCTACTGGAAGTGCTGCTCGATATTCGCGACGCGCTCGCGCGGCCGGCGGGGACCGGGCCGGCCCCGGACCCCGGTCCTGATCCGATCACCGCCCTCGAAACCATTCGTCGCATCTCCAAGCTGCGTTGAGGAGCCCATGTCCCGTTCCGTCGTAATCGCCGCCGTTTGCCTCGTCTTGGGCTGCGCGCCCAAGGCCGACTTGGTCATCGTCCATGGCATGGTGTGGACCGGCTTGTCCACCGGGCGCGCCCAGCCGGGTGAGGTTGCCGTCTCGGGCGACAAGATTCTCGCCGTGGGCGACAGCGCCGCCGTCGCGCGGTACGTGAGCGCCGGCACCAAGACAATCGACGCGCACGGCGGTCTCGTGATGCCGGGCTTCGCCGACGCCCACACGCATTTCGTGGACGGCGGCTTCCAGCTCGCGTCGCTCGATCTGCGCAACGCCGCGACCCCGCAGGAGTTCGTGCGGCGCGTCAAGGAATTCGCCCGCAGCCGCAAGCCCGGCGAGTGGATCACGGGAGGGGACTGGGACCACACCCTGTGGAAGGGGCAGCCGCTGCCCCACCACGAGTGGATCGACTCGGTCACGCCCGACAACCCGGTCTTCATCAATCGCCTCGATGGGCACGAGGCGCTCGCCAACGCGGCCGCGATGCGCGCGGCCAAGGTCACCAAGGACACACCGACTCCCTTCGGCGGCCAGATTCTGCGTGACGCACGCGGAGAACCCACCGGCATCTTCAAGGACCAGGCGCTCGACCTGATCGGCCGCGCCATTCCCGATCCCGCGCCCGACGTGCGTGACTCGGCCACGGCCCGCGCGCTGCGCTACGCTGCGTCCCTGGGTGTCACCGCCGTGTCGCACATGTCGGCGTCGTGGGCCGATCTCGCGAGCTACCAGCGGCTCGAGCGCGCCGGCCGCATGACGATGCGCGTCGCCGTGTACTTGCCGATCGACGGCTGGCGCGCCGTGGCCGAGTCCATCAAGGCGCACGGCCAGGGCGACGATTGGGTGAAGATCGGCGGGCTCAAGGGGTACATGGACGGCTCCGCCGGGTCGCGCACGGCGTATTTCTTCGAGCCGTACAGTGACTCGGCGGGCTATCGCGGTCTGACGCAGAACACCGAGAAGGACATGCGCACCTGGATCGGCAACGCCGATTCGGCCGGCCTGCAGATCGCCGTGCACGCCATCGGCGACGCGGCCAACGCCATCCTGCTCGACATCTACGACAGCGTGACGCAGGCGCACGGCGCGCGTGACCGCCGCTTCCGGGTGGAGCACGCGCAGCACCTGCGCCCCCAGGACGTTCCGCGCTTCGGCCGCCTCGGCGTGATCCCGTCGATGCAGCCCTATCACGCGATCGACGACGGCCGCTGGGTGCAGGCGCGCATCGGGCCGGAGCGGATCAAAACGACGTACGCGTTCCGCACTCTGCTCGACACGCACGCGCGGCTCGCGTTCGGCACGGATTGGACGGTGGCGCCGCTCGACCCCGTGTGGGGTGTCTACGCCGCGGTCACGCGGCGCACGCTCGACGACAAGAACCCCGGCGGCTGGGTGCCGGACCAGAAGATCACGCTCGGCGAGGCGCTGCAGGCCTACACGGCGGGGACTGCGTACGCGATGTACGACGAAGGGAAGTGGGGCGTGCTGGCGCCGCGGATGTACGCCGACGTGGTGGTGCTCGATCGCGACCTGTTCGCGCTGGCGCCCGAGTCGCTCAACACGGCGCACGTCACCGCGACGGTCGTCGGCGGCAAAGTGGTGTACGCGCGGCCCTGATCAGCCGGAGTATTTGAAGCCCGCCTCCTGCAGCGTGAGCGGCTCGCCCTCGCGCTCCAGTCCGGCTTCGACCACTTCGCCGAGCACGAGGGTGTGATCGCCCGCGGGCACGGTGATCATGAGGCGGCACTCGAGCCAGCCCAGCGCGTCCGCGAGCACCGGCGTCCCCGACACGGGCGCCGGTTTCGTTTTCAGGCCCTTGAGTTTCTGCGGCGCCTGCTCCGACGAGCGGCCGAGCTTCCCGGCGAGGTCGCGCTGATCTTTCTGCAGCAGGCTCACCGCGAAATGGTGGGCGTCGCGGATCATGCCGATGGTCTTCGCCGTGTTTTCGATGGCGACCGCGATCATCGGCGGCTCGAATGACGCCTGCGTGACCCAGTTCGCGGTCATGCCATGGTCTTCGTTGTCATGACGCACCGTCACGACGTAGAGGCCATAGGGAAAATGGCGCAGCACGGTCTTCTTGGCGGCTTCGTCCATGGTCCAATATTGAGGGCTACAGCGTCGTTAGGCGAATCGACACACACCGTTGCATCGTCGCAACATGGTAACGCCCGCTGAATGATTGCGGGTTCAGGTGGACCCCTAGCGGGTGGTTCACCCGCGCCCCAACTTCGCGAGGACCGTCCTTCGGAGGGTGATCGCGTGCCGTCGCGCTCGTTCTTTTTCGGGGGAATTGCAATCGCGCTCGCGAGCTGGGCTCCGCTCGCTGCGCAGTCGACGCCACCAGAGCCCACGCTCAACCAGCTCGAAGCCCGCGCCCGGCAGGATTCCAACGACGCGGACGCCCACTACGAGCTCGGCCTGCGATACTGGCTGGTCAACCGCCTGCCCGACGCGGAGCGCGAGTTCCACCAGGCGACCACCGTCGACCCCCACTTCTCCCCTGCGGTGTTCGCGCTCGGTGTGATCCCGTACGCGCGGCACCCGAAGCTGTGGGACCAGGAGCGCAAGGGGAAGATCCCGCACGACCTGCAGCCCGTCGTCGACGAAGCGACACGCCTCCAGTATCGCGCGTTCATTCTCGACCCCCTCGTCGATTTCCGCATCTACGGCGCCAAGCCGCCGGATGAGGGGATGTTCGTCATCCCCGACTACGGCAGCTACACCACGGACTTTCTGGCGTGGCTCGGCGTCGAAGCATATGACTATGAACGCTACCAGCTGTCGTTGAGCGCCCTGCAGCACTTCGTCGAGCGCGCCTACCCCGGACGACCGATCGATTCACTGCCGTCCGGCGTGCTGTTCTATCGCGGCCTGGCCGCGGCGCACCTGGCCATCTGGCCCGACGCCATCACCGACTTCAAGACGCTGCTGGCGCGCTCTCAGAAGGAAGAGCAGAAGGATTCCTTGATCCTGTTCCCGCTCAACACCAACGACTACCGCTACACACTGGCGGTTCTCGAGATGCGGGCGGGGCGGCCGGCGGACGCTATGAACTTGTTGAAGGAAACCCTGGCGAACGATCTCGGTCTCTACATGGCGCACGTCCATCTCGCGGACTTGTACGAGCAGTACCAGATGTGGAACGACGCCGTCGCCGAGCGGCACCGCGCCATGGACGCGAATCCCGACGACGCCACGCTGGTACGCGACCTGGGCGCGACCCTGCTGCACGCCGGCCGGGCCGCCGAAGCGGAGCCGGTGCTGCGCCAGGCCATGGACGCCAACCCGCGCGATCCCGGCGGACCGTACGCACTCGGCCTCGCCGAGCAGCAGCTCAACAAGCCGGCCGAAGCCCGCACGGCCCTGACGCGGTTCCTGGCGCTGGCGCCGAGCAGCGACACGCGGCGCATCGCGGACGCCAGGGACCGCTTGGCCAAACTCCCATGAGGTGGCCCATGGATCGCTGCCGCCCGCGGCTGGCGTTCGTCCCGCTGGCTCTCATGGTGGCTTTTCCGCTCGGCGCTCAATGTCGCGTGAAGTTGCCCGCCAAGCTGGCGGACCTCGAAGCCGCCGCGCACCGTGACTCCAACGACGCGGCGGCGCACTACAACGTGGGTATCGCGTACTGCGCGGCGGAGCGCTACGACGACGCCGAGCGCGAATTCAAGCAGGCGACCGCGATCGAGCCGCAGTTCGCCGAACCGTACTTGGCGCTGTCCCAAATGCCGTTCGCGCGGCGCTCGCGGTTGTTCCACGATCAGTACGAACATTCGGTTCCCGATGAGTGGGTGCCCCGCCTCAAGGAAGCGGATCGCATGTACAAGCGCGCGTTCTTGATCGATCCGTTCGTCGACGTCAAGATCATCGGCGCGGTGACACCGCATGACTTCGGCACCAACATGGATATCGGAGAGTACTACGCGGACTTCCTGCGCGACCTCTTCGACGGCATCGACTTCTTCAGCGAAGGGAAGTACGACCGCGCCTACGTCAGCTTTCAGCGCGTCTATAACGCCCTGCACATCGAAGCGCACCCCGGTGAGGTGCCCAACTACCTCCTCTGGTACCACGGCATCGCGGCGGGCCACATCCAGAAGTACGACGACGCCGTCTGGGACATTCAGACGCTGTTGAACCGCCTGGAGCAGGCGGAGAAATCCGACTCGCTCATCCGCATCCCGCTGGAAACGAACGACTATCGCTACATCTTGGCGTGTCTCAAGCAGCGCTCGGGCAAACTACAGGAAGCCGCGGATCTGTTCCGCAGCGCTCTGGAGCACGACGCCGGCCTGTACCCGGCCCACGTGCGGTTGGCGCAGCTCTATGAGTCCGTGCAGCGCTGGCCGGTCGCGATCGACGAGCGGCGGGCGGCGGTCAACGCCAACCCCGACGATCCCAGCCTGGTCTACGATCTCGGGGTCACGGAGGCGAAAGCAGCGCAGTGGGCGGCCGCGGACTCGACGCTGCGCCAGGCGATGGATGCGAACCCCCGCGACTCGCGCGTTCCGTATTATCTCGGGATCGTGGAGCAGCAGCTCGGCAACAAGGAGGAGGCGCGCTCGGCGTTCCAGCGCTTCCTCGCGCTCGCGCCGAGTCGCTATCAGGCGCAGATCGACAATGCGAAGCAGCGTCTGGCGGCTTTGCAGTAGCGTCGCGATTGCGACGCCGTTCTTGATCGCCGCGCCCCTGCGCGCCCAGGGCGTATCGCTCGAGCTGCCTGCCACGCGTGCCGAGTTGGAAAAGCGCGCTGTGCGCGATTCCAACGATCCTGCCGCGCACTACAACTTCGCTCTGGCCCTGTGGAACGACGAGGAGTACGCGGCGGCGCAGGCGGAGCTGCGTCTCGCCGTGAAACTCGATCCCCGGTTCGCGGTCGGGCATCTAGCGCTCGCGTACCTCCCGTGGGCGGAGCACCACATCGTTCGGCGGGGCGACCGGCCGCCCGATTGGCGCGCTCGGTTGAGTGAAGCGAGGCTGGAGTATCGCCGGGCGCTGGCGATCGATCCGTTGGTCGACTTCTCGATCTCCCGGGTGGCCTTGCCGCCCCGCTCCGCGTACAGCTACAGCAGCGGAGCCTTCGCCGCTTGGTACGATCGCTTCATTCAGGGATACGTGGACTTCTATAACGGCGACTACCGCGCGTCGGAGCAACGGCTCGCGTGGCTCATTCACCACGCTGCGCGCGACCAGCCGCCCGATGAGCTGCTGTGGGTTCACGGCCTGGCCGCCGCACATCTCGCCCACTACGACGACGCGATCACGGATTTCGAAACGCTGCTCGGCCGCTCCCGCGGACGCGAGGAGAGCGACTCCGTCGAACAGTTCACGCTCAACACCGCGGAGTACTCCTACGTTCTGGGCGTCATGGAGCAAAAGGCGGGTCGCCGCGACACTGCCAGAGCCCTCTACCAGCAGGCCGCCGAGGAAGACGCGGGCCTTTTCATGGCGCACGTGCACCTGGCCGATCTGTATGAGGCGGCGGGCGTTTGGGGCGCCGCGGCCGCGGAGCGGATGAACGCCGTCAACACCGCACCCGACGATGCCAGTCTGTGGTTCGACCTCGGGTTGACGCTGTACCACAGTGCCCGTCTGAGCGAGGCGAGGGCGGCCTTCACGCAAGGTCGAGACGTGAATCCGCGTGACGCGCGTCTCGCCTACATGTTGGGGCTGACTGACTTGGCGCTCGGCGCGACCGAGTCGGCGCGGACAGACCTGACCACCGCCATCGCGCTTGCACCGAGCCGCTATTCGGAACTCATCGCCGAGGCGCGCCAGCGCCTGGCCACGCTTCACTGAGGAGTCGACCCATGTCGTTGCGCACCCGACCCGTCCCCTTGCTGCTCGCGATCGCCCTCGGCGCCGCCGCGCCGGCCTCTACGCAGCAGCGCTCTTCCTATGAAGAGCTGCAGACGTTCTCGGCGGTGCTCAACCACATCCGCCTCAACTACGTCGATACCGTCACCTACACGGGCCTCGTCCACGCGGCCATCGACGGCGTGCTGAGCTCGCTCGACCCGCACAGCCGCTACGAATCGCTGGCGGACTTCGAACGGGAGAACGCGCTGGAGCGCGGCGAGCTCGCGACCACCGGCCTGATCCTGGAGGACGAAGAAGGCGTCGCCACCGTACTCGCGGTGATCCCCAAGAGTCCCGCGGCCAAGGCCGGCGTCCAGCCCGGCGACCGCGTCGTCCGCATCAACGACACGACCGCCGCGGGGCTCAGCGCCTCCGACGTCGCACTCCGGCTCGCCGGCGACAAGGGCTCCAAGGTCCGCGTGCGTCTCGAGCGCGGCTCCCGCCTCGAGCCCGACACGCTCAGCGTGACGCTCAAACGCGACTTCTACGAAGCGCATTCCGTGTCGATCGTCCGGATGGTGGATGCCGCCACGGGGTACGTGCGCCTCGAGGAGTTCGGCTCCAAAGCCCCGGCTGAGATCCACGATGCGTTGAAGCGTCTGCTCGGCCAGAAAGCACATCAGGTGATTCTCGACCTGCGCGGTAACCCGGGCGGCGTGGTGGTGTCGGCGGTCGAGATTGCCTCCGAGTTCTTCCCCAAGGGCACGGTCGTGTTCAAAGCCGTGGGCCGCAAGAAAGATGTCGACACGACGTTCGTCACCAAGCGCGACGGCGATTTCACGGACTTGCCCCTGATCGTGCTGATCGACGGCCGCAGCGCTAGCGCCGCCGAAGCGCTCTCCGGATCCCTGCAAGATCACGACCGCGCGCTGCTGCTCGGCCGGCGCTCGTTCGGCAAAGCGCTCGAGCAGATGCTGTTTCTGCTGCCGGCGGGAGACGTGGTGTGGCTCACGGTGGGTCGCGTCATCACGCCCAACGGCCGCTTCATCCAGCGCCGCTACCAGGGCGTGCGCAGTGAAGTGTACTGGTCGCTGCATGGCCAGACCGGCACCGCCGAGGACACGACCGAGGTATTCCATACCGACCACGGCCGCCCGGTGCGCGGCGGCGGCGGCATCGCGCCCGA
>Ga0075425_100008987_pt1 | contig 10621 bp, 9 predicted proteins | sample SoiMethybrSBSTD4_FD_75300 | JGI IMG/M metagenome (GOLD analysis project Ga0075425, IMG submission 75300) | Bulk soil microbial communities from a Populus tree surrounding site in Tennessee, USA - Soil MetaG P. TD hybrid SBSTD4 | ecosystem: Environmental > Terrestrial > Soil > Tree plantation...
GTGCCGTTCGTTCCGACCACGACGGTCGCGCCGTGCTGCGACGCGTACGCGGCGATCTGGGTGAGGTCGTGCCGCAGCAGCGGCTCGCCGCCGGACAGGATGATCATCGGTGCCGGATTGACCGAAAGCAGCTCGTCCACGATCCGCTGGCACTCGCGTGTGTCGAGCTCGGACGTCGCGCTTTCGTGAGGGCCCGCCGCGATATAGCAGTGGGCGCACTCCAGGTTGCAGCGCCGAGTGAGGTTCCAGGCGACGACGTGCGGAATATCGCTCACTGCAGCAGCTTCTCGACCGCGCGTTTGGCTTCTTCGGGAGTCACCGTTTTCATGTCCACCGGACACTTTTGCATCTTGTCTTCGATGTCACGGATGGGGCAGCGCGTGATGCCTTGCGCTTTTGCTTCCTCTATAAAGGCCCGCATTTCAGGCGACAGCGCGTCTTTCCCCTCGGCTTCCGCCCGGATCTGCTTGGCGCGCAGCTCGGTGAACATCACCATCATCGTGTCGATGTCGAACTCGTCGGCTTCGATCATCGCCTGCTTGTTGTTGTCCATCACTGCGGTGGTGACGCGCCAGATGTCGTGATTGCGGGCGAACCGCTCGACGGTATTGCGAGCGAGCGGACGCGCGATGAGTGGCACGAGCTGGAGCCGCTGCCAGCTTTCTTCCGTCCATACGATCGGGTCCGTCGCCACCCGCGGGCGCTTCGACACCGCGCCGGTAACCGGGCATTTGGTCTCGACTTCTGGCACCGCCGGTTCTGGATCCGCGTCGTGGCCCTGCACTTTCGTGGCCTTCATCTGCTCAGTGGCTTTGACCTCGGCGAGCGCGATCTCCTCCGCGCTGCCGATGCCCATGATCAGCTGCATGTGCGTGGGCAGGAGCTTCTGAATGGCTTCATCGAGCCACTTGTTGGTGACAGTCGGCGGGGGACCGCCGTTGCCTACCTTCTCCACCACGTACTCTTCGACCGCACGACGCGCGATGCCTTGCGCGAATGGCGGCACGCGCAGAATCCGCACTTCGGCTTCGGGCGCCCAGGGCAAGCCGGCCTGACCGTCTTCTTCGATCCAGGGAATGTCTTCGGGCCGCACCCCAACCGTGCCCACGAGCAGGACGCTGCACGGAGCAAGTCTGATGAGGTTCTCTGATTGCGAGCCAAGCTCCGTGTTCTCGATGCGATGTGCGCCGTGACGGCCCATCACGAGCAGTGTCGGCTTGATCTCCTCAGTCCACTGCATGATCACCTGGAACGGCTTGCCGATGAGGATTTGCGTCTTGAGCGGCACGTCGGGGAACTGCTGCGCCATCACCTCGGCGCGCTTCAGATTCGCCTGGCAGAGCTTGAGCAGCCCTTTGTCGATGATGTTGTTGTGCAGCTCCTCCTGCTCTTCGAACTTGAACACCTTCGACGCCTGATACGACAGCACGTCTTTGATGTTGTGGAACACGACGTGGTGGTACTCGACGTCGAACGCGCTGCAGACGTACAGCGAAGCGCCGAACTCATGTGCGAGCTCGAGCGCCGCTTTCATGGCTTTGTAGCTGTAGGATGAACCGTCGACGCACACGAGGAAGCGCCCGCCGGTGAGCGGCTGCTGATCGCGGACGATCAGCACGTCTTTCTCGACGCCGCGTAGCACGCGAGCCGCTACACCACCGAGCTGCGAAAACTGCTGCCGTCCGAGTCCGTGCGCGCCGATCGCAAGCAGATCGTACTGCCTGCCCGACGAACCGACGAGCCGGGCTGCGCTGTCTTCATCCTCCGCGACGAGTCGTCCATTCTCGCCCAATTTCACGTCGGAACGGACTTTGTCGCCGCCATCGTAGCCCGCGGCGCGATTGGGATCGAATCCGATCAAGCCGGGCAGCCGCCCAGCGCCGCGGTTCACTTCGTTGACAATCTCTTCGTAGTTGATGCCTTCCAGGAGTTGCCGCGTAAGACCAACCCCTGCGGCCTCACAGCGCTTTCCGAGTTGATCGAGAAAGCTGTCGGCGATGAGCTGCAGCCCTTTTTCGATCAGCTTGTCGTGAATTTTGCGCTGCTTCTTGATCTCTTCGGGCGTCTGGAACTGCGCGGGCAGGCCGGTCTCGAGCTGGCGGAAACGGACATCATGGAGGCGGGCGGCGTAGACATGGTTTCCGGTGATGCGCCCGTCGCTCCTCCGGCACATCTCGATCGCGCGGTCCACTGCCCAATCGGAGTGCTGCGAATTGTCGACGGGAACGAAAATCTCGCGGTACACCGGTACCTCCGGCGAGCGGCCTGCCTGCTCGGGGTCGTTGTCCGATGCTACGACGCCACGTTGTACGTATGACGTAGCGACGTGGCGTGGTACAGCAGTGTCTTACCTCGCGATATGCAGGGGATGCACGACGCTGTCAAGGAACTTGTTCACAAGCGCCGGGGACAATTTGGGCACCGGTTTCGTTCCAAACCGTGATCGCATCAACCGGGCACGCGTCGCACGCGCGCAACAATCGCTCCCGTTCCACAGCGCCGGGATTCACGAAGATCGCCGTGCCTGTGTCATCGAGTATGAAGGCTTCGGGTGCTTCGGTGATGCAGTCACCGAATCCCACGCACAGCGTGCGATCGATGCGGATCCGCAGCTCGCCGATGGTGCGTTCTTCGAAGTCGCTCACATCCCCTCGAGGCCCAGCTCGGCGCGCGCGGTATCCATGATGGCGGGCGTGATCTCGGTGATGCCGCGCTCTTTCGCGTAATCGGCATAGATCTTCTTCACCATTCCACGCACAAAGCTCGGGACCCGCAACAGCCGCTCCTGCGCATCGCCCGACCAGGACGGTCCGCCTGTCACCACGCTCGTCCGGACAGTCTCGAACGGCTCCGCCGGCACCGTCCGTCCGCCGATTTCAACACCGAGTGACGACACGAGCTGAGTCTCCATCGGATTTGTCAGCATGGCGACGACGCGGCCGCACTTGGGGCACTTGAATGTCGCCGCCAGTGTGCCGTCGCCGGGGAGCTGGCGCTCCGCGAACGACATCTGCTGGTCGCATTCGACGCAGAGAAACTTCATCGCGACTGCCGTGCGTCGTGCGTGGTGCGTGGTGCGTGGGAAATCAGGTCCGCCAGCTGATTCCAGGTGTCGGGTGTCGGGTGCCAGGGAATTCGTGCGAGCACGGGCGCCGTGAACTCTTTCGCCAAGTCGTCCGCGGCCGTACCCACGAACTCGCGCCCGACCATGTTCTCCACGATGCCCAGCAGCTCCGACCCACGATCTGCCGCCGCCCGCATCGCACGGCGAACCGCGTCACGCGACTCGGGCGTTGGGATCGTCACCGTGAGCACGGCTGGTGCGGCGCCGAGGAGGTCGCACAGCTCGAGATAGCGCTGCATGCCGGGCGGAAGATCGAGGAGCAGGAGATCGAGCGCGCCCCATTCGACATCGCCCAGAAACTCTCGCACCGCCGAGGCTTCCATGGCTCCGCGCCAGACGAAACTCTCGGCGCTGGGCCCCTTGAAGGCCAGAGGCGCGCCGTCGTCCAGGAATTGTGCCATTGATACGCACTTCACGCCGTCCAAACCGACGGCGGGGCCGGGGGGGCCGGGGGGAGCGGGGGGGGCGGCACCGGATGCCTGGAGGAGCGCTGGAATTGTCGGCCCATTCAAATCGGTGTCCACCACTCCGACGGCCAAGCCGGACCTGGCGACGGCGCGGCCCAGGTTCGCGGTCACGTAGCTCTTCCCCACACCTCCCTTGCCGCTCATCACAGCCACAATCCGCCGCACCCCGGCCAGGCGCTCTGCCACGCGCTGGCGCTGGGCGCCGATCTGGGCTGCCAGGCCGGACCGGTCGGGGTCGGTGAGCTGGTGGTAGGTGCGCATGGGAAGCGAAAGATGCGCCGTCCGGCTAATTTTCACCAATGATCGAGGGACTCAAACAAAAGCTCCAGGCCGAGGTCGAGCGCCTGAATCACGAGATCTCTTTCGTGCTGCCAAAAGAGATCGAGAAAGCGCGCGCCCACGGCGACCTGCGGGAGAACTCCGAGTACAAGGCGGCGCTCGAGCGACAGCAATTCGCGCAGGCGCGCGTGCATCACTTGCGGCTGCGGCTGTCGAAGCTCTCCGATGTTCGCGAGCAGGATATCCCGCGCGATCGCGTCGGGTTTGGGTCGCGCGTGACCGTCGAGGACGTCGATACGAAGAAAAAGGAAGTCTACGCGTTGACGCTCGGAGAATTCATCGAGGGTGAAGACGGGCATGAAGAGATGCCGGTCTCCATGGCATCGCCCCTCGGAAAAGCGCTGCTCGGCGGCAAAGTCGGTCAGAAAGTCGACATCACACTTCCGATGGGCAAGCGCAAACTCAAGATCGTGAGCTTGGATACGGTCCACGATCTCGCGGAACGGCAATCGTGACCTAGACGTGCCCCTTGACTAAAACGTTTTCGTGATGTCACTTAGACCCCCGGAACGATTGATCAACTCTTGAGCGAGGCCCGATGAAGACGCTTTTCTGGACCGCTACGGCGGTCTTCTTGCTTTTCGTCCCTCCCGGCCTCGCTGCCCAAGCCGATCCGGACCGTCCGGTCGCTGGGGGCGGCAGCATTCCGGCCGGGTGGCACGTGCGTACGGAGCCCAACCGCCAAACCGGCCAGCCCGCCCCGCTCGACAACGTGAAGTTCACGAGCATGGGTGACGGCCTGCACACCACGGTCGGGCCGGCGGCGATCTACTGGCGCGACCGGGACACGATCTCGGGCAACTACCACGTCGTCGCCAAGATGACGCAGATGAAGAACCCCGCCCATCCCGAGGCGTTCGGCATCTTCATTGGCGGCAAGAACCTGGCCGATTCGGCTCAGACGTACACGTACTTCCTGGTCCGACCGATCGACGGGATGTATTCGATCCGGCGTCGTACCGCCTATATGACGCGGCCGACGGCCGTCGTCGAGTGGACCGCAAGCGACGCCGTCACGAAGGCCGACGCGAACGGCAGCGCCATGAACGAGCTCAGCATTCAGGTTCAGGGCGGGAAGGCAAAGTTCATGGTGAACGGCAAAGAGGTCTACACCGGCGACGCCGCGAACCTCGACGTGAACGGGGTAGTAGGATACCGGGTCAATCACAATCTTGACGTCCATTTGGGGGCGCTCGGAATTCACAAGATGTGACCGCGATCAACCCGTCAGCAGAAGACGATCCGTTTTCGTTTACGCCGTTCACCCGGCATCCATTCTTCACGTACGTCAACCGCTGGATTCTGGAGCGGGTGATTTGCCCCGGCCGCCAGGTGATCGTGGACCTTGGCTGCGGGCCGGGCGCGGTGACGGAGCTGATTCTCGAACGGACGAAGGACCAGCAGCCACCGCCTCACGTCATTGGGGTCGATCCCTCGCCGTCCGCGATCGCCAAAGCGCGGGCGGCGATTTCATCGAAATGGGCGGAGTTCAAGCAGGGCAGTGCCGAGTGGCTATCCAATCTCGTCAAATCCGCGGACGCCGTCGTCTTCCTCAACGCGATTCACCTGATGTCGGATAAGGAACAGGTGCTGAAAGAAATCCGGCGCGTGCTGACGCCCGGCGGTCTCTTGGCATTCAACAGCACGTTCTTCAACGGCGCGTATGTCGAGGGCACGAGCGGCTTCTGGCGCCGCTGGATCGTGCGCTCGGTGCAGGCGCTGCGCGAAAAGGGGATGGACGTGAAGCACGACGGCCACGCCGCCGCGATGCAGTGGCTCTCCGCCGATCAGTACAGTGCGGCGTGCACCGCCGCGGGATTACGGCCCGTCACCGTGGAGCTGCTGCGCATCGAGATGACCGCCGAAAGCCTCGCCGATATCGGCCGGTTCTCGCTCTTCATTGAAGGCGCGCTGCCCGGCGTACCGCTCGCGGAAGGATCAGAAGCGCTGCAGACAGGCCTGGCGCGGACGATGGAGGAGTTGAAAGTCGATCGCGTGCCGCGCCACTGGCTGGAAGTCGTCGCCGAGGCCGTCTAGGCCGGATCCAGCACGAATTGGAGCCGCGCGTGCGCTTGCCGCAGCGCGGATTCGACCACTCCTGGCGCTTCGCCCCGCGCGAAAATAAATCCCGGATACCGCGACCCTTCAGGAAACGGCACCAGCTGTTCCCCCGGATGCGCCGTGATTTGGACGTCCTCCACAAGCGGCACCGCTTTGGCCTCGGCGACGCCGCGTATCTCCCGCAGCCTTCCCGCGCCGGGGATAGGAATCATCATCACACCGGCAGCGAGGGACTCGCGCTGTAACGACGGCATCGGCATTCCGAGCGCGTGACGGAGAATCACCTCTTCGAGCGAAATCTTCTTGTCGCCAAAGCGCAGGACCGCGGAACAGCGTCCGCCGATCGGCCGAGCTGCCAGCTCGATGAGGCACGGACCGCGCTCGTTGTAGCGCAGCTCGGCGTGCACGGGCCCCTCGGTAATCCCCAAGGCGCGCACGGCACGATCAGCACAATCCTTGATCGCCCCCTGCAGCGCCGCCGGCACCGTCGAGGGTGTGACGTAGATCGTCTCCTCAAAGAACGGCCCATCGAGCGGATCCGGCTTGTCGAAGATGGCGAGCACATGCAGCCGGCGATTCACGACCAGTCCTTCGAGCGCGACTTCGTAGCCGGGAATGAATTCCTCGATGAGGAAGCTCGCGTCAGGCTCACACACAATCGCCTGCAAGCGACTATGTGCCGCGACGAAACCCTTCGCGTTGTCCGCTCGAATGACGCCGCGTGAAGCCGACAGATTGAGTGGCTTGAGCACGCAAGGATACGTGAGTGTCTGAGCGATCGCGGCCGGATCTTCAGCGAGCCTTCGCAGCGTGAAGCGCGGGATCGGCACGCCTGCTTTGGCCAGCAGCTCACGTTGTTGGTGCTTGTCGCGCGCCGCGCGTGCCGCGTGCGGAGGAATGCCCTTCAGGCCCAGCCGTTCTGCAATCGTCGCGGCGACGATCGCGGTATCGTCATCCACACCCGCGACAGCCGCGATCGGCTGCTTCCGGGCGAAGGCGATCGCCTCCGCGGCGGCGTGGTCCGGGTTCTTCAGGTCGAGCACGATCAGGCCGGCCGGATTGGCGCGATCGAACGTGCTCGGCTGCTCGGACGCGACGGTCAACTCCACGCCGAGTTGCCGCGCAGCCTCCACGAACGCCGTTGCACGGTAGGTCGTGGTAGGGAGCAACAGCAACAGACGTGGGGCTATTTCTTGGAGGCCTGGAAGTAGGGGTTTGCGCCGGTGGTGTGGTCAGTGATATCGACGATGCCGCGCACTGCGGGCACGAGCTGCGCCAGCATCCCCTCGATCCCCTGCCGCAGCGTGACGTCCGCCATGCCGCAGCCCTGGCAGCCGCCGCCCATCCGCAGCATCACGACGGCGTCCTGCACGTCGATCAGCTCGACTCTGCCGCCGTGCCGCGCGACCATCGGGTTCACCTGCTCGTCGAACACCTTGGCGACCTGCTCGTACAGCGCATCGTCGTCGACCGCGTCGGGGGATTTGGGACTGGCAGCAACCGCCGGTACGCCGCTCGCCACCGCGGATCGAATCGCCGCGCCCACGGCCTTACCCACAGCTTGCCAAGGCGTGGGGTTCTGTTTGACGACCGTGACGATATTGCCTGAGACGATCAGTTCGGTCGCGCCGAGGGCGGGGATCGCGAAGATCGCCTCGGCCAGCGGTGAGCCCTTCGCTTCCTCCGCGCCCGCGAAGCGGCGCACGCCGCCCTCCAGCACCGGCACGTTCAAGACAAACTTGCAGCGCTGGTTGTCGATCGGCTCGGCCGTGATCCGAATCTCTGCGTTCATACGAAGCAACCTAAACGCTCACGGCGCATACGCCAGGTTCGCCGCCAGCCACCGTTCCACCTCCTCAGGGGTCATTCCTTTTCGGGCGGCATAATCTGCGACCTGATCCCGACCGATCCGGCCCAAACCGAAATACCGAGCTTCCGGATGTGCGAAGTACCAGCCGCTCACCGACGCGGCGGGGAGCATCGCGCACGATTCTGTCAGAGTCATGCCCACGGCACCTGACACGTCCAGCAAGTCGAACAGCGTCCGCTTCTCCGTGTGATCGGGGCAGGCTGGGTACCCTGGGGCCGGACGGATCCCGCGGAATTTCTCGGCCACGAGTGTCGCCACGTCGTGGCGTTCTTCGGGAGCGTATCCCCAGAACTCGGTACGGACCCGCTCGTGCAGCCGTTCGGCGAACGCCTCGGTCAGTCGGTCGGCTAACGCCTTCGCCAAGATGCTCGAGTAATCGTCGTGGTCGCGTTCGAACGCCGCGCATACGCCGTCGAGTCCCACACCGGCGGTCAGCGCGAAGGCGCCGACCCAGTCGGGTTTGCCGTCCCGGGGTGCCACGTAATCGGCCAGCGCCAAGTTTGGCCGGCCCGGCCCCTTCTCGAACTGCTGCCGCAGCCCGCGCACGACAGCTCGCACCCTTTCACGATCCTCGTCCGTGTAGATCACGATATCGTCGTCCGCCGCGTGCGCCGGGTAAAGCCCGAACACGCCTCGAGCTTGCACCAGCCGCTCCGTGACAATTCGCTTGAGCAGCGCCTCCGCATCGGCGAACAGCTTCTTGGCCGCTTCGCCCACCTTCGAGTCTTCGAAAATCGCGGGATAGCTGCCCTTCAGCTCCCATGCTTGGAAGAACGGCGTCCAGTCGATGTAAGGGACCAGCTCGTCGAGCGGGTAGTCGTCGAACACCGTTACACCGGGCCTACACGGACGGGGCGGCTCATATGCGGTCCAGTCGAGGCGCAGCCGCCTGGCCCTCGCTTCGGCGAGCGGCAAAATGACGCGCTCGGCGTCCCGACTCCCGTACTCGGCCCGCAGCCGTTCGTACTCCGAGCTGATGTCGCCGAGGAAGGTGGCCCGGCGGTCCGCGGCCAAAAGCTGGCTCACGACGCCCACGCCGCGCGAGGCGTCCAGCACGTGGATCGTTGGTCCCGAGTACGCGGGCGCGATTTTCACCGCCGTGTGGGCGCGGGATGTTGTCGCGCCTCCAATGAGAAGCGGCAGCGTGAAGCCCTGCCGAGTCATTTCCCGTCCTACACGCACCATCTCGTCGAGTGACGGCGTAATGAGTCCCGATAGGCCGATCACGTCGGCCTCTTCGCGTCGCGCCGTGTCGAGGATCGTCTGCGCCGGCACCATCACGCCCAAATCGATCACTTCGTAGTTGTTACAGCGTAGGACCACCCCCACGATGTTCTTCCCGATATCGTGGACGTCGCCCTTCACCGTGGCCAGGACGACCTTACCGGCACGGCGCACTCCACCCGCCGCCTGTTGCTCAGCCTCGAGAAACGGAACGAGGTAGGCGACCGCCTTTTTCATGACGCGCGCGCTTTTCACGACCTGCGGCAGAAACATCTTGCCGGCCCCGAAGAGGTCTCCCACGACATTCATGCCGTCCATGAGCGGACCTTCGATCACATCGATCGGCTTTGCCGCCGCCCTCCGCGCCTCCTCGACATCCGCTTCGACATGGTCGAGTATCCCCTCGATCAACGCATGCCGCAGCCGCTCCGTAACGGGAAGCCCACGCCACGCCGCATCGGCCCGCGCCTCGACGGTGCTCTCGCGATGCTCCTCGGCGAGCGCCGTCAGTCGCTCCGTCGCGTCGGGACGTCGATTGAAGAGCACGTCCTCCACCAACACCAGCACGTCGGGCGGGATGTCCTCATACACGGCGAGCTGTGCAGCGTTGACGATACCCATGTCCATGCCGGCCTTGATCGCATGGAACAGGAACGCCGAGTGCATCGCCTCACGGACAGCGGCGCTGCCGCGGAACGCGAACGACAGATTGCTCACGCCTCCACTCACGAGCGCCCGCGGCAGTGTCTCCTTGATGCGCTGCGTGGCCTCGAGATAGGCGATCGCGTACGCGTTGTGCTCCTCGATCCCCGTGGCCACGGCGAAGATGTTCGGGTCGAAGATGATATCTTCGGGCGGGAAGCCGACCTGCTCGGTCAGCAGTTTGTACGCCCGCGTACAAATCGCCACCTTGCGGTCGGCGGTGTCGGCCTGGCCTTGCTCGTCGAAGGCCATCACGACGACCGCAGCGCCGTAGCGCCGCACGAGACGCGCGCGCGCGAGGAACTCCGCTTCGCCTTCCTTGAGACTGATGGAGTTGACGATCCCCTTCCCCTGGAGGTTCTGCAGACCGACCTCGAGCGCCTCCCAGCGGGACGAGTCGACCATAATGGGCACCTTGGCGATGTCGGGCTCGGTGGCGACCAGGCGAAGGAAGCGCTCCATCGCGGCCGGCGCGTCGAGCATCCCCTCGTCCATATTGACGTCGATGATCTGTGCGCCATTCTCCACCTGGTGACGCGCGACCGCGAGGCCCGCTTCGTAATCGCCGGCCTTGATGAGAGCCGCGAACCGGGCTGAGCCCGTCACGTTGGTGCGTTCACCGATGTTCACGAACAGCGTGTCGGGCCGGATGTTGAGGGGTTCGAGCCCGGACAGACGACAGATTGGCGCGACATCCGGCACCGCACGTGGCCGCATACCGGCAACCGTCTCCGCCAGCGCGCGAATGTGTGCCGGCGTTGTGCCGCAACAGCCCCCCACGAGATTCACGAATCCCGACCGTGCAAAGTCGCCCATGAGCGCCGCCATCTCGGC
>Ga0075425_100008988_pt1 | contig 10620 bp, 6 predicted proteins | sample SoiMethybrSBSTD4_FD_75300 | JGI IMG/M metagenome (GOLD analysis project Ga0075425, IMG submission 75300) | Bulk soil microbial communities from a Populus tree surrounding site in Tennessee, USA - Soil MetaG P. TD hybrid SBSTD4 | ecosystem: Environmental > Terrestrial > Soil > Tree plantation...
GCCGTTCAACTGCACGGAGAGATGTCCGGCGCAGTAGGTGAAAGTATAAAGGCTGGGTGAGAAGAGGAGACTCGCTCACCCGGCTGAGTACCGAGGAGGAGGGTCACGAAAGTGGCCCTCCTAGCTTTTTGGGGAAAGAAGTGCTGAGTGCTGAGCAGAGTCGAGAGTTTCCAGCTATCCTCATTCCGGCTTCTGACAACCGGCCGCGATTACCTCAAAGCTGCGCAGCACTCAACACTCAGAACTCAGCACTTCCTAGTAGCACTCAGCACTTTCTTTCTTGACGTGTTACTCTCGGTCGCCAAGAATTCGATGAGCGATTAACCGTAAGAATTAGACCGTGTGTGCAAATAAAACTGGCTAAGTGACGAGGATTCTCTGACCAGGAAATCATCAAAACAATACTGCTACGATCATCCGCGACCGTCGTTGACTGTCGATGTTGTTCTCTTCGATCCTTCGAATGGGCGGCTGAGAGTTCTGCTGATCAAACGCGCTCATGATCCATTCAAAGGATTGTGGGCCTTTCCAGGCGGGTTCGTCGACGAAGACGAGTCGCTCGAAGACGCCGCCGCCCGCGAGCTCTTTGAAGAAACCGGGCTCACCGATATTCGCATTGAACAAATCGGCGCGTTCGGCGATCCAGGACGCGATCCGCGAGGACATACTGTGAGTGTTGCGTTCGCGGCGGTGCTGGATAAATCAATCGATGCACGCGCGGGAGACGATGCAGAGGATGCGAGATGGTATTCAGCATTACATCCCCCGCGGCTCGCTTTTGATCATCGCAAGATCCTCAGCACGGCACTCAGACTTCTCAAGATGGATAAGCGAAACTGATCGCTGATTTTGCATACTCAAAACACGAGAACTATCTAATGCTTCACGTTGCGCTTGTCGAGCCTGAGATCCCGCCAAACACAGGAAACATCGCCCGACTGTGCGCGGCCACATTTACGCCGTTGCATCTGGTTGGGAAGCTCGGGTTTCGAACAGACGACAAGGCGGTGAGACGTGCAGGTCTCGATTATTGGAGCGAGGTGCAGATTCAACACCACTTGAACATCGAATCGCTTCAGGCCGAGTTGCCGTACAGTCGATTTCTCTACTTCACTACAAAATCAAAACTCGTGTATACCGATTTCTAGTATTTGCGCGGGGATTGTCTGGTTTTTGGCAGCGAGACTCGAGGGCTTCCGGAAGGCTTACTGAGAGCGAATTGGGACCGAGCGCTCAAGATCCCCATGCCAAACGACCGGGTGCGTTCTTTGAATCTTGCGACCTCAGTGGGAATAGTTCTTTACGAGGCGTTGCGACAGGTGGGCTTCGGAGTTCGACCGTCAGATTACCCCGTTCGAAAGTAATCTGACGATCGAATTTGGAAGACTGACGATTAGAACCTCGCGGTAGTGAATACCGGCGAGCGTTCTCCGGTTGTAGGATTGAATACTTTTAAAGAGACGACAACGCCGGACGGAAAAGCCTTCTTCAACGGTTTCTTACCAAGATTGATAGTCAACTGAGTCAGCGTGCCGTTGGCTAGTGCAAACGAGCTGTCATAATCGGCAGCTGGCAGAGGTTCGCCGCCTACCTCAACAATCGACGACCCGTTGATAAATCCGAAACCATTGATAGTGACCGTTCTCTTTGTGAATTGCACACCGATCACTTCGGGGTGCTGAGACGGTGGGATTCTGTTAGTTAACGCGTTGAACGCACTTGCACGTCCGGACCGAGCAACCAAAGATACGACTGATGAAGTCGGCTCCGAGGTATCGATTATCCTTTGCTTAACAGCCGCCGGTGTCAATTGCGGCTCCCGCGACCACAACAAAACCGCGATTCCTGAAACATACGGCGTCGACATCGAGGTTCCGCTCAACGTTCCGTAGCTTCCCGGCAGAGTGCTCCAGATGCTGACTCCCGGCGCCGCGAGGCTCACCGAGTGATGTCCGACATTGGAGAACGATGCCAGCGTCCCGCCGGAATCGATCGCGGCGACCGATATTGCATTCGGAAAGTCCGGCGCATAAGCTGCTGGGAACTCAGGTTGGTCATCGATGTTGTTGCTGCTGTTACCGGCTGCACAAACAAAAAGAATACCGGCGTTGTTTGCATCCGAAATAGCCTGACGCAGGGCCTGCGAATCGCTGCCACCGCCCCAGCTCGCGTTGATCACTCTTACATTGACCCCGCGATTTCGCATATCGATTGCATAGTTGATGCCTCTAACCGCGTTCGAGGTAGAACCCTTTCCCTGCGGGCCGCCGAGGAACTTGAGAGACATCAGCTTTACGTGCCAGGCAACACCAGTGACACCCTTTCCGTTGTTCCCTACCGCGCCGATCGAGCCGGCGACGTGAGTGCCGTGAAAATCTTCACCGGTATCTCTGAAGGTCTTGTTTGTATTATCGAAGAAACTCCAGCCGTGAACATCGTCGACAAATCCGTTGCCGTCGTCATCAATCCCGTTGTCGGCAATCTCACCCGGATTGACCCAGGCGTTGTCGGCCAGGTCTTCGTGCCCGAGATCAACTCCAGTGTCCAGAATGACGGCCACCACATCATTACTTCCGGTCGTAAGGTCCCAGGCCTTTGTGGCCTCGATATCCGGCCCAGGCTGATTTGGATCACAAAATAAACAGCCGGTGTTCGCCAGTCCCCACATCTGACTGAAGAATGTGTCGTTCGGAACGGTGTCCATCGCCTGGACAATGTAGTCGGGCTCGGCGAATTCGACTCGCGGGTCTGCATTTGCGCGACGAACAGCGTCTTCGACGGAGACCGTTCTGTTGAGATGGATAAGCTGAATCGCTTGAGATCGCGGATTAGATGTGAGCCTTTCGTTTCGGACGCCGCGTGCCCCGAATACTTCTTCGGCAATCACATCGGAGTCGGGATCCAACACGGCGCCGCCCTTGAACTTTACGACGATTTGATCGTCGACGTACTGCAGGCGCTCGGCGCGCTGCGCAGAACTGGCACTGGTGTGTGGGATCAGAAGGACGGCAAAAAACAGCAAACAGATGCCGATGGCTAGATACTTCATTCAACTACCTCTGTAACTTTTGTTGCGGAATACTAAACCCATGCCTAACACGGGGACACTCGGGGAGCTCAGAACCTCAATACACTCAATCTTGTACGGGAGACGTTCAATTATAAGTGGGGTCTCGAACCGAGTGCAATAGTCCTTCTCAAGCTTAACGAAACATTTTTCCCATGTTCTCGCCTGCGTATCCAGTCATCTCCAGATAGCCATTTCCTAGAACTTTTTTGCCCGAGTCCAACACTAAGATCGCGCCTTCCCAATAGTTGACGCCAGTCGTTTGCGCAGTCCGAAGCTCCTGATCGTCGAGCGCAGCGGCAATGCTCAATTCGAGTTGGTACTTCGGCAGTTCGATTTTCCACCCGATCGGGTAGCGCGCGCCGCTTTCTTTTGACTGCCAGATCTCACCGGGGGTTACCTTGAAGTCTTCAAATCCAAGATGAATAGAGCGACCATCCGGCTCGATCAACGTCCCGCTCGAGTGCGGATCGATCGATCCGTCTCGACCTCGAATCCTGCAAATCATCAAGTCCCGCTGATCGTCGAGATGTATCGAAAACCAATCCCATCCGACTTCGTCCCCATACAGAAAACTTGTGCCAAATTCATGATCCATCCAGCTGAGACCTTTAACATCCAAACTCTGTCCGTCGATCACCAATTGACCGGTGGTCTCGAGACGCGTCAACGACAAATAATGCGAGGCATTTTCAGTCAGCGGCCCCTTCCGGCTTACTCCGTTTTCACCGTTGATCACCTCGCGCTTTAAAGGCGTCAGCTGCAGATTCAAAGTGGCGTTACCCTCAGTTGCGCGGATCGTTTGAGAGCCATCCCCGATGTGCGCCTCCCAATCTTCATTCCAAACTCGCAGCCCCGTGTGGCCATCGTTTTCACTCTTGGCAGTTTTCTCATCGATTGAGTCCGCCCCGGCCCAACCCAAACCGGCACGGTTAATTCGCTCAAAGAATCTGAACGAGTTTTGCTGAACGTCGGTCACCGCAAAGTGAGCCATGTACAAATCACGGATTGCCCACCGCGACGGAATCACCAAGCCGCGCATCACGCCCACTCTAAAAAATGTCAGTTGGTAACCAAACTTGCGGCCCGACTGTGATTCGAGATTCCCAGTGTAATACCACCACTCGACTCGATAGTCGGGGTGAGCGGCGTGGTCGCGGGGAAATGTAAATTGATACCCGGCCGCGGCCTCGCGCCATTTGACTTCACCGGGAAGCGTTAGCGGGACTGTAGGCAGGCTCACGCCGTAACTCGAGAAGGCGAGGCAGATTACAGTGAGCACGAACAGGCTTCCAGCAACAGCCTTGTTGATTCTGAGTTGTCGTGTGCTCATACCGCGATTACTCCTCTCGCGAAAATCGAAGCGCTCCAACGCTGGTTGCGCGTCCCGCCGGGTACAATCCGGCGATCGCCGATACGATCAGAATCAGTGGTGTCGATTGAGCCAGGAATGCGATGGGCACGTGAAACTGTATCGTCCAACCGAACGACTGGACGTTGATCACGTAGATCAACACCAGCGACAGCAGATAGCCGATGATTATCGCCACAATCTGGCTGACAGTGCCGATTATCAATGCTTCGATCACGACCATTGAGCGAATCTGGGCTCGAGTTGCGCCGAGAAATCCGAGCATGGCTATCTCACCGCGACGTTCAAGAATCAGGGTAATCAATGTCGATATGACACCAAGCGCAGCAACCACGATCGCGATGACCTCCAACGCGTAAGTAATTGCGAAGGTGCTGTCGAAGATTCTCATCACCTCGCGTCTCAGTACTCCGTTTGTAGCAAAGACAACTTTCGATTTTGCGTTTACAATTTCAGACAATCGATCGCTGACGTCATTGGCGTCAGCCCCACTGCGAAGATAGATCGACATACTGTTAGGCCGGCCGTAAGGGAAATATCTAGAGTAGGCGTTCTTGTCCATCACCGCCCAGCCGCGGCTGCTGGAATAGTCGTAGTAGATCGCGATTATCCGAAACTCGCGCTGGCCGTTGACGGTGGGAAGTTCAACGACGTCGCCGACTACCTTCTTGAAACGCAGCGAAAAGCTTTCATTCACCGCGACGGCGTCCTGGCCTATCGCTTCGCGAATCTTGTCGGCTGCGTTGGCTGGAGACTTGTAAAGGAGCCGCCCGTATCTTAGGAAAGTTTCAAAATCACCCGAGCCGACTACGATCGGTTCACCCTGGTAGCTCAATTCCTGGGTTGTGAATGGATACACCGCTGCGACTTGCGGGTCGGATCTGACAGCTTCGATCGCTTCGTCTGAGATCTCGCCTTCATCGGTAGCCGAGGTCCTGGTCACCGGACGCGCGTATATGTCGGCTACCATTGTTTCTCCGACCCAGTAAGAAACTGTGTCGCGGAAGCTGCCGACCATGATCGAGATAGCCACCATCATTCCAAGAGCGACCGCGAGCGCGGCTATCGAAATCGAGACTCGCTGAATCGCACCGCGAAGGTTCGCACTCGCGAGAGCAAAAGCAACTCCTGTTGAGCTCCAAATAGCTCCAATAGGTCCGATAGGTCGTATTGCGAGAAGACGCCATTCCCCAAAGACTCGACATGCCAGCCACAGCACATTCGGAACCAGAAACGCTCCGCCAAACATGAACGACAGCGCGGCGAGATAACCAAACAAAGGCAGCCCGTTGATGGGACCCTGTTCGCTGAATACATACCCCAGTACGAACAGCAGCAGCGAAATAACGAGGTGCTGTTTGGAAGGTTTGAACGTGCGACTCAATCGTTGGGCTCCACGTATCGCCTCGATGGGGCGGACTCGAGAAGCTTCGAGAGCGGGGACGGCGGCGGAGATCAATGACAGCGGAAGCGCCACGAGAAACGCGAGCCCGACCTCTCCTGAGCCCAATGTATTCCGGACTACAGAGTCGGTAGCCGCCGCGGCCACATAGAACGTCTGCACGGTTGTGGCGGTGACCTGCACGGCGGCTCGGCCCATCAACACCCCCAGCCCCAATCCAATCACCGTTCCCACGAGCGTCAGTAGAACCGCTTCACCAGCAAATAGAGAAAGAACGAGTTTGCGATCCGCACCGACAGCTCGCAGCGCTCCGATTTCATCACGTCGAGATATGACCGAGATCGATACTGTGTTGTAAATCAGAAACAGCCCGACCAGAATGGCGATCGATCCCAGCGCGCTCAAATTGAATTGAAACGCTGAAATCATTTTCTCGACCTGATCGTAACCAGCCTCGGGTTTAACAACGCTCAGCCCACTCGGTAGCCGCTTTTGAAGTTCGTTCTCGGTCGCATTAACGTCCAGACCTGGCTTGAGTTTTATGTCGACGCGGTCCAGCAAACCCAATCGATTGAAGGCGAGCTGCGCAGCAGCGATATCCAGAAGCGCAAAGTTACCCTGCAGAGCTCGGGCCGGGCCTTCGTCCAGCAAAAGCCCGCGCACCACGAATTCGCGTCTCGTGTCTCCGATCAACAACGCGATACGATTTCCGATTGATATCTGCTGACGACGCGCGAGCTGCTCGGTCAAGACGACGGAACGAGGATCAGCAAGCAACGCCAACAACTCGCGAGCCGAAGGTTCGGTGCCGTTCTCCTGTGTGCGTATCAGCCGATAGCGTCTTATCGTTCGATCGCGCAGCACATCCACTCCAAGAACCTGCAATGCCGGACCTCTTTTTGAATAAGCCCCGCGATCTGTTTCAAGTGGGCCCTCAGAACTGCGATCCAGGATTGCGAAACCGCTGATAACCGGACTTACCTGTCCGTACTCACGCAGCCAGCCAAGATCCGCGAGCAGCATTTCATCAAACCGGCCCGCGGAGCCGGTGATTTGGATCGAGGTCTCGCCTGCGACGGACTCGGTTGCCGCGCGAAATGAATGAAGAGCGCCGGTGTTGGCCAACCTGATGGCAATCGCCACTCCGACTCCGAGGCTGATCCCCAGGACGGTGACTGCGGTCCGAAGCTTCTCGCGAAGCATCGCACGCAGGACGAATTGCCGGAATACTGTGAGGTACGCGATCACACGCCGCCCTCTATTTGTCCGTCGCGCATCATCAGCGTGCGTCTCGCATACCGGGCAGCTTCCATTGAATGGGTGGCAAGGATAATCGTGAGACCAATCTCGCGATTCAAGCGAGCGAGGAGATTCATTACTTCGGTTCCGTTATCGGAATCCAGATTGCCAGTCGGTTCATCGGCGAGAATCAATTGGGGTCGAGTCACGACCGCTCGCGCAACAGCGGTGCGTTGCATCTCTCCGCCCGAGAGCTCGGCTGGATAATGAGCTTCGCGGCCTGTCAGTCCGACATTTCCCAACACGTCGCGGGCGCGACTCATAGCCTCAGCGTGAGGTCTTTTGTCGAGGAGCAAAGGAAGTGCGACATTCTCGGCCACGGTGAGCGTCGGCAGCAGATTGAAGAACTGAAAAACGAAACCAATCTTCTTCCTTCGTAGTTGCACGCACTCGGCTTCAGGCAGCGACGTGAGCGTTACGCCGTTGAGAGATACGTCTCCACCGGTCGGCTGATCCATCCCGCCGAGGATATGCAGCAACGTCGACTTGCCGCAACCTGAAGGCCCCATCAGCGCTATGAAGTCTCCGCGTTCCGCTTCGAAGCTGACGCCCCGCAGCGCGGCAACGGCGCGACCGTCCGCGCCGTAGACCCTCTCGATGTTGTGGACAACAAGAATCGACAATGTAATGGTAAGCTCTCGACATCCGAAGTATTACGTCGGCTATCGTAGCGAGCAAGTTGACAGCGCCCGGCGGATCTTTTCGGCGACCTGATTCGATTGAATTAGAGGCGATTGTTTTGTTAGTCTACCAGCTTGTGGGCGCTGCCACGCGCAGGCCACGGCAACTATTCTGCAGTCAATAATCCCAAGCCTCCGGTCAACGGTATAACCAGACCCCCGATCCGGTAGAGACAGGGCATCTCCCCAGGCTGGTATGTCGAGCAAACCAAGCATCAACCGCTCCTCCCAAACAGTGCGTTATGGAACGGCACTTCTTGCTGTTGCGTTGGCTACGCTCCTCAGAATTCTGCTCAGTGGAGCATTCGGACCGCGACTTCCTTTCACGACGTACTTCATTGCCGTCATCGTCGTCGCGATCTATAGCGGCCTACGACCTGCTCTGGTCGTCATGACCCTCGGCGCGGTTATTGGCACCTATCTCTTCGTTCTGCCATTTCACGCGCTGAGCTTCTCCGACGCAACCTGGGTCCTTCAGCTATTGGCGTTTTGCGTTTTGAGCAGTGTCACTTCGATGCTCGTCAGGTTCTTTCAGGACGCACGTAGCCGCGCCGAAGACGCCGCGTTCGAGCTCGCCGAGAGACGTGAACAAATCGCCACCATCCTTGCCAGCATCGGAGACGCGGTTATCGCGACCGATCTCAATGGAAGCGTGACGTTCATGAACGGTGTTGCGCAGACGCTCACCGGATGGACCGAAGAGGAAGCCGAAGGCAAACACATCAAAACGCTTTTTGAATATCTCGACGAGGAGACACAGAAACCTCAATCCCCGGTTACTCGGGTGCTCAACGAGGACAGCATTCAAGGGTCCTACAAACCTGCATTATTGATTTGCAAGGATGGAAGGCAGATCGCGATCGAAGACAATAGCTCATCGATCAGGAATGCGAGCGGAAAGACAACTGGGGTAGTGCTGGTTTTCCGGGACGTCACCGAGCGCAGGCAAATAGAGCACGCTCTTCGAGAAAAAGAAGGCCGCTTCCGGATGATGGCCGACACTACGCCGGTGATGCTTTGGCTCTCCGGAGTTGACGGCCTCTGCAATTTTTTCAACCAGTCGTGGCTCGATTTTACCGGCCGAACAATGGAACAGGAGACGGGCTACGGCTGGGCCGACAATGTTCATCCGGACGATCTTCGTCGCTGCCTCGACACTTATGTAGATTCTCTGGAGGCAAGGAAGCCTTACAACATCGAGTACCAGCTTCGACGCTCGGACGGAGTGTATCGCTGGGTTCTGAGCAGTGGAGTTCCGCGATACACAAAGGAAGGCGAGTTCATCGGCTTCGCGGGCTCATGTCTTGATATCGCGGATCGAAAAAAAGCGGAGGAGGCGTCTCAATCTCTGGCCTCAATCGTGGAATCTTCCGAAGACGCCATCATAAGCAAGAAACTCGACGGGACGGTGATCAGCTGGAATGCGGCCGCCGAACGAATCTACGGGTATTCTGCCGAAGAGGCTAAGAGCAGGCACATCAGCATACTGTCTCCTGCCGACCAATTGGAGGAATTGACGGGCATATTCGACACGCTGTCTCGAGGGGAATCGATTACACATTTGGAGACTGTTCGCCGAACAAAACGGGGAGACCTGATCGATGTAGCGCTGACTATTTCGCCTACTCGCGACGAAGAGGGACATATCACCGGAGCCTCGACGATTGCGCGCGACATCACCGATCGCAAACGAGCTGAACAGGAAAGGATATTGTTGTCGGCGCAGGTTGAAAAAGAGCGCCAGCGGTTGAACAACGTCATGGCCAATGTGCCGGGCGTGGTATGGGAGGCATGGGGACAACCCGACAAGGCCTCGCAGCGGATCGACTTCGTCAGCGAATACGTCCAGAAGATGCTCGGGTATACCACCGATGAATGGTTGTCCACTCCGAATTTCTGGCTCTCGATTGTGCACCCAGATGATTCGGAGCGAGCCGCCCGGGAAGCGGCGAGCATCTTTGCTTCCGGCAGGGGCGGCACCAGCATATTTCGATGGATCGCAAAGGATGGGAGAGCGGTTTGGGTTGAAGCCCAATCTGTCGTGGTCTGCGATAACAGCGGGTCGCCGGTCGGAATGCGCGGCGTGACAATCGATATCACTGATCGAAAACGCGCTGAAGATGCCCAACGTTTTCTCGCCGAAGCCAGCGGCCTGCTCGCCAGCTCGCTCGACTACGAAACGACTCTTTCGAGCGTGGCGAAACTTGCCGTTCCAAACCTGGCCGACTGGTGCATGGTTCACATCGTCGGCGACAACGGCCAGCTTCGACAGCTCGCGGTTGTTCACACGGATGCAGCCAAAGAGGAGGGGGCTCGCAAGCTCCAGCAGCTGCATCCGATCGATCCGGAAGGCGCGATTGGAGTCGCCAATGTGTTGCGAACCGGCCGCTCCGAGTTCTACCCGGTGATCAGCGTCGAGCAGCTGTTTATGGCGGCGAAGAATGAAGAAGTGGCCACCGCGCTGCGCGGACTGGATTTGAAGTCCTGTATCATCGCTCCGCTGGTAGCTCGCAATCGAACTATCGGCACAATTACTCTGGCGACTGAAGAGTCAAAGCGATATTACGATCTGACCGATCTTGCGCTCGCTGAGGACCTTTCTCACCGGATCGCACTGGCTGTCGATAACGCCCGGCTTTATCGAGAGGCGCAGGATGCGGTGACGGCTCGAGAAGACGCGCTTCGAATTCGAGATGATCTGCTGAAGCGCGAGCACGTGGCGCGCGAGCAGGCCGAGGCCGCAAACCGTTCCAAAGACGAGTTTCTGGCGACCGTCTCGCACGAGTTGCGGACACCGCTC
>Ga0075425_100008989_pt1 | contig 10620 bp, 8 predicted proteins | sample SoiMethybrSBSTD4_FD_75300 | JGI IMG/M metagenome (GOLD analysis project Ga0075425, IMG submission 75300) | Bulk soil microbial communities from a Populus tree surrounding site in Tennessee, USA - Soil MetaG P. TD hybrid SBSTD4 | ecosystem: Environmental > Terrestrial > Soil > Tree plantation...
AATCTCGCGCTAAGCTATTGCGAAGTTACCGCTTCGAACATCGAAGGCGACTTGACTGTCACCGGCGCCAAACGCGCGCGAATCTCAAACGTCGTCGGCGGCGTGCAGCTAACCGCAGGCACCGCGAGCAACGGCATGGTCGAACTTCGTGACATCTCCGGCCCGGTGCACGTTAACGCCCCGTTTTGCCGCATTGTCGCACAGGGGCTGGACCAGACCGCCGAGCTCAAGACGGAGCACGCCAGCGTCGATGTATCTGGGGCTGCGGATCTGGTGATCGATGCGCCGCACTCCGACGTTCGCGCGAAGAATATTGATGGCGACCTGCGAGTGTCGTCCTCCAACAGCAACCTTCAGCTCTCTTCAATAGCCGGGGAACTGGAGGTCCAGGCTGAGCAATGCTCGGTCAACGCCGAAGACGTGAAGGGCAGCGTAGCGATCGAGACAACCCACGGCGATGTTGTCGTGAAGAATTTCTATGAAGACATTCGAGTCGAAACGAGCTATCGCGATGTGACCTTGACGACGGCGACGGAACCGGCCGGTGATATTGAAGTCCAGAACAACCACGGCCAGATCAAGATTGTGCTTCCACAGTCGAGCCGTTTCCGCCTCGACGCCGAAAGCGCCAACGGCCAGATTCAGCCAATAGGCTTCAGCCAGCTTGAACAGAGAGTGCGTAACAGCCTTATGAAGGAGCTTGGACTGGACGGTCCGACGATCAAGTTGAGGACTTCCTACAAGAACATTATCATTCAGGCGAGCGCGGCTCGTCAGACACAGGCAAACGCTCTCGTCCACAGAACGGAAAGATCAAGAGCGGAGTCCGACAAACTTTAGTAAGTCGTCGGGTAGTTTGTCTCGGGCTTCCGCAGCTGGTTCATGAGGTAAGACGACAAACTGAAGTTTGTCCGACTTTTCACAGGAGGTTAGTCATGGGATTTATCAGATTCGTACTCGGACTGGTGGCTTTCGTCATAGCCATCAGGCTCGTCGTGGTTATCCTTACGATAGCCAGTTTCTTGCTGAAGCTGCTTTTCCTGGCGATAGTCATTGGTCTCTTCGTCCTGGTAGCGTGGGTCATCTATAAGATCATAGCGCCCCGCAGAACTCAGCAGGCCTAGCAGGAAAGACTTGAGAAGCAGAGGTGTCGGGGAACAGAGCAAACTGCACACTTGCTCCTCTGCATTCCTCGACCTCTGCATTCCTCGACCTCTGCCCCGTTCGGCGATGCCCGAATTGTTGCGATTTTCTTAAAATCGCATCCAACGACGGCACATCTGTTGCCTTTCACTTCCGCGTATGGTAGTCTGCGCATTGCATTTGGGCGGACTCATCCCTCACTCGTAAGAAAGCAGTAAATGATGTTGGATGTTGCTGTGGGACGTGCAACTTCCGCATACTCTGAACAACTCCAGGAGTGCTGAATGTCCAAGGATAATCGGGTTTATACCTTCCTGATATCTCCGAGTCGCACATCAAAAGTCAGACAACTTAGCATTCATCGCAATCTTCTCCGTGCAGTCGCCGCGTGTCTCGTAATCTCTGTTGCGCTGATTATCTACGGAGCGGTGAGGCTCGGCCAGCACGAAGCACTCAATCTGAAATACCTTTCCGTCAAGTCGGAAAACGAGACCCTAAAGCAAACCAACGACGCCTATCAGAATTCCTACGCCAGACTCAAAGGTCAGATATCCTACGTCCAGGATATGTCAAAGGAACTGGCGCGAAAGGCCCGGATGGAGCGCTCTCCTGAAATTGACGAACTGGTGGGCATCGGCGGACCTGAGACGGTTGTGGCCCTGGACAAAGCAGCCGATCACCTCGAGCGCGAGGTGCGGCACATCAACGACCGTTTGCGTTCTGACATTCTGCGGTTGGCCTCGATCCCCAGGGGGCTGCCCGTGAATGGGTACGTGACGGACGGGTTCGGCATGAGGCGCAATCCCTTCAACGGTGAAGGGCGCGAGGTGCACGAGGGCCTCGACATAGCCGTGGACTTCGGCACGCCGGTGACGGCAACTGCTGACGGACTGGTAATCTATGCTGCTCCTCACGCGGGCTACGGTAACCTGGTCATCGTCTATCACAGCAATGGAATCACGACTCGTTACGGACATCTCTCGCGAATTTCGATCGAAGCCGGACAGCGAGTGAAACGCAGTGATCAGATCGGTAACGCTGGAAGCACTGGCCGCTCAACCGGTCCGCACGTACATTACGAGATAAGAGAGAATGATCAACCGGTTGATCCGCTTCGGTATGCCGGACAGAATCAACCTTGAGCGCGGCTCAGTTTACATCCTTCAGGTTTGATTCCGAATCATCAGGTTGGGTTAAGAGTAAGAGCTTCAGGTAGCCGCGGTTCACGGGCTAAAGCACGCGCTGAACCCCGCTCGCTACCGGAAAAGGTCGATCAGGCTGGTGATGTCGACCGGGCCGACCGGCGAAGAAGAACGACCTTGCTCGTGCCGCGCAGTTTGGCGAATAAGCTCATCCACCTTGCGACGCAGCTCGGTCTTCTCTTCACCTCCACCGACTTCCGTGATCCGCTTCAAATCCGATTCACGAGCCTCAATGTATTCGTCCGGCAGGCGCCGCCCGCAGTAGTTGCAAGCCGGGCTGGCGAGTGCAAGAAGTCTGCGATGGCACGTCGGACAAGAACGGAAGTCCGGTAAACCAGAGCCGTCATTAACGATCGGAGCGCCGCAATTTGCGCACTTCATCTCGCCTTCAATCATCGAACTGTTACAGTATTCGCAAGTCACGGTAGTTGGTTCCAATTCACAAGTCAGCTAAAGCTGGAACTCCAAATCCGAGTTCCTCACGATGTTAGTCGAAGCTCCGAGCAGCAACAATACTTTTCTTTTTCGCGTGATATGTTCAATGCAATGCCGCAGCTTCGCTTGCTTGACACTAAAATTCGGCGAGCGATAAGATGCCTACTCATTTGTGGCGGCTAATTTCGGGGCACCGAGCCGTCGCATCGAATCGCAGCAGTTGATAAAGACGAGCCGGGTAAAATGGTCAACTACGTTCCCGTCCTCCTGATTCTGATAATCGCGATCGGCATGGCCGCGATCATCATCATTCTTTCGCGGTTCGCAAAGAAGAGGCGGCCGACCCACGAGAAACTAATGCCTTACGAGTGCGGCGTTGAGCCGGTTGGCACCGCTCGCGAGCGTCAGTCGGTCAAGTTCTACCTCGTTGCGATGGCTTTCTTGCTGTTCGACATCGAAGCCGTGTTTCTCGTGCCGTGGGCGGTAGTCTTTCGGGGTGTCGTGCAGTCCCAGGTGTATCAGCATTTGAAGTTCGTCTTCTACGGAGAGATGATGGTTTTCATGGTGGTCCTCTTCGTCGGGTTAGTGTACGTCTGGCGCAAGGGCATCCTCGAGTGGAACAGATGATGTGAGTTTGAGCTCGCCACTGGTCAATCATATCTTATGACTAACCTCCTGCTTGAGTGGGTAATCAAGACCATTGTAATCCTCCTGATACTAGTCACCGCGGTCGCATACGTGACGCTCATGGAACGCAAGGTCATGGCCTGGATACAGATGCGTGTCGGGCCGAACCGTGTGGGCCTGGGCAAGTTCCGCCTGTGGGGGTTAATGCAGCCGTTGGCCGATGGACTCAAGATGATCTTCAAAGAAGACATCATCCCGCTTCAAGCAAACCAGTGGCTGTACGTGCTGGCTCCGGCGCTGTCCCTAATCCCCGCGTTGATGACCTTCATCGTGATTCCATACGGAAGCCAAATAACTCTGTTCAACTACACGATCGAGCTGCACGTCACGCGAATGAACGTCGGACTGCTCTATGTGCTCGCGCTGACATCAGTGGGCGTCTACGGCATCGTGCTGGCAGGGTGGTCATCGAACAACAAGTACTCACTGATGGGAGGTTTGAGGTCGAGCGCGCAGATGATAAGTTATGAGCTTGCGTTGGGCCTGTCGATCGTCAGCGTCCTGCTTTACACCGGCACGCTGGACCTGGTCGAGATCGTCGATGGACAGCGAGGCTTCCACGGATTGGCCTGGAACATCTTCCATTACCCGCTGTTGATTCTGGTCTTCATCATCTTCTACATCGCGTCGCTTGCTGAGACGAATCGCACTCCTTTTGACTTGCCCGAGGCGGACTCCGAGCTCGTAGCCGGCTATCACACTGAATACTCCTCGATGAAGTTCGTAATGTTCCAGATGGCGGAGTATTTGAATCTCATAACCGCGTCTTCGATATCGACGACGCTCTTTTTCGGGGGCTGGAACGGCCCGTTCGTTGGGAGGCTGCCGTATCTCGGGCCCGTTTATTTCACAGTCAAGGTGTTCGTGTTGATTTTCATGGCTATGTGGATTCGTTACACGGTGCCGCGCTTCCGGTACGATCAACTTATGCGGTTCGGCTGGAAATTTCTGCTGCCGGCGTCGATCGTAAACATCATCATTTCGTCAACAGTGATCTTGTTCATGCGCTAGACCCCTGACATGTGGCAAGAAAAAGTTCTATTCATAGTCTTCGCTGTTATCGCGATCGCGAGCGCGCTGAACATTCTTCTTCAACGGAACCCGCTCTACAGCGCGTTGTCGCTGATCGGAACGCTGCTATCTCTGTCTGCCCTTTACCTGACGGTACACGCGCAGTTCATCGCTGCGGTTCAAATAGTCGTCTACGCGGGCGCGATAATGGTGCTCTTCATATTCGTCATAATGCTCTTGAACGTGCCGAAGGACCAGCCTCAAATAGAAAAACAAAAGGGTCTGCGTTATCTTGCAATCCCTTTTGCGGGGCTGATGATCGCTGAAATGTTCTATGTTCTGCGACCGATTCGTCTGACCACACTGCCGATTCAATCGGGAAATGCCGAGCAGGCGGTGGGTACAACATGGAGCATAGGCACGGCGTTGTTCACAGATTACCTGCTTCCGTTCGAGGTGACTTCAGTTTTGATCCTGATGGCGCTGGTGGGAGCAATGGTGTTGGCAAGACGCGAGGGAGACTAGGCATTCATTATGGTTCCGTTATCGTGGTATTTGGGACTCTCGGCAATGCTCTTCACGATAGGGGCAGTCGGGGTCTTCATCAAGCGCAACGCCATCACGATATTCTTGTGTATCGAGCTGATGTTGAACGCGGTCAACCTCACGCTTGTTTCGTTGTCTGGTTTTTTCGGCGACGTCGGAGGTCAACTGTTTGTCTTCATCGTGATGACTGTAGCGGCGGCCGAAGCGGCGGTAGGGCTCGCGATCATTATTTCAATCTTCCGCAATCGCGAGTCGCTCAACGTCGATGAAGTGGAGTCGCTGAAGCTGTGAAATGATGTGCGATGCGACGCTAAGGATGCTTAGATAATGTTAGCCGCAATAATCGTTACGCCGCTCGTCGGCGCTGCAATCCTTGGCTTGTTCGGCAAGCGAATGGGCGAGCGCTTGATTGGGCTGATCGCCTGCTCGACCGTCGCAGTGTCGGCGATACTCTCGTTCTACCTCTTCTTCAAGCATCACGCCGAGTTGGAAGCAGGACAGAAGTTCTACGATTATCTGTTCACCTGGATCAGCGTCGGTACATTCAGGGCGGACGCTTCGTTGCTATTAGACTCGTTGTCCGCGATCTATATCCTGTTCATCACGTTCGTGGCGTTTTGGATTCACGTATTCGCGACCGGCTATATGCGTGGCGACAAGGGTTACTGGCGATTCTTCGCCTACATGAATCTGTTCATGTTCTCGATGCTGACCCTGGTGCTCGCCGACAATTTCCTGTTGATGTTCGTAGGCTGGGAAGGAGTCGGGCTTTGCTCCTACTTGTTGATCGGCTATTACTTCACAAAGGACTTCGCAAACGACGCCGCCAAAAAAGCATTTATCGTCAATCGAATCGGCGACTTTGGATTCGCGCTCGGGGTGATGCTGCTGTTCCTGAAGGCCGGCACGATCTTTTACTTTGACGATCCCGCGCGCGGCATTCACGGCGCGTTCAATTGGGCCTTCTCGCAAGTCCACGACCCCTTAGCTTTATCGGCGATCTTCGCTGGAGGCATAACGACCATCGCGGTGTTGCTTTTTGTCGGCGCGACCGGCAAGAGCGCGCAATTGCCGCTGTATGTATGGCTGCCCGACGCGATGGCGGGACCCACACCGGTGAGCGCGTTGATACACGCCGCGACGATGGTGACCGCTGGCGTCTACATGGTTGCGCGCGCAAGTTCGATTTACACTCACGCGCCGACCGCGATGCTAATCATGGCGATCATCGGGGCCGCGACTGCGCTGTTCGCAGCGACGATCGGACTGGCGCAGTGGGACATCAAGAAGGTGCTGGCGTATTCGACGATCTCGCAGCTCGGCTACATGTTTTTGGCGTGCGGCGTAGGTGCTTTTGGCGCAGGGATCTTTCATGTCTTCACACACGCGTTCTTCAAAGCGCTGCTCTTCCTCGGTTCGGGTTCAGTCATCATCGGAATGCATCACGAGCAGGATATGAAACGCATGGGCGGGCTGAAGAAGTACATGCCCATTACGTTTGCGACTATGTTTGTCGGCTGGCTAGCGATTTCAGGCGTGCCGATGTTTTCGGGCTTTTTCAGCAAGGACGAGATACTGTACCGCTCGTTCATTGCGAGCGAGTTGCCGGACTCGTGGGCACGCATCTTGTGGTTTGTCGGAGCAATCACGGCTCTTGTAACCGCTGTCTACATGACTCGGCTGATGGTGCTGACATTCTGGGGCAGCGAAAGGTTCGGAGCCTCAGAACCCGCTCCTGGAGCCCATTCCGCGGCAAGCGAGCATCACTCGGGTCCGCCTCGCGAATCGCCTGCTTCGATGGTTTTGCCGCTGGTCGTGCTTGCGGCGGGAGCAGTCTTTGCGGGTTATCTTGGAGTGCCTGAGGGCCTGTCGGGCGGCAGAATTACAAACTACTTCGAACGGCTGCTGGAACCGTCGCTTGCCTTTCTTCGTGAGCCGCCGGTCCTTAGGCAGGAAGTTATCGTGGACTACGGAGGCGGAGGCGGCGAGACCCTGGTTACGGAGACGAACGCTTCTCGGTTAGACGCGGAAGCCGTTCAAGATCACAGACTCGAACGAGCATTAACCGGGGTTTCAATTATCATCGCGCTCGCAGGAATCGGTATCGGATGGGTTTGGTTCAATCGTAAGCCTCTTTGGGAGCCGCCGAGTTTACTCGAACACAAATACTACGTGGACGAAGCGTATGATGCGGCAGTTGTGCAGCCTATCAAACAGGGTTCGATCAACGTCCTGTGGAAGTTCATCGATGTTCGCATCATCGACGGCGCAGTGAACGGCGCGGGCCAGCTAGCCGGTCTTTTCGGAGGGACCTTGCGTTATTTGCAGTCGGGGCTCGCGCGAAGCTACGTCGCGCTCGTAGTACTCGGCGCGTTGCTGATAATCGGTTATTTCGTGATCAGGTGAAGCATGGAGGGGCGGCGCTCCGTGGCCGCCCCTCATTCGCATACCACTCTCTCGGAAGTTAGGGAGCGAGGGGCGGCCACGGAGCGCCGCCCGTACAGGTCGAGATGGGCGAGTACCTACTAACAATTATTATTCTGCTGCCGCTTGCCGGCGCGATTGTGTTGCTGCTAATCGGGCGGGGCGACAAATCCAACGAAAGCGTCCTCAAACAGACGGCACTTCTCTTCTCTTTCGCAACGTTCCTAGTCTCGCTCGCGCTGCCGATCGGTTTCAGCAAAGGCGCCGGCCTTCAGTTTGAAACGAACGTCGAATGGATCAATGCCTTCAAGCTGGGGGTGCGCTATCACGTTGCCATTGATGGCTTGAGCTTGTGGCTCGTCATCCTCACGACGTTTCTGGTTCCGCTCGCATTGCTGTCGTCGTGGAACTCGATCCACAAACGCCTGCGCGAGTTTCTCGTCGCAATGCTTGCGTTGGAAACCGGAATGCTCGGCGTGTTCGTCGCGATGGATATGTTCCTGTTCTACCTATTCTGGGAAGTGATGCTGGTGCCGATGTACTTCCTGATCGGAGTGTGGGGCGGCGAGCGGCGCATATACGCGGCGGTGAAGTTCGTCATCTACACCGTTGTAGGTTCCCTGCTGATGCTTGCCGGAATCATCGCCCTGTATTACCTGCACGGAAGCGCTACGCTCAACTTCACGTTCGATATCGCCACGATAACCAACGACGTAAGGACGCACGCGTTGGTTTTGGACCCGGAGACGCAGAGCTGGCTGTTCTGGGCGTTCGCGCTGGCGTTCTTGATCAAGGTCCCGCTCTTCCCATTTCACACGTGGCTGCCAGACGCGCACGTCGAAGCTCCAACGGCCGGCTCGGTGCTCCTGGCCGGAGTGCTGCTCAAGATGGGGACCTACGGTTTGATGCGATTTAACCTACCGATCTTCCCCGACGCGGCGCATCAGTGGTCCGTGTTGATCTCGTCACTCGCCGTGGTAGGGATCATCTACGGTGCGCTGGTCGCGATGGTCCAGCCTGATTTGAAGAAGCTCGTCGCCTATTCATCGGTGAGCCATCTCGGCTTCGTCGTGCTGGGCATCTTTTCTTTCACCGACCAGGGCATGCAGGGCGCGTTGTATCAGATGCTCAATCACGGAGTTTCAACCGGCGCGTTGTTCCTCATCGTAGGAATGATCTATGACCGGCGGCACACGCGTTTGATAGCCGAGTTCGGCGGACTGGCCAACGTTATGCCTGTTTTCTCGACTTTCTTCATGATCGTAACGTTGTCGTCAATCGCGCTGCCGTTGCTCAACGGCTTCGTCGGCGAGTTCCTGATACTGATCGGCACGTTCACGTCGACTCTGCTTCCGCACGCGAAGCTATTCGCGTCGCTCGCCGCGCTCGGGATGATTCTGTCGGCAGTCTACATGCTGTGGATGTATCAGCGAGTTATTTTCGGCGAGGTGCGCAATACCTCCAACCTGAATCTCGCCGATTTGAACTTCAGAGAGAAGCTTGTGCTCGCGCCGATTGCCGCTTTGGTTCTGGTGATGGGTGTTTATCCGAGCCTTTTCCTTTCACGCACTGATCCGACTATTCAATCCATCAAGGCGCGCCTGGGAGCGCAGGCGTCCCTGCCTGGTTCTTCTGGCTCAATAACCAGGCAGGCTGGGCTGCCTGCGCCCCCAGGTCAGCCGTAGAAGAACGCTAAATGGAAAGCCTTAGAATAAGCTATCACGCGATCCTGCCTGAGACGATCACGGCCTCGGTTGCGGTGCTCATAATGATGATCGACGCAATGGCTCGCAAGATCGAACGCCGAGTCGCAGGGACCGTGTCGCTGCTTGGATTGATTGCCGCCGCCGTTGCAGTCGCAACCCTCTGGGGACGGCCCGTTGAAACCTCCTTCAAGGGCATGATCATCACCGATGATTTTCGGCTCTTCTTCGCGATGATCTTTCTGATAGTGACGTTCCTGACCGTGTTGATTTCGCTTCGCTGGGTAGAAGACGAATCGCTGCCGACCGGCGAGTACTTCGCGCTGCTGATGTTTGCAACGACCGGGATGCTTTTCATGTCGGCGGCGAACGATCTGGTGATGATCTTCCTGGGACTCGAGATCACTTCGATATCGACTTATGTGTTGTGCGGCTATCGTCGCCGCGACCTGCGCTCTAATGAGTCGGCGATGAAATACTTCATCCTCGGCTCTTTCTCGACCGCGTTCCTGCTGTACGGAATCGCGTTCGTCTACGGCGCGACGTTCAATCCTGCCGCCAACCCCGTTGCTACCACGAATCTACAACTTATCAGGGAGCGGATCGCATCGCCCGGACAGCTATTCTCAGGGCCGATGCTGCTGGCGGGAGCGGCGATGATGATTGTCGGCTTCGGCTTCAAAATCGCGAGCGCCCCATTCCACGTGTGGTCACCGGACGTGTACGAAGGGGCGCCAACCCCGGTCACCGCGTTCCTCTCGACTGGTTCGAAGGCCGCGGCATTTGCGTCTTTCTCTCGCGTGTTCATACTGACCTTCGCGGCCATACCGTTCGCCCTGAGCACTGGTGCGGCGCACACGTTACAGTCAGCCGTGACGGACGCGCTGGTAGTAATGGCGATCCTGACGATGACGATTGGCAATCTGGTCGCGATCGTACAGAGCAACATCAAGCGCATGCTCGCCTACTCTTCAATCGCCCACGCGGGTTACGCGCTCATCGGGATTGTCGCCGGGGATTGGCGAGCGGTAGCGTTTTACCTGTTGAGCTACGTGCTGATCAACATTGGGGCGTTCGGAGTCATCGAACTGATCGCGCGCCGTGGCGACAAACGGGTCGAGATTACCGACTATGCCGGGATCGGATTTCAGTCGCTGGGCTTGTCAAGCGCTCTGTCGCTGTTTCTGTTGAGTCTCGCCGGCATCCCTCTTACCGGCGGATTCGTGGCAAAACTCCTCGTCTTCAAGTCGGCGTGGGCTGGGGGATTCCACCTGCTGGTGGTGATCGCCGTGATCAACAGCGCGATCTCGTGGTACTACTATCTGCGCGTGATTGTAGCAATGTTCTTCGCCGAGGCCGCAACCGGGTTCAAAGCGCCGGCAGTAGCACGTTCGATGGCTGCAGCGATCGTCTTGGCGCTTCTCGGGACTCTTTACCTTGGTATTCTGCCTGGGCGAGTGCTGGACACA
>Ga0075425_100008991_pt1 | contig 10619 bp, 8 predicted proteins | sample SoiMethybrSBSTD4_FD_75300 | JGI IMG/M metagenome (GOLD analysis project Ga0075425, IMG submission 75300) | Bulk soil microbial communities from a Populus tree surrounding site in Tennessee, USA - Soil MetaG P. TD hybrid SBSTD4 | ecosystem: Environmental > Terrestrial > Soil > Tree plantation...
ATGACCATCGTGTTCTCGCGGCCGATCTGGTCCGACAGCCAGCCGAAGAAGGGACGCGTGAGCCCGTTCGTGATGCGGTCGATCGAGAGCGCCAGCGGCAACAACGGCAGCCCGAAGACAACCGCGTTCGCCATGCCAAAGTCGCGCGTGAAAGCCGCCATCTGCGAGGTCACCATCAATCCGGCGGTCGACATCATCGTCATCATGACGAACATCAGCCAGAAGATCGGCGTCCGCAGCATGACCGAAGGCTGGAAGTCAGGAGCACGCGAGACGCTCCCTGCAATTGCCTTGGGAGTTGGCAGTTGGACGTCGGCAGTTGGACGTCGCAGACCTTGCGCGGCAATCACTCCGACCGCAGCGAACACCCATCCGTACAGCACCAGCGCGGCGCGGTAGCCTTCATCCTTCAACAACTCCGCAACCGGAAACGTCGTCAGCAGAGCGCCCATGCCGTAGCCGGCGGCGACGATGCCTGTCGCGAAGCCCCGGCGGTCCGGGAACCACTGCACCATATGGCCGATGACGCCGACGTAGACGATGCCGGTGCCTATGCCGCCGAGCAGTCCGTAGGTCAGATACAAACCGGCGAGCGATGTCGCGCGCGCGGCAAGCAACCAGCTCAGTCCCGTCAACGCCCCGCCGACCGACAACAGCGCCCGCGGCCCGCACCGATCGACGAGCCGTCCCTGGCACGGGGCGAGGAACGTCTGGATGACGATGAGGATCGAAAAGGTGATCTGAATCTGCGCCAGCGTCGCTCCGACGGCCGACATCAGCGGCTGCGTGAACAGCGTCCAGACGTACTGCGGACTCGAGATGACAATCATGCAGGCGAGTCCGAGCAGCAACTGTATCCAGCGATTGTTCTTCATCCCACCAACCACCAACCACTAACCGAGAAGGGGCTCGGGAATCGCGGCGCCATCCTTGCGCGGATCGGAGCCGCCGTAATTGACGCGCGCGCGCGCGTCGTGCATGACCGCCTGCCCGCCGCCCACCATGTTCGAGAACTCGCCCTGCAAATCGATCTCGTGGCCCCGCCGTTCGAGCGACTGACGAACGCTTTCCGGGACGCGCGATTCCATCATCACGTCGGTACCGGGAAACGTCAGCTTCACGAAGCGTGGCGCTTCGAGCGCCTGCTGGATGTTCAGGCCATGATCGACGACATTCGAGATGACCTGAGCATGCGCTTGCGGCTGATTCCATCCGCCCATGACGCCGAAGCCGATGCTGAGGTGATCGCGCTTCATGAACGCGGGAATCACCGTCTGCAGCGGACGCTTCCGCGGCGCGAGCACGTTGGGATGTGAGCGATCGAACGTGAAGAGTCCGCCGCGGCTCTGCAGAACAAAACCCGCGCCGTCGGGCACTACTGCGGATCCGAAATTTGCGAAGTTGCTCTGAATGAGCGAGCAGATGTTGCCGCGGGCATCAACCGCGCAGAGATACGTGGTGTCGCCGCCGTGCGTCGGCAACTCACCCGCGTCGACGCTTGCTTTCGCGCGGCGTGGGTCGATCAGCTCCGCGCGGCTGCGCGCATATGCCTTCGACAGCATCGCCTCGACGGGCACCTTCGAGAAGCGAGGGTCGCCGACGTGTCTCTGCATGTCCGCAAAGGCAAGCTTCTTCGCTTCAATCATGACGTGCAGCGAATCGGCTGTGGCTCGCCCGTACTCGGAGAGCGGAAAGTTTTCGAGGATGTTCAGCATCACCAGTGCCGCGATCCCCTGGCTGTTGGGCGGAATCTCGTACACATCCCACCCGCGATAGTTTGTCGTCAGCGGCGTGACCCATTCGGCGGTGTAGTCGGCGAAGTCGGAGGCGACGATCGCGCCGCCATGATCCGCACTGCACTTGAGAATGCGTCCGGCAACTTCGCCTCGATAGAACGCGTCCGCGCCGTCGCGTGCAATGGCTCTCAGCGTTCGCGCGAGATCGGGATTGCGAAACAGCTCGCCTGCCGCCGGCGCCCGGCCCGCTGGCAAGTAGGTCGTCACGGCGTTGGGATCGGTCCGGAGGGCCGGGACGCTTCCCGCCCACTCGAGCGAAGTGATCTCCGAGACCGGAAATCCGTTGTCGGCGTGCGCGATTGCAAACGAGAGAATAGTGTCCAGCGAGAGGCCGCCGAATCGTTGGTGCAGCGCCGTCCAACCTGAAACGGCGCCCGGCACCGTTACCGAGTGGATGCCCGTCTGAGGCATCGTCTTCATGCCGCGCGCCGTGAGGAACTCGATGCTCACGCCCGCCGGTGACCACCCGCTCGCGTTCAACCCATGGACGGTGCCGCTGGCCGCATCATGAACGATCGCGAACAAATCGCCGCCTACGCCGTTCATCATCGGCGCGACAACACCCATCACCGCGTTTGCGGCGATGGCCGCCTCGGCGGCATGACCGCCGCGCGCAAGCACGACCGCCCCGGCCTGGGCGGCGAGAGGGTTCTCGGCGGCGACAATGCCGCGCGTCGAGATCGCCATCGATCGCGCCTGCCACCGGCTGATCTCGGTGCGGATGTAGTCAGCGTTCAGACTGGCTTTTGGCATGGTCACCTGGGCGGGTCCAAAAGGAGCCGCCCTACACTCTCGACTACTTTTCTACCTTACGAACGCGGATGCGGCCGTCGTTGGCCCGCATTGCCACGCCGCTGGCGAGCGAACGTTCGACGATGGCATCCCAATCCTTCGCGAACGGAGTACGCAGATGCTCGGGCACGCGGAGGATGGCCGTGTCGTTGGCGACGCGGTACGCGGACCGCCGTCTCGATCGTTCGCTGTCGCCCATGGGCTCCCAGCGGTCGTTCGGCGCGTCGATTGCCTGCGCGATCGCCAGAAACAAATCGTCGCGGACGGTACAGAAGATCACCGTGAAGCCGTTGGCCTCGAGCGCGCGCACCGCGGACGGCTGATTGAACGTCTGCAGGTGAAATGGGTTCAGCGTGTTGAACATCGACTTGCCACGATCAAGGAATTCGCTCTCCATCGGCTCCTGGTAGACGTACAGATATCCACCGGGCACCAACCGGTCGTGTACCGTGGCGAGAAATTCCTTCGGACGCACCGAGTGCGTGAGCATGTGGTTGCTGATGATGAGATCGAACCGCCCCTCGAATGGGATCTCGAAGGCATCGAAATCGATCGGGCACCATGCGGGGAAGCCGTACGTCTCCTGGATGAGGAACCGCTGGTTCTCGAACAACGTCATCGCGGAGCACTCGGCGCCGTAGAGACGGTGCAGCATCGCGCAGATCGATCCGAGCCGCGACCGGATCTCGAGGACGCGCGGCGACTGCAGCGGCAGCAGCGATCCGAGAATCTCGACGTGCATGCTGCTCGCGAGCCGATCATTCATCAGCGACGGCAAATAGTCCTTACGCGTCAGGCCGCTGTGCGCGGACACGAATACGCCGTTGGCCACCATTCGCCGCAGCTGCTCGCGCTCCTCGTCGCTGAGCGCTGACGAGCTGAGCGCGAACTTCCCCGGGCGCGGCGATCCGGCTTCCGTACGCCCGAGCGTTTCCTCGAATCGTTCGAGCAGCCATTTGTATCGCTCGCCGGCAGGACGTTCCCGCGCGTAGACGACGCCGCAACTGTGGCACAGCGCGTAGTTGTAAACCGGCGCCCTTGCATCCGGCACGCGGTCGAAGAGAACGAACCGGTTGTAGCGGCTGACCTTTGTCGACTCCGCGGCGCCGCAGACCGGACACGTGTCGAGCGTAAGAATCGGCTCCGCTGGACATGGCGTGTCGTTCGTCGCGTCGTACGTGAGAATCTCGCCGTCATCGACGGACGCCCTGGGCCTGGCCGGTTTCGCAGCCGCCGGAACGCTCGGCGAACCACCGCGCAGAAGCGCACGAACTCCCGTCTTGACCCTGGAAAGCATGAACCGTGAGGAGCGATCTTATCAGGAGGTACTCGCCGGGGCGGCCGCGTAGAGGAGCACATTCGTGTACCGGCGCTCCGTGTTTCCGACATAGGCGAGCCCTTCCCGCAGCTCGGACGTCGGACGAACGTGCGCTCCCCTGTCGCTGCGCAAGTCGATGAAGTGTGTGAAGTGGCGCGCGAGCAGCGTGTAGATCTCTTCCATCGCATGGCCGGATCGCTCGAGCATCGCCGGACTGACCTCGATCTGCCACGCGATGTGCTTCTGCATCAGTACCCGAGAGGCGCCCGCGATCACACGCGCATCCCATCCCTGCGTGTCGGACTTGACGAACGCAACATCCGCGAGATCGATGCCCATTCGGTCGACCCACGCATCGAGCGTGAGGCACGGAACCGTCACGCGGTCACGTTCGGCGACGTCCGAGGCGCGCGTCACCAGATGATGCGTGCCGCTTCTCATGCTGCGCAGCGTCATCTCGCCGTTGGTGTCGCCAATCGCCACGCGATCCGGCAAAACCAGCCCCCGAACACCATTGGTGACGATGTTCCACACGAGACAGGCGTAGTTGGCGGGGTCCGGTTCGATGGCGTAGACGCAGGTGAAATCGCCGAGCAGTGCCCGGGGAATGGATGTCGTACCCACGTTCGCGCCAATGTCGATCATCACCCGTCCAACGGCCAGCTCCCTCGTTTCCAGGATCTCCCGCAGCGGCAGGCGCCGTTTGCCCGCGAGACGCTGCGCAATGCCTTCCGACTCGCCGGCCTGCGCAGGCAAACACCACGTGAGACCAGCAATGACAACTCGCTCGGCCGCCACCGGCAAACCGGCGTCGGGATCGGCGAGTGCCTCACGATAGGATGCGCTTCGCCCCGCAAATTCCGATTCGCGTGCCGCGCGGCCGTCATGGTTGGCGGCCAGCATTGCGGCATGACGAAGCGGCAGCACGTGCTCGAGAACCGTTTCGTCCGGCTGCGAGGCGAGCGCGCGCTGCCGCCGCGTCTCGAGTCGACGGCGAAGCACCTGTCGTTGCTTTTCCGACTTGTCGAGACGCCGGCGAACAAGATCTCGCTGACGACGGCTCTGCTCCAGCTCGGCGTTCAACCGGCGGCCACCCGGCAGGCGAGCGACCAAATCGCGAATGAAGCCAGCCACCCAGCTCATTTGAAGGCGATAATAGCCCCGCTAATGACCATCCCGCGCGAAGGGCGCGTCGCGACGCTATGGAATCTCATGTTCGAAGGGAACCGGCTGAGCTGCGCCGTCTATCACGGGCCGACCGGGATGGAGCTGCGCCTGGAATCGGCTGCGGGCACGATCTTCAGGGAGCCGTTCGACATGCAGCCACGCTCGCTGGCGAGAACGAAGACGCTTCGGGAATCTCTGAGGCGCCGCGGGTGGAAGGATGAAGCTCCAAGTTCCAAGATCCAAGTTCCAAATCCCAATAGCTGAGATTACGAGCTGTTCGAGCTTGGTTGGATCTTGGACCTTGGAACTTACCTACGTTGAGCGCGATGTTCGTTCAGATGATTGTGGACCGCGAGGTAAACGCGGAACGCGGTCATCGTCCAGAGGCCCGCGGCGGCGATCTTGTCGTGCTTGGGCCCCACCGTGAGATTCCACGCCGCAATGCCGGCTACGTCAATTACCCCGCCGACCGACACCATCCGGGCGGGACTGGTCTGCATGGGCTTGAGAAGCGGATTGGTTTCCTGGACTTTGTAGAACTTCAGGGCGTGGTACGTCGTGATCCAATCGGCGGTCGCGGCCCCGCCGGCCGCAATGGTCGGCCAATAGAGGCGCCCCCGCTGCGGCTCCTGGGCGATCGCGGACGCCGGCAAAACCAGGGCGAGAAGCAGAGCTGCCGCAGCAACCCGAACCTTTCGATTGTGGGGCATGCCGCCTCTATCGGACGTAACGTGTTACTCCTTTAGGGGATGCTTGCTTCCGTCCGCCTCGGCTCCGACCTTCTTCTCTGCTCGAACCGCCTGAAAGGCGCCCGGGTGGGGGTCGTCTGCAACCACGCGTCGATTGACCGCGGTTTTTCGCACGTCATCGACCGTGTGGCCACCTGTGAAGGGGTGACGCTGGCGGCGATCTTCGGTCCGCAGCACGGCTTCCGTTCCGACGTCCAGGACAATATGGTCGAGACGCCGCATCGAGACGACTCGCGGCGCCGAGTGCCGGTGTACTCGCTGTACAGCGAAACGCGTGAGCCGACGGCGGAGATGCTGCGCGGCGTCGATGTCCTCATCGTCGATCTGCAGGACATTGGCGCGCGGATCTACACCTACATCTACACGATGGCCAACTGCATGCGCGCCGCCGCGAAGCATGGCGTAAACGTCATCGTGTGCGACCGGCCGAATCCGATCGGCGGCACCGATATCGAGGGGGCGGCACTCCGGCCCGGGTGGGAATCGTTCGTCGGACAGTTCGCGATCCCGATGCGCCACGGCATGACCGTCGGCGAGCTTGCGAAGCTGTTCAACGACGCGTTCAGCATTGGCGCGTCGCTCGAGGTCGCGAAAATGGAGGGATGGACCCGCGAGATGTACGTGGACACCACTGGTCTGCCGTGGGTGATGCCCTCACCCAACATGCCGACGCTCGACACCGCCATCGTGTATCCGGGCACGGTCCTCTTTGAAGGAACGATGCTGTCGGAGGGGCGCGGAACGACACGCCCCTTCGAGCTCGTGGGTGCGCCCTGGATTGATGCCGAGCGGTTTGCCGCGGAGATGAACGGCGCGGGCCTTTCCGGTGTGTACTTCCGTCCCGCGGGCTTCGAACCGACGTTCCAGAAGCATGCGAAGCAGCCGTGCGGCGGATGCCAGATTCACGTCACCGACCGGGAGACATTCAAGCCCGTGATCACCGGCGTCGCGCTGATCGATATGTTCCGCAGACTCGATCCGTCGCGGTTCGCGTGGCGGCAGCCGCCCTACGAGTACGAGCACGACAAGATGCCGATCGACATACTTGCGGGCTCCGATGCGCTGCGGAAGCAGATCGAGTCGGGCGTGCCGGTGCGCGACATCGCCGCGAGCTGGGCGGACGACGAAGCGAAGTTCAAGCGGCTGCGCGCGAACTACCTGCTCTACTAACTCTGGGCGCCCGATCGCGTTTTCGCGATGCCCGGGGCCTTCTTCTCCTGCACGACCGGCGGCGTCAGGTGATACTTCGTCAGGTGCGCCTTCAGGAGATCGAACGCGTACTCCGGCGTATCGGCGCGAGAGAGCAGCGCCACGTCCTTTCCGGCAATCGCGCCCCACTCCACGAGCGGCTTCATGTTGAGGATTGGATCCCAGTACTCGCTGCCGTACAGCACGATTTGGATCTGTTTGGCGAGCTTCTCGGTCTGCATCAGCGTGAGGATCTCGAACATCTCGTCGAGCGTGCCGAATCCGCCAGGAAAGATCACCAGCGCTTTCGCCAGGTACGCAAACCAGAACTTGCGCATGAAGAAGTAGTGAAACTCGAAGTGGAGCCCATCGGTGATGTACGGGTTGGGCCCCTGCTCGTGGGGCAGGCTGATGTTGAGGCCAATCGTTTTGCCGCCGGCATCGGTGGCGCCGCGGTTGGCGGCTTCCATGATGCCCGGCCCTCCGCCCGACGTGACCACGAACCGATGGTGCGTCGACTCGAGCTGGAGCGACCAGGCGGTCAGGAGCCGCGCCAGCTCGCGCGCTTCTTCGTAGTAGCGAGACCATTCGACCGCCCGCCGCCCACGCGCGAGGATTTCGTCAACGTCGCGGCTGGAGCCGACGCCGTGCGCCTTCATCAGCTCGTCGAGCGCAAGCTGCGCGGCCTCGCGGCTGTGGATACGCGCGGATCCGAAGAAGACGACGGTGTCCTGGATGTTCTGGAGCTTGAAGCGGCGCTGCGGCTCCAGGTATTCGGCCAGGATGCGGATGGGACGTGCGTCCTCGCTCTTGAGAAAGGTGTGATCGAGATAGGCTTTCGGCTGCGAACCCATCTCCCGATTATCGGTGCACAGCGCCGAAAGTACGCAACCGGCCCTGGTCGCGTACTGGACTGGAACCTCGCAGGAAGCGCGCGGAGCGCGCTCGTGGTTACACGCGTTGCAGCTTGAGGAAGTTTGATGGGCCCTGCGACAGGTCCGGCGAAATGCTGACGACAACGATTGTGGATGATGGCGCCACGAGGCCGCGCGCCACCAGTGCCTCGGCGATCTGCTCGATCGCGTGCGCGACGTCGGTCCCGAGGTCACAGACAAGCGGAACGACACCCCATATCAGCGCTAGCTGGCGTGCAATCTCGACGCTGCCGGTCGCCGCGTAGATCGGCGCGGGCGGTCGAAGCGCGGAGAGCACGCGCGCCGTTTTTCCGCCCCGCGTCACGGCGACAATTGCAGCCGCGTCACTATGACCGGCCAGCGTGACGGCGGCGTCGCACAGCGCGCGGCCGGGACCCGAAAGCAGGTGCGCCTGCTCCAGCGTCGTTGAAGACGCCGGCGGCATCTGCTCCGCGTCACGGATGATCAGGTCAAGGGTCTGCGCGGCCCTGACTGGAAACTTCCCTGCGGCCGTTTCGCCCGCCAGCATGATCGCATCGACACCGTCGTCTACGGCGTTTGCCGCGTCGCTGACCTCTGCGCGGGTGGGACGCGGTTCCATTCGCATCGATTCGAGCACTTGCGTTGCGAGGATGACCGGGGTGGCGCGCGCGCGGGCCTTGCGGGTGACCTCCTTCTGCACCCGGGGCACGCGTTCGAGCGGCAGCTCGAGCCCGAGGTCGCCGCGTGCGACCATGATCGCGTCGCACACCTCGAGAATGTCGTCGATACGTGCGACGGCTTCCGGCCGTTCGAGCTTGGCGATCAGCGGTGTGCGCGGCGCGCCTGCTCTGACGAGCGCGGCGCGCGCCTGCCGGAGGTCCTCGGCGGTCTGCACGAAGCTGAGCGCCACGTAATCGACGCCAATCGTCACGCCGAATGTCAGGTCCTCGACGTCCTTCGGCGTCAGCGCACCAGATGGCAGCACCACGCCGGGAATATTGATTCCTTTGTGTTCGCCAAGCGTCCCGCCGTCGACGACGGATGTTCGCAATTGGTTGCCGTCGACGGCTTCCACCCGCAATTGAATATGGCCATCGTCAAGCAGCAGCGTGTTGCCGGCCGATACGGCCTTGGTGAGGTCGTAGGGGGTCGATACCATCGAGCGATCGCCCGGCACATCACCGGTGACCACGCGCAGGCTGTCACCGGCCTTGAGGTCGATCGGTTGATGATTTTTCAGCTCGCCGGTGCGGATCTTCGGACCGCTCAGGTCCTGCATCACCGCGACGTGACGCTCCGCCTGTGCCGCGGCCGCACGAATGCGGGACATCGCTGAGCGATGCGTCTCGTGCGTGCCGTGCGAAAAGTTCAAGCGGAAGACGTCGACGCCGGCCGCGATCAACGCGTGAATGGTTTCGTCGCTGTCGCTCGATGGACCGATGGTGACGATGATTTTCGTATGTCGCACGCGTACGCAGGTTAAACCAGATCGTTTAGGCTGTACAGGTCATGACAATCAAGACCTGGCTGGAAATCGCAATCCAGGACGCCGAGCGTCGCGGGCTTCCGGAGCTCAAACCGCTGCTGGAAGGGCTCGCCAAGGCGACATCGGCGCTCAGGACCGCCGAGTGGAACGCTGACGCCAGCGGAGACAATTTCGAATCGCCGCTCCCCATTGATTCCACCAGAGGGAAGCCGACAACCGAATCCCCGAATGGCCGCTGAGCCACAGACCATCGCAGAGCTCGCGCGTGCCCTGAAGGCACGCGACACGACCTCCGAAGCCGTCGTCGAACAGTGCCTGCGGCGCATCGCCGAACGTAACGCCACGCTGAACGCGTTCATCACGGTCTTCGAGCACGAAGCGCGCGAACAGGCGCGAGAGGCCGACCGGGAAATCGCTGCAGGCAGATATCGAGGCCCGCTGCACGGAGTTCCGTTCTCGCTCAAGGATCTGTTCGACGTCGGCGGCGCGGCAACGACCGCGGCGTCCCGTGTGCGGCTGGGCCATGTCGCGGAGCACGACGCCCCGTCCATCGCGGCGCTGCGGGATGCCGGAGCAATCTTCGTCGGCAAGACGAATCTTCACGAGTTCGCCTTCGGCACGACGAACGAGGATTCCGCGTACGGTCCCGCGCGGCACCCGCTGGATCCCAACCGCTCCCCCGGCGGGTCGTCCGGCGGATCAGCGGCGTCGGTCGCCGACGGCATGTGCTTCGCCTCGATGGGAACCGACACAGGCGGGTCCATCCGCATCCCGTCAGCGGTATGCGGTCTTGTCGGGTTGAAGCCGGCCGTTGGCGAGCTCTCGACCGAAGGCGTTGTTCCACTGAGCACGACACTCGACCACATTGGCCCGCTCTGCCGCTCGGTTGAAGACGCGACGATCGTGTACGGAGCGCTGCGCGGACACACGCGCCCTCCAGGCAAGCCCATCGATCCACGGGCGCTGAGGCTCGGGATTCCGCGCAACTATTTTCTGTCGCTGATCGATCTTCAGGTCGCTGCCTGTTTCGACTCCGCGTGCGAACGTCTTCGCAGTGCCGGCGCGACGCTCGAGGACGTATCGATTCCGCACGCCGGCGACGTGCCAGCGATCTACCTGCACATCGTGCTGACGGAGGCGGCGACATATCACGCCAAGACACTGGAGCGCCGCCCCGAGGATTACACCCCCAACGTTCGCGTCCGGCTCGAGATGGGGCGCTACGTG
>Ga0075425_100008992_pt1 | contig 10619 bp, 7 predicted proteins | sample SoiMethybrSBSTD4_FD_75300 | JGI IMG/M metagenome (GOLD analysis project Ga0075425, IMG submission 75300) | Bulk soil microbial communities from a Populus tree surrounding site in Tennessee, USA - Soil MetaG P. TD hybrid SBSTD4 | ecosystem: Environmental > Terrestrial > Soil > Tree plantation...
CACCCGCTTCGGTGAGCAGCCACTCGGGCCGCGCCGGATGGCGCTCGATCTTGCGGCGCAGCGCCGCGACGTGCACGCGCAGCGCGAGGCTCTGCTCGCGCGCGGCCGCGCCCCACACCGCGCGCGTCAGCTGGCGATGCGTGAGCACGCGCCCGCACCACCGCGCCAGCTCGACGAGGATCTTGAGCTCGATCGGGGTCAGGTGCACCGGCCCGCCGTCGACGGTCACCAGCTGGCGCGGGCGATCGATGCGGATCGGCCCGACCTCGAGCACGTCGGGCGTCGCCGCCGGGTCGCCGGCCGCCGCCGCGTGGCGCAGCGCGACCCGGATCCGCGCGAGCAGCTCGGCGATGCCGAACGGCTTGGTCAAATAGTCGTCGGCGCCGGCGTCGAGCGCGGCCACCTTGTCGCCCTCCTTGCCGCGCGCCGACAGCACGATGACGGGCACGGTCGACGCCGGGCGCAGCGCGCGCAGCACGTCGAGCCCATCGCGATCCGGCAGCCACAGGTCGAGCAGCACGAGGCCCGCCTCGGCGAGCAGCGCGAGACCCTCGGCCGCGGTCGCCGCCTCGCGCACCTCGTGACCGTGACCGGCGAGCGCCGCGCGCAGGAACCGGCGCACGCGCGGGTCATCGTCGATCGCGAGGATCGCGGTCATGCAGCAAGGACCAGCCCGAGCACGACCATCACCGCGGCGATCGTCGCTTCCGCTCCGAAGTCCTCACCGTGGGCGAGCGCCAGCGCCACGCGCAAACCACCGACCGCGAGCAGCAGCGCCGCCAGCACCGCGTCGTCGCGCACCGGCGCGCTGTCGGCGAGCCTCTCGGGTGCATCGCAACGACCTGGTTCCCGGTACGGCATGCACGTTTCGTCTACCAACCGCCCCGTCAAGAGCGCGTGAAGTCGGCGGCACGCCGGCGTCAAGGCCGCGCCGGTGCTATGCTTTCGCCAGGGTGCAGCACGTGCTGCAGGATCGCGCTGGTCGGGCCGCCAGCGCCGCGCGATGTCCAGCCAGCTCCCCATCCTCACCGAGCTCACCCTCACGATCGGCGCCGCGGCGCTCGCCGCGCTGGTGTTCCAGCTGCTGCGCCTGCCGATCGTGCTCGGCTACATCCTCGCCGGCCTGATCGTCGGCCCGCACGTCACCGGCGCGGTCGCGAACGTCCACCTCGTCGAGACGCTCTCCGACCTCGGCGTGATCCTGCTGTTCTTCATGATCGGGCTCGAGTTCAGCGTGCGCACGATCGCGCGCGTCGGACTGCCGACGCTGCTCGCCGTGATCGTCGAGCAGGCGCTGATCATCCTGATCGTCGTCGTGGTCGGCCGCGCGCTCGGCTGGTCGAACACCGAGGCGTTGTTCGTCGGTGTCGGGGTCGGCGTCGCGAGCACGATGCTCGTCGTGAAGGGCCTCGAGGAGCACAAGGTCACGGGACCCGCCGTCGAGCTCATCCTCGCGATGATGGTGGTCGAGGATCTGCTGTCGATCCTCCTGCTCGCCGTCATGACCGGTGTCGCCACCGGCGCGAACATGTCGGCCGGAGAGCTCGCGGTCACCGTCGCCGAGCTCGCCGGCTTGTTCGTCGCGATGGTCGTGATCGGCCTGTTGATCGTGCCGCGCCTCATGCGCGCGATCGCGCGCTTCGGCCGCGCCGAGCCGCTGCTCGTCGCGAGCGTCGCGGTGTGCTTCGGCATGGTGTGGGTCGCGGTGCGCGCCGGCTACTCGATCGCGCTCGGCGCGTTCGTCGGCGGCATGTTGATCGCCGAGTCCGGCAAGGGTCACGAGGTCGACGCGCTCGTGCGGCCGCTGCGCGACATCTTCGCGGCGATCTTCTTCGTCTCGATCGGCATGATCATCCAGCCGATCCAGATCGTCGAGAACTGGTACGCCGCCGTGCTCGTCGCGGTCGTGCTGGTCGCCGGCAAGACCCTCGGCGTCACGGTCTCCGCATTCCTCACCGGCAACGGCCTGCGCCGCGCCGTGCAGGCCGGGCTCAGCCTGTCGCAGATCGGCGAGTTCGCGTTCATCGTCGTCGCGGTCGGCATCACGCACGGCGCGATCCGCGAGCAGCTACTGCCGATCGTCGTCGGTGCGTCGTGCCTCACCGCGATCTCCGGCTCGTGGCAGATCAAATCGTCGGGGCGGTTCGCGAGCTGGCTCGACGCACGCCTGCCCAAGCCGATCGCGACGTTCGTGACGTTCTACGAGACGTGGATCGCCCGCCTGCGCGACGCACCGCGCTCCGACACCCTGTGGCGCCGGCTGCGCGCGCCCGCGATCGTGCTGATCGTCGACGCCACCCTGCTCGGTGCGCTCGTGATCGGCACCGCGCAGGCGCACCGTGCGATCGTCACGTGGCTCGCCCGCTCGAGCGGCCTCGACGAGCGCGTCGCGATCGTGGCGCTCGTGCTCGTCGCGGGCGCGTTCGCCGGCACGTTCGCGGTCGCGATCGCGCGCAACGCCGTGCGGCTCGCGCGCCTGCTGGCGGCGGTGATGATCCCCGAGGCTCCTCCCCGCGCGCTCGTGATCACCCTCGAGCTCGCGATCGTGCTCGTCGTCGGCCTACCGCTCGCCGCGATCACGCAGCCATTCGTGCCGGGCGGCGGCATCGTCGTGCTCGGCGCGATCGCGATCCTCGCCCTCGCCGCGACCCGCTCGATCACCGCCTTCGACAGCCACGTCCGCGCCGGCAGCGCGCTGATCGTCGACGTGCTCGGGCGCCAGGGCAGCCCCGACGAGCCCGTGCCATCGCTGCCCGACATCACCCCGATCGCGCTCCCCGCCGGCGCGCCCGCGATCGGCAAGAGCCTCGCCGACCTCGACCTGCGCGCGCGTACCGGTGCGTCGGTGCTCGCGATCCGGCGCGACGCCGGCGGCACGGCGAATCCGTCGCCGCAGGAGCCGCTGCACGCCGGCGACGTGCTCGCGGTCGCCGGCGCGCCCGAGGCGATCGCGGCCGCGCGCACGCTCCTGCTCGACGGCGACGATCAGTCGCGCAGCCGGTAGCCGACGCCGGCCTCGGTCACCAGCCACTGCGGCCGCGCCGGGTCGCGCTCGAGCTTGCGGCGCAGCGCCGCGACGTGCACGCGCAGCGCGTGGCTCTGCTCGTGCGGCGGCGCGCCCCACACCGCGTTGACGAGCTGGCGGTGCGTGAGCACCCTGCCCGGCTGGCGCGCGAGCTCGACGAGGATCTTGAACTCGATCGGCGTCAGGTGGACGAGCTCGCCCGCCACCGTCACCTCGTGGCGCGGCTGGTCGACGCGGATCGGCCCGACCTCGAGCACCTCCGCGCTCGCGGCGTTCGCCGCCTTCGCGTGCCGCAGCGCGACCCGGATCCGCGCCATCAGCTCGCCGGTGCCGAACGGCTTGGTCAGGTAATCGTCGGCGCCGGAATCGAGCGCCGCGACCTTGTCGCCCTCCTGGCCGCGCGCCGACAGCACGATCACCGGCACGTGCGCCTCGGGCGTCATCGAGCGCAGCACGGCGAGGCCGTCGCCGTCGGGCAGGCCCAGATCGAGCAGCACCAGCGCCGGCCGGTGGGTCTCGAGCGCGGCGATGCCGTCGGCAACTGTCGCCGCCTCGTGCACGACGTGCCCGTGGCCGGCGAGCGCGTTGCGCAGGAACCGCCGCACGTGCGGATCGTCGTCGATGACGAGCACCGCGGTCACGCGACGCGCTCCACCGCGGCCTGCGGCGGCGTGCCACGCGGCAGCACGATCCGGAACACCGCGCCGCCGCCCGGCCGCGGCTCGGCGGTGACCTGGCCGCCGTGTGCCGTCACGATCGCGCGCACGACCGCGAGCCCGAGCCCGACGCCGGGCGACGGCGACGCGCGCACGAACTTCTCGAACAGCCGCTGGCTCTCGGCCGGCACGCCCGGCCCGCGATCCGCGACGTCGATCGTGACCTGCTCGTCGGTGGCGCGCACCGCGATGGACAGCGGCGGCGAGCCGTGCTTGAGCGCGTTGTCGACGAGGTTGATCAGCACCTGCTCGAACAGCACCGGATCGATCCACAGCAGCACGTCGGGCGGCACGTCGACGTCGACCGCGCTGCCCTCGAGCGCGTCCTCGACCCGCACCAGCGCCGCGCCGACGACCTCGTCCGCCGGCACCCACTCGCGCGCCGGCACGAGCCCGGTCTCGACGCGCGTGAGCTGCAGCAGGTTTGCCAGCATGCGCTCGAGGCGCTGCGCGTCGTCGACGATCGTCGACAGCAGCTCGGCGCGCGCCGCCGGCGGCAGCTTGTCGGCATCGTCGCGCAGCGACGTCGCGGCGCCGGTGATCACGCTGAGCGGCGTGCGCAGATCGTGCGACACCGCCGATAGCAGCGAGCTGCGCAGCTCCTCGGTGCGCGCGCGCAGCGCGGCCTCCTTCGCCTGCGCGGCGAGCCGCACGCGGTTGAGCGCGAGCGCGGTCTGGCGCCCGAGCGCCTCGAGCAGCTGGTGCTGGTCGGCGTCGAACACCGGCGCGCCCTTGCGGCGCTGCAGCGCGATCACGCCGATCGCGGAATCGCCGTCGACCAGCGGCACCGCGAGCACGCGCGCGTCGGGCATCGTCGGCGTGCCGTGCCCGGCGACCTGCCGGTGCTCGAACGCCCACCGCGCCGCGGCCGCGTCGGTGCCGGCGACCGCGGTCAGCCCCGCCGCGGCGACCGGCTGGCCGTCGCGATCGGCGACCATCACCGCCGCCGCCGCGTCGAGTCCGTCCTCGAGGTGACGCGCCGCGACCACCGCGACCTCGGTCTCGTCGCTCGCCGCCGCGACCTCGCGCGTGAACGCGAGCAGTGCCGCGGTGCGCCGCTCGCGCTGCTCGGCGTCGCGCTGCTGGCCGCGCACGCGCGACATCAGTGTCGCGATCGCGAGCCCGGACGCGAACATCACGCCGAACGTGAGCACGTGGCGCACGTCGTGGACCACGAACGTGAACCGCGGCGGCACGAAGCAAACGTCGAACGCCGCGACCGCCAGCGACGCGGCGAGCAGCGACGGGCCGCGCCCGCCGAGCGACACCACCATGATCGCGATCAGGTAGAGCATCGTGATGTCGGCGAGCGTGATGTAGCGGAACGCCGCGAGGCCGATCGCGGTCGCCGCGGCGATGCCTGCGACCGCCCACGCGTACGGCGCCAGGCCACGGCGCTCGGCGATACGCGGCCGCGCCGGCGGCGCTTCGCGCGGCTCGAGCGGCGCGATCACGTGGACCTCGATCGGCCCCGAACCGCGGATCAGCTCGTCGAGCAGGCTGCCGCGCAGGCGGTCGCGCCACTTCGAGTGCGTCGGCTTGCCGGCGACGATGCGCGTGACGTTGTGCTCGCGCGCGTGCGCGAGCAGCGCGTCGGCGATCGCGTGCCCGCTCAGCCGCACGACCGTGCCGCCGAGCTGCTCGGCGAGCGTGAGGTGCTCCGCGAGCCGCTCGCGATCGCGCGTGCTCGGCGGCGGCGCGCCGATCACCTCGACGGTCGCCGCGATCCACGGCGCGCGCAGCCCTTCGGCCATGCGCTTGGCGGCGCGGATCAGCCGCGCCGACGCGGGGCTCGGCCCGACGCAGACCAGGATGCGGTCGCGCGTCGGCCAGGTCGCGGCGATGCCGTGCTCGCGGCGGTGCGCGATCACCTCGGCGCCGACGCGCTCGGCCGCGCGCCGTAGTGCCAGCTCGCGCAGCGCGACCAGATGGCCCTCGACCGGCGCGTCGACGAACCGCAGCTCGGCGCGATCGACGACGTGATCCGGCACGGTCTCGCGCACGGGCGCGCCGGTGATCTGCTGGATGACGTCGCCGAGGCTCTCGATCTGCGCGACGTCGAGCGTCGTCCACACCTCGACGCCGGCGTCGACCAGCTCGAGCACGTCACGCCAGCGCGCGACGTGGCGGCTGCCCGGCGGGTTCGCGCGCGCGAGCTCGTCGACGAGCAGCACGCTCGGCTTGCGCGCGAGCGCGGCCTCGACATCGAGCCCGTCGCGCCGCCGCGGCAGCACCTCGAGGCCGGCCGGATCGCCCGACTCCACGACGCCGGCCACGACGTCGCGGCCCGCGCCCGCGGCCTGGCGCGCTGCGGCGAGCATCGCCGAGGTCTTACCGATCCCCGGCGCCGCGCCGAAGTAGATCACCAGCCGCACCGACCTACCCTACCGCAGTCGCCTTGACGCGTCCTTAACGCCGCCTTGACCACGAGGAGACGCGGTTCGCCCCCAGATCGTAGGCGAGTCCGCGAGATGGACGCCGCCACCACCCCCGCAGTACCTGCTCCGAGCGCCCCCGCGGTCATCGCCCACAGCCACCACGGCCCGATCGGGAGGCGTGCGCTCGCGCTCGCGTCGCTCGGCGCGCTCGGCGTGGTCTACGGCGACATCGGCACGTCGCCGCTGTACGCGCTCAAGGAGTGCCTCGCGTACCCGGCCACGCCGCACGCGGTCGAGGCCAACGTCGCGAACGTGCTCGGCGTGCTGTCGCTCGTGTTCTGGGCGCTCGTGCTCGTGGTCTGCCTCAAGTACCTGGTGTTCGTGCTGCGCGCCGACAACAAGGGCGAGGGCGGCATCCTCGCGCTCGCCGCGCTCGTGCAGGGCAGCGCGATCACCACCAAGCGCGGCCGGCTCGCGATCCCGATCATACTCGGCCTGTTCGGCGCGGGCCTCCTGTTCGGCGACGGCATCATCACGCCGGCGATCTCGGTGCTCGGCGCGATGGAAGGCCTCACCGAGCAGAGCCCCGCGCTGACCGATCTCGTCGTGCCGCTCACGATCGGCATCCTGGTGCTGCTGTTCATCATCCAGCGCTACGGCACCGGTCGCATCGGCTTCGCGTTCGGCCCGGTGATGCTGCTGTGGTTCTTCTCGATCGGCATCATCGGCCTGCGCTGGACGATCGAGCGCCCCGACGTGCTGCAAGCGATCGATCCGCGCCACGCCATCGCGTTCCTCAGCGGGCACAGCACGCACGGCTTCATCCTGCTCGGCCTGGTGTTCCTCGTCGTCACCGGCGGCGAGGCGCTGTACGCCGACATGGGCCACTTCGGCCGCACGCCGATCCGCATCGCGTGGTTCACGGTCGCGCTGCCGGGCCTGTTGCTGTGCTACTTCGGCCAGGGCGCGCTGCTGCTCTCGAAGCCGGTCGGCACCGTCGCGAACCCGTTCTTCGCGATGTGCGACAGCCCGGTGCTGCTCGTCTACATGATCGCGCTCGCGACCGCCGCCGCGGTGATCGCGTCGCAGGCGCTGATCTCCGGCGTGTTCTCGCTGACCCGCCAGGCGATGCAGCTCGGGTTCTGGCCGCGCGTCTCGGTCGTCCACACCTCGGCGAACGTCGAGGGCCAGATCTACATCCCCGAGATGAACTGGCTATTGATGGCGGGCTGCGTCGCGCTCGTGCTGCAGTTCAAGACCAGCTCCGGCCTCGCGTCGGCGTACGGCATCGCCGTGACCGGCACGATGGGCATCACGACGTACCTCTACTACCTCGTGTGTCGCGTGCGCTGGGGCTACTCGGAGGGCAAGGCGCTCGCGTTCCTGATCCCGTTCCTCATCATCGACATGACGTTCTTCGGCGCGAACGCGGTGAAGATCGCCGACGGCGGCTGGTTCCCGCTCGCGGTCGGCACGCTCGTGTTCGCGGTCATGACGACGTGGTGGCGAGGCCGCATGGAGCTGTCGCGGGTCATGGAAGCCGGCACCATCCCCGACGAGGTGTTCCTCGCCGACATCGCGACCGCGCCGCCCGCGCGGGTCAGTGGCACCGCGGTGTTCATGTCGTCGGGCGGCGACGGCATCCCGAACGTCTTGCTGCACCACATCAAGCACAACCAGGTGCTGCACGCCCAGAACATCCTGTTCTCCGCGAAGATCGAGCCGGTTCCCTGGATCGACACCGAGCACACGATGGAGGTGCGCTCGCTCGGTCACGGCATGTACCGCGTGATCGCGCGCGTCGGCTTCATGCAGCAGACCGACGTACCGCGCCTGCTCCAGCGCTGCAGCGACTCCGGCATCAAGGCCGAGCGCATGACGACGACGTACTACCTCGGACGCCAGACGCTCCTCACCACCGGCAAGTCGCGCATGGCGCGCTGGCGCAAGCTGGTGTTCTCGTTTCTGTCGCGCAACGCGCGCTCGCCGACCGAGTTCTTCAACCTCCCGCCCAACCGCGTCGTGGAGCTGGGGCTCCAGATCGAGCTATGACCGGGGACGACCTGATCATCGCGATCGTCCTCGGCACGCTCGGTGTCGCCGCGGTCGTACACGGCGGGCTCGACGGGTTCGGCCCGATCGCGGGCACGTTCGGCGTGGCGATCGTGATCCAGCGGATCGCGGCGTGGCGCAGGCGCCGCGCGCAGTTCCCGCGCGCCAAGCTCACATCTCGATCTGAAGACCGAGCTCCACCACCCGGTTCGGCGGGAGATTGAAGAACGCCGTCGGCGGGCGCGAGTTGCGCGACATGAACGAGAACAAGAGCTTTCGCCAGTAGGCGAGCTTCGACCGGCCGCTGGTCAGGAGCGTCTGGCGGCCGAGGTAGTACGTCGTCGTCATGCGCTCGATCGTGAGGCCCTGCGACGCCGCCGCGGCGAGCAGCTGCGGCACGTCGGGCGACTGCATGAAGCCGACGCGCGCGACCACGCGGTAGAAGCCGTGCTCGAGCTTGTCGACCGAGACGTTCTTGTCGGCGCTCACCCACGGCACGTTCTCGGTCTTCACGGAGAACAGCACGATCTGCTCGTGCAGCACCTGGTTGTGCTTGATGTGGTGGATCAGCACGTTCGGGATGCCGTCGGGCGACGACGACATGAACACCGCGGTGCCCTTGACGCGCGTCGGCTTCATCTCCGTGAGGTCGGCGAAGAAGATGTCCATCGGCATGATGCCGGCCTCCATCGTCTGCGACAGCTCGTAGCGGCCGCGCCACCACGTGGTCATGATCGCGAACACGCACACGCCGCCGGCGAGCGGGAACCAGCCACCGTCGGGGATCTTGATCGCGTTGGCAGCGAAGAACGTCACGTCGATCGCGAGGAACGGGATCAGGAACGCCGCGGCCTTCGCCTCGGAGAAGCCCCAGCGCTGCTTGCACACCTGATAGAACAGGAACGAGGTGATGCACATCGTGCCGGTCACCGACAGGCCGTACGCGGCCGCGAGCCCCGACGACGAGCGGAACTGCAGCGTCACCGCGATGCAGCCGACCATGAGCAGCCAGTTCATCTCGGGGATGTAGATCTGACCCTCGACGTTCGGTGACGTGTGCACGACGGTGACGCGCGGGAAGTAGCCGAGCTGCATCGCCTGGCGGGTGATCGAGAAGATGCCGGAGATCAGCGCCTGCGACGCGATGATCGCGGCGGCCGTGGCGAGCACGAGCATCGGGATCAGCAGCACGTCGGGAACGGTCGCGTAGAACGGGTTCGCGATCGTGCCGGGCTCGTGCGCGAGCAGCACCGCGCCCTGGCCGAAGTAGTTGAGCAACAGGCCCGGCAGCGCGACGGTGAACCACGCGTACCGGATCGGCGTCTTGCCGAAGTGGCCCATGTCGGCGTACAGGGCCTCGCCGCCGGTGCAGACGAGGAACACCAGGCCCATCAGGACGAAGCCGTGCGGCCCTTGCGTCACGAGCAGGCGGGCGCCCCACACCGGGTTGATCGCCTCGAGCACGCGCGGCTCGGCGATGATCCAGCGCAGCCCGAAGATCCCGATGGCCCCAAACCACAGCAGCATCACCGGCCCGTAGGCGACGCCGATCTTGCCGGTGCCATGGCGCTGCACGAGGAACAGCCCGACCAGGATGCCAACGGTGATCGGCACCGTGAGCTCCGACAGCGCGCGGCTCTGCTCGCCGAGGCCCTCCATCGCGCCGAGCACCGAGATCGCCGGCGTGATGACGCTCTCGCCGAACAACAGCCCCGCGCCGAACAGGCCGAGCAGGATCGGCACGGTGAGCCGCCCGGTCTTGCGCAGGACGCTGCGGTCGCCCTGCGCGAGCGCCGACAGCGCGAGGATGCCGCCCTCGCCCTTGTTGTCGGCGCGCAGCACGAACACGATGTACTTCACGCAGATCACCAGCACCAGCACCCAGAACATCAGCGACAGGATGCCGAGTACGTTCGCGTGATCGGGAATGACCGCGTGGGGCGCGAACGGTGCCTTGTGGTCGGGCGACCAGGCGAGGCATTCCTTCACCGCGTAGAGCGGGGACGTGCCGATGTCACCGTAGACGACGCCGAGCGCGCCGAGGCCCGCGAGCGCGATCGCGCGCCGCCCGGTGGCATTGAGGTGGCCATGCTCGGCGGGCTCGGTGATGGCTTGCTTGGCGACCTCCATGCGCGGGCGATAGCCATACTACACCGCGCCGACCTGACCGCGCGTCACGCGGCGTGCGAAGCTCGACTAGTCGGCTCGCAGATCAGCCGCGGCTCCTCGCGTGACCGCTTGCGAGCGTGAGCGTCGTCGCCGCGCGATCGACGCGCCGCGCAGTTGGCGATCGCGCGCTGTCTCTCCCGGGAGACGAGCTGTTTACCGCGGCATCCAGCGCGCGATGGTATCGGCGGTGCACCAACGGCGAAGCGTCAACCAACCACACAAGGACACACAGCCATGAAGACCCTGACGCTCAAGACCGAAACCCTCGCCGTGCTCTCT
>Ga0075425_100008996_pt1 | contig 10617 bp, 7 predicted proteins | sample SoiMethybrSBSTD4_FD_75300 | JGI IMG/M metagenome (GOLD analysis project Ga0075425, IMG submission 75300) | Bulk soil microbial communities from a Populus tree surrounding site in Tennessee, USA - Soil MetaG P. TD hybrid SBSTD4 | ecosystem: Environmental > Terrestrial > Soil > Tree plantation...
GTGCTGAGTGAGATCTCGGAGCAGGTGCGGTTGCTGGACGGGCTGGTGCGCTATCGGTTCGGCGATGATGCCGAGCTGATGACGGCCTGGGCCAGTGCGCGGAACGTCTTGGGGCCGTTTCGGTCCCGGGGCGAGGCTGCGGCTGGTGGTGGGCAAACGCCGGATGTCGTAAAGCCGGCGGCGTGATGGCCTCACCCCCTGACCCCCTCTCCGTTCCGGAGAGGGGGGACGAAAAGCCGAGGCGCGGTGGGTGGATTTCACCTGCCGCGCCTCTAGTTTGTAGTAAACCCACCCTGCTGTCGGTTATCCGCGCGCTGAAGCGCCGGCTCGGGGAGAGCGCGAGCCCTAAAGGGCTCATCGCGTCCCCTCTAGGACCGCGGGACTCCACACGCCCTTCAACATGATCTCCACACAGTGTAGGTCTTCACCGACGATAGCCGCGACCTGCCGCATCCGCACCCCTCGGTGCATCAAAATCGCCCTAAATCCAGCCGCCGGGCACTCGCATTGTTGTGTCGACCCTCCTCGGGAGTACTGAGGTCCCTCAATGTCATCGCTCACGGTCTTCAGGATAAAGGCTGGAGTTACAGATCACGACGAGATCATGAAGGACCGCAGCGGTTTCCGTCCCTATCCCGTCCGACTAGGTACCACCTTGCTTGGTATTGTTTACGCGCGCAGAACACAACTTCACCAACCGAAGTGGCGTTCCTTCTTCAGCGGGTTGGTTGCCTTCGAGGGAATCGATCTCCGTACCGCTGCCGCCGCGGCCGTGCTCGTGATTCAACGACCGAGCGGAGAGGTGTTCGCCATCACGTTCGGGTATGGGAGGTGGTTCATTAGAGACGACGCGATTGAGTCTCGATTTGGCCTCCGCGTCACACTCAATGCGATCGATCCAGAAAGCATCCGCTCCATCGACCACAAGCGACTTGAGGCGATTTCGAGACAGACTCGCGAACAGCTGAGTCGCGCATCTAGGCTTGAGCACTTCGGCGTTGATGTCGAACGAGATCTACTACGTGCCGTGACAGGGACACCAAAAGACGAAAATTTGGGCAGGCGATTCGCGGGAGCTGACCAGCTCGTTGTCGTCGGAGACTACGCACTCCAAACGCTAGGAGCCCAGTTGGATAAATACAGCGCTCTAGCAAAGGAGACGACCTATCGTCGCGACTTTGGGTTTGTCGACTTCATCGCGGAGATTACGGATCCGACCGTTCGAAAGGAATTGGACGACATTCTCGTTAGGAAACTTCGTCGACGAATACCTGAGTCAGTCTGGCTTGCTCCCCCTGACGTGATCGACTGGGATGATGTGGAAGGGTTCAAGTACGGATCACGACGCGATGCTTCGGTCTATGAAGAGCTGGAGCTCGCGGAGTATTTCAATGAGACCGGGGCTCGCGCTCAGTTGACCGTCAAGCGCCTTAAGGATGATCGTGTGATCTGCGCAAGCGCGTCAACAGGCGGCGAACGCCAGCAATGGTCGGCTTATCGCTGCCTAGTCGCCGAAGTAGCGTTGGACGACGACACTTACGTTCTCAACGAAGGCAAGTGGTACAACGTTCAGAGGGATTTCTTGCTAGGAATTGATGAAGCGATCAAACAATTGAACCCGACAACGGCCCCCTTGCCTCCGTGTCGGCAACGGTCGGAGAAAGCCTACAATCAGTACGCATCGCGAGTTGCGCAAAGCCCATTTGCACTGCTAGATCGGAGGCTCGTGGGCTCGGTCTCGCGAGGGCGAATCGAAGTGTGCGACCTGTACAGTCGTAACCGCCAATGGGTTCACGTCAAGCGGTATACGGGTTCCGGCGTACTGAGTCATCTATTCAATCAAGGTGTCGTTTCAGCCGATGTGTTTCAAGCGGATCGTACCTTCCGGCAGGAATTCAATGACCTCCTGCCGCCAACGCATCGCGCCGTCAATCCGTCGGCCGCGATAGTTGCAGCCGAGTACGAGGTGGCCTTTGCGATCATCACCCCTCGAAACAAGGATCTCCGCCTACCATTTTTTAGCAAAGTAACTCTGCGGAATGCCGCCAGGATCATTCAACGCCTGGGGTATCGAGTCACTTTGACGCAAATAAGCACACAGTAGTGCTGCCGGCTGGCTTCTGCCCTGGCCCCGGTCGACCGAGAACGGATAGAGGCCAATGTTCGAACAAACCTTCAAAAACATCGACGATGTCCTTCGGAAAGAGGCCGGCTGCACCACCGAGCTTGACTACACCGAGCAGACGTCCTGGCTGCTATTCCTGAAATACCTGGATGGACTCGAGCAGGACCTCGCCGACGAGGCCGCGCTGGGCAAAAAGAAATACAGCCACATCCTCGACAAGCCGTACCGCTGGGAGACCTGGGCCGCGCCTAAGGACAAAGACGGCACGCTCGACCACAACAAGGCCCTGACTGGCGACGATCTGAGTGAGTTCGTCGATGAGAAGCTCTTTCCCTACCTCCAGGCCTTCACGCAGAAGGCAACCGGGCCGAACACGATCGAATACAAGATCGGCGAGATCTTCGGCGAAATTAAGAACAAGATCTCTAGCGGCTACAACATGCGTGAGATCATCGACCACATCGACGCCCTGCGCTTTCGCTCGCAGGCCGAGAAGCACGAGCTGTCACACCTGTACGAAGCGAAGATCAGGAACATGGGCAACGCCGGGCGCAACGGCGGCGAGTACTACACGCCGCGCCCGCTCATCCGCGCGATCGTTCAAGTGGTGCAGCCCAAGATTGGTGAACGGATCTACGACGGCGCGGTAGGGTCGGCGGGCTTCCTATGCGAATCCTTCGAGTACATGAAGACGAAGGGCAAGCTCACCACAAAGGATCTCACGACGCTCCAGACGCGAACCTTCTACGGCAAAGAGAAGAAATCGCTCGCCTACGTCATTGGGATCATGAACATGATCTTGCACGGCATCGAGGCGCCGAACATCCTGCACACCAACACGCTGTCCGAGAATCTCGCCGATATTCAGGAGAAGGACCGTTACGACGTCGTGCTAGCGAATCCGCCGTTCGGCGGCAAGGAGCGCAAGGAGGTCCAGCAGAACTTCCCAATCCGTACTGGCGAGACGGCGTTCCTGTTCCTACAGCACTTCATCAAGATTCTCAAGGCCGGCGGGCGCGGTGGCGTGGTCATCAAGAACACGTTCCTCTCCAACACCGACAATGCCTCTGTGAGCTTGCGCAAGCTGCTCCTGGAGAGCTGCAACCTGCATACCGTGCTCGATTGTCCCGGCGGCACGTTTCAGGGCGCCGGTGTGAAGACTGTGGTGCTCTTCTTCGAGAAGGGCGCGCCGACGCGCAAGGTCTGGTTCTACCAGCTCGAGCCGGGCCGCAACCTCGGCAAGACCAACCCGCTTAACGACGACGACCTCGCCGACTTCGTGAAACTGCAGCAGACCTTCGCTAAATCGCCCAAGAGTTGGAGCGTGGACGCCCAGAGCATCGACAAGGAAACCTTTGATCTTTCCGTCAAGAACCCCAACGGCCGCGACGAAACTGTCCACCGCTCCCCGCGAGAGATAATCGCCGAGATTGCGGCGCTCGATGCAGACAGCGCGGAAGTACTGGGGAGTATCAAGGCGTTCCTATGAAGAACGGATGGCGGAAGGGAAGGCTGGCCGAGGTCTGCGAAATCGTGAACGGGGGTACACCCAAGACTGGCGTGATAGAGTTCTGGGACGGCGGCCATCTGTGGATCACGCCGGCCGAGATGGGCAAACGTCTCAGCCCATACGTCAACGATACCCAGCGCAAACTTACCGACTTGGGTCTTGCTAACAGCTCGGCGCGGATGTTACCACCCAATTCAGTGATTCTTTCGTCGCGCGCTCCAATCGGGCACTTGGTCATCAACACCAAGCCGATGGCGACCAACCAAGGTTGCAAAGGGCTGATTCCCGGTTCCCAACTCGAGTACAAGTTTCTGTACTACTATCTGAGCAACAACATCGATCTCCTGAACTCGCTTGGAACGGGGGCAACGTTCAAGGAGTTGTCTGGCGGCAAGCTCAAGGAAGTCACGATCCCGATGCCCCCGCTCCCCGAACAGCGGCGAATCGTCGGCATCCTCGACAAGGCGTTTGAGGGCATTGCCACCGCCAAAGCAAACGCCGAAAGGAACCTCCAGAACGCCCGCGCCCTCTTTGAAAGCCACCTCCAATCCGTCTTCACGCAGCGGGGACAAGGGTGGGTGACGAAGCGACTTGTAGAAGTATGCGTTCTTCAAAGAGGGTTCGATCTACCAACTCGGTCACGATCATCTGGTGATTACCCATTGGTTAGCTCGAGCGGCATCAGTGACACGCACAACGAAGGGCCGGTGAAAGGCCCTGGCGTCGCAACAGGTCGAAGCGGAAGCATCGGGAACGTCTTCTACATTGAGAAGGACTATTGGCCACTCAACACGGTGCTGTATGTGAAGGAGTTCTACGGCAACGACCCACGCTTCATCTACCGCCTGCTGACACACTTTGATCTCAAGCGATTCGCTACAGGGTCTGGCGTACCAACGCTCAATCGCAACTTTGTCCACGATGAACGTGTTGCAATCCCCGAATCGAACGAGACCCAAAAAGAAATCGCCGCGCAATTGGACGCGCTGGAGGAAGAAGTCCAACGCCTCGAAGACATCAACCGGCACAGGCTCTCTGCATTCGACCACTTGAAGAAGTCACTGCTGTACCAAGCGTTCACCGGCCAGCTTTGAGCCGTCTATGAACGAAGCCGAGACCCGCGCCGAGCACATTGATCCCGCGCTGAAGGCGGCTGGTTGGGGCGTCGTCGAGGGCAGCAAGGTCCTGCGCGAATTTCCCCTCACGCCGGGCCGCATCGAAGGCCATGGGCGGCGCGCCAGATCACACCAGGTCGACTACGTGCTGGTCTATCGCAACCGCAAGCTCGGCGTTGTCGAGGCCAAGGCGTGGGACAAGCCGCTGACGTTGGGCGCAGCGCAGGCCAAGGACTACGCCAGCAAGATGGCCCTGCGCTTCGCCTATTGCTCCAACGGCCAGGGCATCTACGGCGTGGACATGCAGACCGGCAAGGAAGGCGAGCGGTCGGCGTACCCCACGCCGGACGAACTCTGGGCGATGACCTTCGCCGCCGCGAACGCCTGGCGCGACCGCTTCACCGCCGTGCCGTTCGAAGACAAGGGCGGCTCGCACCCCAGCCGCTATTACCAGGACATCGCGGTCGAGCGGGTGATGGAGGCCATCGCGGAGAACCGGCAACGCATCCTGCTGACGCTCGCCACCGGCACCGGCAAGACCTTCATCGCGTTTCAGGTCGCCTGGAAGCTGTTCCACAGCCGCTGGAACTTGAGCCGCGAACCCTCGCGCCGGCCGCGCATCCTCTTCCTCGCCGACCGCAACATCCTCGCCAATCAGGCCTACAATGCATTCTCTGCGTTCCCCGAGGACGCGCTGGTGCGGATCGAGCCCGAGGACATCCGCAAGAAGGGCAAAGTCCCGAAGAACGGCAGCCTATTCTTCACCATCTTCCAGACCTTCATGAGCGGACCGCCGAAGGATGGCAAGCCGTCGCCGTATTTCGGCGAATACCCACCCGACTTCTTCGACTTCATCGTCATTGACGAGTGCCATCGCGGCGGCGCGAACGACGAGAGCAACTGGCGGGGCATCCTCGAGTACTTCGCGCCGGCCGTGCAGCTCGGCCTCACCGCCACGCCCAAGCGCAAGGACAACGTGGACACGTACGCCTATTTCGGCGAGCCGGTCTACATTTACTCGCTCAAGGAAGGCATCAACGACGGGTTCCTGACGCCGTTCAAGGTGAAGCAGATCTCCACGACGTTGGACGAGTATGTCTTCACGCCGGATGACACGTTGGTCGAAGGCGAAGTGGAAAGCGGCAGGCGCTACACGGAGGGCGATTTCAACAAGGTCATCGAGATCAAGGAGCGGGAAGCCCACCGCGTGAAAGTCTTGATGGGCCAGATCATCCAGAACGAGAAGACGCTGGTGTTCTGCGCTACGCAGGACCACGCGCTGGCCGTGCGCGATCTCATCAACCAGATGAAGACGAGCACCGACCCGAACTACTGCCAGCGGGTCACGGCCAACGACGGCGCGCTCGGCGAGCAGCATCTGCGCGAGTTCCAGGATAACGAGAAAACCATCCCTACCATCCTGACCACATCGCAAAAACTTGCCACCGGGGTGGATGCGCGAAACATCCGCAACATCGTCTTGATGCGCCCGATCAACTCGATGATCGAGTTCAAACAAATCATTGGCCGCGGCACGCGCCTCTACGACGGTAAGGACTACTTCACGATCTACGACTTCGTGAAGGCACACCATCATTTCAGCGATCCGGAATGGGATGGCGAGCCAATTGAGGTAGCACCGCAAGGTGAGCCTCGCGTGGCGGAGCCGACGACGCCACCCTACCCTCCTGAACCAAGGGAGAAAACGCCGCGGCCCCAGCGGATCAAGGTCAAGCTCGCCGATGGCAAGGAACGCACGATCCAGCACATGATGGTGACGAGCTTCTGGCACCCCGACGGCACGCCGATGTCGGCTCAACAGTTCATGGAAATGCTGTTTGGCAAGCTCCCCGAGTTCTTCAAGAACGAGGCCGAGCTGCGAGCCCTCTGGAGCGCACCCGACACGCGGAAGAAGCTCTTGCAGGGTCTCGCGGAGAAGGGCTTTGGCGGCGAGCAACTGGCAGCAATGCAGAAGATCATCGACGCGGAGAAGAGTGACTTGTTCGACGTGCTGGCCCACGTGGCCTACGCGCTTCCGCCCCTTAGCCGCGAGGAGCGCGCTGCCAGAGCCAAGGTCGTCATTAGCACGGAGTTCAATAGCAAGCAGCAGGTCTTTCTGAACTTCGTCCTGTCTCATTACGTCCGCGTCGGCGTGGAGGAGCTCGATCAGGACAAGCTCACGCCCTTGTTGCGGCTGAAGTACCACAACTCCATCGCTGACGCCGTGGCTGATTTGGGGAAGCCGGACGAGATCGGCAGAGTGTTCGCGGACTTCCAGCAGTATCTGTATCGGCGAGAGGTTGCAGCATGACACGTCGCCAAGGTCGCTCTAAACCGCGCCGACATGGCGATGGAGAGCGAACCCCTAGCGCAGTGCCCGTCAGACCGGAGGCTTCGTGAGTCTTAATGTTTTCTGGGACAATTCGAATATCTGGCTCGTCGGTCGCGGGGTTTGTGAGCAGCGTGAGCCAGGTGACGAATCATCCTTCCGCATTCATTTTGGCAATCTGCTCGACTTCGTGTTGCAAGGGCGCCCAGCCTCCTACGCCTTTGTGGGTGGATCCATCCCCCCCAACAATGATCCCCTCTGGCAACGCTTCGGGAAGCTGAAGATCAACGTTCACAAGCAGGAAAGAGGCGAGACAAGCGGTGGAGAAGTCGCTGTCGACGAAGTCATCCAGCTCCAGATGGCGAACCGAATCCTAGATGTCGGTGCACCAGAAACGATGGTTCTTTTGACAGGGGATGGATCAGGTTACGCAGACGGACAGGGGTTCATCAAACAGCTCGAGCGCGCTCACAACCACAAATGGGCAATTGAGGTCGTTAGCTGGGATGCAGGGTGCAACCGATACCTGAAGCGCTTCGCGCAGAAGAACGGCACGTACCGACCACTTGAACCTGTCTACGATCACGTCACGTTCATCAACAACAAGCGTTGGGCCAAGTAACGCAATCGCGGACACGATTCGAGGATGTCGTCGACACTCTGGATGATCCAATCGAAGCAGTTCCGCGGCGTCTGAGGCGGGCCATTCCGACGCGGCGCAACCACGCCCCACGGCAAACGGCGCCGATGACGCGGGCGCGTGTCCTGGGGTAGATTCTGACATGCGATGGAAAACCACGAGCGCCCAACTGCTGCGGCGGGTATCGGCGAGGCGCCTGTCGGACCGGCTAAGGCTCCGTGACGTTACCGACTGACGACGCGGCGGAATTCGATGCGGTCACGCGTCGCGAAGCTAGCTCCGGCCTGGTAAGCTACGGTACACCCGTTGTCCTGCACGACTCTAGCCGCTCCCGAGTCCAACTCATCCCCTTTTACATCCCTCGATCCAGCGGGACCGACCTCTCAGTAAAGATAATCACGTACCTAAAGCAGCCGCCCCCGAATGAGTGGACGGTCGTCGAGCAGAAAGCCGTCTCACTGAACGAGGCCGCTGCGCGTCTACTCTTGGAAGGTTTAAAGAAGCATCTTGCTGTCTCTGAACAGGCGGGCGATGGGGAGTACATCGTCATTCGCGCCGATCAGGGCACCGCCGACTTCAAAGGCCTTGATCCAGTTGCCGTTACCGCCGCACTCGCACGAGTTCTAAGCCGGCCGGAAATCGTCCGACACTTGGCGACCGCCGAACTCAGTGACGAGTTGGTAGTTGCCTTTCGCGGAGCGATCCGCCTGAGCGAGATGCGGTCCGCCGTGGCGTCGCTGCGGTCGTACCTGGATTCTGGAGAGAATCGTGAACCTGTGTATCAGGAATGGTGCAAGAAACACTCATGGGCGTTCGGCAACGCCTACGTCCTGACGGATTCCGTAAGGGACCTGTCGCCCGGCGACCAGGTTGACCTTCTCATGCCCTCGGTCATTACGGGCTTCCGGGACCTTGTCGAACTTAAGCGTCCCGACATGCCAGTACTGCTCTATGACCAGGCACATAGGAACTACTACTTCAGTGCGGAAGTGTCGAAAGCGATTGGTCAGGTGCACAGGTATCTGGACATTCTCCATGAGGAGGCTGCAACTGGGTTGCGTGATCATCCAGAAATCGTAGCGTATCATCCCCGGGCAACCGTCGTCATCGGCAGGTCCAATACGTGGGAGCCCGACCAACGTCGTGCCCTCCAGGGTCTCAACAGCAGGCTGAGTGGCATAACAGTCATGACGTTCGATCAGCTGCTAGCTCAAGGCGAGCGCCTAATTGAGATGTTGAGTACCGAGAAGGCGGGGTTGGTTGAGGAAGACGCACCGGGTTTGGAGCAACTAGAGGATGATGATGACTACCCCTTCTGAATGCGCCCGCTCGGACCGCTTCAGACCCCCGCGTCTGATACCTACAGACTGAGCCGATTCAGTGCGCCGCGGTCGGAAGGCTCGGTCACGGTGATTTCCGCGGAGTCCTTCGCGGCGACCTTGGAGCCTTGCGGCGGTTGATGACACTCGTGAGTGCGGATGCCTCCTTGTGTCGCTTCGCATAGAGGGCGTCGAGGACCCAGTCCATGAGCACGTAGCCATCCAGCGCATCGTCGACTATCGCACCCTTGGAGTGACTCCCCGCATTTCCTATCCACTTTAAGGCCATCAGCTTCTTCGCGATGTCTGGACGCTTCTTGGCATAGCGTTCGATGCGGTCGTGTAACGAAAGGAACTTCCGACGGCCCTTTGGCAGAATTCGTCCGGGGGTCTGCTGCACCCTCTCTGCAGTCAACAACTTTTCGACGCTAGAGCGAATGCGGTTCGTGCATGCGAGCGGGTCTGACCAATAGAGCTGAAAGGAAGCCAGCAGCTCCCCGGTCACCGCATCCGGAGTCGCCTCGGGGATCTCTAACAGATGCGGTGACTCAGTGAAGTACTTCACGCTGTAATACTTCTCATAGTCTCCAGTTGCCCCCTCTACCTCGTCCCAGTGTCGGTCATCATGATAGGCATAGGTTCCCGCAGCGCCAACCACGTTTCCGCAATGGCCGCAGTCCATAAGGCACGCGAATCGCCCATCGATCTGCTCGGGTTCTGACCCGGGATGGTCCTGTGCGGCCTTGGAGTCCCTGGTCTCGCCGGTTTTTAGCGTATCCGCCACAAGCCGTAGTGGACTGACGCCGCACGCCGGACACGACCAGAGAAGTGAATCCGAGGCGCGGAATGCGGCCAGCCACTTGTTGCGGTGGATTCCCATCTCACAAATGTGGCGTGTGAACCTGCGGCTTGTCTAACACACGTGTCGAGACTCGAGTTGAAGAGACGGGCGGGCGTAACGAAAAGGCCCCCGCCGTGCGGGGCTGAACACAAAGGGCAAACCCGCCGAGAAGAGATATCTTGAATCGTGATCTTTGCCCTGCTGGTCACGCTGCAGGTTGTGGCCCCCCCGCCCCCCCTGGCCCCTCCGGCCTCACGCCGCGTTGCGGTGACGTTCGATGATCTTCCCGTCGTCACGCAGAGTCCTGACGATAGCGTGCGCGCCAGAATCACCCGCGACCTGCTGGCGGCACTCGTGCGCCGTCGCGTGCCGATCACCGGGTTCGTGAACGAAGGCAAACTGTACGACCACGGGACGCTCGACACGGCCCGCGTGCGCCTCCTCGAGCAATGGATCGCCGCCGGCGAGGACCTCGGCAATCACACGTACGGGCACATCGACATGAACGTGACCGCGCTCGAGGACTTTGAGCGCGACGTGCTCGCCGGTGAGCAGATCACGCGCCCGCTGCTCGCGCGCGCGGGAAGACGGCTGCGGTATTTCCGTCACCCGTACCTCCAAACCGGCAACGACGCGAAGAAACGGGAGCAATTCGAGACGTTCCTGAAGCGTCACGGCTACGTGATCGCGCCGGTCACGATCGACAACTCCGACTGGATGTTTGCGCACGCGTACGAG
>Ga0075425_100008997_pt1 | contig 10617 bp, 6 predicted proteins | sample SoiMethybrSBSTD4_FD_75300 | JGI IMG/M metagenome (GOLD analysis project Ga0075425, IMG submission 75300) | Bulk soil microbial communities from a Populus tree surrounding site in Tennessee, USA - Soil MetaG P. TD hybrid SBSTD4 | ecosystem: Environmental > Terrestrial > Soil > Tree plantation...
CAGGTGCAGTCGCTCGAGGAGGAACCCGCTGTCGGTGCGGTGTGGCTTGCGCTGGCCGAGGCACGCGGCGGCGCCCAGGTACCCCGTTACAAGGCGAGAAGGGATTAGGGATCAGGGATCAGAACGAGAAGGGATTAGGGATCAGGGATTAGGGATTAAACTTTTCCTTACTTGCGCGTTCGCGTGTTTTCGACGTCGGATGCCGTTGCGCGTGCGCTGGCGGCGGATATTGCTGGAGCGTTGGAGCGGCGTCCACGGCTCGTGCTCGGGTTGCCGACGGGGCGCACGCCGATTCCGTTGTATCGCGAGCTGGTGCGGTTGTATCAGCAGCAACGCGTCGACTTCTCGCACGTGGTCACCTTCAACCTCGACGAGTTCCGCGGCGTTGCCGGATCGGATCCGCGCAGCTATCGCGCGTTCATGCAGCGTCACCTCTTCGATCACATCAACGTGCAGCCCGACCGCATTTATTTTCTGGACGGCACGGTCCCCGACGTCGATCGCGAATGCCGCCGGTACGAGCGCGCGATCGTCCGCAGAGGCGGCATCGATCTTCAGATCCTCGGCCTCGGCACGAACGGGCACATCGGATTCAACGAGCCGGCGCGTGCGCTGATCGCGCAGACGCACTGCACGCGGCTGCGGCCGGCGACGCGGCGCGCCAACGCGGCGTTGTTCGGCCGCGCGACGGCGGTTCCGCGGGAGGCGTTGTCGATGGGGATGGCGACGATCCTTCACGCCAGGCGGATCGTGCTCGCGGCCACCGGCCCGGAGAAGGCGGGATGCGTGAATCGGATGGTGAACGGTCCGGTGACGCCGATGCTGCCGGCGTCCTTTCTCCAGCTGCATCGCCACGCCGAAGTGTGGCTCGATCGAGCGGCCGCGAGCCGGCTCCGCTGAAGTCGTCCGCTGTACGCTGGCCTCAAGGCTCGCGCTACAACCGGCGATGGACGAGCGATTCGAACGCCTTTAGCGCGAGCCTTCCAGCGGTAGCGCGAGCCTTTCAGGCGAGCGGCACCCTAGCCAACGCGGAGCAACTCCTTCAATCTCGGCTCGACGTCCTCACCGATCGCGTCGCGGACGAAATCGTGCGCGCGGCGCAGGCGTGACAGCGCCTGCGTGTACGAGAGCCCGCCTTTCTGCATCACGATCGCGGCCTTCACGTTCCAATGCGCCTTGCGCAGCAGCTTGTCGGCCTCGTCGTAATCGAGGCCGGTGACGATCGTGATGATGCGGCGCGCGCGGTCGCGCAGCTTCTCGGATCCCATCTGCACGTCGACCATCAGATTGCCGTACGTCTTGCCGGTCCGGATCATCGCCGCGGTCGTCAGCATGTTGAGGACGAGCTTCGTCGCGGTCCCGGCCTTCAGGCGCGTCGACCCGGCGATGACTTCGGGACCGACGGCCGGCGCAATCGTGAGGTCGACGAAGGTCTGCAGCTCGGTGCTCGGATCGCACGTGACGAAGATGATCTTCGAGCCGGCCCGGCGCGCGCGTGTGAGCGCGCCGCGGACGAACTGCGTCATGCCGCTCGCCGACACGCCGATGACCACGTCCTTCTTCGTCGGCCGCAGCCGATTGATCGATCGCGCACCTTCTTCGTAGTTGTCCTCGACGCCTTCGCGCGCGCGCAGGATCGCGTTCTTGCCGCCCGCCATGATCGCCTGCACGAGATCCGGATTCGTGCCGAACGTCGGCGGCATTTCCGCCGATTCGAGCACGCCGAGGCGGCCGCTCGTGCCGGCGCCGACGAAGATGACGCGCCCGTTTTTCCTGAGCGCCTGTGTGATGATCTCGACGCCGACCGCGATGCGGTCCTTCTCACGATGGACGGCTGCGAGCATCTTGCGGTCTTCGTTCAGCATCCCTTCGACGATGTCGGACGCCGGGAGCTTGTCGATGGCGAGCGTCGCCGGATTAATCTGCTCGGTGGGAAGCGACTGCCACTTCGAACGGGACGGCATGCTGACAAGACCTCGCAAACAAACCGCGGATATTATCATGGACGCGACACGACAATGAGACGCCTCAGGTGCGAGGTTCCGGGTGGGTAGTACGGTCGTCCCGGGACGAGACGGACGCGGCGCGGACGGCGCGGCGATCGACGCCTACATGGATCACCTGCGCGTCGAGCGGCGCCTCGCCGGTCACACGCTCGAAAGCTACGGGCGGGATCTCGTCGCACTTGCGGAATATGCCGCCGGCGTCCGCCGGCCGATTGAGGCACTCGACCGCAAAGCCCTCGAGGAGTTCGTCCGCCGCCAGATGACCGAGGGCCTGTCGCCGCGGTCGGTCGCCCGACGCGTGGCCGCCGTGCGCGGGTTCTATCGCTTCCTCGTGCTCGATCGGCGGCTCGAACGCAATCCGGCCGACGATCTGCAGGCGCCGCGCGCGTGGCCCGCGCTGCCGAAGTTCGTGTCGATCGACGACGTCGATCGGTTGATCGCACAGCCGGACGTCTCGACGCCGCGCGGCCTGCGCGATCGCGCGATGATCGAGTTGCTCTACGCGACCGGTCTGCGCGTGTCGGAGCTGATCGCCGTACGCGCCGCCGACCTCCATCTCGACGAACAATACATGACGTGCGTCGGCAAAGGGAGCAAGGAACGGATCGTGCCGATCGGCGAGCAGGCGTCAGACTGGATCGAGCGATACACGCGCCACGCGCGGCCGCAGCTGGTCCGCGCGGAGCGGACGGGCGTATCTAAGCCGCGCGGACAGCGAAGCGTGCTGTTCGTCAACGCGCGCGGTGGACCGATGTCGCGCGTCGGTTTCTGGAAAATCCTGAAGCAGTACGGCATCAAGGCCGGCCTGCCGCGGACGCTCAGCCCGCACGTGCTGCGGCATTCGTTCGCGACGCACCTGCTGGAGCGCGGCGCCGACCTGCGCGCGATCCAGCTGATGCTCGGGCACGCGGATCTGTCGACGACGCAGATCTACACGCACGTCCTCGAAGCGCGCCTTCGAGCCGTGTACGATCGGTTTCATCCGCGCGCGTGATTTTGATAGACTTAGCCATTTGGCGGCGCGACGGACCCGCATCAAGGGAGTATCCGGCCACGCCTGTGTCGATCGGAGCGTCCGGTCCGAACCGGACTTCAGCACGAAGGAGCGCGAATGAGCCGTAAAGGACGGCATCTGTTTACGTCGGAATCGGTGACAGAAGGACATCCGGACAAGATCGCCGACCAGATCTCGGATTCCATTCTCGACGCGATTCTGGCGCAGGACCGGATGAGCCGCGTCGCCTGCGAGACGCTCGTCACCACCGGTCTTGCGATGGTCGCTGGCGAAATCACGACCACCGCGAAAGTCGACTACCAGGAGATCGTCCGCAAGACGATCACCGACGTCGGCTACAACCGCGGCAAGTACGGGTTCGACGCCGACACGTGCGCCGTCCTCTCGTCGATTCACAGCCAGTCGCCCGACATCGCGATGGGCGTCGACACCGGCGGCGCCGGCGACCAGGGATTGATGTTCGGCTTCGCGTGCACCGAAACCGACGAACTGATGCCGTTGCCGATCATGCTCGCGCACAAGCTCACCAAGGGGCTGTCGTGCGCGCGGCGTGACGGCGTTCTCGAATATCTGCGTCCCGACGGCAAGTCGCAAGTCACCGTCGAATACGAGGGCACCAAACCGGTTCGCGTCGACGCCGTCGTCGTCTCCAGTCAGCACAGTCCGCTCGTCACGCAGGAGACGATGAAGGAAGACGTCGTCGAGCGGATCATCAACCGCGTCATCCCCGAAGAACTCCGCGACAGCAGCACGAAGATCTATGTCAATCCCACCGGACGGTTCGTCGTCGGCGGGCCGCACGGCGACGCCGGCGTCACCGGACGGAAGATCATCGTCGACACCTACGGCGGGGCCGCGCCGCATGGCGGCGGCGCCTTCTCGGGAAAAGATCCGACGAAGGTGGATCGATCCGCGTGCTACATGGCGCGATACATCGCGAAGAACGTCGTCGCTGCCGGCATCGCGGATCGCGCGCTCGTGCAGCTTGCGTACGCGATCGGCGTGGCCGATCCCGTGTCGGTGATGGTCTACACGGAAGGCACGGGCCGCATTCCTGAAGAAACGATCACCGATCTGGTGCGTCAGCACTTCAAGCTCACTCCGCGCGGGATCATGGAGGAGCTCGATCTGCGGCGGCCGATCTACAAGAAGACGGCGGCATTCGGACATTTCGGCCGCACCGAACCAGAGTTCACCTGGGAACGGACCGACAAGGCCGCCGCGCTGCGCTCTCGCGCCGGCCTGTGATTCGGATCCGATCTCGATTTTTTCGATTCCTTCTCCTGACGGCGGCCCTCGCGGCCGCCGTTGCCATTCTGGTGGGCGCGACGCTGCCGCCCCGGCGCATCGCGCTGCCGCCGGCCACCGACGGCACGATTGCCGGCGTCCTTCACATCCACACGAATCGCTCGGACGGGCTGAGCGGACCCGACGAGATCGCCGCTGCCGCCGCGAAAGCCGGACGGCAGTTCATCGTCTTCACCGATCACGGCGACGCCACGCGCAAGCCCGATCCGCCGACGTACCGGTCCGGCGTGCTGTGCCTCGACGGCGTCGAAATCAGCACGACCGGCGGTCATTACATCGCGATCGACATGCCCGCCGCTCCATATCCGCTCGGCGGCGAGCCGCGCGACGTCGTCGAAGACGTCCATCGCCTCGGCGGATTCGGGATCGCGGCGCATCCGAATTCACCAAAGCTCGAACTGCGATGGCGTGAATGGACCGCGCCGTTCGACGCGATCGAGATCGTCAACCCCGATACCGGCTGGCGCCGATGGGCCGACCAGGCCGGCGACAAGCTGAAGCCGCGATCCGAGCGCTGGGTTGCAGCGCGACGCCTCGCCTCAGCCGTGATCGACTATCCGTTCAGACCTGCCGAGACGGTCGCCGAGCTTCTCGACTCCTCGCGGGACATTCCGTTCCGCTGGGCCGCGCTCGCGCAGAGACGCCGCGTCGTGATGCTCGGCGGCGCCGATGCGCATGCGAAGCTCGCGTTGAGAAACACCGATCCCGGAGAATCGATCTTTGCGCTTCCAATTCCGGGATACGAAGCCGCGTTCAAAGTCGTATCGGTCCGCGTGCGATTGGATCATCCGTTCACCGGAACGGCGGCGGCCGATGCGGCGGAGCTGATGCACGCGATTCGATCCGGCCATCTCCACACCGCGATCGACGGCGTCGCGTCACCGCCATCGCTGGAATTCACGGCGACGAATGCGTCCGGCACCGCGAGCGAAGGCGACGAGCTGCGCGTCGGTGGTCCCGTCACGCTGCGCGTGCGGACGAACGCGCCGTCTGGGTTCACGACGACGGTGTTCGACGGCGCGAAGGCGGTGAGCGGCGATCATCACGAACCGGATTTCACGGTGTCGATGCCGGATCGGCCGGCAGCCTACTGGGTCGCGATCTCATCGACGGGCCGGCGGCAGGACCTTGCCTGGCTGACGAGCAACGCGATCTATGTTCGAGGCGGGGAACCGCTGACGCGCGAGCCGTCACGCCCCCCGGCGAAGCGGTCGCAATCGATCTTCGACGGCACGTCGACCGCGTCGTGGCGCGTCGAGCACGATCCGACGTCGGCTGCGGAGCTCGACACGACAGAGAACGTCGGCGGCAACGAGCTTCGGTTCCGATTCTCGCTGTCGGATCAGATCGCGCCGGCGCCCTTTGCCGCGCTCGCGTTCGATACGCCGGCAGGAATTCCGCAAGCGACGCGGCTGTCGTTCACGATGCGCGCGGAATCGCCGATGCGTGTATCGGTGCAGCTCCGCGCCCCGATCCAGGGAGCGGAGTCCGAACGGTGGCAGCGGTCTGTCTACGTCAGCACGTCCGACGAAGAGCGGACTGTGTACTTCGACGAGCTGACGCCGGCGGGTCCGACGCGAACGTTCAGGCCGCCGCTTGCCGAAGTCCGCAGCGTGCTCTTCGTCATCGATCCGGTAAACACGAAGCGTCTCACCGCCGGGCGGTTCTGGATCAAGAAGGCCGCGATTCAGCAATAAGTGGCGCGAGTTCCGTGCCACAGGGGCCTGACACGGGGTGTCAGACACGGGGTGTCAGGCCCCTGTGCAGACCGCGCGCCGGCGCGACCGGCACCGCGATGTGTTTGGTGCTCGTTGGCACGGATTCGGTGCCAAGAGGGTCTGGCCCGGGGTCAGACCCTCGGGAAAGCAATCAGGTCCGCACAGTGAGGAGCATCACCAGCGCGGCGGCGGCGAACAGGATGTTCGGCGCCCAGGCCGCGAGCATCGGTGAGATGGCGCCGCCCGAGCCGATCGCGGCGAACACGCTCAACGCAATCCAGTAGACGATGGCCATCACGATCCCGATGCCGATGCCGTAAAGCGCGCCGCGCCGGCCGGTGGTGACCGCGAACGGCACGGCGAGCAGCGTCATTACGACGGTGACGAACGGGAACGCAATCTTCCGATTGAGCTGCACGACGTAGTTGACGACGTGGTAGCCGCTGCCCTGAAGCTCGGTGATGTAGCGCCGCAGCTCCGTGTACGTCATGCGCTCGGCGTCCGGCTCCTCGGTGCTGAAGAATCGAGGCGGCTCGAGCGACAACGGCTCGGCGGTGAACGTTCGATAGTTCACGACCGTTCGGACCGCGTCGCGGTTCTTCGCGAGATCGAACTCACGATCCCATCCGTCGCGCGCCATCCAGACGAGCGACGCCACACCGTCGCCGTCCGGTTGCCGCACGAGTTGAACCGAATCGCTGTAGGTGAGCGCATCGAGGCGCCAGTCCGCGTCGTTGACGTGGAAGCGCGTCAGATGCGTGAACCGGTTCGTGTGCGGATCGAACAGTTCGTAATGGTAGATGTCGCCGCGCGTGCCGATCACCCATCGTCGATCGAGCACGCCGACGAGCTGCACTGGAAAGCCGCGAATCTGCGCGTTCAGCCGCTGCGCCTCGCGATTCGAGAAGGGCAGAACGTGTTCCTCGAGCTCGAAGAGCGCCGCGCTGCACATGACCGCAAAGAGCACGAGCGGCACGGCTGACCGGTACAAGCTGATGCCACACGCACGCATGACGATGAGCTCGCTGTTCTTCGTCAGCATGCCGACCGTCACGAGCGTCGAGACCAGGCCCGCGAGCGGAATGATGTAGTAGATGTACTGCGGCGTCTCCCAGTAGAAGTAGCGCAGCAGCATGCCGGTCGTCGCCGTTCCGCGAAACAGCTTGTCGGCCATGTCGATGAACGTCGAGATGTAGAACAGGCCGACGAGCGCCACGAACGACAGCGCGAACACGCGCAAGTACTGCTTCGAGATGTACAAATCCAGCAGTGACGGGCCGGGCCAGTTGATGTGTGGAATCCGCACCACGAGCACGACGCGGTTGCCGCGGCCCGCCGCCGTGCCCGCCGCGCCGTTCGCCGCACGCGCGGCATCGGTCGATCGTCTGAACGTCGGAAGGCTGATGCGAATCGGCTGATCGGCGGATCGCGCGCGCCAGAGCAGGAGCACCACCCCGACGATGCCGAGAACGATGTTCGCAATCCAGGGCGCCAGCTGCGGCCACAGCGTTCCGGTGATCGCGCCGGCGCGCGAGGTCCAGAGCAGCACGTAGTACACGAAGATGACGCCAATCCCGACGACGAACCCGGCGAGCTTGCCGTCCTTGCGGTTGCTCGCGCCGAGCGCCACGCCAATGAGGCCGAGCACGAAGCACGCGGCGGGAATCGAGAACTTCTGCTGAATCGTGAAGTACTGCGCGCCCGTCGGCGCGCCGGCCGCCTTGAGCTCGGCCACTTTCCGACGCAGCTCGGCGATGGTCATCTCGTTGTCGCCCTTCATCAGCTGCGTTCGCGGAAACACGGTATCCGCGTCCATGTTCAGCACGAGCCGCTTGAACGAGCTCCCTTCGTACTCCTCCGGCCGCGCGGCAAACGTGGTGTGCCGCGCGCCGTCCTCGAGCTCGAGCTCGACGATCCGCCGTTCGCGCTCTACCAGCAGCCGCCCGCGCTTCGCGAAGTACACCGTGGTCTGGCCGGACTGCGTGCCGTCGGCGACGAACACTTCGCGCCAGCCGCCGGTCGACGGGACGTCGCGCACGTACAGCACGCGGTTTGGAAATTGATCGAAGAACACCCGCGGCTTGATGTCGCCTTCGGCTTTGGACGCGACGATGTTGAAAGTGATCTGACGGAAAGTCTGGTTCGCGTTGGGCAGCGCGACGATCATCACGTAGGCGGTCGCCGCGCACGCGACGAGCGATACGACGATAATCGGTCGCAGGATCCGGAACAGGCTCACACCGCACGCCTGCAGCGCGACGAATTCGCGGTCGCCGGACAGCCGTCCGAGGCCGATGAGGATGCCGAGGAGCACCGCCATCGGGATGGTGACGCCCAGCGCCTGCGGCGTGAGCGTGAGCAGCACGCGGATGATGGTGGACCACGCGACGCCCTTCTCGATCAGCTTCTCGCCGGTCGCGAGGATCGGCGGCATCATCAACACGAACGTGAGCAGCAGCAGCCACAGGAAGAAGGGCAGCACGATCTCACGGACGAGATACCGATCGATGAGTCTGGGCATCTGACAGCGGGCCGACGGCAGAACAGCCGTCCCACACTAGACTAGCATCTATGACCCGCGTCGCCATCCTGTGGCACATGCACCAGCCGTTCTACGAGGACCTGGTCACGCACGAACACATCCTTCCGTGGGTGCGCCTGCACGCGCTCAAGGATTACTACGGCATGGTGGCGCTCGTGCGCGAGTTTCCGAACGTGAAGATGACGTTCAATCTCGTGCCCTCGCTGCTGGTGCAGCTCGAAGCCTTCGCCGCCGATCGCGCCCGTGATCGCTACCTGGAGCTGAGTCTCAAGCCGACGGAGGCGCTCGAGGAGCACGAGATCGATTTCATCATCGAGAACTTCTTCCACGCGCAGCGGCAGCGCATGATCGACATCTACCCGCGGTACGCCGAACTGCTGACGAAACGCGGCGGTGCGATGCCTGCTGCCGATCGCAAAGCCGTTGCGGCGCGGTTCTCACGCGACGATCTTCGCGATCTGCAGGTCTGGCAGAAGCTCGCCTGGATCGATCCGTTCTATCTCGACGGCGATCCGCGCGTCCGGAACCTCGTCGCGAAGGGAAGGGACTTCACCGAAGAGGACAAGGCGATCCTCCGCGAAGTGGAGCTCGAGCTGCTGAATCGGGTGATTCCTGAATACGGCACGGCCGCCGCGCGCGGACAGATCGAGCTGTCCGCCTCGCCGTTCTACCACCCGATTCTTCCGCTGCTGTGCGACACCGACATCTACCTGCGGACGCACCCCGATTCGCGCATGCCGCGACACCGCTTCGTTCATCCAGAGGACGCGGAGGCGCAGCTCTCGCTCGCCGTCGGGTGCCACGAACGGCTGTTCGGCCGCCGTCCGATCGGCCTGTGGCCGTCGGAAGGCTCGGTGTCCGACGCAATCGTTCCGCTGGTGGCCGCGGCCGGCTTCAAATGGATGGCGACCGACGAGCTGATCCTAGCGCGGACGCTGAACGCGACGTTCACGCGTGACGGCCGCGGGCACGTCGATCATCCCGATCGCCTGTACCTCCCGTACAAAGTCACCGTCGGCCGCGCCTCGGTCGCGTGCGCGTTCCGCGATCACGTGCTGTCGGATCTGATTGGCTTCACGTATGCGGGCTGGAGCGCGGACTCGGCCGCCGATGATTTCGTGTCGCGCCTTGCCGAAGCCGGACGGCGCTATCGCGATCGAACCAACGGCGGCACCGCGACGATCCCGATCATCCTCGACGGGGAGAACGCGTGGGAACACTTCGAGGGCGGCGGACGCCCGTTCCTGCGCGCGCTCTACAAGCGTCTGTCGTCGCATCCGGATCTGAAAACGGTGACGATGGCCGAGGCGTGCGCGAAGCCGGAACGGGAGCTCGCGGGGATCTTTCCGGGATCGTGGATCGACGCGAACTTCTACATCTGGATCGGCCATCAGGACGATCAGAAGGGATGGAGTCAGCTGGCGGACGCGCGCGAGGCGCTCGACACGTCGACGGCCGACAAGGCGTCGCGCGCGCAGGCGCGCGAGGAGATCTTCATCGCCGAAGGCAGCGACTGGTTCTGGTGGTACGGCGACGATCACTCATCCGCGCACGATCTCGAATTCGACGATCTGTTCCGCCGTCATCTGCGCAACGCGTACCGGTTGATGCACAAAGCCGTGCCGGACGAGCTCTTCGTCAGCAACATCACCATGCGCGCGCCGCACGCGGCGCAGACGCAGCCGACGGCGCTCGTCTCGCCGACGCTCGACGGCGAGGAGACGAGTTACTTCGAGTGGCTCGGCGCCGGCAGCCTGGAAATTCACGACACCGGCGGCGCGATGCACCAGACCGAGCATCACGCCGCGCTGCTCGCGCTCGTGCACTTCGGGTTCGATCGGGATCATCTGTACGTCCGCGTCGACGGCGCGCGGCCGATGATCGACGTGCTTGCGGAAGGCGCCGAGGTTTCGCTGAAGTTCCTTCAGCCCGAAGGCGTGCGCTTTTCGGTGACGCACACGACCGGCCGCCTGTCGGGTCGTTTCTGGGATCGGCATGCCGCCCGCAACGGCGATACGGCGACGTGGA
>Ga0075425_100008999_pt1 | contig 10615 bp, 10 predicted proteins | sample SoiMethybrSBSTD4_FD_75300 | JGI IMG/M metagenome (GOLD analysis project Ga0075425, IMG submission 75300) | Bulk soil microbial communities from a Populus tree surrounding site in Tennessee, USA - Soil MetaG P. TD hybrid SBSTD4 | ecosystem: Environmental > Terrestrial > Soil > Tree plantation...
TCGCCAGCGCCACGGCGTTCGGCATCACCAGGGTGCCGATACCGGTCTGGTCGGGATACACGACCGCCACGGGCTTGTGCTGCTCGACGGCCTCGCTCGCGTCGTCCGTGTCCGTGAAGGCCCACGCCAGCTCGCCGGAGGCGACGAGATCCTTCGCCTCTCCGTTGCTCGTGACGAGCTTGACGCCGTTAGCCTTGATTCCGTCGAGAAACTTCCTCGCGGCCGGCTCGCCCCAGAGCGCGACGAGCGCGGCGACCTGGGTCGTCGTCGTGCCGAAGAGCGGGTTGGCGAGCCCTGCGCGTCCCTTCCACCGAGGATCGACGAGGTCGCGCACGGAGGACGGAGCCTCTCCCGCCTTGACCTCGCTGGTGTTGTAGACGATCACGCGCGCGCGGGCGGCGAAGCCGGTCCAGTGCCCATCGGGATCGCGATAGCGGACGGGAATGCCCTCGGCGCCTGGCGAGTGATACGCTTCGAGAAGCCCCTGCTGCTGCAGCATCACCGTCCGCAGCGGCTCGTTGGCCCAGAAGACGTCCGCCTGGGGCCGATCGCGCTCGGCGACGATACGGAGGGCGACGCCGGTGCTCTTCGTCTCCTCCGTGTCGTAGACGGCTCGAACTTTGATGCCGCTCGTCCTCTCAAAGTCCCTCAGCACCGGCTCCGAGAAGACCTGGTCTTCGGAGGTGTAGACGACGACCTCGGGGCTCGAGCGCTGGCAGGCCGCGGTGAGCGTCGCCAGGATCAGCCCGGCGAGACCGACCCGCGCGGCCTTCACGGCTTGGTGCTGTTGGTCACGTCGAGTGCCGCTTTCAGGCTCTGGGCGAGCTTGACCGGGTCGTCGTTCGCCCAGAAGTGCATGTAGAAGAGTCGCGGTGTGTCCATGAGCGCGTGATTGTGAATCGCCGTCACGTCGACCCCGTGCTGCCGCAACGCCTTGGCCACCGCGTTCACTTCCTTGTCGATCAACACGAAGTCGCCGGTGATCGCGGCCTTGCCGTCGGTCGTCGGCTGGAAATTCATCACCGTCACCACGCCCATACCCGGAAGCAGCGGGTGGCCCATTTCCGTGATGGGCTCCGCGCGAGGTACCGTGACCTGGAAGACGCCGCCGCCGACGTCCCGGCCGGAGCGGCCGAGCGCTTGCTCGATGGCCTTCGTGTCGAGCGTGGGCCCGGGGGTGGGAGCCGGGGCCGGTGCGGAGCCGCCGAGCGGCGTGCCACTCGCGGACAACGCCTGGCGGAGGGCACGCGCCATCTGCACCGCATCGCCGTGGCCACCGTAGTGCATGTACATGACGTGGGGCGACATCTCGTTCAGATGATTGTGGACGGCCGTGACCTGGAGTCCCCCCGCGAAGAGACCGGACATGACGGCCGGGACTTCCTGGTCGAGCAGGACGAGGTCGCCCATGACCATCGCCCGGTCGCCAATCTGCTTGAACGCCGCGTAGGAGCCGAGCGCGAATCCGGCCTTCACCGGCACGCCCTTCACCGTGACGGTGAGGTCGGTGCGCGGCATGCCGATCCGGAAGACGTCGCCGGGCTGCATCTGTCCCGGCTTGCCGAGCGCTTGCTCGACGGCCTTCCAGTCAGGATCCGCGGCCCGCGCGACTGGCGCCGCGAGCACGGAAATGATGGCGAACAACGTGGCCGCGTGGATGAGCGAGCGTGTGTTCATCGCGGACCCCTCCTTCATCGCGCGTGCTCCCGGTGGAGGCGTGAGACGTTCTCCCAGCGGATGTTCTCCATGAACGCATCGACGTACTTCGCCGCCGCCGTGCCGTAGTCCATGTGATACGAGTGCTCGTACATGTCGAGGGCGAGGATCGGGTGGCTTCCGGCGAGACTGTGCGTGTGGTCCGCGGCCCACTGGTTCACGAGCGTCCGGTCGCGTGGTGAGTACGTCAGCAGCACCCAGCCCGAGCCGCCGCCCATCGCCTTGCCCATGGCGATGAACTCCGTCCGCCATCGCTCGAAGGAGCCAAAGTCCCGGCCGAGGGCGTCACGCAGCGCTCGATCCGGCTCACCTTCGGCGCCGAGCCCATCGAAGTACAGCTCGTGGAGGATCATCGAGTTCGTCGCGATCAGCTCTTCGCGCTTGAGTCCATTGATCACGAACACGGGTGCGGTGGCGAAGTCGAGCGCGGCCAGCTGCGCGGCGATCGCGTTCAAGCGCTTGACGGCGCCGCCGTAGTTGTTCTCCCAGTGGCTGATGATCAGCTTCTCCGAGAGTCCCTTGAGCTTCTTCGGATCACACGACAGCGGCTTGATCTCGTACGGCATTGGCTATCCGCCCGCCATCACGCCACGAATTGTCAGGTCATCGAAGGCCGTGATCGAATCGGCCTTCGTCCACAGTCCGACGCGCCCCGACTTGAAGCGTGAATCCCGATGATCGAGATGGGGCTGGCCGTCGAGCCACGCTTGCACGCGATCCCCCACCGCCACCACGCGGACCGTGTGCCACTGCCCGAGCGCCGGCGCCTTGACACTCGCGGTCGCGAGCTGCCGCCTCCCGCGGTCGTAGTAGTAGAGCCGGAAATTACCTTCGAGGGCGTTGGCCCTGACGACGTAATACTTGCCGTCGTTGAAACGGAAGACGATGCCGCCCGAAGCATCCTCCCGGCCGGAGATCGGCTTGAACTTCATCGATACGTCGACGTCGGTGTACGGGCCCGGCGGGGCCACGATGACGTTGAACTCATTCTTGGTCGCGCGCTGCACGAGCACCTTCTTGCCGCTCGGCGCGCCGGCCATGTCCTCCACGGTCCACTGGCCGTCCACCGTCGTCCATCCTTCGATGCCTTTCGCCTCGAAATCGAACTTGTCGACGGGCACGTTGTCGGACACTTTGAGCTCCTCGGCAGCGCCCGCCGCGGGCAACCGGGGCCACCGCGTTACCACGAGCGCCGCCAACACGGTCGTGAAAGTCGCTCGGCGCGTGAGATTCATGATGCTTCTCTCTCCTTCATGGCCGCACACCGAGGTCAGGTCGTCCTCAGTCGAGCTTCTCCGACACCGTCTTCCAATCGCTCCCCTTCACCAGGGTCACGTCGGCCACGGGGTGGCCCTCCTTCAACGCCGGCATGACGCTGACGACGCGATAGCCCTTGTTTTCCTTCACCGCCTCGGAAGCCGCCGCGTCGAGGGAGCGCTTGGCCTTGGCCATCGCTTCGCTCTGGGCCTTGGCGTGCGCGAGATCGTCGCCTTGGGTGATCGGCTCCGCCTTGGCGACCTTCCCGGTCTTGTGATCGACGATCACCTCCGAGAACGTGTCACCCTTCATCGTGTAGACGGAGAGCTGGAGCTTGCCCTCTTCCATCTCGTACTTCGCAGAGATGGGCGTGCCTTTCTTGGCGCTCGCGGTCAGTCCACTCTGCAGCGAGATCTTGGCGTCCCTCAGAGCCTTCGCCAGCTGGGCGTGTTCCTTGTCGTCGTGCTGCTGCGCCCAGGCCGTCGGAACCGTAAAGATCCCGGCCACGATCAATACGACTGCTACCGTCATCGCTTTCATTGGTCGGCCTCCCTGCTTCTGCGTGTGGTGCTAGGTCTTCTGCTTCAACACCGCGTAGAGGCCCTCGAAGATCCCCATCCCACGGGCGAGCAGCTCATCGTCGTCCGCGGTGGCCTCGACCAGGCCGTTGATCGCGAGGTCGAGTCCGGCGGCCTCGTTGCGAGTGAACTTGCCGTCGTGCAAGTCCGCTTCGTGAACGATTTCGGCGATCACCCTGACGCGCCGGTCCTTGATCGCGAAGCGCTTCACGAGCGTCTCGAACGTGCAGTCCTCCCCGTGATGTCCGAAGTCGGCCCCGAGGACGTCGAACGGGATCCCTTTCCGCGCGGCGTCGGCCGCGTCCGCGAAGGCGAACTTGGCGTCCGGATCGCAGAACCGCTTGATGAGCCAGGCTGACGCGATGCGGTCGATGTGGGGCCGTGGACGAGTCACCCAGGTGCTGCCGCGAGGCGGCAGCGACGTCCGGTGCCGTCCCCTCGCGGGGCGCGGGCGCGCTTCGGCCGCACGCAACCGCGTCGCCGTCGTCTCCCACAACGTGCGCGCCCGCCCGCCAAGCGGCGCTTTCAGGTAATCGATCGTCTGAACGCGGTCCAGCTCGCGCTTGAGGCTGTCGAGCTTGCCGCGCAGCGCGATCGGGCGGCGGTGGTTCCCGTGATATCGGTCGAGGTGGCGGAGGATCTCCCGGCATCCCTGGATGACCGCCTGGTACTCGGGCGCGCGCGCCTTGTGAAACAGGCCGGCGATTTCCTCGTCGGTCATGGTCTCGACGCGATCGACGCGCAGCAGCGTCGCCTCGCCCCGGACGGAATGGATTTCCTGCACGAGCCACTGAAAGAGCTCGGTCGTCTCGGGAGTCTCGGGAAGGATCCAGCCCGCTCCCCGCAAGCGCACGGCGCCCATCCGTTGCAGCTTGCGCCACACGCCGACACGGTGCCGCGTCGGCGTGGGCGGCAGTGTCGTCAGAAGAGTCAGCCAGCGCATCGATTGTCACCGTAACTCTTGATACCGTACTCGTCAAACGTTACACTTCGGCGAGAGCGACGACGGAGGATCACCGATGACAACGGACAACGCGCCCGGCCGCATTCCTCTTCGCGACCTCGTGCGTTACTTCTTGCGGCTCGGCCTGATGGGCTTCGGCGGTCCTGTCGCGCTCGTCGGTCAAATGGAGCGCGAGCTGGTGGGCGACAAGAAGTGGCTGACCAAGGAGGAGATGCGCGAGGGCATCGCCGTGTGCCAGTCGTTACCGGGGCCTCTCGCCATCCAGGTCGGCATCTGGATCTCGTACATCCGCGGCGGCTTCTGGGGCGCGTGGGCGGGAGGCTGGGCCTTCATCCTGCCGAACTTCATCATCGTCGCCAGCCTCGCGACCCTCTACGTCCATTTCGAGGGGCTTCCCGCCGTGGCCGCGATCTTCTACGGCGTCAGCCCCGCCGTGATCGCGCTCATCCTCCACTCCTGCTACCGCCTGACCAAGCTCGGGATGAAGGATTGGATCGAGTGGGCCCTGGCCGCCGCCGCGTTCGCGATCACGGTGGCCGTGCAAGCCGAGGTCGCCCTCGTGTTCGTCGGTTGTGGCGTCGTGGGTCTCCTGTACTACGGCTCGCTCTTCCGCGGGCGTCAGGCGACGTCGACGACATCTTCGCTGCTGATGGGGGTGCCCCTGGTGGCCGCGGGCTCGTCGCCCACCCTCGGCGCGCTGCTCGGCAAGTTGCTCACGTTCTTTCTCAAGGCGGGCTCGCTCACCTTCGGCAGCGGCCTGGTCATCGTGCCCTTCCTCGAGAAGGGCCTCGTGCAGCAGACGGGATGGCTGAGCGAGCGCGAGTTCCTGGTCGCGGTGGCGATGGGCATGATCAGCCCCGGCCCCGTCGTCATCACCGCGACATTCGTCGGTTACCTCGTCGCCGCGCGGTTCACGGGCTCGCTGCTCGACGGGCTCTGGGGCTCCGTCGCCTCGACGGTCGGCATTTTCCTGCCGTCGTTCCTGATGATCCTGATCGTCGCGCCCATCCTGCTCCGGTACCGGACGAACCCGAACGTCCAGGGCTTCATCAAGGGCGCCTACGCCGCGGCCATCGGCACGATCCTCGGCGCCTGCGTGTTGCTGGGGAAGATCGCCATCGGCGACTGGCTCACGGCGCTCGTGGCGCTCGGCAGCCTCGTGGTCCTGTTTCGCTGGAAGGTCAGCAATCCGCTGCTGGTCGCGGTGACCGCCGTCATCGGGCTGATCGGCTTCCAGCTGCTGAGACCCGAATGGGTGTTCGTCAAGTGAGACCGCACCTCGGATAAGACCTCCGATCCCGAAGGTCGTCCGCACGTGCGGGCCGCTCGATGACGAGCTTCCTGTGGGCCATGCGGCCCTACTTCCGCCAGGTCGCCGGGCAACTCGCGCTCGGCTCCGCGGCCGGCATCGTGATGAACACGGCGGTCGTCCTGCCCGCGATCCTCCTCGGTCGGGCGATCGACACCGCCCTCGGCCTCGAACGCGGCACCGCCACGGCCGCCGACGTCACCCTGGCCGCGCTGCTGTTCATCGGCGGAACCCTCCTGACCGAGGTGCCCCGCATCGCGAAGCGGTGGTGGCTGATGACCGCGAACGCGCGGATTCGCGCGAACGTGCGAGCCGACGCATTCCGCGGGGTCCTCGCGTGGCCGATGGCCGATCTCCAGAAAACGCCGATCGGCGAGGTGATGGCTCGCATCGTCGGCGACGTCGAGGTGATGGGAGTCGGCGTCCGGGAGTTCACGATCGAGACCTGGGACACGCTGCTGTTCTCGCTCTCGTTCGTGGTGGCCATGCTCGTGTTCGATCCCCCGCTCACGCTGCTGGCGCTCCTGCCCGTCCCTTTGGCGATGGTCCTGGCCCACGCCGCCGGGCGCTGGGTGGCGCGGCGAACGACCCTCGCGCGCGAGGCGAACGCCGAGCTGACGTCGACGATCCAGGAAGATCTGGCCGGGATGCGGGTGTTGCGTCTGTTCGGTCGAGCGACCGCGTCCATCCAACGCGTGGCCGACCGATCGGCGGAGCTCGGCGCGCGGAACCTGAGCTTGACGCGCCTGAGGGGCGGCCTACAACCCGTCTACACGACGGTGATGATCGCCGGTGTCGTGCTGATCGTCTGGCGGGGCAGCGAACGCGTGGTGGCCGGCATGATGACCGTTGGCGCGTTCGTCGCGTATCTCGAGCTGTTCCTGCGCTTCGTCAACCGCGGCCATCGCATTCCCCAGCTCGTGAACTCCGTGCAGAGTGGCGCGGCTGCGTATGCGCGGATCCGGCCATTGCTCGCTCCGCCCTCGGCGGCGAGGAGCGAGCCTCCCCTGGCCTCCTTTCGTCCGGGGCACGTCACCGGGATCGCCCGGAACGCCGTCCCGGCCGCGCGAAGCACGTCGGGCCCGGTCGCCGTCTCGCTCCGCGACGTGACGTTCCGGTACCCGGGAGCTGAACGCCCGGCGCTCGCGGCCCTCGACCTCGACATCCCTGCCGGCGCTCTCGTCGGCATCACGGGACCGGTCGGCTCCGGAAAGAGCGCGCTCACGCGCGCTCTTCTCGGCATCTATCCGCCCGAGCGCGGCGTGGTCCTCGTCGACGGGCGTCCGCTCGGGGAGCTCACGCGGATGCAGCGCAACGGCCTGGTCGGCTACCTGCCGCAGGACGCGTTCCTGTTTTCGGGCACGCTCCGGGAGAACGTCACGTTCCGGAGGGACGGTGGATCCGACGACGACCCGTTCCTGATGGAGACGATACGGGTCTCGGCTCTCGACGAGGACTTGCTGCAGCTCCCCCGCGGACTCGACACCGAGATCGGGGAGCTCGGCGTCCGGATCTCCGGCGGTCAACGGCAGCGGGTCGGCCTGGCGCGCGCGCTGGCAGCCGCCGCGCCGCGTCTGCCAGGGCTTCTCGTCCTCGACGATCCGTTCTCCGCCGTCGACGTCGCGACGGAAGCACGCATCGTCGCCTCCCTGAGACAGGCGTTCGGTCCGCAGGCCCGGCCCGAGCATCGCGTCACCATCGTCTTGTGCTCGCACCGTCTGGCCGCGTTTCCGGCGGCCGACCTGGTCGTGGTTCTCCAAGGCGGCCGGATCGAAGAAATGGGCAAGCACGGCGACTTGATGGCTGCCGGGGGCCTGTACGCGCGCATCTTCCGGGCCCAGCTGAACGCCGAGGTCGTCGCGGTGAACGGGGCACGTCGATGAGCACCGTCAGCCTCGTCGCTGACGACGTGACGGCAGAACGCCGCTCACTGGGCAAAAACCTCGTCAGGCTGGTGAAGCCGTGGCGCGCACGAGCGATCCTGGTGGCGCTCTTCGTGCTCGGCGCCGCGACGTTGGAGCTCTTCCCGCCGTTCATCATTCGCACGATCGTCGACGACCACCTGACCGCTGGACGGCCCTCCGGCTTGCTCGCGCTCGCTTCGCTCTACCTGGCGGCCAGCGCCGGCGTCCAGGTGATGACCTTTCTGTACAGCTACCTGGCGGCCACGATCGCCCAGGGCGTGCTCGCGAGCCTGCGCGTGCGCCTCTTCGCCCATCTGCATCGATTGCCGGCGTCCTACTTCGACCGCACCCCCCTCGGCGACGTCATCAGCCGGTGCACGTCCGACGTGGAGATGCTGGAGACCGTGTTCTCCTCGGGCGTCGCAGTGCTGGTCGCCAACCTCGTGAGGCTGCTGACGATCGGCGCCGCGATGGTCGTTCTGAGCGCCCGTCTGGCCCTCGTCGCGGCGTTGGTCCTCCCGCCGCTGGTGTGGACGCTCCGCTTCCTGCAGGTACGCGTCCGCCATGCGGAGCGCGCCAATCGCCTCGCGGTGGGTGCGCTGACGGCCCGTCTCCAGGAGAGCCTGCGAGGCGCCGAGGTCATTCGGGCCTTCGAACGGGAAGACGAAGCCACGGGCGGTTTTCGCCGAGCCCTCGCTCGCGCGCTGGCGGCGTCGAATCGCGCGATCCTGTTCTCGGCGTTCTACACGCCCGTGACCGCCATCCTCTCGGCGCTCGCGGTCGCGCTCCTGCTCGCCGCCGGGACCCGATACGCCGCCGGCGCGTTGGGCGTCTCGATCGGCACCCTGGCCGCATTCCTGATTCTCCTCCAGCGTTTTTTCCAGCCGATCACCGCGCTCGGTGAAGAGTGGCAGACAGTCCAGGGCGCAATGGCCGGCGGCGAACGGATCTTTGCGACGCTGGCGCTCGCCCCCGACGACGTCGGCGGGAGCCCAGCGCGGGCGGAGCACGACCGCCAGGGCGCGGCCATCGATCTCCGCAACGTCGTGTTCGGCTACGGCGACGCCGCACCGGTGCTCCGAGGGATCTCGCTCACCGTCGCGGCGGGCGAGCACGTCGCCCTGGTGGGACGCACGGGCGCCGGGAAGACGAGCCTGCTCCATCTGCTGGCCGGCCTCTATGCACCGCGGACGGGAACGGTGCGTGTGACCGGGCTCGACCCGAGGATCCTGGATGAAGCGGAGCGTCGGCGGATCGTCGGAGTGGTGCCACAGGTGGTCCAGCTCTTTTCGGGAACGGTGCTCGACAACCTCACCCTCGGGGACGTCTCGGTGCCGGAAGAGGCGGTGCTGGAGGCGGCGCGGGTGGGCGGCGCCGATCCGTTCATTCGCGCGCTCCCGCAGGGATATCAGACCGTGCTGAGCGGCGGCGGCGGTGGCAAGGGCACGGAGCTGTCGGCAGGACAGCAGCAGTTCGTCGCCCTCGCTCGCGCCCTGGTGTTCAAGCCCGCCGTGCTCTTGCTCGACGAGGCGACGGCCGCCATCGACAGCGCGAGCGACGCGGCACTGCGCGCCGCGCTCAGAGAATCCGTGCTGGCCAGCGGATGCGCCGTGCTGACAGTGGCGCATCGCTTGTCGACCGCCGTCGAAGCCGACCGGGTGATCGTTCTCGACCGCGGCGAGATCGTCGAGGAAGGACCTCCCAGTGACCTGGCGCAGGGCGCGGGGCGCTTTGCCGCGCTCCTCGAGCTCGAAGCCGCGGGTTGGGACTGGCGGTCGACGGCATGATGCTTTCTCGCCAGATGCTCAGAAAGATCCTCGACGGAAAGGAACTCCGGGCCGAGCCGATCGGACCGATGGTCACGTGGCCTGCGTGCGGTCTATCCGAAATCGATACGTCACACACCCGCCGCGCCGGCACCCCGCACAGGCCTCGACGCTAGACTGGACGTCGCGCGCCTGGACAAGGTTCTCCAGCAAGTCGAGCACCGCCAAACAGTCAATGCAGAGCGAGCGTACCGACGCGAGCATCTGATCAGCCATGCACCTACTCCGTGCCACCGGATGTTTCATCCGAGATTGGCGACGCACGCGCATGCTATCGCGTAGGACGACGCGGCATCAATCCGTGAGACGGAAACTTATTTCCCGCTTAATGAGATTGTTACCGACGACTGTCGTCGGGATTTCGTGAGGCGTCGTGACGCCACCGCCGATACTAGACTCGCCGGATTCATGTTCCTCTCGTATCCCTGGCTCCGTCTCCACGTCGTGATCCGCACGATGCTGTCGACTCGATGGGGCGACCGATGGCCGACGGTGAACGACGAGTTTACCGAGCAAAGGGACTCATGATCACTTACGACGACTTCACCAAGATCGATATACGAGCGGGCAAGGTTGTCGACGTCCAGGATTTCGATCGCGCCCGACGCCCTACCTACAAGGTGGTGGTCGACTTCGGGGCGGAGATCGGCCGGAAATGGTCTAGCCTTCAAGCGAAGGCCGACTACCCGAAAGATCAGCTCCTCGGCAAGATCGTCGTTGGCGTCGTGAATCTCCCGCCGAAGAATATTGCCGGATTCATGTCGGAAGTCCTGATCCTTGGGGTTCCGGCAGAAGATGGAAGCTTATCGCTCTTGAGCCCTACTCGGGGCGCGATCCTTGGAGGAAAGGCGTATTAGGATTCCGCGCGCCTATCGCGGCTCGCTGTCGTTTGGGACCATCGCCCGCCAGCTCCGATGAAAGAGGACGACATCGACGTTGCGCCAGGCGAAATGACGTACGCCGCGCGCGCGTTGGGCATCGCCGTGATGGCTCGACAAATCCGGAGCAAGACGCAGCGCTCGCGACAATCGCCGACGTACCGCCAGGAACGACCCAGTACG
>Ga0075425_100009001_pt1 | contig 10613 bp, 8 predicted proteins | sample SoiMethybrSBSTD4_FD_75300 | JGI IMG/M metagenome (GOLD analysis project Ga0075425, IMG submission 75300) | Bulk soil microbial communities from a Populus tree surrounding site in Tennessee, USA - Soil MetaG P. TD hybrid SBSTD4 | ecosystem: Environmental > Terrestrial > Soil > Tree plantation...
GGGTGACTGTAGAGGGGCTAACCGGAACGAGTTCGCGATCCGGGTAGGTTTTCCCGGCGGCCTCCGTGTACTTATTGGGACGGGTTCTAGAGAGATGCTGACTAACTTCTTTCATTTCAACTATCAGGACAGAGTGTGCACCAATGGCAGTTCGCGACGATTCCGGAGACGGAAGCTCAAATCAGCTTGACGAGTTCGCCAACGTCGGAATACTGTATATAGCCATCGAAGTAAACGTTTTCTGGCTCAGTTGATCGTTCTTACTTATGTTTCCTCGGCCTCAGCTTGGCCGAAGATTCAGTGAGGTAGAGTTATGCGTAAGGTTCTTTCCCGCCGCAAGTTCTTGAATGTCGGATGTTCTACGGCAGCTACGGTACTGGCGCGTCCTGCGCTCTCATTTGCTCACATGAAGCCAGTTTCCGGTTTCTTTGACGTCAGCCCCGGGGCAACCTTGTCGTGGCAAGACCAGGGGGTGATCAACACGGCAAATTCACCATACGCGAAGCTGCACAGCGTGCCGGTGCGCGCAGTCACAATCGAAGAGGGCTTCTGGTCGAAGCGGCGCAAGACCAACGTCGATCGCAGCATTCCCACGATGCGAGTTGAACTCGAAGAACACGGACGCATGGACAACTTCCGGCGGTTGGTTGGCAAGAGCAAGGAGCCACAAAAGGGACCCTACTTCTCCGATTCCGATATCTATAAGTGGGTTGACGCCGTCGGTTGGGCGCTGCAATCCGACGCTATGCCTGAGCTGCGCCGCACAACGGAATCGATGATCCGCGAAGTCGTCACAGTTCAGGAGCCGAACGGATATCTGAACTCTTATTACCAGAACGACCGAGTGGCGTTGCGGATGTCGCAGCACGATCAGGAGGTCGGGCACGAGATGTATTGCCTCGGCCATATGCTGCAAGGCGCGCTTGCGTACTATCGCGGAACCGGCGACACGACTCTGATGGATGCCGGCGCGCGCATGGTGGACAACTTCGTCCTGCCGAACTACGGGCCCGGGCCAAATCAAAAGCCAATCATTTCCGGACATCCTGAAATCGAGATGGCGCTGATCGAGCTTTATCGCACGACCGGCAAGCGCCAGTACCTTGAACTCGCCGGATACATCCTGCACGGCGACGATCGCTGGACCATTGAGCCGGAGCGCATCGTGTACATGTTCTGCGGAATTCCATTCACGCAACGCACCAAGCTCGAGGGCCATGCGGTGCGCGCGATGTATGCGTGCAGCGGCGCGGCCGACTACTATCTTGAAACCGGCGATCAAGCCTACTGGAAGACGCTGAACACGCTGTGGGAAGACCTGACCCGGCGTCAGATGTACATCAACGGCGGCGTGGGCGCTCGCGCACAGGGAGAGGCATTCGGCGCTCCTTATGAGCTGCCGAACGCTCAAGCCTACGGAGAGAGCTGTGCCGCAATCGGCAACATGATGTGGAACTGGCGCATGTTGGCTGCGAGCGGAGAGGCCAAGTTCACAGACGTGATCGAACGCGCGCTTTACAACGGGATTAACTCTGGCATGTCGCTGGATGGAACAATGTATTGTTATCGCAATCCACTGGCATTCGATCCCGCCCACTTCGACGGATTCCGCGGCAGCCCGAACATCCGCAATCCGTGGTATGACGTGACGTGTTGCCCGCCGAATATCGAGCGCACGTTCTCTTCCCTGCCTGGGTACTTCTACAGCACAAGTAAAGATGGGCTGCACGTGCATCTCTATGACAACTCAACTCTCGATTGGCACCTTGAAGATGGCACGCCCATAAAGGTCCAGCAGAAGACGAATTACCCGTGGGAAGGCGCGGTGAAACTTACCGTCACTCCAGCAGAGGCGAAGGATTTCACTTTCCATTTACGAATTCCAGGATGGGCGAACGGAGCAGCGGTTGCAGTGAACGGCAAACCGGAGTCGGGCGCGAAGCCCGGAGAGTATGTCGCGATCAAGCGCAACTGGAAGCCTGGTGATTCGGTCACTCTCAATTTCCCGATGGACACGGAAGTGGTCGCTTCAAATCCGCGGGTCGCTGAGGACCGGGGCAAGGTTGCGGTCCGGCGCGGGCCAATCATTTTTTGCATGGAGGAACTCGATCAGGCAAAGGGTGTTGCGCTCGCAGATGTTTCGATAAGCTTGAGCCAGTCAGCAAAATTCACAGGCGATTACGAGGCGGATTTGCTCGGCGGCGTTACCATTCTTCATCATCGCGGCGGCGTGTTTGAGGTTTCGTCGGCTGAAGAGGCGCTCTACGCGCCGGCAAGCCTCGCACCTGCGAAGACCAGACCTGAGGAACTCACATTCATCCCTTACTACGCGTGGGCCAACCGTCAGCCGTGCGCCATGCAGGTCTGGACGCCTTACATGCGCACTTGAGCGTGATTTCGAACGAGGAATGACGAGTGCGCTGGCGAATCGCTGTTTTGGTGAGCATGGCAATCGCGATCAGCTATTTAGATCGCCAGACTTTGCCAGTCGCCATTAAGGCGATCAGCCACGACATTCCGCTGTCGAACGAGCAGTTCTCATTTCTGCAGTCGGCATTTCTCCTCGCCTATGCATTCATGTACGCAGGCGGAGGAAAGCTGGCGGATGCGCTGGGCACGCGGCGCGGGTTTACTGTGATCATGCTGTTCTGGTCACTCGCGTGTCTCAGCCATGGACTCGCTGTCAATTTCATGATGCTTGCGATCAGCAGGTTTTTGTTGGGCATGGGAGAAGGAGGCGGCTTTCCCGCGGCAACCCGCGCGGTTGCGGAATGGTTTTCATTGAAAGAACGCGCTACTGCAATGGGAATTATCAACGCTGGAACGGCTGTTGGCGCGGTTATGGCACCGCCGCTCATCGCAGGAATTTTGCTGATTGCGAGTTGGCGATGGATTTTCGTTGCAACCGGCTTGCTCGGACTGGCGTGGATTGGATTATGGAAAACGTGTTATTTTTTCCCCAGCCGAGCTGCGCACGACCCAGAATCGCTAAATGTGTCAGCCCAGATCTCCTGGTTCAACCTGCTTGGCATTCGTGAGACCTGGGGTTTGGTTTTCGCCAAGTTTCTAAGTGATGCCGCCTGGTATTTCTATCTTTTCTGGCTTCCGAAGTATTTGTATGACGCCCGAGGCTTCGATATTAAAGCAGTTGGGGCTTTCGCCTGGATTCCCTATGCGGCTTCGGGCGTTGGCTGCTTGCTGGGCGGAGGTTTTTCGAGTTATCTCATACGCCGCCAGTTTTCGGCCGGGATTGCGCGAAAAATTGCACTTGGGCTCAGCGCAGCGGTGATGCCTTGCGTTCTGTTTGTTCCCCATGTTGGCGTTTCATGGGCGCTGGCCCTGTTCAGCCTTGCTTATTTCGGGCAACAATCCTGGTCTACGCTGGTGATGGTGCTTCCGACAGATTTGTTTCCACGAAACGTAGTTGGAGCAGTCGCCGGTTTGGTCGGGCTTGGAGGCGCAATCGGAGGCATTGCTTTTGGTCAACTGGTTGGCTATTTGCTTGATCACGGCTTCGGATATGGCCCGGTATTCACGATTGCCGGCAGCCTTCACGTGGCAGCTTTCCTCGTGATCCTTGCCACCATTCCGCTGATCGCGCCGCTTACAACGAACCCAAAGGTTCGCTACGAGGCCGCAATTTGAAGATCAGGGAAATTCGCGCTCGGGTCTTGCGTTGGAAGGGCAAGGTTGTGCCCATGCCCGGTCACTTCTGCACCAATCCGATGGACCTGCTGGATGTGGAATCCCACCCTTCGAAAACCGCGAAGGGTGGGGCAGCCTCGGTGTCGATGAGCACCTTTACTTTTCATGGTTGGCTAATCGTCGAAATCTTCAGTGATGACGGACTCGTTGGTATCGGCAACGCCGCGCTTGCGCCGCAGGTGACGAAGCAGGTCATCGATCTTTATCTGAAGCCCATACTGATCGGCGCTGATCCTTGGGAGTCGGAATTTCTTTGGCAGCACATGTATCGGATGACGATGGCATTCGGACGCAAGGGCGTCGCGATGGCGGCGATTAGTGCGGTGGATATCGCGCTGTGGGATATTCTTGGTAAATCCGCCAAACAGCCCGTTTATCGCCTGCTCGGAGGCAGAACCAAGCCACGCATTCCGGTGTATGCGAGCCGGCTGTACAGCTCACCTCTCGATCAACTCGCGGCGGAGGCCAATCGCTATAAGAATGACGGTTACACAGCGATGAAGTTGCGTTTCGGGTGGGGACCGAATGACGGCGCTTCCGGCATGCAGCGCAACGTCGATCTCGTCCGAACTGTACGAGAAACCGTTGGTAATGAAGTTGACGTCATGGCCGACGCCTACATGGGCTGGACTCTCGATTACGCAAAGCGCATGCTGCCGCTCCTGGAGCCATTTAACTTGCGCTGGCTCGAGGAGCCGGTCATTCCTGATGACATTCATGGTTATGCGGAGTTAAAACGCGCCGCGCGGATTCCAATCGCTGGCGGTGAGCACGAGCACACGATCTATGGGTTTCGCGAACTGCTGGAAGCGCGAGCAGTTGACTACATTCAATTCGATACAAACCGTGTAGGCGGAATCACGCAGGCGCGAAAGATTGCGGCGATGGCCGAGGCGCATTCAATTCCGGTAGTTCCGCATGCCGGACAAATGCACAACTACCATGTCGTCATGGCGAGTGTGAATTCGCCAATGGCCGAATACTTCCCCGTCGTAGATGTCGAAGTTGGAAACGAGCTGTTCTGGTACATCTTTGACGGTGAGCCACGGGCCAAGGACGGATTTATTGCCCTGGATGCGAATGTTCCCGGGCTGGGACTGACTATTAACGAGGAATCGCTGGCCAACAATTTCGAGATCATCGACTAAACATGCGCCTGGTCCAACTTTCGAATGCGGGTCGCCGTCGAGTCGCGGCAGTAGAAGAACCGGATTTGCGGGTGCTCGATGCAGAGTCGGTCTATGCGTTGGCAGATTCTGCGATTCGCGCAGGAGCCAAGCTCTCCGAGATGGTAGAAAAAGCGGCCACTCAACAGGTCCTTAATTATGATTCCATCTACGACGGCAGGGCTGACTGGAAGCTCTTGCCCCCCATTGACCATCCCCAACCATCGAGGTGTTTGATTTCCGGCACCGGTCTGACTCATCTGGGCAGCGCCCGTGATCGTCAGGCGATGCACGCGAAGACTCTGACTTTGCAAGAATTCGAAGAATTGACCGACAGCATGAAGATGTTTCGCTGGGGCGTTGATGGCGGACGCCCTGCTGCAGGCGAGATCGGGACTTCGCCGGAATGGTTTTACAAGGGAAACGGCTCGATTCTGCGCGCACATGGTGAACCACTGGAAGTTCCTTCGCATACCGAAGATGGCGGCGAAGAGGCGGAGCTTGCTTCCATTTACATCATCGGACCTGACGGGCAGCCGCTACGCATTGGCATGGCAATCGGCAACGAGTTTTCCGACCACTGTTTCGAGAAGAAGAACTATCTGAATCTGGCTGCTTCGAAGCTGCGTAACTGCGCCATCGGGCCGGAAGTGGTGCTGGATCCTGAGTTCGGGTCGGTATCGGGCGAAGTCAAGATAGAGCGCGGCGAACGAATATTGTGGAAGAAGCAGATTCATAGCGGCGAAACCAACATGTGCCACAGTTTGCAAAACATCGAGCACCACCATTTCAAATTCGAGCAACATCGTCAGCCTGGAGACGTTCACGTCCATTTTCTTGGGGCAGACGGCCTGAGTTTCGGCGAAGGCATCCGGCTGGCTGATGGAGATGTCGTCGAAATCGCCTTTCAAGGCTTCGGCCGGGCGCTTCGCAATCGCCTGCAGGCTGACCGCAAACCGAATGCACTGATCACAGTTACTTCTCTTGGATGAACACAGCTATGGCGAAACCGCACGTTGCAATCATGGGACTCGGGATCATGGGATCCGGTATGGCCGGCCGGGTTTTGTCTGCGGGTTTTCCTCTCTCGGTGTACAACCGCAATCCGGAAAAAACTCGGCCATTTGTGGAGAAGGGCGCGCAGCTCGCGAAGTCGCCGCGTGAAGCAGTCTCTCAAGCCGCGGTTGTGATCAGCATGGTCGCAGACGATGTTGCATCACGCGAGATCTGGTTAGGCGAAAGCGGAGCGTTGGCTGCAGCAAACCGCGGCTCAATCCTGATTGAGTCAAGCAGGCTGACGGTTGGCTGGGTCGAACAGCTTGCGTCCGAAGCCGCCAAACGCGGATGCGAATTCCTCGACGCGCCGGTAACCGGCACTAAACCACACGCAGAATCAGGACAACTGCTTTTTCTCGCGGGCGGATCGGCAAATGCTCTCGAAGCTGCGAAGCCAGTGCTCTCAGTACTGGGACGCGACGTCATACATCTCGGACCGGTCGGCAGCGGTGCGCGGATGAAATTGATCAACAATTTCCTGGCCGCGGTCCAGACAGTTTCGTTTGGAGAAGCGTTGGCCGTGATCGAAGCCGGAGGCCTCGATTCCAAAAAGGCGATCTCCATTCTGGCAGACGGTGTCCCGGGAAGCCCGATGGTAAAGCGAGTTGTGGCGCGCATTGAGTCCGGCGATTTCGGCCCGCACTTCTTCATGCGATTGATGGCAAAAGATGTTGGCTATGCCATCGAAGAGGCCCGCACGCGCGACGTGGACCTGCAGACCGCATCAGCCGCGCTCAACGTGCTCAAGCAGGCGATCGCGAAGGGTTTTGGCGACAAAGATTTCACCTCTGTGGTGCAAGCGATACAAGGAAAGGAAGCATGAACAATTCGCAGCGGGCTCTCCGACGAGGAGTATGCATTTGGCCTTCGATTTTGATCGCAGTCCTGATGGCGTACTCGCTGCGGGCTCAGCAGGACCAGCCCAAGACTCCGCCGACGCCTGGGCCGATGCTGGCTGACGGCATGATGCAGCTGGATACGCCTGACTTCGATCTGATGCTGGTGCGCTCGTCGCAAACCGTGGCCGCGTTGAAGCCAAGAAACGCACCGGACTTCGACTTCACGCCTGGAGATTTACTGGTTGCTCGCTCGCAAAACGGATACTTTCATCTAGGCGATATTACTCTTCGCCTGCGCGCGAATGGTTCCGAAGAGTGGAAGAATTATTCAACTGCCCAATCGCGTACGCCGGTCGAAGCACTCTCGATTTCGACAGGAGTTCTTGCTGCTGCAAATCTTTCCCCGGCTCTACCTTCAGATATCCCGTTGCAGGTCACGCGCACCTGGACCCTCGATCACGGAACGCTGGTTTTGCGTTTTACGTTAGAAAACAAAACCGGTCAGTCAATCGAGATCGGCGCGCTCGGCATCCCGATGGTCTTCAACAACGTGTTAAACGATCGCTCGCTGGACGATGCTCACGCGAAATGCTCATTCTACGATCCGTACATTGGTGAAGCTGGGGGATACCTTCAAGTCACGCGTCTCAGTGGAAAAGGGCCGGCGCTGCTTGTGGTGCCGGACGGAAATACTCCGTTTGAGGCTTACAACCCCATTCTTGATCACCCGAACCACTGGGGCGCGAAGCCGGTCTTCACTGATCCCACTCCACGCGGTATCACCTTCGAAGGCTTTTACGAATGGATGGTACACAGCACGGCCTATGCCGAAAATGAATGGAAGGGCGTGCAGGAGTGGAATCACCCGACATCATTAACTCTGAAACCTGGCGAGGCGCGGACCTACGGAGTCAAGTTCATCATTTCTGATTCCATTCGCAAGATCGAAAGAACTCTTGCCGAAAACCATCGCCCTGTTGCCGTTGGAATCCCCGGCTACATTTTGCCAACGGACATAGACGCGCGCCTGTTTCTGAAGTATCCGAAGCAGGTGACATCTGTGGCAGTTGAGCCTGAGGGCGCTCTCTCAGTCACGAAAGCTGCTCCCGCAAACGGCTGGGCGACGTATGACGTGAACGGCAAGCAGTGGGGACGTTCCCGACTTACCGTGACCTACGAAGATGGGCTCGTTCAGACAATTCAATACTTCGTTACGAAGCCAGAAACAGAAGTCGTGGCCGACATGGGCCGCTTCCTCACAACCAAGCAGTGGTTTGTCGATGCGAACGATCCTTTCCATCGCGGGCCATCAGTGATGAGCTACGACCGTGAAGCCAACCAGATCTTGATGCAGGACAGCCGCGTATGGATCGCCGGACTCGGGGACGAAGGCGGAGGCGGCGCTTGGATTTCCGCGATTATGAAGCAACTCGTCCGCCCCGACAAAGAAGAGATTGAGAAATTGCAGCAGTTCATTGATAAGGTCGTCTGGGGCGGACTTCAATATAAGGATGGCCCCAACAAATATGGTGTCCGCAAGAGCCTCTTCTACTATCAGCCCGATGAATTGCCGAAAGGCTATTACCGCAGCGACTTCGACTGGAGCACTTGGACGAGTTGGAACAAAAAAGCTTCGGCGCAGGTAGACCGTTCCTATGATTACCCGCACGTCGCGGCACTTTATTGGGTCATGTATCACCTCGCAAGAAACAACCAGGGTCTAGTTACGAACCATCCCTGGGATTGGTATTTGAATCAGGCGTACGAAACTTCCATTACGATGACAAAGTATGCAGAAGGCCTGGCGGTCTTCGGGCAGATGGAGGGCGACATTTTTCTGCAGATTCTCGCCGACTTGAAGAGTGAAGGCATGAACGAGCAGGCGGCAAATCTGGAAGCCAAAATGCGCTCACGCACGGAGCGATGGAAGGAGCAGGCTTACCCCTACGGCAGCGAAATGCCTTGGGATTCAACCGGCCAGGAAGAAGTTTATTCATGGACGAAATATTTTGGCTACAAGGACAAAGCCGACGTAACTCTCAATGCGATTCTCGGCTACGACCCCGCGATTCCGCACTGGGGATACAACGGCAGCGCGCGCCGCTACTGGGATTTCATTTTCGGCGCCAGTCATCAATATCGCCGGCTGGAACGTCAACTTCACCACTACGGCTCATCCTTGAATGCTATTCCGCTGCTCGCAGAGTATCGCGAGCATCCAGAGGATTTGTATCTGCTGCGCGTCGGCTATGCCGGTTCGATGGGCGTGCTGACCGATGTAGACCAGGAGGGCTTCCTCTCCCCCGCACTCCATGGTTTTCCCGACATGCTGCGCTTCGACCCTGTTTCCGGCGACAACGGCCCGAACCTGTTCGGTCATGCCTGGAACACTGCGACGTATGTCGTGAAGCATCCGGAATTTGGATGGATGGCGTTCGGGGGAAACACAAAGACTGAAGGAGTAGTGGTCGAGGTGACGCCTCTCGACTCTGCGCGAACACGGCTCTATCTTGCACCGCTCGGGCTTTGGCTTACCTTGGACGCAGGAAACTTCCAAGTAGCCACACTCAATCCCAAAACGGGTGCAGTAAAGGTTGGACTCTCCGCAGCATCGCAGTTCACACCTACGGCACGCTTGCGGATTGCGCAACCCGCAAAATTGGGAGGTGTTTCGGCTTATCATCCAGCGCAGCAGTTTGCGATGGAAAGAGAAGATTACGTGGTGCCGTTGAGTAAGCAACTGACCTGGGTTGAATTAGTTCCATTGCGATGAGCTGTCACATGCCGATTCGTTTTCTGCTACTGTTCGCTACCCTCTCTGCGTTCGGCGTTGTCGCAGAGAATGGTTCATCGAGCGCGGCTTCTGCTCCGCAACCGTCTGCGCGCCTCGATCTCTCTTCGGCCGGCTACAACGAGCTTTCTGCGATGGCCCGGCGCTCGGATAAGGTCAATTTCACAATTGACTTCATCGACAGTAGTCGTTTGCTGCTCACCTACAACCCTAAAAAGTTACTCACCAGACTTCCGGAGTGCCCTCCAACACACGACGATCATTTCATTCACGCAGCAGTCCTGGATGCGCACACTGGACAAGTGCTGCGAAGTATGGATTGGTTCTCCGGCCCTTTCCCTCTCGGCATTTTCCCCGGTAGACGCAGACGGCGGTCCTACCGGCTGCGTCAAGTCAAGCCCGCCACTGAACGTGGAGCAATTCTGTGTCAATGGACGGCGCGATGGATCACGGCGTCATGGATCAAATAGCTGCGACACCGGCGGAAAGGCGTTTTATAACGCAAATGGCATTGAGCAGGCGATGAACATTGCCATGGAGCAGGAGACGAACTATTACGCGCTTTCCTATACTCCGGCGAATAAAAAATACGACGGGAAATTTCGCCGAATCAAAGTGACCCTTGCAAACGGAGACAAGAAGGACCATGTCATCCATCGTTCTGGTTACTTCGCAGTCGACCCGGCTGCGCCGAGCGCACTGTCCAAAGATGCCGCCATCGGATTCGGGCTTGCCTCCATGCAGCACGATGCACCGCAGTCGCGCCAGCTTCTTTTCGAAGCCCGGGTGGTTCCGATCGGCAAACCCTTTTTGGCAATGGATCCACGAGGGACCCATTTGCCCGCCACGAAAAGAAAGAAACACGAATCGGATCCTGTCGGCATGGAACCGATTGAAATGCAGCGCTATGAGGTCGATTACGCCATCACGCCTTCACAAGTGCACTTCGATTCCACACCTGATGGGCTGGAGCACGGCGCCATGAACTTTATGCTGGCTTCGTTCGATGGCGATGGAACCGTGCGTACGAGTATCGCCCGTCGAGTAAAGAGCGAT
>Ga0075425_100009002_pt1 | contig 10611 bp, 10 predicted proteins | sample SoiMethybrSBSTD4_FD_75300 | JGI IMG/M metagenome (GOLD analysis project Ga0075425, IMG submission 75300) | Bulk soil microbial communities from a Populus tree surrounding site in Tennessee, USA - Soil MetaG P. TD hybrid SBSTD4 | ecosystem: Environmental > Terrestrial > Soil > Tree plantation...
CAGACCGCCGGCTGCTCGCTCACCGCGCAGCAGCCGTACAACAACATCGTCCGCGTCACGATCCAGGCGCTTGCCGCGGTGATGGGCGGCACGCAGTCGCTGCACACGAACTCGCTCGACGAAACGCTCGCGCTGCCGACGGAGATGGCGGCGCGCATCGCGCTGCGCACGCAGCAGATCATCGCCCACGAGTCGGGCGTCACGAACACCGTCGATCCGCTCGGCGGTTCGTACTACATCGAAGAGCTCACGAACAAAATGGAAAAGGGCTGCTTCGAGTACATCGAGAAGATCGATCAGTTCGGCGGCATGGTCGAGGCCATCGAGGCCGGATTCCCGCAGCGCGAGATCTGGGACGCGTCGTATCAGTTCCAGCGCTCGGTCGATTCCGCGGAGAAGGTCGTCGTCGGCGTGAACGCGTTCCAGTCGGAGATCGAGGACCCGTACGAGACTCTCTACATCGACGAGTCGGTGACCGCCGAGCAGATCGGCGCGCTGAACCGCATCCGCGCCTCGCGCGATCAGCAGAAGGTGCAGGACACGCTGCAGGCGCTGCGCACCGCGGCCCAGGACGAGAACACGAACACGATGCCGTTCATCATCGACGCCGTGAAAGCGTACGCAACGGTCGGCGAGATCTCCGACGCGCTGCGCGACGTGTTCGGCACTTATCAGGAGCCGGCGCTCTTCTGAGCGCGCTGCGCGCGGTAGTCCGTAGTCGGTGGTCGGTAGTCGGTGCGCGTCAACGCGCGCGCGGTTCCTCGCGTCTCATCGACGCGTGAATTCGAGACCGACTACCGACAACCGACTACCGACAACCGCGCGCAGCGCGCTCACCCGACAGTCCGCTTCCCCAACACCGACAGCCTCCTTCCCATCGGCGGACATGGCCGCGGCGGCGCAGCCGGTATCCTTACCTGGTCCGAACGGAGGTCATTTCCCATGAAGCTGCGTATTGCCTTACTTCTTTCCCTGGTGCTGGTTGCGAGCAGTGCCCTTGCGGGCGACCGCTGGATCCCGATCGCGGGAACGGTCGGCAATTTCCACACGGACACGCGCATCCTCAACCCCTCGGGAACGAAGGACATCGAAGTCTCGGCTTACTTTCTCCCGGTCAATGCGACCGACAACAGCGGGCGCGTCGCCGGCACGCCGGTGAAGATCCAGATCGCGAAGCGCTCGATGAAGGTCCTCGACGACGTCGTGGCCTCGGTCTTCAGCGCGACGGGGCTTGGCGCGATTCTTCTGACGTGTCCCGACGACTTCGTCGCGACCTCGCGCATCTACGCGCAGGTCGGCGCGAGCACGCTCGGCCAGTTCTCGATCGCGCCGGGTCCCGGTCTCGCGGTGACGAAAGGCGTCGTGATCCAGCTCAAGCCGTCGGGCGCGTTCCGCACGAACGTCGGCGCGGTCAATCCCGCGAACGCGACGACCACCGTCACCTGGCAGCTCTACGACAAGACCAACGCGAAGATCGCCACCGCGACGAAGACGATGGCCGCGTATGAAGTCACCGGTCCGACGAACATCCTCGGCTTCTTCCCCGGCATCCCGTCCGGAGCCGACCTCAGCGATGCGTGGGTGAGCTTCTCGTCGACGAATCCGATCTTCGCGTACGCCTCGGTGATCGACAACGCGTCGACCGATCCGACGTTCATCGACATGTCCCAGGACACTGGGAGCGATCCTCCCGTCGTGACGCCGACGACGAAGGACTTCAACGTCATCCTCTCCAGCTTCGACATCTCCGTGAACACGTCGGGCCTCAACGCGCTGAAAGTCGGCGACGTCGTGAAGATGACCGTGAGCTGCTCGGACGGAACGCACGGATTCGCGCTGGTGAACCTCGATGACGGAACGGCGCTCATTCCGGACAGCCTTTATTCGGCAGGCGGCGCATCGAAGGAATTCACGTTCACGGTCCAGAAGAAGGGCAACTACACGTACTTCTGTTCGTTCCCGAGCTGCGGCACCGGACATACGGAGATGGTCGGAACCTTCAAGGTCAATTAGTTGACTTCAGGTGCGGCGGCGCGGTTTGCGTCGTCGCACCCGCACCTTTCTCTGCTAGACTTTCCGGAGCTGGGAGTGTCGGGAAGGGGATGCAGCTACTCGATTTTTTCAAGAGCCGCCGGGGTGGAGAGCTGGTCGGAATCGTCGTTTCGGCGATCGGCATCAGTCTCGGACTCGCGCTCGTCACCTACCATCCCACCGATTCGTCCGCGTTCTTCACCTCCACGAACACGACCATCGAGAACGCGATCGGCTACTACGGCGCGACGCTGGCGTGGATCTTCGTCAGCTTCTTCGGATTCGCGAGTCTGCTCTTTCCGGCCGTGCTCGCGGGGCTGGGATGGAAGCGCTTCTGGGGCCGTGAGGTCGAGTTCTTCCACACGAAGCTGATCGGCTTCGCCGTCATCACGCTCTCGCTGCCTCCGCTGCTCGATCTCGTCTTCGGCAATGTCTGGCTGCGCGGCGCGCTGATCGCGTCCGGCGGTTACCTCGGCACCGAGCTCGATAAAACGCTCGCCGCGAATCTGAATCGCAGCGGCGCATCGATCGCGCTCGTCACGCTGCTGCTCATCGGACTGCTGCTCGCGACGCGCATCAGCCTCGCTGCCGTGTTCCTCGCGATCCATCAGAAGCTGCTCGCGGTGGGACGCGCGATCTCGATGCACTGGGTGCGCTTCTCCGAACGGCGCCGCAAGGATCGGATGAAGACGGCCCTCGTGCGCAAGCATCTCGAGAAAGTCGAGCCGCCGCAATTGCGACTCGTGCCGCAGCCGCCCGCCGACGCTTCGCTCACGACCGGTCCGATCGTGCGTGAGGTGAAGGGTCCGGGCCGTTTTCAGATTCGCAAAGTGACGAAGGCCGATCTTCGCAAGGCGGCCGAGGAGCTTGCGCAGCAGCCGCAGGTGGATCCGTCGCAGTTGTATCGGAAAGAGCCGGTGGCGCCGAAGAAGCCGACGCCCGTCATCGAAGACGACGAAGATCTCTTCGAACCGCCGCTCTACCTCGACGAGCCCGAGCCGCCGCCCACGCCGCGTCCGAAGCCGCAGCTCGCGAAACCTCCCGCGCCGAAGCCGCAGCCGCGCGCGACGCGCTCCGTCCGTCTGACGCACGATCTGCTTCCTGCGGTCGATCTCCTCACCGATCCGCCGAAGAAGGATCAGATCAACGACGAGGTCCACAAGAAGTTCCTCGAGATCGGACACCTCATCGAGGAGCGCTGCCGCGAGTTCGCGGTCGAAGGCGAAGTGACCGCGTATCACCCGGGGCCGGTCGTCACGACCTTCGAGTTCAAGCCCTCCGCCGGCGTGAAGTACGCGAAGGTCGTGAACCTCGGCGACGACCTCGCGCTCGCGCTGAAGGCGGAATCGATCCGCATCGAGCGCATCTCCGGGTCGTCGACGGTCGGCATCGAAGTGCCGAACAAGAAGCGGGAACTGATCGCGCTGCGCGAGATCATCGACAGCGACGTCTTCAGCGCGTCGTCATCGCTGCTCACGCTCGCACTCGGCAAGGACATTCACGGCGAGCCGTTCGCGACCGATCTGTCGAAGATGCCGCACCTCCTCGTCGCCGGCGCGACCGGCGCGGGGAAATCGGTCGGCCTCAATTCGATGATCGTCTCGCTGCTCTACAAGGCGCTGCCGAAGCAGCTCCGCATGCTGATGATCGATCCGAAGATGGTCGAGCTGAAGATCTACGAGGACATCCCGCACCTGCTCCATCCGATCATCACCGACCCGAAGCAGGCCTCCACGTCGCTGATCTGGGCCGTGAACGAAATGGAGAACCGCTACCGGACTCTCGCTGAATGTGGAGTCCGCAACATCGATCAGTACAACGCGCTGCTGAAGGATCCGGAGTCGTTGCGACGCGCGCGCAAGATCGAGCTCGACGAGCCGCTGAAGGTTCCCGAGCCGATGCAGTACATCGTCATCATCATCGACGAGTTCGCGGACCTGATGATGGTCGCGTCGAAGGACGTCGAGGACTCGGTGACGCGGCTCGCGCAGAAGGCGCGCGCGGTCGGCATCCATCTCATCATCGCCACGCAGCGCCCGTCGGTCGACGTCATCACCGGCGTGATCAAGGCGAACTTCCCGTCGCGCATCAGCTACCAGGTCGCGTCGAAGATCGACTCGCGCACCATTCTCGACACCCAGGGCTCGGAGAAGCTCCTCGGCAACGGCGACATGCTCTTCCTCCCGCCCGGCACCGCGCGCATCCGCCGCATTCACGGCGCGTACGTGTCGGAGAAGGAGATCGTGCAGATCGTCGAGTACGTGAAGAAGAACCAGGGCGAGCCGAAGTTCCTCGAGGAGATCACGAAGATCGACGAGGAAAAGAGCGGCGTCGACGGGATCGAGTACCTCGACGATCCGAAATACGACGACGCGGTGCGCGTCGTGCTGTCGACGGGTCAGGCCAGCGCCTCGTATCTGCAGCGCCGCCTCAAGCTCGGCTACTCGCGCGCCGCGCGGCTGATCGAGATCATGGAAGCGAACGGCGTCGTCGGCCCGAGCCAGGGATCGAAGCCGCGCGAGATCCTCATCCGCGCGGACGACTACCCGCCGGCGAGCGGGCAGATTTAGAACGCGATCACCCAGACCTCCACCGCCGTCGCGAGGATGAATCCCGCGAGCAGCGCGACGTACGCGTAGCGCAGGAAGCGATATTTCTTGCGATAGAGGTATTTGCCGTGGCTGTAGATGTCGCGCAGGGCCGTTTCGTAGAGGGTCTGATCGGTCGACAGCACGCGGGTCATCTCGTCGAGGAACTCATCTTCCGACAGAGCCCCGAAATGCCCGAAAAACAGGAGATTCCGGCCTGACGCCCTGCGGCCGCCGGCGAACGTCGGCAGCACCGCCACGATCGCGAGGAGCAGCGAGATCAGCGAGGCCGCGGCGAGGGTGACTACTGCCGGACGGACCATCGCTTCCCACGTACGGGTCAGAGCGATCGTCAGCACGATCGACGAGATCGTGATCAGCAGGCCCGCTTTCGTGTCCGCGAGGGAGCTCAGTTGAACGTGATGCATCTGCACCCGACCCAGCACGTTGTCGACGCTGGGCCGCGCGCCTAAGGCTTCGAAACGCTTGTTATCCATCGGCAGGAGTGTATTTGGCGCGAGAGTTGATATCCAATACGCGCATGCGCTGGACACCTGGTGGAATTGGCTCGGACGTAGAGGATCGGCGTGGCGCCGGCGGCGGCTTCGGATTCGGACGCGGTCCGACGATCGGCTGTGGCGGCGCGGTCATCCTGCTCGTTCTCAGTTTGCTGACGGGCCGCAACTTCTTCTCGCTTCTCGGCGACGGCGGCGGCGCGAGTCAGGTGCCCGCGGGCCAGTCGGCGCCGCCGGCGAGCGAGTCGCCCGAGGAGCACAAGGCGGCGGAGTTCGTGTCGTTCGTCGTCACCGACGCGCAGGACACGTGGACGAAGATCCTCGACCAGCAGGGCGTCCCGTATCGTCGCGCGAAGCTCGTGCTCTTCCGCGATGCCGTGCAGTCGGGATGCGGCTCCGCGCAGGCATCGTCGGGTCCGTTCTACTGCCCGTCCGACGAGCGCGTGTACATCGATCTCTCGTTCTACGACGAGCTGCGCGAGCGATTCGGTGCGCCCGGCGATTTCGCGCAGGCCTATGTCATCGCCCACGAGGTCGGCCATCACATCCAGACGCTCCTCGGCATCTCCGAACGCGTCCACGACGCGATGGAGAACGACCGCGGTCGCGCGAACGCGTTATCCGTGAAACTCGAATTGCAGGCGGACTGCTTCGCCGGCATCTGGGGTCACAGCACATCGCAGCGCGGGATCCTCGATCCGGACGACATCGATGAAGGACTGAACGCCGCATCGTCGATCGGCGACGATCGGCTGCAGCGCGATGCCGGGCGTCGCGTGAATCCGGACTCGTTCACGCACGGATCGTCGGAGCAGCGCGTGGAGTGGTTCAAGCGCGGATTTGAATCGGGCGAGATCTCGTCCTGCGACACGTTCAAGTGAGGCAGTGACACAATGACGGGATGCGCCGTTGCGTCCCGTTCGCCTTCGCGTTGCTGTTCGCCGTTGCCGCATTCGCCGAGGATCCGGTCGGTCCTGCCGAGTATCTGAAGATCCTCGCGGACTCGAAGCTCACGTACTCGCTCGATTCGAAACCGGCGAAACAACCGGTCAGCGAAATGACGTGCGAGCGGCGCGACGAGAGGACGCGCGTCGTCGCGAAGGACGGCAAACGAGAGGTCACCCGGTGGGTCGTCGCGCCGGAGGTGCTGAAACTCTTCGCGGAAGGCGAGACGTTCTTTCAGGCGGAGGAGTACGACAAGGCGGCGGAGAAATACCGCGCCGGCCTTGCCGTCGATCCCGATGCGGTCCTCGGGCACTACTTCCTCGGCGATGCGCTGCTGTTCGGCAACAAAGACGCGGCGGGCGCGCTCGCCGCGTATCAGAAAGGCCTCGCCCTCGATCCGACGATGCCTTCCGGACATCTTTTTTCGTCGACGGCGTACGTGAGACTCGGCCAGCCCGAGAAAGCGCGCGAGGAAATCGTGAAGGCGCTGACCTACTACCCCGGATACGAGGCGGTCTGGAAAATCGCGAATGCCTCGCCGGAGCTGTGGAAGGCCCGACCGGTTGCGCGTCATCGCTTCGAGCCACCCGCCGGTTTTCTGGGCGCGAGGAATCGCAACAAGGTCGAGATCTTTCCCGGCAGCGACGCGCAATGGCTCGGCTACGCGGTCTGCAAGGCGGTGTGGGCGAACGAACAGCGCTTCGCCGACCGGCATCCGAAGGGATCGAACTGGTCGATCGAGGAGGAGCGCGCCTGCGTGCTCAACCAGATGTTCGGCACGTTCAACATGACGCAATCGAAGCTCGAGAAGGACGGCGTCGCGAAGGACGAGAAGGCGGTGTACGCGGCGCTGCCGCCGCTCGAGCGTCATCTTTACGAAGTCGCGAACGCGAATCTTCTCGACGGCTACATCCTTTTCGAAATCTTCGGTCAGCGCTGTCCGCTCGGCATGAGCATGCTCGACGAGAAAGCGATCGCGATGGTGGATCAGTACATCCGCCGCTACGTGATCGTGCCGGCGGAGTGAGGCGATGGGCAACCGCACGAAACGCAAGCCCGGCCGCCAGAAACCTGAGAGCTCGCGCCCCTCGATCTTCTTCATCATCGCGCTCGTCATCGGCGTGATTCTGCTCATGTGGATGTTCAGCAAGGCGACGTCGCGAGCGGCGTCGACGACGACCTCCACGACCTCCACCTCCACGACATCAACGTCCACGACGACGTCGACCACGACGTCGAAAGGAGCACGTCCATGAAAGCTCGTTCCCTCATCGTCGCCGCTATTCTCTTTGCCCTCGGCGTCGCCGTTGGATTCGCGGCGAAAGGCATCGATCCGACGCTCTATCGCAATCAGCCGAAGGATGTCGCCGCGAAGCAGCTGCTCGACGTCGCGAAGAGGCAGGCCGGCAAAGGGTCGTGGGAGCGCATCGCCGTCGGCCGCGTCTATTACCTCGGCGGGATGAAGACCGAAGGGCAGGCGATGTTCGATTCGGTCACCGCGAAAAAGGCCGAGTCGAGCGACTGGTTTCGCATCGGACGCGTGTACGCCGAGGCGAAGGACTGGGACAAGGCGAAGGCCGCGTTCGAGCGCGCGATGAGCAACGATCCGAGCGAAAAGGATCTCGCCGAGGTCGGGGCGTACTACCTGATGAACGGCGATCGCGAAACGGCGGAGCAGTATTTCGACCGCTCGTTCAAAAAGGAATCGAACGAAGTGTGGGCGACCGTCGCGATGGCGTCCGGTTACCTGAACGTCCCGCCGCAGCAGTAGAGGCGTACCATCGGCGCATGTCCTCGTTCCTCGAAGCAATGGTGCTTCTGCTTCCCCCCGAAGTCGGCGGTCGCGTCCAGCCGGTCGCGCCGCGCGAAGGCTCGTACAGTCCGTTCGCGCGGTTCGGCGAGCAGGTCCTTCGCATTCGCGTGATCGAAGGTCCGCCGCGCCTCGCGCCGGGTGAGGGCGCGCGTGTCGTGCTCGAGTGCGATGCCGATCACGAGCTTCGCGGCGGCGAGGAACTCCAGCTCATGGAGCTCGATGAGGTGGTGGGTCACGTGACGGTGTTGCGCGTGCTGAGGGCCGCATGCGTTTGACGTTCCTCCTGTTGTTTCTCGCTGCGTGCAGCTCGTCTTCCGGTCTGATCGAGACCGAGACGATCGACTGCGCCGAGTCCGGCAATCCCGTGAGCGTGGCGTTGTACGACGCGGTCGTCGAGCCGTCGCCGGTCAGCGCGACGATGACGTCCGAGCCCGCGGTGACGCTGCACCTCGAAGTCGCGAACAACTCGCACGAGGAAATTGTCGTCAAGCGAATCATCATCCGGCAGAGTCAGCCCGGCGCGCGCTTCCAGATCAACGGAAGTACCGGCGGATTCGATGAAACGATTCCGCCGGGCAAAGAGCACGTGTTCGAGCTCCACACGACCGGTCACTGGACGAACGCGCGCAGCTTCAGTGAGGACGACGTGACGACGTCCGTGGAGCTCGAGGCGCGCGTGGCGCTGGAGAACGGGACGACGTACCGCTGCGGCTTTTCGACGCCGCTGCTTTCGTCTCGGTGACCGTTCGCGGCCCCGAGTACACCTCGCCGAGGTACGTCGCCTGAATGCGCTCCGGCTCGATGCCGGGTTTCGTCGCGCGCGCGTAACCGCGCAGCACCAGCTCGCGATTGATGAACATCGCGTCGGGCGAGCGATAGACGCGCGCGGTGCCGTCGGGATCGCGCTCGACCATCACCCACGACGACTGCAGCGTCCAGCGCAGCAGATCGCGCGCCGCGCGCTCGTTCGTGATCTCGATGCCGCCGAGGCGGAGCTCGGTGCCGCCGGTGACGACGATGGTGTGTCCGTCCTTGATGGTTTCGACGCGCGTCATCGGGGACGCGAGTGCGCAGACGGAGATCAACAGGGAAAAAGTAACGATGAGAATTCGATGCATGCCTTTTCGATCGCGAGAGCGAAGGCCGCGTCAGTGGGGCGCGCAGAGTAACACGGAATCGAGCTCGGCAGGCAAGGGCGGGGGTCAGGCTCGAGTCTGACCCCAGGTTAACGGATTGTTTACCGGTCAGGCGCAACTCGAAGCGACTCGATACGAATCCCTTCGTACATTAACGACGTGTCAACGGGGGTACGAATGGCGAAGCGCGCAGTCCTCGGGGTCGCCCTGTTTCTTCTCGCCGCTCACGCAAACGCCACGCAGGATCAGCAGCAGCCAAAGCAGCAGTCACCGCCGCAGCCGCCGGTGCGGACCACGGTCACGCGCGCGGCGAGTCCCGTCACCATCGACGGCAATCTCTCCGAGCCCGCGTGGCAGAGCGCCGCGCGGTACGAGACCTGGTACGAAACGAATCCGGGGGACAACATCCCGGCGAGCGTGAAGAACGTCGGCTACGTCACGTACGACGACCGGTTCCTCTACATCGCCATGGATCTCGAGGATCCCGATCCGAAGCAGATCCGCGCGCCGTACGCCGATCACGATGCGATCAGCGGCAACAGCGACGACTTCGCCGGGATCATCCTCGACTCGCGCAACGACGGGAAGACGGCCGTCGAGATGTTCGTGACCGCGCGCAACGTGCAGTACGACGCGGTGCAGAGCGATGCCAGCGGCGAGGACAACTCGCCCGATTACTTCTGGGACTCCGCGACGAAGATCAACGATCACGGCTGGACGCTGGAGATGCGCGTGCCGTTCTCATCGCTGCGCTACGAGAACGGGAATCCCGATCAGTGGGGCCTGATCCTTTATCGCAACTGGCCGCGCGACCGCCGCGTGCAGATGTTCACCAGCCGGCTGCCGCGCGACTCGAACTGCTTCGTCTGCAACTTCGGCAAGATCACCGGCCTCACCGGTCTGCCGACCGGCGATCACATGGTCGTCGCGCCGTACACGACCGCCAGTCAGGTATCGGAGCCGCGATTCGACATCCTCGGCAATCGCATCGGCGACGGTCTGCACAGCCAGGCGGTCGGCGGCGACGGCGGACTCGATTTCAAATGGAGTCCGACCGCGGACATGGCCGTCGACGCGACGATCAATCCCGATTTCTCGCAGATCGAGTCTGACGTCGCGGTGATCTCCACGAACGAGCGCTTCGCGATCTCGCTGCCGGAGAAGCGTCCGTTCTTCCTCGAGGGCAAGGACCTCTTCACGACGCCGATTCAGGCCGTCTACACGCGCACGATTACATCGCCGCGCTGGGGCGGCCGCACGACGGGAAAGCTCGGCAAGTACGCATACACCGCGCTGATCACAGGCGATCGTGGCGGCGGCATCGTCATTCTTCCGTCGGCGGAAGGATCGGACGCGGCGAATCAGGATTACTCATCGACCGCGTTCATCGGACGCGTGAAGCGCGATCTCGGCGATCGATCGTTCCTGAGCTTCATGGGGACGACGCGACAGTCGGAAGGCGGCGCGTACAACCGCGTCTTCGGTCCGGACTTCGAATATCGGCTCGGCGACCATCACACGTTCACCGGACAGATTCTCTACAGCATGTCGCAGACGCCGGATCGCACCGATCTCGCGAGCGA
>Ga0075425_100009003_pt1 | contig 10611 bp, 9 predicted proteins | sample SoiMethybrSBSTD4_FD_75300 | JGI IMG/M metagenome (GOLD analysis project Ga0075425, IMG submission 75300) | Bulk soil microbial communities from a Populus tree surrounding site in Tennessee, USA - Soil MetaG P. TD hybrid SBSTD4 | ecosystem: Environmental > Terrestrial > Soil > Tree plantation...
CGCACCAAACACGAGCTGGTGGCCGGATCGCGCGGTCTCTTGTTCCCCGGAGAGGAGGATTTCGGAATCGTCGGGGTGGAGGCCCTGGCGACGGGGGTCCCGGTCGTGGCGCTTGGCCGCGGCGGCATGCTCGACGTGGTCGGAGCTCAGCGGGGCGTCCTGCTCGGTGAGGGTCTCCAGGCAGAGCCCGGCGGAGTGCTGGTCGGCAGTCAGACGCCCGAAGCACTGGCACAGGGCATCGCACTGCTGGAGGCGGCTGATGCGCCGGACCGCGGCTACTACCGCTCCCTCGCGCAGCGCTTCGCGACACCCCGGTTCCGGCGTCGCTTCCTCGAGCTCGCGCGGCGGGTGGCGGCCCGCAGTTGACGGCGTGCGTCTCGCTCTGTTCTGCAACGACTATTGGCCGACGATCGGGGGAGTGCAGACCGCGGTGCGCGGCCTGGCTCAGGCGTTGCGCCGGCGAGGGCACGAGCCGCTGGTGCTCACCTGCCGCCCTGCAGGGTGTGATCCCGCCGAGGAGGTGGACGGCGTGCCGGTGCGCCGGTTCCAGTGGAGCCTGCATCCCCGGGCGACGTTCCCCTTCCGGGCCTGGCGGGCCCGGCGCGAAGTGCGCGAGACTGTGCTCGACTGGAGAGCGGACGCTCTCTACGTGCACTTCGTGACCGTGACGGCCCTCTATGCGTGGGACTGCGCCCGAACAGCCCGGCTGCCGCTTCTGCTCTCGTTTCGCGGCAACGACATCATGGGCATCGCGGCGCGGAGCGTCGCCACCCGACAGGCCTGTTCGGTGGTCAGTGCTGCCGCGGACGTGAACCTCTTCTGCTCGCGCTGGCTCGAGCGGTTCGGGCAGGCATCCCCTTGGTTCCGGGGACGACCTGGGCGGGTCGGGGTGCTGGCCGATGCCGTGGTGATCGAGCCGCGGATCGCGCCAGCGGTCGCGGCCGGGGCCTCGTACGTCTTTGCGGCCGGGCGGATGGTGCGCAAGAAGGGGTTCGACGTTCTCTTGCGTGCGTGGGCCGCGCTCGCGCCCCGCGTGGAGGCGCAGCTCTGGATCGCGGGTGAGGGCGAGGAGCGGGTCGCGCTGGAGCGGCTCGCGGCGGATCTCGAGCTGGGCAGGCGGGTGCGGTTTCTGGGACCGGTGCCGCATCCGGAGATGCTGGGGCTCCTTGAGCGTGCGACGCTCTGCGTGGTGCCCTCGCGGGAGGAGCCCTACGGTATCCTGGTGGTCGAGGCGCAGGCGCTCGGCGTGCCCGTGGTGGCCACCGCCGTCGGCAACCTCCCCGAGCTGATCGACGACGGCGCAACCGGCTACCTTGCCGAGCCCACGGTGGAGGGGCTGATGCGGACCATCGGGGCCGCTTTGGAGGACCCGCAACGGTGCGCCGTAGGCCGCGCGGGCCAGGCAGCGCCCGGCGCGCAGCGGGACTACCAGGTCATGGCGGCGGAGCTGGAAGGGTGGATTGCCGTCGCCCGCTCCGGCGAGAGGACTCCGTAAGTGGACCTGGTGTACGGGTCGGCGCTCTGGTTCACCCAGTCGCGGGTGAACTGCCACCACCTCACGGAGCGCCTTGCAGCCGAGCGACCGGTGCTCTATGTCGAGTCGGTCGGCGCGAGGACGCCGAGGATGCACGAGTGGCGACGGATCGTACCCCGGCTGCTGCGCTCCCTCCGCCCGCTCAGGCGAGTGGGTCCGCAGCTCTGGATTTTTTCTCCATTGCCGCTGCCAGCCTACGGTCGGGGTGCGGAGATGAACAGCCGGTGGGTGGGCAGCCAGGTGCGTGCGCTGCTCGCTCCTCGACGCTGGTCGGTGGAGGCCTGCTGGGCCTTTCATCCCATGGGGCTGGGAACGACGACCGCCGTCAAGCCTCGGGGTGTCATCTACTATTGCGTGGACGACTACGCGGCCAATCCCGGCGTCGATGCCGAGGCGATCCGAGGGATGGAAAAAGCGCTCGCGGGTCTCGCGGACGTGACCATTACAACCGGAGAGCCACTAGCGGCTCGGCTCCGGGGCGTGGCGCGGAGAGTAGAGACGCTCCCCAACGTAGCGGACACCGAGCTGTTCGGGCGGGACTTCAGTGGGGTGCGGCACCCGGTGCTGGATGCGCTCGATGCGTTGCCGCATCCTCGATTGGGATACCTGGGCAATCTCGCGGCGTACAAGGTCGACCTCGAGCTGATCCAGTGCATCGCACGCCTGCGGCCGGACTGGACGATTGCACTCGTGGGGCCGACCAATCGGGGCGATGTGCAGGCAGCGGTCGGCGGACAGGTATCTGCGCCCAACGTGCATTGGCTGGGAGAAGTGCCTCACCAAATCGCGCCGGCGGTGATCGACCGATTCGCCGTCGCACTGCTCCCATCGGCGAGGCACCAAGTGATGCAGGCCAGCTTTCCGCTCAAGTTCTTCGAATACCTCCTGCGGGGAAAGCCCATAGTCGCCCGCCCGGTCCCGGCGCTCGAGCCGTACACCGAGTGGCTGGATTTGGCCGATGACGCGCAAACATTTGTTGCGGCGGCGGAGATGCGTCTCAGCGGGCGCGGCGCGGACATGCCGGAGCGCCGGCGGCACTTCGCTCAGGACTTCGGATGGCGTGAACGTATGGACCGGCTTCGGGCGCTGCGGGCTGAAGCCTTGAGCTCGGGCAGATCGTGACCTCGATGCAAATGGAAAGCAGAGACGTGCGGGCCCAGCGAGGGGCCGTGCACAGATGAGAGCGGCGATTCAGCGCCTTCTGGGAATCGCCGGCTATCAGGTGCGGCGCAAGTATGCTCGCGATTTCACGCCGGATGACGTGGCGCTGGTCAGGCGGGTGGAGCCGTTCACTCGGGTGACGCCTGAGCAGCTCTTGGGGTGCGTCCATGCAGCCGAGTACATCGTCCGGAATCAGATCCCCGGCGCGGTGGTCGAGTGCGGCGTTTGGAAAGGCGGGAGTGTGATGGCAATCGCTCTAACGCTGCTGCGGCTCGGCGAGCGCGAGCGCGAGATGTACCTCTATGACACGTTCGAGGGAATGACCGCGCCTACAGCTCAAGATGTCGATTTCCAAGGGCGGGATGCCGCCTCACAAATCGCGGCTGCAAGGGACCGGGTGCTCGGCATCGAAGCCTACGCTCCCCTGGACGAGGCGCGGGCTAACATCCTGGGGACGGGCTACGATGCCTCCAAGGTCCACTTCGTTAAGGGAAGGGTGGAGGACACACTGCCTGCACAGGCACCCGGCCAGATCAGCCTCCTGCGACTCGATACCGATTGGTATGAGTCCACCCGGCACGAGCTTGAGCACCTCTTCCCCCGAGTGAGCCGAGGTGGTGTGCTGATGATAGATGACTATGGGCACTGGCATGGCGTCAGACAGGCGACAGATGAGTACTTCGCCAGTTACGGCCCGAAGCCTCTGCTCTGCCGCCTAGACTACGCCTCGCGCATCGCCGTGAAGCTCTGAGCGGTCGGGTCGTGCTTCTGAGCGAGAACGGCGGGGGGTGACATTGCGCCTTTTGGGAGGTCGCCCCGTTGGTCGCGTGCTCCGGGCGCTGGTAGCGGTCCAGCACTATCGGGCCTTGCTGGGTGTTGTCCGCACGTGTCCGACGCCTGCAACGGTCCTCCGGCGCTATCTCTCAAAGGCGGGTGAATACCCCTGCTCCATTCGCGTGCGAACGCCGATCGGGCAGCGCGAGGCGCGGCTGTTCGTACGCGATGATGTCCTGACGTTCAATGAGATCTTCTGTCGAGAGGACTATCCGGCTGGGCCCAGTGTCCGCGTGGTGGTCGATATCGGCTCGAACATCGGCTTGAGCGCCTTGTACTTCCTGACCAGAAATACTCATAGCCGCTGTTATCTGTTCGAGCCGGTGCCGGTGAATGTCGAGAGACTCCAGCTCAATCTTGCGGGGCTCGAGGACCGCTACGTGCTGAGCGCCACTGCGGTCGCGGCCACGAATGGCATGGTGGAGTTCGGGATCGAGGCGACCGGCCGGTACGGTGGCATCGGCCTAAAGAGGGGCGATTCGATTCGGGTCCGCTGTGAGCACATCAATGATGTCCTCGAACGAGTATTGCAGGCGGAGAGGATGGTTGACGTTCTCAAGATCGATACGGAAGGCCAGGAGCTCAGGACGTTAGCCGCCATCGATCCAGCGCTGCTGGCCAGACTGGGATGCATCTTTGTCGAGCTGTCGCCGACCGAGCGGGCCGAGTCCCTCGAGGGTTTTCACCGAGTCCGGGACGGCACGACCTGGCGATTCTACAACAAGCGGCAACGGAACGGCACATGAGCCTGCTCCGGGAAGCACTGGCGCGGGATGGAGCCTACGAGCGAGAGCTGCTTCAGGCGGTCGAGCTCAGGCTTCGCTCGTCCGAGGATTACGTTCGATATCAGATGCTAGTCGCAGAGCCGCTGGTGCGCCGGATGCGCTCCCTTCTGCCTCCTGGTAACCCACGGATTCTGGAGGTGGGCTGTGGCACGGGTGGCATCAGCCTATATCTCGCGTCCCAGGGGTTCAAGGTGAGTGCAGTCGATCGCCAGCAGTACGATTCAGAGGCGCTGCGAGCCGCTCGGGAGTTTTCGCGAAGGCAGGGCATCGCCTTGGACATCTACCTCGCCGATGCGGAGGCCTTGCCCTTCGACCCGGGTACGTTCGAGTGCGTCGTGTGCAGCAACGTGGTCGAGCACCTTGCCGATCCCGAAGCGGCTCTGGCTGAAATCCACCGCGTGCTGGTATCGGGAGGCCTCGCGTTCGTGGATTTCCCGCTCTTTCGGAGCCCCTATGGGGGGCATATCGAGGATTCGGTCAAGATTCCGTGGTTTCACCTCCTGCGGAAGGCCTGGGTCGAAGCGGAGCTCCGTCGGCGCGGGGCCGAACGGGACCTGGCGGTGTTTCTCACGCTCAGCGGCATTACGAATGGTCGGTTTCGTCGCATCATCGCGAAACTTGGCTTCGAACTCCTTCGGTTCGATCGGGGGCACTACCTAACACATCCGGGCCGCAAGCTGATCGTGTCACTCCTTGAGGCTGCTCGCCGGCGATCGCCGGCCGCGGCCTGGAACAGCGTGCGGGAGGCCGCTTCAGAGTTTTCCTGGGAGGAGCTCGCCGAGTTTCCCCTGCTCCTCGCCGCGGTTCCCCTTTCCTATGTGCCGGTCATCGGTGAGTTCTTCGCGTCCGGCGTCAAGTATGTGCTGCGAAAGCCGGACCCGTCTCCGGTGAAGGCGGCCGCGCACAGGCCCGTATGATCTCCGGAGCGTTCCTACAACGCCGACTGTCGCCGGCGGTTGCGAAGACCTCGCTTCCGTTGCTTGCAGCGCTCGGAGTCGCCGCCCTCATGACAGGGGACCTCTACACGGTCGTTGTGGGGACTCTGATCGCCCTTGCCACATTGGGGCTCGTCCTGTTGCCGCTCACGTGGAGCGTTCCGCTGCTGGTGTTCTGTGCCCCGTTCAGATTTTACATCACCTACCCGGGAACGCAGCTGGACGTCGCGCTCACCAACTTCGTGGTCGTTGGCTTGGGCTTTACCTGTGTCGCCAGTGCGCTGATGGGCGACCGCCCGCGGCTGCTGGGATGGGAACGCGCGATCGCGGCCTGGGTCGGATGGACCATACTTTCAATCGCGTGGACCAGCGGGCTGATTGCCTCACTTCGGGGGGTGTTTCAGTGGCTGATGGTGTTCAGCGGAATCGTAGCGTCAGCGCTCTGCGTCACGCGGGCCGCCGACCCGGCCGGCGCCGTGCGGCGGCTGCTGACGGCGCTGCTCGCCTTGGTCGCCGTGTGGAGCCTTATCGGTTTCCTCCAGGTGGCGCTCGGTCTGGACAGGATCCTTGGTTTTCTCGCCTCTCCCGGGGGCGCCGTGTTCTATGCGCCAGGGCTGGTAGAGGGCAGGCTCCCGACGATGGGCTTCAACTGGCGCAGCGGCACGGAGATCCAGCCCTTTGGCCCGTTCCTGAACGCGATCGAGTTTGGCATCTTCACGGCCGTGGGGGTGGGGGCGGCGGTGGCGATGGCTGTGGGTCGACTTTGGCTCGGACCGCGATGGCTGGTGTGGTTGGCGCTCGTTCTCGCGACGGCGGCAAATGTGGCCTGTCTTAAGGCGACGGGCTGGGTCGCTGCCGCTGTGGCGATCGCGGTTGCATTTGTCACCGTGGGGCGGTCGATCCGGCGGGTTCTCGCGGTAAGCTTCGCGGCCGTGGCGCTGTTCGCGGTGCTCCTGTGGGTGTTCAGAGAAGATGTCACGTTGCGGTTGCAGGACCTGGCAGCTCGAGAAGGAACGACGGGTGCAACGGCCGAGGCAATCAGCCGTCCCGCGATTTGGCTGTCGTATCTCGATGCCGCGCGCACGCGCCCCCTCGTAGGACTCGGGGTTGCCTCGTCGATCCAGTACGGGCCGGTTCACTGGACGAGGGCACCGACCGGCAACATGGTAGCGGGGCAGCTTCCCACGGAGAACAGCTACCTGACGACCTTGATCGAGACGGGGGTGGTTGGCCTCGCGCTGCTGCTCCTGACGCTCGGAGGCGCGTTCGTCCGTGGGGTTCGGCTCAGTCGCCGCTACCCAGCGGATCCACTCGCCCAGGGGGCGGGGGTTGCTGCCATCGGGATTGCAGCGTTGCTCGCGGGGAACATGACGGTGGACGCGTTCAACGGCGAGATCCTCGGGGTCATCCAAGGAGTCCTGGTCGGTATCGTAGTCGCGGCAGTCCGGCTGGTGCCGATGGCTCGCAAGGCTGCGACACCGTGACGAGACCAATGCCTGGGCACTGGCATGATCGCCGCGTGACTGTGCTCGGCGGGGCAGGGTTTATCGGGAGCAACCTCGCGCTCCGGCTTGCCCGGCTCGGAGCGGCGGTCACGGTAGTCGATGCGCTGGTGCCCGGCTGTGGCGGGCATCCGGCGAACCTCCAGGCCAATGACCTGCACCTCCCATTCGTGCAGCTCGACGTCGCCGTGGAGGCGATTCCAGCATCCGTACTCGACGCCCAAGTGATTTTCGACTTGATGGGCGATCCGGCACATGCCCGCAGCGTCCGTGACCCGCGCCGAGACCTTACCCACAATCTGATCGCTCAGATCAACCTTTTCGAAGCGATTCGGCGCTCGACCCGGCGACCCCTGGTAGTGCTCCCGAGCACTCGATCGGTGTATGGCCGCCCATTCCGGCTGCCTGTGGCCGAGGATCATCCCGTCGCGCCCCCTGACCCGAACGGCATTCACAAGCTCGCCGCGGAACAGTATGCGATCCTATACGGCCGCCTGTACAACGTGCCTGTGGTGCGCTTGCGGTTGACGAACGTATACGGCCCACGTCAAGGCAACGCAGATCCAGCGCACGGCGTCACCGGCTTTCTGCTCGGCCGGCTGCTTCGAGGCGAACCTGCGGTTCTGTTCGGCGGCGGGACCTTCCGGCGTGATTGGCTGATGGTGGACGACGCCGTGGAGGCCCTGCTCGCTGCCGGTGCTGCCCCCACGCTTGCCGGCCAGGTTATCAACGTGGGCCACGATGCTCCGGCGTCCCTACGTGAATTCGTCACGGTCGCCGTGGATGTACTGGGTCGCGGCGAGCTGGTTGACGCGCCGTTGCCCCCGGAGCAGCAGGCGATCGACGTCGGCGACTATTGGACCGATCCACGCCTGGCGGAGCGCGCATTGGGCTGGCGGGCGCTGATCCCGCTTCGCGAGGGCCTGTCCCGCACGCTCGATTTCTATACCCGATCACCCGACGGAGCCCGATGGCCCCCCGAGTCATCCCTTTCCTTGACCTAAAGCGCCGTCACGCCGCACTGGCAGCGGCCGCCGAAGCGGCACTGGTCAGGGTGGCTCGCAGCGGGCAGTACGTTCTCGGGCCCGCAGTGGCCGAGTTCGAGACCGCGTTCGCCAAGCGGGTCGGGGACGGCGATGGGGTCGGGGTTGCGTCGGGTACCGATGCCCTCTCGCTCGCGTTGCTGACCGTTGGCGTCGGTGCGGGGGACGAGGTCGTCACGGTGGCAAACGTGTGCATGCCCGTCGCTGCTGCGATTCGTGCCGTGGGTGCTGGGCTCGTGTTGGCGGACTGCGGGCGTGAGACCCGGCTTCTCGAGACGGACGAGCTCAGCCGTCGCCTTGGTCCGCGCACGCGCGCGGTGATCGCTCCGCACCTCTATGGTCATCTGGTCGACGCGCCCGCTCTCGCTGCGGTCTGCCGGGAGCGGGGCATCGTGCTGATCGAAGACTGTGCGCAGGCTCATGGCGCTCGCTTGCTGGGCCGCGAGGCGGGGTCCTGGGCCGACCTGGCGACGTTCAGCTTCTATCCGACCAAGAACCTTGGCGCATACGGTGACGGCGGGCTGGTGTACACGCGGTCGGCCGAGCACGCCGAGCGACTTCGACTGCTCCGGATGTACGGCTACGAGCGCCGCGATTGGAGTGTGCTTGAGGGCCGCAACTCGCGGCTGGACGAGATCCAGGCCGCGCTGCTTCGGGTGCAGCTCGACTGCCTCGGCGCCTGGGTGGTTCGCCGCCGGGCGATTGCAGCCCGGTACATCACCGAACTGCGCGGCCTGCCCGGCTTGGGCCTCCCGGTCGAACGGGCCGGCGCCGAAGGGGCATATCACCTGTTCGTGGTCACGGTGGAGGATCGCGATCGGGTGCGCCAGCGCCTTAGCTCTCTCGGAGTGGAAACCGGGGTGCACTATCCGGTGGCTCTCCACGAGCACCCGGTCTACGCGGGGGCGGGGCTAGGCTCGTTTCCCAACGCCGAATGGCTGTCCCGCCGGGTACTCTCATTGCCGTGCTACCCCGAGCTGGAGGACGAGGAGGTGGGCCAGGTGATCGCTGCTGTCCGGCAGGTGCTGGCATGATGGACCGCAGGCTTCGGGTCGCGGTCTTCGCCCGCATCATGCCCGAGCACGGCGCCGGGGGTATGCAGATCATCGCCGAGCAGATCTTCACCGCACTCGGCGCGGTCGGCCACGATGTCGAGCTGTTTACGACCGACCGCCCAGATCAGTCAGCTGCGGAAGAGATCGTAGAACGAAACTCGATCCGGGTGCATTACCTGCGGACGGGAGCTCCGGGTCGCTACAGTCGCGCGTGGTTCCGTGCCCTCGATCGGGCGTTCGTCGCGGCTCACCAGCGGCAGCCGTTCGACGTGCTCGTATCCGTGAGTGCCGCGGCCCGCGGGCTGCTCGCACGCTGGCGGCGGGCCGACATCCGGACGCCGTCCGCCGTGCTCACGTTCGGGACCCACCTGGACGAGCTGCGGGCCAGTCTGCACTCGATTCGCGGGGATCCGTCGTTCTCCGGGATCGTGGAAGGCGTCGCGCGAGCTGGGCATACGATGTATCGAGCGGTCCGTGACATCCCGTTCATGCGGTCGCCGGATGCGTTCATCGTGCCGTGTCCGGCCGAACGGGTGAAGATCAGCCGCATGTTTTTCTACCCGGCTGACCGGATCGTGGTGATTCCGTACGGCGTGTCGTCGGAGCTCATCCAGCGGCTCACCGAAGCGGTAGATCCCGGCAGCGACCAGATCACGGTGGTGGCGCGCCTCGAACGCGACAAGGGGGTTCAGATCGCGCTGGGAGCCATGCGCGAGGTCGTGAAAAGGGTGCCGAACGCGCGTCTGCGAATCGTGGGGGACGGCAGCTATCGGCGGGAGCTCGAGGCTTTGGCCGATGCCTATGGCCTGGCCGACAGGGTCGAGTTCACAGGAATCCTGCCATTCGAGCGAATCGCCGATGGTTACGCCGGCTCGGCCGTCGTACTCAACCCCCGCCTCCGGCCGACCGCTTACGATCATGCAATGGTGGTCGGGATGGGCACCGGCGTGCCGCTCATCACCACCGATCTCGGGGACACAGCCTTCGTGGCGGAACCGGGACGGGAGGCGCTGTTCGTGAAGGCGGGTGACGAGCGTGCCCTTGCCGCTGCAATCGTGAGCTGCCTGACCGATCGCGCCCGGTCCTGCGCCGTGGGCGCGGCCGGACTCGCGGCCATCCGGCGGCGGTTCACTATGGAGGCGACCGTCGCGAACTACTCGGAGTTCTTGACCACATTGGCGGAGCGGCACGCGCTCCTGGTATGAAGACCCTCGCCATCCTGTTCGGGAGCGCGCTCGGCAAGCTCCTCGGACTCGCGCGGGAGGTCACACTCGCCTTCTACTTCGGTGCTACCCCAACCGCGGACGCCTTCCGGGCCGGTCTGGCGGCGGCACTCTTCCCGACTCATTTTTTCATGGGCGACGTTCTGGACGGCGCCTTCGTGCCGCTGTACTCCCGGTACCTGCGCACCAATCCCGCCAGCGGACGGCGCCTGTTACGGATGACCAGCGCCTACCTGCTGCTGGTCTCCGCTGTGCTTGCCCTGCTCACGTGGTTGGTCGGACCGCAGATCGTGCGCCTGTTCGCGCCCGGACTCGCCTCCGGGACCGTGACGCTCGCCGCCAGGATGCTGCGGTGGATGGGCCTCGGTATCCCGTTCTATTGCTTCGCGGCGCTGTACTCGCTGTATGGCATCTGCCATGATCGATTCCGTCCGCTGGCCCTGCGGACCACTTTCCAGAACGCGGCGCTGGTGCTCGTCATCCCGATCGCGGCCTGGCTCCACGACCCCGAGTGGCTGGGGCTTGGGTTTTCGGTGGCG
>Ga0075425_100009004_pt1 | contig 10610 bp, 4 predicted proteins | sample SoiMethybrSBSTD4_FD_75300 | JGI IMG/M metagenome (GOLD analysis project Ga0075425, IMG submission 75300) | Bulk soil microbial communities from a Populus tree surrounding site in Tennessee, USA - Soil MetaG P. TD hybrid SBSTD4 | ecosystem: Environmental > Terrestrial > Soil > Tree plantation...
AGCGGACACCTTTCATCAGCCCGCTGTCGCGATCCGGACGGGTGATACACCAGCCATCGAACGCGCGCGATTCCTGCGCGAACCTGCCGACATTCTGATCACGACGCCCGAATCGCTGTACCTGCTGCTGACGTCGAACGCGCGGCGGACCCTTCGCTCGATCGATACCGTCATCGTCGATGAGATTCACGCGCTCGTTCCCACTAAGCGAGGCGCACATCTGGCGCTGTCGCTGGAGCGGCTTGAGGCGCTGCGAAGCGAAGACGCTGATGAAACGCGAGCGGGAATCCAGCGAATCGGTCTGTCTGCGACGCAGCGCCCGCTGGATGAAGTCGCACGGTTTCTCGGGGGACAGTACCAAAGAACACCCACACGCGAGGGCGCGCGGGAGCCTTCAGCCGCCGCTGAGCGCAAAGCGCGAGGCGGCAGCGGCCGGGGGTGGGGCCCCGGCCGAGGTGAGAAAAGTGGGGCCCCACGCGCCGTGAGTAATGCAGACAGTCTTGCCCGCAAGCGCAAGGCGCGGATCACTGATCCCGACGAGGCCATTCACGACGAGTTCGCAACCGGGGGCGCGGCGACGCGATTCAGGCCTGTGACGATCGTCGACACGTCAGAGAAGAAGCGACTCGAGCTGCGGATTGAAGTCCCGGTCGAGGACATGGCGAAGATCGGCCAGCCAGTCGACATTCCAAGCGGTCCGGCGGCGCAGGGACCGGCACGTACATCGATCTGGTCCGTGATTCATCCACGACTGCTGGAACTGGTCCGGGCTCATCGATCGACGCTGATCTTCGTCAACAGCCGCCGCATCGCCGAGCGGCTGGCGTCAGCACTGAACGAGCTCGCTGGCGAAACACTCGTGCGATCTCACCATGGGTCGCTGGCCCGCCCACAGCGCATCGAAGTCGAAGATCGGCTCAAGGCCGGCGCTCTTCGCGGGCTGGTCGCCACGTCGTCGCTCGAACTCGGCATCGACATGGGCGCCATCGATCTCGTCGTTCAGATCGAAGCTCCGCCCTCAGTCGCGAGCGGCATGCAGCGGATCGGACGCGCGGGCCATACGATCGGGGCAGCCAGTCGTGGCGTCATCGTCCCCAAGTTCCGAGGCGATCTCGTGGCCTGCGCGGCGGTCACGCGCGCCATGCACGAAGGACGCGTCGAGTCGAGCCGGTATCCGCGTAATCCGCTCGATGTGCTCGCCCAGCAGATTGTGGCGAGTGTCGCCAACGAAGAATGGGACGTCGACGCACTGTTCGATACGGTTCGGCGGGCCGCGCCGTTCGCCGAGCTCAGTCGATCCGTTTTCGACGGCGTTCTCGACATGCTCTCGGGACGATATCCGTCCGACGACTTCGCCGACCTGCGGCCTCGACTCACATGGGATCGCCTGAAGAACCGGTTGATCGCGCGCGAAGGAGCCAAGCGCGTCGCGGTCATCAATGGCGGCACCATTCCAGACCGCGGGCTCTACGGCGTGTTCCTTGTTGGTGAGCGCGGGCCACACGCGCGCGTCGGCGAACTCGACGAAGAGATGGTGTTCGAGAGCCGCGTTGGCGAAACGTTCCTGCTCGGGGCGTCGACATGGCGGATTGAGGAGATCACCCACGATCGCGTCCTCGTCTCTCCTGCTCCAGGCGAGCCCGGCAAGATGCCGTTCTGGAAGGCCGATGCGGCCGGCCGGCCGCTCGAACTCGGGCGCCAGATTGGCGAGCTGATTCGGACCCTGCGTCACATGCCCGCGTCAGCGGCCGTGCAGCGGCTCGTTCAGCATCACGATCTGGATACGCAGGCGGCAGAAAACCTCGTCCGATATCTAGCGGATCAGGCATCGGCTGCCGGAGTGGTCCCTGACGACCGCACGATTTTGATCGAAAGGTGCCGCGATGAGCTGGGCGACTGGCGCATCTGCGTGCTGACGCCCTTCGGCGGCAAGATTCACGCGCCGTGGGCGATGGCCGCGGTCGAGCGCGCGCGCGCGGAGACGGGCATCGACGTCGAGACCATGTGGACCGACGATGGGTTCGTCGTGCGGTTTCCTGAAACCGAGGACCCGCCCGATCCTGCCCTCATGATTCCTGCCTCGGATGAAGTCGAGGCGCTCGTCGTTCGTCAGCTTGGCGCCACCGCGCTCTTTGCGGCGAAGTTTCGCGAAGCCGCGGCGCGTGCGCTCTTGCTGCCGAAACGTCGTCCTGGCGGTCGAAGTCCGCTCTGGCAACAGCGAAAGCGGGCCGCAGACCTTCTCGCCGTCGCCGCACAGTACGGATCGTTTCCGATGATCCTTGAAGCGTACCGCGAGTGCCTTCGCGACGTATTCGACATGCCCTCACTTGTCGATACCCTTCGACGCATCGAACGGCGTGAGATTCGAACCGTGACGGTTGATTCGACGATGCCCTCGCCGTTTGCGGCCGCGCTCCTGTTTGGATACGTCGCCAACTACATCTACGACGGCGATGCGCCGTTGGCAGAGCGGCGCGCACAAGCGCTGGCGATCGATCAATCGCAACTGCGCGAGCTGCTTGGTGAAGTCGAACTGCGCGAGCTGCTGGATGCGGACGCAATCTCCACTGTGGAACGGCAGCTTCAGCACCTCGACGAGGAGCAGCAGGCGCGGTCGATTGACGGCATTCACGATCTGCTGTTGCGACTTGGCGACCTGACGGAGGACGAAATCCGTGCGCGCTCGCGTATCGACCCAAAGGGCGCGCTGGGAGAACTCGTTGCCGCCCGCCGGGCCATCACGGTCAATATCGCCGGACAACGACGGACGATCCCGGTCGAGTATGCCGCACGGTACCGCGATGCGCTCGGCGTTCCGTTGCCGGCAGGATTGCCCGAGGCGTTGATCGCACCGGCGCCCACAGCGACGCAGGATCTGGCGCGGCGTTACTCGCGGACACACGGTCCCTTCGCCACTCAGGAGTTTGCCGAACGGTATGCGCTCGGCCGCGCGACCGCCGAATCCATCCTCAAGACACTCGCAAATTCCGGGCGCCTCATCGATGGCGAGTTTCGGCCGGGAGGCACCGGCCGCGAGTGGTGCGATCCTGATGTACTCCAGTCGATCCGGCGGCGATCGCTGGCGCGCCTGCGGAAGGAAGTCGAACCGGTCGATCCGGCAGTGTTCGGTCGGCTGCTCACGAGCTGGCAGGGCGTATCGCGTCCCCGACGCGGTCTCGACGCCTTACTCGATGCGATCGAAAACATGCAAGGCGCACCTCTCCCCGCGTCGATCCTCGAGTCGGAGATTCTGTCGGCGCGGGTGGACGCCTACAACCCCGCCGATCTTGATGCACTCACGGCCGCAGGTGAAGTGACGTGGTGCGGGATCGAACCGGTCGGCGATCGCGATGGTCGCCTTGCACTCTTTCTCACCGATCACATGAGCCGCCTGTGGCGTCCGCCTACGCCGGAGGCTCCGGGGAGACCTGAACTGTCTCCGCGCGAACGATCGATTCTGAGTTATCTCCAGTCGGAAGGCGCGTCGTTTTTTGCCTCAGTCCACGAAGCCGCCGGCGGAGGGTACCCCGGTGAGACGGTTGACGCGCTGTGGGATCTCGTCTGGAAGGGGCTGCTCACAAATGACACCTTCCATGCCCTTCGCGCGTTCACCCGGCCGCGTGAGAAGCGAACGCGAAAGCAGGGACGGCGACCCAGTTTTCGAAGCCGTCGCATCGGTCCGCCCTCGTCCGAGGGACGGTGGTCGCTGACGGCGGATCGGGTCACCGGCGAAGTCTCACCCACGGAATGGTCGACCGCAACCGCGCAGCAACTGCTCTCGCGATACGGCGTGGTCACTCGAGAGGTTGCCGGCGCGGAGGGGATCGAAGGCGGGTTCAGCGCCGTTTACGACGTGTTGAAAGCGATGGAGGATGCTGGACGAATCCGTCGCGGTTACTTCGTCGCTGGTGTCGGTGCGATGCAGTTTGCCCTCCCCGCGGCACTCGAATTGATGCGATCGTTCAAGAACGTCACCGACGGTGCGGAGTCGGTTGTTCTCTCTGCGACGGATCCGGCAAATCCGTACGGGACGATTCTGAAGTGGCCGGCATTGAACACCGCTGATTCCGGTGCGGGCCGCGGCCCCACCCGCACCGTGGGCGCAATCGTCATCCTCGTCGATGGAGCACTGGCGGCGTACGTCGCACGCGGAGGCCGTCAACTACTCACGTTCGTGCCAGAAGATGAGCCTGCTCGTACCACGATGAGCCGCGCACTCGCGACACGGCTTGCAGAGATAGCGCGCGGCGAGGATGGAAGGGGGGGCCTCCTTCTGACCGAGATTAACGGCGTCCAGGCCGTCGAACACCCTCTCGCACCATTTCTGATTGATGCCGGTTTCAACGCCTCCGCAATGGGATTCCAGATGCGAAGGGCGGCCGGGTCGGCCAGTGGATTTGCACCGGAAGCCGCCGCGCTCGCGATCGCCCCATCGTCGGGCACTGAGGACGACGACGATGCCTGAAGGCGATACGATTTTCCGCGCCGCACGGACACTGCAGCGAGCGCTGGCGGGAAAGCCGGTCACTTCGTTCGAATCTGCTTTTCCGGCCCTGAACCGCGTCAACGACGATGCCCCGATCGCCGGACGCACGATTGAACGGATCCACTCGGCAGGTAAGCACCTCCTGGTGCGGTTCTCCGGCGGGCTCGTGCTGCGCACGCATATGCGCATGAACGGAACCTGGCACATCTACCGCACCGGCGAAAAATGGCAACGCTCCCGTCGCGACATGCGCATCGTCATTACCACCGCGGACTTCGAGGCCGTTGGGTTCAACATTCCGGTGGCTGAGTTCATGTCGGAACGAGAGGTCGCGAAGAGTCCCCAGCTGCGGACGCTCGGTCCCGATCTGCTCGCCGCCGACTTCGATTCAGAAAGAGTGATCGCCAACCTGCGCCAGCGCGCAGACCTGGAGATTGCTGAAGCGCTGCTCGACCAGCGCGTCCTGGCTGGACTTGGCAACGTCTACAAGTCCGAGATCCTTTTCATGTGCCGCATCAATCCATTCCGGCGGGTGCAGGAACTCGCTGAAACGGATCTGATGTCGATCGTCGACGAGAGCCGCCGCGTACTGAAGCTCAATGTCTCCGAAGGGCTCGAGCTGATGACGACATATGGCGGATTACGGCGCACCACCCACCGTAGCAATCCGAGTGATCGATTGTGGGTCTACGGCCGCGCGCGGCTCCCCTGCCGTCGTTGTGGAACGCCGATTCGCGTCCGCAAGCAGGGCCCTCATGCTCGACTTACGTACTACTGCCCGAACTGTCAGTGAATCGCTAATCACTGATCACTAATCGTGAATCACTGATCCTCGAATCCCGAATCCTCGAATCCCGAATCGAATCCCGAATCCCAAGGATCAGGATTCACGATTAGTGATTCGAGGATTGAGGATTCGAGGATCAGAGATTCAGGATGAGTGATCAGTGATTAGTGATTCAACGCCGTTGCCGCATGACGACGTGCATGAGGCCGTCTGAGCCGAGAACACGCTCGAGGACGATGTCCGACGTTGCGGGCGTGAGGCTTGGAGTCGCGGTGACCTGTGACGTCGCCGTCACCGAGTTGACGATTGGGGTCGAGTTCGTGGAAGACGATACGATCCCAGATCCTGCTGCCGTGGCGTTGTGAATGGGGCAGATGTCAGGCGGCACGGTGCCGACGGCAAAGAGGTCCTCGTACACCGGCGGCTCATTCGACGCCAGCTTCAACGAAGCCCCATCATCCTGATCGAGCATCGCGTCGGCCGGAACGACCTGAGGTGACCCGTCGGGACGAGCGACAGTGTAGATGTCCCGCTGGTGTTTGCAGGCTTCGGTCGCGCGGGCGCCGCTCAGGCGACAGATCGCGACCTTTTCGACATCGGATGGCATCGGGTACCAGTCACTCTTGTCGTGCGATGTCGCGGCTTTCATGAACCGGCCCCACGCGGGTGCTGCCACGACGCCGGCAAATCCTCCGCGCATGATTGGCGCGGGTTGGTCGAGACCAAACCAGATCCCGGCGACGAGGTGTGGTGTATAGCCGACGAACCACGCGTCGGCGTAATTGTCGGTCGTGCCAGTCTTTCCGGCCGCCGGCAGCTTGAAGCCCGCCGCTCTCGCTGGCCATCCGGTTCCACTCGAGACGACGTCCGAGAGCATGCTCGACATGAGATATGCGGTGGTCGGACTGATTGCCTGCGTGTGACGCTCGGGTGCGTCATAGATGGTCACGCCCGCGTCATCGTCCACGTGCCTGATCAAACGCGGCGTGGAGACGCGTCCCTGATTCGCAAATGCGGTATACGCGGTCGTCAGCTCGAGCAGTGTGACCTCGCCGGTACCGAGGGCGAGCGAGGGAACCATCGGGAGTTGCGACTGGATGCCCAGCCGCTGCGCGTAATAGACGGCGACGCTCACGCCGATCTGCTGGAGCAGTTGGGCGGCAGCGCGGTTGCTCGACACTTTGAGCGCCGCGCGAAGCGTATATTCGGAACCTTCGTGGTCACCCGCCGGAAGCCACGTCGCGTTTCCTGCGGCAATCGGAGCGTCAAGCTCCTGCAACAGAGTTCCCGGCGAGTAGCCCCGTTCCAGTGCTGCGGCGTAGATGACTGGTTTGAACGAGGAGCCTGCCTGGCGGTGCGCTTGGGTCGCGCGATTGAAGCTACTGGCTTGGAAGTCTCGGCCGCCGACCAGCGCGCGCACGTCACCGGTCGCCGGATCCATCGCCACCAGGCTCCCTTGCAGATCTCGAGCAGACCGGTGACTCTTACTGATTTCGGATATTCGCCCCGTCACCGCGGCCTCTGCCTGACGCTGCAATTCGGGATCGTAGGTGGAGTAGACGCGCAGACCACCGCGCAGCACCTTGTCGGCGCCATACAACGCGAATAGTTGGCGCCTGACCTCCTCCTGGAAGTAGGAGCCAGAGTCGAGGCCATTGATCGCTACCGCGGGGGCAGCACCATCGTTGTGGTGGCCGGCGTGGGGAAGCGGCATCGCAGTGGCGGCTCGCCAGGACGCGTCGGACAGAAGTCCTTGTCGGCGCATCAGTCGAAGCACGAGGTTTCGGCGCTTGAGCGCGCGAGCCGGTGCGACCGACGGAGCGTCGCTTGAAGGGGACCGCACGAGGGCCGCAAGAAGCGCGGCTTCGTGCGGCTCGAGATCGACTGCAGGCTTCCCGAAATAGCCCTGCGATGCAGCCTCGACACCGTAATAGCCGTCGCCCAGGTACACCGTGTTCAAGTACAGCTCGAGAATTTGTGCCTTTGTGTAACGTTGCTCTATTTGAGCGGCGAGCAGGATCTCCCGAATCTTGCGATCGTAGGTCCGCTCGGACGACAGCGATGCCCGCGCGAGCTGCTGCGTGATCGTGCTGCCCCCTTCGATGATTCGGCCGGCGTGAAAGTTTCTCCACGCGGCGCCGGCGATTCGAATCGGATCCATGCCGTGATGCGAGAAGAAGCGGCGATCTTCGACAGCGAGGAGCGCATCAATCATGTGTCGCGACACGCGATCGAGTGGAACCGCGATACGTTGTTCGACGAAAAATGTGAACGCCTGATGATCGTATCGGTCGTAAACGATCGTCGCCTGCGGACGAGGTGCAAGAGTGGCGAGAACCTTCGCGCGGTCGAGCTCATCGACGATGGACTCGGCGACAAGGACGCCCTTGACGGCCGCGTACCACACGGCAACCGTCACTGCGAGCACTGCCGTCAACACCGCGCTCTGTCTCAACACCATACGCGATGGTGATTTGAGCAACCGAGGTGCCACCGGCTGAGCGGGGCCGCAGCGGACGAATTACCTTATATTCTTCGAAGGGAACGCGTCTCTATTCTTGTAACGCAGGGCGTCAGCCCAGCCAATAGGCCGATTTGCGGGAGAGTGGGTAACGCGCTTCACACTCCGTCGATCCGCTCCGCGTGCGTGTAGAGATTGAATCCTCCGTCGCGGACGAAACCGAGAAGCGTGATTCCTGCTTCATCCGCGAGTTCAATCGCCAGACTGGACGGCGCCGATACGGCACAGACGATTGGAATCCCGGCGAGCCACGCCTTCTGGACGATTTCGAAAGAGGCGCGCCCGCTCACCGCGAGCGCATAGTGCTGAAGCGGCACTCGTTCTTCGAACAGCATCGCACCGACGACCTTGTCGACGGCATTGTGCCGTCCGACATCCTCGGCCGACGAGCAACACGTGGCGTCCAATGAAAACAGTCCCGCGGCGTGAAGTCCACCGGTCTCATCAAAGACCGATTGCCTCGCGCGTAGTCGCTGCGGGAGCTGAGAAGCGATGGTCGCGCTGATGCGATCGTGAATCGGCAGCGGCGGCGTGTCACACCGGAGCGATTCGATGGTCACGCGGCCGCATAATCCGCACGACGACGACGTCATGATGTTGCGGCGCTGCTTGAGATGCTCCTCGACGCGCTTCGTTGCCCCACCGACGAGGTAGACATCGACGATGTTGTGAACATCGGGATGATCGGGATGCCGGCAATGCTCCACGGCGCCGAGATCGTCGTGCGAGTGAATGACACCTTCCGAGAGAAGGAACCCGGCCGCCAGCTCACGATCGGCGCCTGGAGTCCGCATGATGACGGCGAATGATTCTCCGTGCAGCCGGACTTCGAGCGGTTCTTCGGTCGCCGCAAGGTCCTCCGGCGGCTCCCCCGCGCGGCGGCCGAATCGCGTCACACGAACACGCCGAAAGGGCGAGAACGAATCAGCCATGATCTTTCCGCCGCCTGTATGCGACCACACGCGCAATGAAATCGCTGCGCACCGCCGGGTCAGCGAGCCGTCCCTCTTCTTCGACAGGCAGCAGCGGGAACCGCTCGAGCAGCGCCGACGCGAACAGCCCCCGTCCATTCGCTGCCCGTGATCCCGACTCGCCCGTCACCTTGACGTTCCAGGCGCCGCAACTTGGCGATTTGCTCTTCAACACGTAGCCGTCCAGATCCTCGCGCGCCAGCGCTTCGACACGCGCTCTGGCCCAGTCGTTCATCCGATCCGTATAGTCAATCCCGGTTGTGGCCGTCACCATCCGCGTCGTTTCTCCAACCCGGACAAGTTGTAGCGGCTCACGCGGCGTACCCATTCCGACCTCTACCTCCGGACACACCGGCACCCACTCGACATACTGGCCCAATTCGTCGGTGAGAAAACGATCGCGCTTATGGCCGCCATCAAACCTGACTTCCTGTCCAAGGAGACATGACGAGATGCCCAGGCGTATGACGCTCACTGGCCTTTCATTCTGGCTGTCAGGAGAATCTCGACCAGGCCATCAGGCGCGACCAGCCCGCAGCGGATGGTCGTTCGCGATGGATTGTGCGACCCAAAAAATGAACGATATTCGCGATCGATCGCGGGCAAGTTCTTCGCGTCGGTGACGTAGACAATGGCCTCGTCGACGTCAGTGGGCGAGGCGCCGGAGAACTCGAGCGTCTTTCGGAGCTTCTCGAGCGTCGCCTTGGTCTGCGCCGAGGCGTTGTCGCGATTTGTCTCGTCGTTGCCGAGAGCACCTGACAGATAGGCAGTATCGCCGGCGACCACCGCCGGGCTCAGAGGCAGGTTCCAATTCGGCGGCAGTCCCTGCGTAATCGCGCGGCGTGGTGACGCCGACGCGATAAACGTGATCTCCACCGAGTATTGAGGACCTGCGAGGGCTGCCCGGATCGTCGCCCTGGCGGGCGGAGCCGACGGGAAGTACGTCCGATACGCCTCGTTCATCGCCGCAAACGATCCGGCGTCCGGAAGGTAAACGCGCGATGAAACGATGTGGGCGTGCGACAGGCCCGCCGCATGCAACAGCTCGCCGGCGTTGTCGAAGATGACACGTGTCTGCTGCGCGACGTCTCCGTTGACCACCGAGTTGTCGCGGCCGTTTCGCGACACCAGGCCCGACAGAAACACGGTATCGCCGGTGCGCAATGCGTAGCTGTAAGGACTCGGCGACTGCACCCAGTCGCGCGGATGAATGATCGTTCGGTCCGCCGAAGCGCTCGCGGCAACGACCGACATCTCGACGAGAGCGTCTTCGCTCGATAAATCGACGACGATCGTGGTTCGGGTAGGGAACTCATTCTTCCAGAACGTTCGATACGCATCGTTCATCGGGCCAAAGTCCGACGCCGCCCGTATGAACACGAGCACCGACACAACGCGGTCGAGTGATGATCCGGCACGCGCCAACGATTGCTGCACCTGTTGGAGAATGTTCCGCGTCTGCGCAGGCACATCGCCACGTTCTGTCGGCGATATCCCGCTGATGTATATGAGCTGGCCGCTCCGGACGCCTTCAGGCATAGGTGAATTGTACTGGGATTCGGCTCCGGGGACCGGAGATCCGCTGCTTGATCTTCCGCCTGAAGGCGGAAGCCACCAAGACAGAAGTATGGCGGCCCCTTGGCGTGCGCTGCTCTGAATGAATTCCTGTGGCGCGGCTCTGAATGAAGTCCCGTGGCTTCCGCCTTTAGGCGGAAGGTTGATCGATTCCTGGTGGCTTCCGCCTTTAGGCGGAAGGTTCATTGATTCTTGGTGGCTTCCGCCTTCAGGCGGAAGGTTTATCGATTCTTGGTGGCTTCCGCCTTCAGGCGGAAGGTTTATCGATTC